>Ga0209801_1000215_pt1 | contig 40324 bp, 37 predicted proteins | sample GraSoiAngelo_127_FD_185884 | JGI IMG/M metagenome (GOLD analysis project Ga0209801, IMG submission 185884) | Grasslands soil microbial communities from the Angelo Coastal Reserve, California, USA - 14_0927_09_40cm (SPAdes) (version 2) | ecosystem: Environmental > Terrestrial > Soil > Grasslands ... | reverse complement strand
TTAGTCCAAATGTTGGGCGCCTATCTCGACTCATGAGCCTGGGGATTGTCGACCCGCAATCGTTCGCGGTAGGCGTCATCGCGGGCGTGGCTGCAACCGGCCTGTTCGTTGGGTTCGCCGCTTTGCTGGTCGTCGGGATCCCATGAACGTCACCCGGCTGCCCCGTACGACTTTCGCGCCGCGGCGAGGCTTTTAGGCGGATGAACCGCCGCGTCTCACACCTCATCGCGGGTTGGCGCACCGGGCTCCCTCGCCCCGTGCTCATCCTTCAAGCCGGAAACGCGCTCAACTACTTCGGTTACGGGCTCGTTCTTCCCTTTGAGATCATCTATCTGCACCAGATACGTGGCTTTTCAACGTCGATAGCCGGACTGGTTCTCGCGGCGACCGCGGGTACGGCCGCAATCGCCGCCCCGCCGACGGGAGGGCTGCTCGACCGGTACTCCGCCAAAGCGATCTTGGTCGCAGGACTCCTGGCGAGCGCCCTAGGCTACGCCGGCTTCGCCTACGTAGACAGTCCCTGGCAGGCCTTTGCCTGCTCGATTGTCAGCGGAGCCGGAATCGGCGCGGCAGGGACGGCCAACCGGACATTGACCATCAGGTTGGTCAAGCGCGAGCAGCGAACGGCCGCCTTCGCTCTTAACCGCGTCTCGGGCAACTTCGGTATCGGCTCCGGCGCGACCGTAGCCGGCTTCATCGTCGCATTCGCACAGCGGCTCAGCTCGTTCCAAACGCTCTATATCTTCGACGCCGTCACCTACGCCGCATTCGCGCTGATCGTGCTCGCTGCCGTACCGAGCCCCCGAGCCGAGACCGTCACAGCGACAGACGCCAACGGAACCGGCTTTCGCGCCGTCGCTCGAGATCGGCTCTTCCTCACTATGATCGGAGCCAATATCGTGCTCGTCGTCGTCGGCCACACGTTCTTCTCCAACATCCTGCCCCCATTTGCAAAGACCCACACACCGCTCGGCCCTGCCGCTATCGGGATCATCGTTCTCGTCAACACGTCCTTCGTCGTCATCGCGCAGATCCCAGCGGTGCGCGTAGTGGCACGGATGCGACGTACACACGCTTTCGCGGCGGCAAGCGCGCTTTTTGCGGTCCGCCTGCTCGCGATCCTGCCAGCGACGCTCATCCACACGGAGCTCGCTGCGACCAGTCTCCTCGCCGGCGTTGCGATCGTCTTCGCAATCGGCGAATGCGTACACACTAACGTTCTCGGGCCACTGGTCGCAGACATGGCTCCAGCCCATCTGCTCGGCCGTTATCTGTCTCTCTACAGTCTGACCTTCACCATCTCCCTGGCCCTCGGCCCGGCGATTGGTGGCTTTCTCCTCCAGACCTCGCCAGACGCCATCTGGTGGGGTGGCGCGCTTGCCGCGGTGCTGGCCGGAGCCGTCCTGCTTCGACTCGGCGGCCGCATTCCCGACCCGCTCCGCCAAGCACAGTCACGTCTTGCGTCGGCGCCAGAAGCCGCGTGAGGTCCTGCCACGAGCGAACATGGCCCCAGGACGAAGGCGATGAAACTGGAAGTTCCGGCTTTCGCAAGGTCTGGCTGGCCCCGTGGTCGTGCCATCCGCAATCTCCATCGCGGCTAATGGGGTGCACTCAGCGTGAAACGTTCGCGGGGCAAACTGTGTCACAGAAACGTCACGCATTCGCGGAACCAGGAGGAAACGTGAGGACACCGGAGGACACGAGGGCCGGCGAAATCGAGTACAGGACGACACTGTCGGAAACGGCGGGACATGGGAGGACACGACATACGCAGAGTTCGGGACCGTGAGGCCCCGGGTTCAAATCCCGGGCCCCCGACCATTTTCGTATCCAAAATCGCTGATTTCCGAGACTCTCTGAAGTCAACGGCAGACACCCGTATCACAATTTCCTACGAACGGACCAAACCGACGCGGCGAAAGCCGTGTTGTCGCGGCGCAATGTGAGATCGCTGGTCAGCGACCTGTGGCCACGCAGGGTTCCAAGCCGGCGGACGCACAGGTCTGGACCGTGAGGCATTGACAGTCGAAAGTGATCGCGGGCACTTCGGCGGGCCAGGTTTACGGGCTGTTCGCACATCGCCTGCGACGTACGATGGGCGGCGATCATGAGCGGCTCCTTCGCCTCGGTGGCGAGTTCGGGTGTCGTGCAGGGTGTGATCATTGGCGCCACCTTGGCGTTCTTGACGACCATCCTGATCTTGGACGCGGTGGCGAAGTCAGAGACGAGGACTGTCAACGGTTGGAGTTCGATCCAGAAGGCTGGTCAGCCCGGCAATGGACTGCTGGTGCGCGCCGCATTGCAGAAGGCTCTGCCGGTCGTCAACGTGTTTGAAGAAGCCGCCTACTGGACAGCCTCTGTTGACGGTGCAGGGAAGCGGTTCAGTGGCGAACATGTTTACCGCCTCCACTTCCTGCCCGGGCAGCTCCCACCGAACGACGCCTTCTGGTCGCTCACCGCGACGGACACCGTCGGCTACATGGTGAGCAACCCGATCGGCCGTTCGAGCGTGGATGATCATTCTGGTCTCGTGACAAATGCCGATGGCTCGGTCGACATCCTGCTCCAACCGCAGGAGCCGAGTGGACCTGCACAAAACTGGTTGCCGATACCGACCGGCCGATTCAAGCTGATGCTCCGCGCCTATTTACCCGGCGTCCCCATCGTGGACGGCAGCTACGAAGTGCCGCCGGTCGTCCAGGTTTCGTGACATGAATCGCCTCATTCTGAAATACAGCTATCCCGTCACGGCCGTCATCCTGCTGGTCTTCGCCTGGGTCGTCAACCGACGGCTCGCCGGCGGCGTGGCCGCGATCATCCCGCTCGCCGTGGCGGCGACCTTCGTGTGGGTGTTTGGCTCGCTCGTCTTCATTTACTACTGGCCCTGGATCACCGTCGGCGGGTTCAAGCGGGCAATCCTCAAACGCGGATTCGGCGGCGGCCCGATCCCCGTAAACACGCTATACGCCGTGCTGGACCGGCCCTCCCAATCAGCGTCGACCAGCAGCGTGATGGGGACCGGCGCAGACGATTTGCTCTACATCGGCGGCTGGCTCGACGTGAATGCCGGACCGCGAGCGTTGCATGTGCCCGAGATGGACGGGCGCTACTACAGCGTGCAGCTCACTGATCCGATCAGCGGCGCCAACTTCGCCTATGTCGGAAAACGGACCACCGGGAACGCCGCTGGCGACTTCCTACTCTGCGGCCCCGACTGGAAGGGCGTTCTGCCAACTGGCATGACCCGGATCGACGTGCCGCACCGTTCGGCCCTCCTCATCGGTCGGGTGTTTGCTGCCGATGAAGGTGACCGACTCGCTGCGTATGAGCTCGCGAAGCAGATCCAGCTCGCACCGCTCAATAATCGGGCCTGAAACTCGATTCTGCGACTCTTCGCAGTAGTATTCATGCTCCGTCTTGCAAAGCATCTTGCCTGCGTCGCAAGTGACGAGGAAACGCCACCGTAAAGCAGAGGCGACGCTGGGCGACGCACGGGGCAGGACCGTGAGGCACTCTCCGGGTAGTTTCGAAGCCAGAGGTGGCATTCAGAAATTCGACAGTTGACCTAGCGGCAAGTCGAGGTTTGGAACTAGTTGGGCGCTCGGACAGATGCTCACGATCTCACTGGACCTATCGCAAGCTACGACCACCGTGCCGGGGTCGCGCGCGTCCTCTGGCATGGTCAGGATGAGGGGATAGCCTCGCACGGCCGCGACGAAGGCAAGCCCGATTCCCGTGTTGCCCCCAGTCGGTTCAACGATGGTCATGCCTGGTCTGAGCGTGCCTCGGCGCTCGGCGTCATCGATGAGCGCTACCGCGAGCCGGTCTTTGACGCTACCGGCTGGATTCCTCATCTCGAGCTTCGCGACGATGCGGCCTGGCAAGCCATGTCCTAAGCGAGCCAGCTCGACAAGCGGCGTGTTGCCGACGGTCCTGGTCGCGTCTGAGTGGATCACCGCATGCCGACCGCGAGACTTCTGCATTGGATTGCAATCATTGCCGTGGTCCTCTCAAAACTGCCTCCACGTCGACGGTCAGGTGAATCGTTCTGCCGACAACAAAACCGCCCGCGTCGAGCGGCAGGTTCCAAACGAGCCCCCATGCCTCGCGATCGACCGCCGACCTAACCATGGCGCCAATTTTTGGGTTCCCCCACGGATCGCTGACCGCGCCCGCGAATTCGACATCGACATCGACCGGCCTCGACATCTCTTTGATTGTCAGCTCGCCTCTGGCCTTCCATCGGTTGCCCGAGACATGGCTGATGGCCCGACTTCGGAAGCTGATGGCGGGATAGCGCCCCACGTCGAACCAGTCGGCGCTCTTCAGGTGCTCGTCTCGATCTTTGAAGCCTGACTCGATACTGGTGGCGTCGATGTCCAACTCTGCGATCGATTCCTCCGGGATTTCAGCCACGATGAGCCGTCCACTGAAGTTCGTGAATCGCCCGCGCACTCTGGCTACTGTTAGGTGCCGGCCCTCAAAACCGACCTCTGTGTGACCGGCATCGAATTCCCAAACGCCCGGCACCGGAACCAGGCTTCCGTCGACGATCCGGACGAGCTGTGTGCTGACTGCCATCGGAGACCTCCAGAAAAGTAGTTGCCGATTGCAACGACTTGGCGGAGCTCTCCATTCCATTTAATTGCAGCTTGCAACCAACGCTAGGATAATGAGATGTCTGCGCTGGTACCGCCGTCCGGTCTCCAGGCCTGGCGCGGCTTCCTTCGTGCCCACGCTGCCGTTATCTCAGCGATCGAGCATGAGCTCGAAAGTCAGGGACTCGTTCCGCTGATCTGGTACGACGTGCTGGTGGCGATTTCGTCCGCCCCAGGCCGGAGGATCCGGATGAGTGGGCTGGCCGACGAGCTCGTTCTCACGCGGAGCGGGGCTACCCGGCTGGTGGACAAGGTTGAAGCGGCAAGGCTGGTTCAGCGTGAGATAGCTCGTGAGGATGGCCGCGGCGCCGTCGCGACGTTGACGCCCGCAGGGCGCGAGGCCCTGCGAAAGGCATGGCCTGTGTACGCACGGGGCATTAACCAGTTGTTCCTGTCTCATCTGACCGTTCGCGAAGTCGACATCTTCATCCGCGCGTTCGATCACGTTCGCCATGCTGCTGCCGTGTCTGGGCCGTAACCGGCCCGGTGTCTGCCCACGTCCGCACTCGGCGCCCGGCGGCGGCACCCGGTGGGGGCCTGGGTGCGCTGCGGCGAGAGCGACCGCCGCACGATCGCCACTACCGCCTGATCATTTCCGAGCGCGGCGCCCGCCGGCCGCGGCTCGAACCATGATCGACACCGCGAATTCCATCTCCGACAAGGAGGTAGGCGACGTGGCGGGACACTCGGGCGGGCCGTGGGATGTAGCGGCACCTACTGGCATGTAGGTGAGCTGACCCGTGCTGAAGTCCTCGCCAAACATCCAGATTGCCGTCTTGCGCCGACTGCGCCTTATGAGGTCCTCCTCGGAGCCAAGTCGTGCCACCAGCATGAACAGATGGCGGCACCGAGGCTGCGAATACGGCTGGACTATTCGGAAATGCGGCCAAGCGGGAATCTTGGCCGCGATGAGGCGATCTACACTCACGCGTCCAGCATCGACCAGGAGGAGCGCCCAAAACACGAAGCTGTAGATGATTGCGGCGCCGACGTCGGTGGTCGCGCCTGGCACGGACCAGATCAGCCCAAAGGTGATCCGCAAGAACGCGATGGCGGTCATGCGCCTGGTGGCGTCCGATCGGCTTCGGCGCAGGGCAACCGGCATTGGGGCTGCCATAGCGATGTCAGTAGATCTTGATTCTTGTCTCATCACGGGGAGCAACTATGAGCCACCGTTACGCACGTCACGCTCCGTAACGGCACGCCGTACTTGATGTTGCGATGGCTCACCTCGCGGTCGTCCGCGGTCTGACCTATACCAATCTCTCCCAGGTCTTCAACCGGTGGCTCATGCCCACGTACCAAACCGCTTTTCGGTGGACGGGCAATCGCGTCGACAGTGAAGACGCGACGACGTGGGTGTTCCTAACGGTCGCCGGCCATCTTCAGCTGCCAGAGCTGGTCCAGGTCGCGGACGACTACGTGGTGGACGCCGGTCTCGAAGCGGTCACCCGTCACTGGGTCGACCGGTACGGAATCGCACGCGTGAGATGTATTGAGATACATGCGTCGGAATCAACCCCAGGACTGGAGTCGATGTTCGACGACCTCACCGCGGAGATGCGTCTGGCGCTCGTGCTGCGGTTTCTTCGACGGCGTTCGGCGGCGACCATCGCGACCCAGTTGGGCATCCGCCCGGAGGCCACCAGGCGACGAATCATCGCCGCGCTTGCCCAGGTCGCCCAGCGCATCGGGTTCCAGGTGGAGTCGAGCGAGCCTGCGCAAACCGACCAGGTTTCCGCCTATATCGACGACGTAGTGGCGAGAAGAAGGCCGGTGAGATTCGAAGTCCTTCCCGAAGCCTGGCCGTCGATGATCGGCGCCGGTCATGTCCAGGCCGCAATCGCCGGCAACCACCTGCCGGCCCACGAATTCGTGCGGACGCTCGACCGGAGGCTCGAGGAGCGCGCCGGGAGGAGGTTTGTAACAGACCTGCGTATCTGGTCTGCGTGACCAAGGGGCGGGGTTGGCTGTGACCGAGCTGCGGGTGCTCGGCAATTCGGAGCCGGATCGGCCGGCCGAACCACTGCCCGCCATCTATCCGAACTGGGAGTCGGTCTACCAGGACAACGTGGTCGGCATCTACCAGCTCGTCTTCCGCAAGGTGGGCAACGCGCCCGATGCTGAAGACCTCGCGGAGGAGGCGCTGATGCAGACGCTGAAGACACTTCGACTCCCGGCTCCCGTACCCACTGTGCGCGCCTACCTGGTCAAGACTGCGCGAACAGTGCTGGCCGACCACTGGCGCCGCCACTACGCAGCGCGCGATGCGGCCAACGAGCTCGAGCAGATGCCGGTCAAGATCGCTGCCAACCCCGACGCAGTGGAGCGCGCGCAGCGCCTTCTCACGCTGCTGCCCGAACACTTCAGGAACATCCTCGAGCTTCGGTTTCTGCGAGGCTACTCGGTTCGCGAGGCGGCAAATGAGCTCGGGGTGACCGAGTCGAATGCCCGTGTCATGCAATTTCGCGCCTTGCGCAAAGCGGCGGACTTGGAGCGGGAGGTGCTTCGATGAAAGTGTCAGCCGATCGGGTGGCGCGCTTTGTCGACGATCTTCTGCACCGACGCCGGCCGCACCGATTCGATGCGACGCGCGAAGAAGCTGACGCTATGACCGCCGCCGCTGGCCTGGCCGCGGCGCGGGTGGGGGCGGACGTTCCGGAAGAGGCTGCACTAGACCGAATCCATCAAAGGCTCGCCGAAGCGCTGGACGAGAGTCCCGCGCTGGATCGCCGCCTAAGCCGACGCGCGTGGCTCCGCACGGCTGGGGCCGCGGCTGCCGCGGTGGTGGTCGGCGTGGGCCTGGACGAGGTTGTGAAGAGCCGAGACGAATCCGGAGGTGCAGGGGGCGCGGCAACGCTGCTGCCGGACAACGGAACCTGGCGGCCGGTTGCCGCGGTGACCGAGATTCCATCTGGACATGCGATGCCGGTATCGAACGCATCGTTGGACGCGGTGATCATCAACGAGGGCGGCACAATCAGCGCGGTGTCGGGCGTCTGCACGCATCTCGGCTGCAAGCTGCAGCCTGACGACGCGAATCGAAAGCTCAACTGTCCTTGCCACCAGACCGCATTCAGCTGGTCAGGCAAGGTGCTCTATTACCGGTTGAAGACTGCGCCCGCGAATCTCCCGCAGATCCCATCGCGAGTGAACAACGGACAGGTCGAGCTCTATATCGTCTGAGCCGTGTAATGCCTTTGCGTAGTTGCGTGCGTAATGACCGCGCAACCGAAGTCGTCGAAGGAACCAACCAGGCGCGCATTCCTCGGCTGGTGGCTCGGCACGCTGTTGGCGGCGACAGTGGTCACCGCGTTCGCGCCCATAGCCGTATACCTGTTTCCGCCGCGCGACCCGAAACAGATCAAGGAGAAAGTCCGCGTCGCGCTGGATGCTCCGCTCACCGCACTGCGCGAGGCCACGGCTTCGCGCTTCGACGCGCCGGCCGGTACCGCGTTTGTCATAGCGGACGGAGGTGAGAACAACTCTCCCGGCGATCCGACCCTCGGGGGTTTTCTGACTCGCGATGGCGGGCAGCTGCGAGCGTTCGCGATCACCTGCCCACACCTCGGATGCTCGTACGCATTCGATGACGGCAAGAAGCATTTCGTGTGCCCGTGCCACGGGTCGGAGTTTGCCCTCGACGGGAGCGTGATCCACGGCCCGGCCACCGCTCCGCTCTCGCACCTGACCTGGCAGCCCGGACCCGGCGTCAACGAGATCGACGTCGAGGGGACAACGATCGGCGGTTGATCCCCTGATGTAACGCAGCTCCATATCTAGCTGCGTCCATTCCGAATTAGAAGGGAGATTGCACAACACCATGAACTGGAAATTCGCGCTCAACGGAGCAATTGCAGGCGCTGCGCTGCTGGTCGCCGCGTGCGGCGGCTACGGCACATCTGCCTACGGAACCTCGGCCTCGCCTTCCTCAAACGGGCGGTATCCCGGCGTCACCAGTACCCCCGCTGGGACGCCGGCGCCGCCTGCGATGACCACAGTCGCCCTGCGCAGTACGCCGCTGGGCCAGATCCTCGTCGATGGCAGCGGCAGGACGCTCTATCTCTTCGAGGCGGACCGCTCGAACATGTCCAGCTGCTACGGCGATTGCGCTTCAGTATGGCCGCCGCTCATCGCCGGCAGCACGCCGACCGGAGCTGTCGGCATCAATCAATCGTTGCTCACGACGACCACGCGCAAAGACGGCTCGCTCGAGGTCGTCTACAACGGCCACCCGCTTTACTACTTCATCTCTGACAAGCGGGCGGGCGACACGACGGGCCAGGCCATCAGCAGCTTTGGTGCGGAGTGGTAAGTCATCTCGGCCACCGGCAGCAAGGTCGACAACGGTTAACCGTGACGACTCTCTCTCTCAACGCTGTCACGTTCGTCCGCCGCGATCCCGACCGGGTCTTTCGGGACCTTCACGATCCCCGGACGCTGCTCAACTGTGTGCCGGGCGCGACCCTGATGAGGCTCACCGGTCCAGGCTCATTCGAGGCGAGGATTTCGTTTGGGCTTGGGCCTTTCAGGTCCGAGTACAAGGGCAAAGGGCGGATCGTCGCGTCGGATCCTCTGACGCGCACCGCCTCGCTGGACATCAGCGGAGATCCATCCGTCAACCTCGCCACCGTTCGCGTGCACATGACGATGGCGATCGCTGAACGCAGCGGTGGCTCGGAAATCGACATGTCGTTTGACATTGCGATGTCGGAGCGAACCTGGCTGCTCGCCAACGGCTGGTTGGATCCCATCGCGTGCGACCTGCTCGACCGCACCACTCGCCGTTTGAAGCAACAGCTGGAGGAGGCGCCGGTCATGCCGTTGCCTCCTGCGGCCTGACAAGGAGAAAGCAAATGAAGAAATCACCCCTCGCGCTCGTCGCCGCACTCGGAATCGTGCTCGGAGTGGTGGCGACCACGGCGATCACAGCGGTTGCGACCAACAACACAAAGCCCCCGCCACCTCGGGCCGATGGACGGTCCGGCGCCGTCGTCGTCGCGTGGAACCAGGAGCTGCTCCACATCGTGCAGGCGCCTGGCGACCAGCCCGCGAACATCCACCCGACGCGCAGCTTCGCGATCATGCACGCGGCGATCTACGACGCGGTGGTCTCGGTCACCCGCGACGATCCGCCCTATCTGTTTTCGGTACCCGCTCCACGCGAGGCGCGAATCGACGCGGCGGCCGCCCAAGCGGCGCACGATTCGCTGGCCGCCTTGTATCCGAAGCTGCAGCCTGAGCTCGACTCACTGCTCGATTCGCAGCTCGGGTCGATCCCAGATGGCAAACCGAAGCAGGACGGCATTCGGGTAGGTGTCGACGTCGCCGCGCGACTGGTGGCCGCTCGTGCCAACGACGGCTCGGCAGTCGTTCCGCCGCCCTTCGTGGCCGGCACCCAACCCGGCGATTACCGGCCGACGCCGCCTAATTTTCCGGCGCCGGTCTTCACGGGTTGGGCGGACGTCGCGCCATTCGTGATCGGCAGCGCGTCCCAGTTCCGGCCCGCACCGCCGCCAGCGGTGACTAGCGCTGTGTATGCGAGCGCGTTGAATGAGGTCAAGAGTCTCGGCCAGAACACGAGTGCTACCCGCACCGCCGACCAGACTGTGGTCGCCAAGTTCTGGGCGCCGCCGATCTGGAACACCTGGAATGAGATCGCAGATCGCGCGGTGACGGCGCACCACACCAACCTCGAGACAAGCGCCCGCCTGTTCGCCATCCTCAATCTGACCTTCGCCGACTCGGTCATTGCCTTCTATGAAGCCAAGTACCACTTCACGGTCTGGAGGCCGATCACGGCGATCCGCCTCGGCGACACCATCGGCAACCCGGCGATCACAGGCGATCCCAGCTGGACGCCGCTCGCCGTGACTGCGGCTGATCCGTCCTATCCCGGCGCTCACAGCACAATGAGCGCGGCAGGGGCCAGCGTGCTGTCCGCATTCTTCGGCGATCGCGGCCAGATCGACGTGACATCCGACACGTTGCCGGGAACCGTCAGGAGCTTCACTAGCTTCGGCGCGATCGCGACTGAGGCGGGTCTCAGCCGGATCTATGCTGGCCAGCACACTCCGCTCGACGACGCGGCGGGTCAGCAGCTTGGCAGGCAGGTCGCCCAGTTCGTGTTGCGGAGTTCGAAGTCGCAGGATTTCGGCTCTTGCGCCGCGGCGGTATCAGTCGCGGGCGGCTACTGAGCGTCGTTCGGAGGGTTCGGGCGAACGGGAGGGCGCCCCGCCGGCGCCCTTGCACCCGTCATCCTTATGCGACCGAAGTCAGAGCTGCTGCTTTCGGAACTCAATCACCGTCCGCATCGTCTTCTCGGCGCCAGCGAGTCGGTTCATGGCCGGCCCGAGGCTCGGGAACAGGTCCATTACGGCCTTGAGCAGGCGGCCGGGCCCTGGCATCACAACGATCTCGGTCCTGTCCTTTTTGATTGCGGCCAGCACTGCGCGGGCGACATGGATCGCGGGTGATGTGCCCATAGCCGGCACCTTCAGACCGACTTCCTTGGCCGTGCGGTCGCCCAGCCCAGCGTCACGGATTGCGCCGAGGATCACCACCGACGCGCTCACGCCCCGGTGCCGGTAGTCGTTGCGCAGCACACGGGTGAAGCCGATAATCCCGTCCTTCGCCGCTGCGTAAGCCTCGGCATACGGGAAGCTCACGCGCCCGGCGATGGATGAGATGTTGACAACGTGCCCGCGGCCGCGCTGAAGCATGCCGGGGAGCAGCTGGTGGGCGAGGTGGATCGGCGCCAGCGCGTTGAGGCTGATGATCGCCTCGTTGTCAGCCCAGGACATGGCGTCGAACTCGCGTTGTGGATCGCCGCCCGCGTTGTTGACGAGGACGTCGACGCGCCCGAACGCGGCCTCGGCAGACTTCGCCAGCCGCTCGAGGTCGTCGGCTTTGGTCAGGTCGGCCGGGATCGCGACCGCAGGTGTGGCGGCAGCGTTGAGCTGGCCGGTCAGTAGCTCGAGCTCGCGGGCGGTGCGGCCGGTGAGCACGAGCCGGTAGCCGGCTTCGGCCAGAGTCCGCGCGATGATCGGACCGATGCCGTGCGAGGCACCGGTGACGAGTGCAACATCTTCTTGCTTTTCCATTCCCAGTCTCTCCCAGAGAACCGGCGCCCCACACGCCCTTGACTTCGATAATTGGCTGCGCTAATCGTTTATTTCACCAATCGTATTTCGCTGCTAGGATTGGCTTCACCAATGGCCGACGACAATGGTTATCCGAGCGCCCTGGCCGGACGGGTCGGCTTCCTTCTCGCCAGGGCGCACCTCGTCGCCCGTGAGAAGGCGGATGCTGCGATCGGCAAACTGGGGCTCACCGCCAAGGCCTACGGGGCGCTGGCGACAGTGGTGAGCGATGGCGCCGTCTCGCAGCAAACCCTCAGCCGCCGGATCCGTGTAGATCCGGCGACCATCGTCGACGTGGTCGACTCACTCGAGCGGTCCGGCTACATCGTCCGGAAGCGCAACCCGCGCGACCGGCGCGAGTACGCGCTGCACACGACCGCGAAGGGACGAGCGCTCTTCTCCAAGGCAGAAAAAGCGCTCAAAATTGCCGACGAGGAAACGCTGCGCGAGATCAAGTCTGATGAAAGGCGGGTGCTGATGGAGCAGCTAACCAAGATCGCCGGCGCGAGCAACACACCCGTGGCCGACGACATGGTCGATGGCGCCTTCGGTCCTTAAGTAATCGCGGCCATGGCGTGCCAACGCTGGAGTAGTTCATGTGGCAGTCCGTCTGAAAAGACCAGCAAATAGGAACAGGAACGGACAAGACGTGCATACCTTGACAAATTGCTCACTTTCACTGTTGGAAGGCTGGTTAACGGTTCGGCAGCCGGCCGCTTTACAGTTTCCGGCCGAGGTACGGCAACCGGCATCGTCAGACGGGCTGCGGTGGGCCGCTTTGAACGCGATGGCAAGCCGTCGGCGGCGGTCCAGTGGGTTCACCCTGACGACGCACGGGAGAGGACCGTGAGGCACCCGGTCCAGATGTCCAAGCTGGGTCGCCATGTCTGGAATCACGCCGTCGCGCCAGCGCCGAGGGAGTAACGGAACGCTACAACTCTCGGACTCATCGGTCGAGCAGATAGTTTGCCCAGGTGATTAATGTCGAAGCGAGTCGGGCATAATCACGCAATGCCGGTCCCTCCTTCGCTTCTAGACCGCGACGGAGCGCTGCTCGTGATTGCCGCCCGGACCGGACAGCAGCTGGCGACCCGGAGGCTTGCGCCAATGGGACTCACAGTCCAGCTCTGCGGGGTGCTGAACCGGCTGGCCGTGGGTCCAATCTCACAGCACGAGCTTGGCCAGCAGCTGGGAATCGACCGCACGACGATGGTCGAGGTGGTCGACGATCTTGAAGCCAGGGGCGTCGTCGTGAGGCAGCGGAACGCCGCGGACCGGCGCGCCTACTCCATCCAGCTCACGCCGAAGGGCCGGACGGTACAGAAACGCGCTGCCAAAGCCTTTGACGCCGCGGCCGATGAGTTCTTCGGCCCACTCAGGCCTCCAGAGCGCCAGGCCCTGTCGGAAATGATGCGGCGCCTGATTGCGGCCGCCGACCAAAAGTTAGGGGAGCCGTCCGGAACCGAGGTCGCGTCCTCTCGACGATAATCCCTTAAAGAAATCATCCGCTTAAGGGAATAACCTCCGAACCAGCCGGCTTCTGGTGGGTCATGTACTCCATGACCAACAATCCAAAGCCCGTTGTCAGCCCGAGGATTCTGATCACCGGCGCCAGCAGAGGCATCGGCCTGGCCGCCGCCCGGCAGCTCGCAGCCGGTGGCGCGGAGGTCGTCATGACCTCCCGCGACCCGGTTCGTGGAAGCGCCGCCCTCGACCAGGTCGCGGCCGTCGCCTCCGGGCCGGCACCGACCTACCTGCCGGCCGACCTCTCCAGCCTCGCCTCGATTCGAGATCTTGCGGATCGGCTACACAACAGCTTCGACCCCATCGACGTCCTGATCAACAATGCCGGCACCGCGTCAAGCCGCCGCGTGCTGACCGTCGACGGCCTTGAAAGGACCTTCGCAGTCAACCACCTCGGCCCATTCCTGCTGACGCAGCTCCTGCTCGACCTTCTGATGGCGGCTCCTGCGGCGCGGGTGGTCAATACCGTCTCCGAGACCCACAGCGGCCGGCTCGACTTCGGCAACCTGCAGGGCGAGCGCCGCTATAGCTTCTTCTCCGCCTACGCGCGTTCGAAGGCGGCAAACATCCTCTTCACCTACGAGCTGGCTCGGCGGTTGGAGTACACGGGCGTCACTGCCAACTGCTTCACCCCCGGACCGACCGCGAGCGATTTCGGACGTGGGGAGGGCGGGGTCATCGGGTTCATGGGCGGGCTAATGAGGCTCATCGGCCGGCCCGCCGATGACAGCGCGCGAACGGCGGTCTATCTCGCCACGTCGCCAGAGATGGAGGGAGTCACGGGCCAGTACTTCATCCGCGGCAGGCCCGCACTCAGCAAGCGCATCACATACGACCGCGAGGTCGCCGCGTGCCTGTGGGCCATCAGTGAACAGCTGACCAATCCCGGCCGGGAAGTCAATCAGCACATTCAGGAGGTTGTCAGATGAAACAAGCCGTCAACGCTATCAAGCTCGGACCGCGCGCTCGCGCAATCGTGCGCGCTGCCGCCCGCCTGATCAATCCGCTCATCCTGCTCATCGCTGGGCGGAGATGGATGCCGATCCTTGGCGTCCTTCGCCACCGCGGACGGGTGTCCGGCCGCATGTACGCGACACCGCTGGGCATGCGACCGCTTGGCAACTCTTTCGTCATGCCCCGCACCTTCGGAGAGAACGCGGCCTGGTACCGGAACGTGCTGGCGTCGGGCTGGTGCGTGGTCACCTACAGGGGTCGCGACTACACGCTGGTCGGCCCTGAGGTCATCGACTACGCGTCGGCAGCGCCGGCTTTCCCTCGCTACGAGCTGGTGCAGTTTCGGCTGGTCGGGATAAACGAGTACCTGCGCTTGAAGCAGGCGCCCGCCGGCTGGTCACAGCCCACATCGCGCTCGCCCCAGCTGGCGCGCCCCTGAAGCAATCCATTGGAGGAAATCGAAATGTCACAGGTGTCCATCTCGGAGAAGTCAGCAGTGCGAGTCGCGCAAGAGCCTCGTCATCTCGGCGTCGCGTTGCTTGTCATCGCGTTCGCGCAGCTGATGGTCGTGCTCGACACCACGATCGTGAATGTCGCCCTGCCCTCGATCCAGCACGCGCTGCGCTTCAACTCCACCGACCTGGAGTGGGTCATCAACGGCTACTCGCTCGCGTTCGGCGGCCTGCTGCTGCTGGGCGGTCGCGCGGGTGACCTGTTCGGCCGACGCAGGATGTTCGTCGCGGGCGTCCTCCTGTTCGCCGCGGGATCTCTTGCCGGCGGGCTCGCGACCACCTCGTGGTGGTTGATCGGCTCGCGTGTGGTCCAGGGGGCCGGCGGCGCGATCGTCGCACCGACCGCGCTTTCGCTGATCGCCGACACATTCAAGGAAGGCGCCGCTCGCACCCGCGCCCTCGGCATCTACGCCGGAGCGGCAGGCGGTGGCGGCGCGGTCGGCCTCATCCTCGGCGGCCTCATTACCAACTACTTCTCGTGGCGGTGGGTCCTGTTTGTGAACGTGCCCATCGCTTTGCTCCTGGCTGTGGCCGCGCCTCGCGTCTTGGCGGCGTCAGAGGGCCGCTCGGGCCGCCTCGACCTGCCGGGAGCCATCTCCGTCACCGCCGGCATGACGCTTTTGGTCTACGGCCTGTCGCGCGTGGCCACGCATGCGTGGACCGACGCGCTGACGGTCCAAACGCTGGGCGCCGGTGCTGCCCTTCTCGTCCTCTTCCTGATCGTCGAGCTGCGGAGCAAGCAGCCGCTCATGCCGCTGACGCTGTTCGCGAACCGCAATCGGTCTGGCGCTTTCGCGCTCAGGATGGTTGCCGGCTCGGGAACATTCGCCGTCCTCTTCTTTCTGACGCAGATCGCCCAGAACGTGCTCGGATACAGCCCGCTAAAGGCCGGCTTCGCCTTCCTGCCGCTCGGCATCGGCGTCGTCATCACGGCCCAGGTGACTTCGCGCGTGATCGGGCGCATCGGCCCGCGGGCGCCGATCATGCTCGGCGCGCTTGCGATTGCCGGCGGGCTGCTGTGGCTCTCACAGATCACGGACCACGCCACGTACGTGTCCGACATGCTCGGACCGCTCGTGATCCTTTCGATCGGCTTTGGCCTCGTCTTCTTCCCGACCACCCTGGTGGCGGTGTCAGGCGCGGCCCGGCACGAGTCCGGGCTCGCCTCGGCGGTGCTGAACGTGAGCCAGCAGCTGGGGGGCTCGATTGGCCTCGCGGTCCTGGGCACCGTGGCGGCGAACGTCACCAAGAACCAGCTCCTCAACATCCGACCGACGCACGAGCTGATCAGCCAGGCGGTCACGGCCGGATTTACGACCGCCTTCGGAATCGGCACGATCATCGCCCTTGCTGGCTTTGCTCTGGCCGCCCTCGTCATTCGTGTTCCCGCCCCCAGACCAGCCGAGGTGGCGCTGCCCGAGGCAGCGTGATGAAAATCAGCGCAACAGGAGGTATTTGGCGTGAATCAAACCGACTTTCCGACTCCGGGCGAGGATGGCTTTGTCGTCACCCACTTTCTGGTCGTGTCCGATCAGGAGAGGTCGCGCGAGTTCTACCAGTCGGTGCTCGGCGGCAAGGTGGTCCTTGAGCGAGACCCCGTGATCATGAAGGTAGCCAACACATGGCTGATCCTGAATGTCGGCGGTGTGCCCACAGACGACAAGCCCACGGTCACGCTGACGACGCCGTCAGACCCCGAACGCACAAGTGCCTTTCTCAACATTCGAGTCGCGGACATCGCGAAGGTCTATCGGGAATGGTCGGCGCGCGGCGCGCAGTTCTTGACCAAGCCCAAAGACCACGGCGCCGAGATTCGCGCCTACATCCGAGACCCGGACGGCCACTTGATCGAGGTCGGCCAATCGCGGCGGCCGGTGCGCAGCTCGTAGTCAAGAAATCGCTTGCAGCGCGGCCACTCAAAAGGTGGTCGCGCGCTCATGCGGCCCGCGAGGCCTCCCGGGACCACTCTCGCGGGTGACACACTCCGGGCCTGTGCTTCATCCGTGTCACAGCCGTGTCACCCATTCGCGGAAGCCAGGGGATACAGGAGGTCACAGGAGGACACGAAGAAGATCCAGCTCGAGTACAGGAGGACACGGGAGGACACGGGAGGAGCCGCCGGGACACAGAAGGACACGACACCACCGCGGTTCGGGACCGTGAGGCCCCGGGTTCAAATCCCGGGCCCCCGACCAAATCTAGGGATCTCCGCAGACTGCCGATTTCGCACCTCTGTCCGCATCGCCCAGTAGCCGCAAACTCCGAACCTCGACGTGCCAGTCGGGATGGCTTCCCTGGTGAGAGCCGGTAGCAGGGGGAGCGCTTCCTGCAGGCCGATGGAACTTCTGGCGTGCGGCTGACCTCGCTCGGGGCGCTAGATCGGGGGGGTCGATTCAGCCGGGGCGGAACCACCCAGTCTGGAGGCCATTCGAATCAGTTGCAGTCTTGAGCGGATGCGTAGTTTCGAGTAAGCACTGGCCAGGTGGCTCTCGACTGTCCTATGACCAATGCTCAAACGTCCGCCGATTTCAGCCGCGGTGTATCCCTCGGCGGCCAGGCGCGCGACTTCAAGCTCCCGCCGAGTCAACGATCGCAGTCCTTGGGTCGATCGATCAATTCCATCGACGGTCGCTGGTGCGGCCCAGCTGCTGATCGCCGGCCGCACGTGACGACGGCTGATCAGGAGAGAGGTGACGCCCTTGGCATAAAGCCTAGCGACGAGGGCTGGAATGAACACCGCCACTCCGACAAGGATCACCGTAACCCGGTTTGTGGTTTCTATCGCTACGGCAAGACCAAAAAGGAACGTCGCCGCGATTGCCACAAGAGTCGCCATCCGACCCGAGAGCGCCCACGCCGCAGCGAGCAGCGGCAAAATCGCAAATGCACCGACGACGACATCGGGGGTAACTACTTCGGCGATGAAGATGAGGCCCAGAAGACTGAGGCACAACGCCGCAGCAAGCGGTTCGCCGCGATTTCCGGCAAGGGCGTAGGGCGCAGCAATCAACCGAACAGGATTCAGGCTGGCTCGGTCCTGGTGGCCGCCAATCGCTCGCGTCCTCAACCTTGTCTATTTCCTGGGCGGGATCATACTCGGACACCCTTTATTAGGGCCAAGGGTTCGACATGACCAACGTCGCGGGTACGGAGGCGACCACCTCCGTAGAAAGATCCGTACGGATACGGAAGACGAGCTAACCCGCGGAGCGCATAGTCCGGCCGAGACCAAGGGGAAGCACGCTCTGAAATCTCGAGCTTCGGAAGATTGGAGTAACGAATGCAACGCTTGTCACGGCTCGCCTGGGCATGTCTCGCCATCGGCGCAGCACTTGCGACTCCACTGACTGCATCGGCCACATATCAGGACCGCTTCAGCATGGCCGGCTCTGGTGCCGCTGCAGCGTTTGGCTCTTGCGAGCCCTCGCCTGCCGGCGGCCAGGTCTGCACGGCCATAAGCATTGGAGTCGCCAGTCAGATTACGAAGGCCGATGGAACCAAGACTTCGGAGACGACACTCTCCATCGACATAGGTAGATTCAGCCTCGACTCGACCGGGGCATTTACCTTCATCTCCGAAACCGCCGGATTCGGAGTGGCTTCGTTGTCAGTCAGCCCAAGGCTTTCCAGTGCATCGGCCTTGGCATCATTCCAGGTTATAACCTGCACGGTCGACGCCTGCGCCGACGGTGGAACTGTGACGGTGCGCGCGTCGTGGACCGGGCAAGGCGATCTCATCCACGATGTTTCGAACGTACATTTCTCGAAGGACCCGTTCAGCGGCAATTTCCACGCTAACGGGGATGTTCGCAGCGCTGATGCGACCGCCACCGTGAACGGCACCGATTTCGGCGCTTCCCTGTTCGCGAGCATGTTCAACGTCAAGACCGCCGCGATCTTTATCTGTCACATGTGCTGAGTCAATCGCGTGTACGTCCCTCTGCGATCATTCCGTCGGCGACGAAACGAAGATGCCGAAGGCGCGTTATGGCCCACATGAGCAAGGCGCTTCGCGGGTGGCTAAGTGTGGCTACAGCCTGCGGCATGCTCGCAGCATTGGTCGGCTGTGGCTCAGCGCCGCAGGCAAACAGACCCACTCCCGCGGCAGCCACCACTGCCTCGGCGACCCCGACTGTGGTAGCTGCCGGCCCCTCACCTTCCGCTCGGTCCCATGCCGATCTACCGGTCGCCATCCTCGTCCACCAAGAATTGCCCAACGCTTATGGCATCTCCACCGCAACGAGCTACTCCGTTGTGCTCGTTGCCGCAGATGGCTCCATCGCGGCCAGAGTCAATCCTCGCCTTTCCTCGCCGGTGGTCATGACTTATCAGAACTGTCCAGTGATCGGACGGAGCCCAATGCCGACATGCCAGATTCCGTTTCGACCAAGGGCGCCTCTCGTCACCTCATCGGACACACGCGCCTACTTCCTGGACGGTGACAGCGACGTGGGCTACCTGACGCCTGATGGCCACACGGGAACCGCGGTCCACCTGCCCGTGAGCCCTCGAGTCAGATACGCCGTCGCGGTATCGCCTGATGATTCCCGAATCGCAGTCGCCGCATTCGACTACAAAGGATCGAGCACATTTGGAAACCCGGGGGTCACGATGAACCTGTTCGTCCAGGACCTCGCAGGAGGTAATCGAGTCAACCTCTTCAGCTCAACCTCGGTTACCGAGTGGCCGATCGGATGGCACAACGGGCACCTGGTCATCGCGGTCGGTCCCGCCGGCCCTGTCCAGTACACGGTCGAGAACCCGTACTTTGCCGTCGAGGGATACCATGTCGCGAACGCCACCACCGGTGTTCGCGTGGCGACAGTGGGCACGGGCGATGACTGCAACCGCGGGCCGGTGGCCCGCGCGGGCGCCGCTTGTTACTTGAACCGATACTCGGCCATCGGGTACCGGAGCTGGGACGGTGTCGGGCACGTCTTCGCCCCGTGGCATGACTTTGGACCGAGTCCAACAGCTTTGGCTCCCAACGGCAGCCGGTTGGCGGGTAGCAATCTCGGTCCCCCGGTTGATTCTCACATCAACCTCGTTTCCGTATCGGGCACTAACCAGCTGGACGTGAAGGGAATTGTTCAGGGTTGGCTCGATGACGAGCATCTGGTGTACTTCGCCGTCCCTTCGAACAGGTCCCTCATCCTTGACCTCGTAACTGGCGTCTCCGCCGCAGTGCCCCAGACAAATCCGCCGGGGAGACCTGACTCTCCAGACGCGTATCTGCAGTTCCTTGGCACCGTGCCCCAGCAGATGAGCTGAGTTGTGAAACGAGGCACATCTCCCGGCGGCAAGAAAGCCGGCGGTCGGGTCGAAACCAACTCACAGGCGAACCGTTATTGCCGCATGGGCGGTCCACGACGAAGGTGGTTTGTTCTGGCGGCTGCGTGCGCCGTCGTAAGCGCTTCAGCCGCCTGCTCCCCGCCGTCGCAAGCCAGCAAGGTTTCACCCGCACCATCCGCGTCCGGCTCATCGCTTGTGTCTCCTTCCGCGCAGGTCGGCACCCTCCCCGGTGGATGGACGTCCGCCGGCCAGTTGAGCACCCAGCGTGGCGGTCAAATGGTTGCCGTACTCCTGCAAAGCGGCCGGGTACTCGTCACGGGAGCTTCGAGCGATGGCCTCGGGATCGGAAACGTCGACATCTACGACCCCGCCAACGGATGGTTGCTGGGCCCGAAACTGCCCGACGACCGCTTGGGAGCAGTTGCCGCCCCGCTACCCGGCGGCCGATCTTTGCTGGCCGGGGGCCAGCCCGATTTCACGGGCGACACCGCCGGGCCGGGCCCGCTGGCAAGCGCGCTGACCTACAAGTCGAATACCAATACCTGGGTCAAGGCTCCGAATATGAGCGTCGCCCGAGCCTATGCGACCGCGACGGCCCTCGCTGACGGTCGCGTGCTCGTGGTCGGCGGCTACGGTGCGCAGGTACTGGCCAGCAGCCAGTTCTTCAATCCCAGCTCATCCACCTGGACCACGGGCCCCTCGCTGGCACATGCCCGGTTCGGTCACACCGCGGTCGCGCTAAGGGGTGGCCGGGTATTGGTCGTGGGGGGAGCCGACGCGCTATACCCGGAAAGGCTTGTGTCCAGCGCGGAGCTTTTCGACCCGCCGACCGGACGCTGGACCAGCGCGGGCGATATTGCTGGCGCGAGAAGCCACTTCACGCTGACAGCGCTCGCCGACGGCCGGGCGCTGCTCACGGGTGGACTTGCGGCGGATGGATCGACCGCCCTGCGTTCCACCCTCCTGTACGACCCGACCAAGAACTCATGGTCGGCCGGCCCCGACTTGATCAGCTCTCGCGCGGCCCACGCGGCCGCGATCCTCACCGATGGCCGGTTGCTCGTGACGGGCGGCGCCGACCAGCTGGGGAGGCTTGCGTCGTCCGAGCTGTACGACTCGGCCGCCAACTCCTGGTCATCGACGGGGGCCCTCCAAACTCAGAGGAGCAATCACGTGGCGATCCCCCTCGCTAATGGCCGCATCCTGGTGATCGCCGGACGAGGTTCAGGCGACCCGCTAGCGAGCGCCGAGCTGTATGACCCCTCGGCGAAAGGGTTCCCCGCGCCCGCGCGGACTCCGGCCGGGCCTGGGCGCTGGCAGCTGGCCGCATCGAAGCCGATCTCGGCTGACTCCCACTCCGACTATGCGCAACTGCTCCCTGACGGCCGCGTGCTGGTGGTAGCCGCGCAGTACAGCGGGGAGCTGCAGGTCTACGACCCGAGGTCCGACGCCTGGACTACTCCGTTCAGCCGCAAACCTCCGCCATGCAACCCCTGCGGGATCGGCGCGCCCAGCCCACCCTTCCTCGCAACTCGCCCGCTGGCCGACGGCAAGGTTCTCCTGCTCACCATCGACCCGCAAAAAGTCGTGGCCGCGAAAGCCGAGATCGTGGATCTGAAGACCGGGCAGGCGACCCCGGCTGCCTCGCCGGGAAAGATCGGATGGGCGCGGTTGGATCTGCTTCCGGACGGGCGCGTCTGGCTGACCGCGTTGCAGCAGATTGACAGGCACGCCCTAATCTACGACCCCAAGGCGAACCGCTGGACCGCCACTTCCGACGTGCCGGGTGATCTCGTGGCAAGCGGCTCCGACATGCAGAGCGTCACCGCCATTCCCGGCGGCCGGGTCCTGGTCGGAGGCAGTTTGAAGGCGATGGTCTTCAACCCCGCGACAGGAGGCTGGGCCGAGGCCGGCTCATACCCGAACGCTGCGACTGGGTCGTTGCGGCTTGGATTGCCTTCGTGGAACGGGTTTTCTGCCCTCCGACTCCCGTCGGGCGATGTGCTCCTCGCGGGCGGCACGGTGCTGGTCGGCACCGAATCGGGCGGGGCCCCCGTCTATGAAGCCACCGCGCAGGTTATGCGCTGGGATCACGCTACGGGCAAGCTCACGCCTTCGCAGAACATGCCGATGGCCCTCTACGCGTACTCCTCCGCACGGCTCGCCGACGGCCGGGTCCTGGTCGCAGGCGGCTCTGCAACAGTCGGTTATCGCACCAGCGCCGACCCTGTGGCAGCCTCGTTGATCTACAGCCCGACGACTGGTTCATGGTCGCCGGCGGCGGCGCTTCCAGCTGCCAGGTCTGCCGCGCTTGCGGTCACGCTGGCCGACGGACGTGTTCTGCTAGTGGGCGGGCAGGGAATGTTCGGCCCTCCGGCGTCGCTGCTGTTCACTCCCTGAGCCTTGGCGGTCATGACATCGGCCTGCTCTCGACGACTTGATGTGCATCCTTCCGTCAACTCCATGCCAACCGCCAAATGACAAGGTCGGCCCGCACGCGCCAGGTTCTCATTGCGGCCGTTCTAGTTTTCGGAGTGTTGGCCGCGGCCGGGATGGCTGGCGTGGGTTGGTACTTCTCGGACCAGCTTCTAGCTCCCGATCACAGCTCACCCAACTACGACATCACGGTCCGAGCCGTTTCGGCGCCCACTGTCGAGATGGACAAGACCACCGACACCAGTCGTCAAGGCACGTTCGGTCTGGAGTGGAGAGGCGGGCATGCAATCGTCGGCAAGGTGATTACCACCTCACGAAGCACTGTGACCAGAAACCTTCAGGACGCTGACGGCTCACTTCACGTCGGAGAACGCGTAGTGCTTACCACTCCGGTATATCAAGGCGACCCTGAAGCAGCGTTTGGCATCCCGTCGGATGACGTTCTGATTCCGGGCGAGCTCGGCATGCTTCCGGCGTGGTACGTGCCCGGCCGGCTCCGAGATTTCGTGATAGTGGTCCACGGCCATAACGCGCCCCAGACTGACGGGCTGCGGGTCGTACCGGCACTTGCCAAGCTCGGCTTGCCAATGGTCCTGATTCGCTACCGAAATGACGTTGGCGCGCCTGCCAGCCCGGACCATCTCCTGCACCTCGGCGATACCGAGTGGCGGGATGTGGAAGCGGCGGTCCGCTGGGCGCTCGCACAAGGCGCGACTCGGGTCGTATTGGTCGGGATCTCGATGGGCGGAGCCCTGGTCCAGCTGTTCATGAGGAACTCCAGCTTCGCCGCGAAGGTTCCCGCGGTGATCCTTGATTCCCCTGTTCTCGACTGGGACGCGGTCATCAATTTTCAGGCCGCCCGACGCGGGATTCCGAATTTTCTGGTATGGCCTACCGAGCAGGTCATCCGCCAACGCATCGGATTCGATGTCATGAGTTACAACCAGGTCAGGGACGCAGGCTCGATGCGAGCTCCTACCTTGCTGTTTCAAGATGGCCAGGAGACATTTTTGCCCCCTGAAGGCGCCGCAAGGTTGGCCAAGGCCCGGCCAGACCTGGTTGAGTATCACCTCTTTCCGGATGCTGGCCACACCCAGGAATGGAATGTTGATCAGGTGGCCTACGAATCGATTCTCACCTCGTTCTTGGTGCGGAAGCTGGGCATTTTCGCCGCGTAGTCGTTAACGCGACCATGCGGCCGGCCGAATGTAGTAGCTCGTGTAGTAATCCGCTGGAAAAAAGGCTCATTGCTGGACGCGGGCTGGTCCGAATGTAGAAATTTCGAACTGAAAACGGTTAGAAACGGCATGCTTGGACGAACTAGCGTGTGATTCGGGACCGTGAGGCCCCGGGTTCAAATCCCGGGCCCCCGACCAATGTCATGTCGCAAGACATCGTTCACAGTTTTTCAACGAAGTCGGCGGGAACTCGAGCTCCGATCACGTGCACAAGACTTCGGAAGGCATGGGCGGCCGCTGAATTCGAAAACGACCCTGCCGACCAGGACTCGTCTAGCCCGGCGACCAGGACGCTCTCCAAGATCGGGATTTTGTCAACGGGCTGAAAGAGTGAACTATGTCCTGAAATCACACACCGGGGCCCCCGACCAACCTCTGAATTTTGCGTACGTCAGTCGAGGGCTCTGCAGTCCCGCCGCCAAAAGAAAACGGTAGATCAAAAACGGCTCGGCGCCTATAAGCTGCGGACGTCATGCGGAACGCTACTGAACAGCTACGCCGCGTGGGCGCTGCCGCGGCTCCCATGTATGGCTTTACCCTTCTGCTCGCGCTGGTCCTGATCACGCCCCCATTTCTGGGTGCTCCTGCGGATGCCCTCGAGCCATCCAATGCGGAGGCACGTGTCAGGCTGGTTGCGGGACTCAGCTGGGGAAGTCGGATGTTGCTGCAGGTCGGTTTCCCGCTCGAATTCCTGAACGTTCCGCTCTTGGTGATCGCGTTGGTGGCGCTCTGGGAGTCACTTGCGGGATCAGGGCTGGGCCGAAGAACTCTTGCCCTGGTCGCATCCCTGCTAGGCGCCATGTTCCTGCTCATTGGCCATTTCCAGAGATTCATTTTGCTCACGCTCGCCGATCGTTACCTTGCCTCCGATGAGACGCATCGGGCTGGCATTGGAGCAGCTGCCGTGCTGGGGGAGAGCGTGAGCCAGACGGATGACATGGCCTTCAACGCGCTCCTCGGTACCGGACTTGCCTTCTTTGCCGTGGCGTTAACCCGAGGAGCGGTGGCTCGGTGGTTTGCGTGGCTCACCTGGGCCGCAGCGGTTCTGTGCCTCATCAGCGCGGTGCTCTCCGCGATCGATTGGCGACTTGGTTTTCTGTCGTTGCCCGCGCTGATCCTGTTCGTTCTCTGGACTCTGGCCCTTGGAGTCATTCTGTGGCGTGGTTCAGCCTCAGACCGCCTGCACGTTGCCGAAAGCAGGGGAGTCTAAAGCACAATCATCCCTGCGCTGCTGTACCTTGCACTCGCGATATCAATGGCGCGCAGCCCGAGGACATCGGGGATGTCTGACTGAGTCCCCTGCTCGCAACGCGATGTCGACTGCTCGCGGCGGATGAAGCAAACGGCCCAAGGCCCCTCGATCAACGCGGAGTTAGACCGGTCGAGTTACACAGGCGGCTCTTGGTCTCGAGGAGGGAAGCAGCCATGAGACGTTTTTGGGCGTTTGCATTGGTCGTCGGGTTGCCGGTGGCGCTGATGCCCGTAGGAGTCCTGGCCGACAGCGGCACTCACACCTATGCACTTCATATGGAGGGGCAGAACTTCGGTGTCGCCGCCAACGGCGATCACATAGCGATCGACGGTCTGGCGGAGTTCTCGGTCAACCCGAAGTCTGTAGAGGGCGAGGGCAATTTCACGCACACGGACAGCGGCGGCACTGTCAAAGGCGCAGGCACCTGGAGGGCGGACGAGCTACTCAACTACCAGTCCTACGGTTGTGGGATCGTCCACTTTCCTGACGGTGACGTAATCCTGCCACCCAACTTCTGCGGTGGGGCGGTGAAGATGAGCGTCACGCTCACGACGCCCATCGGGGAGCTGCCGGGAACCATGACCGTGATCTGCATCATCGGGCCCAACCCGCCCAACAGCATCGACGCGAAAGCGGGTGAGGGTGTGATGCTGGTCGTCCCCGGGATCGTGAACTTCAACCACACGGACGGCGGAGACAACGTCATCATTCAGACGAGCTAGCAATCGAGCACCAGGAGCGGTCCGCTACACACCGGTGCCCGGGCCGCTCCACCGATTACCTCGCGCGTAAGAGAGCCCGTTAGGCCTCGAGGTCGCTAGGAGAACTCTCCCCGGAGCTGAGACTCGGTGGGAGCCCCTTGACGACCCACGTCGGTCGCGTAGATGCGGCACATCATGTGCACCTACTCGGCGCCCGTGGCAAACGGATCGCGACCGCCGACGAGGATCGTCGGTGATCCAAAGTGCGCCGATCGGCCGCGCATTGCACGCGGAGAACGGTCGCCAATACACTCAGTTTCTCCGGCCACGATTTAAGGAGGACGCCATGCGCAGGCTGCCCGCACCCGGCCTCTTGATCCTCGTCGGTTTGATTGCCATGCTCCCCCCCGGCACGGCGGCCGCGAAGAGCGGCCTGCTCAACATCGACGCCAGCCAGCGCCCCCTGAACGAGTCCGAGGAGGCGATCGCCATCAACCCGACCAACCCGAAAAACATCGTGATCGTCACCAACGTCGGGCACCGTGAGGCCGGGCTCGACGCCGGCATGTTCGAGGCAGTCAGCTTCGACGGTGGCACAACGTGGACCCGCAAGCTGATCGGCGACAAGGACAACCTCGGTGACGCGTGCTGCGATCCGACCCTCTCCTTCGATGAGTTCGGCAATCTGTTCATGAGCTATCTCTTCGAGGTCGAAAACACCGTCCCGATCGCCCTCAGCACGGACGGCGGCCTGACCTTCAACCTGGTCGGCAATATCGTCGCTCCGCCGAAGGGGACGCCGACCAAGACCAGCGGCGACAATCGCGGCCTTTTCCGATTCGTCGACCAGCCGACGATCACGGCGGCCAGGGGCGAGGTCTGGGTGATCTTCAACGCCGGCGGGCCGCTGTTCGCGACGGGCGCCGCGGTGGCAGGCTTCGGCCAGGTCGGGTCGTTCTTTCAGGGCGAGGTGGTGCCAGGCACCAACAACTGCACGTACGGCGACATCGCGATCGGGCCGACGGGGCAGGTGATGCAGGTCTGCACGCTCACCGAGAGCGGCCAGGGCGGTGGCAGGCTGTTCGTCAACGTCGACCTTGACGGCCTCGGACCGGCCGGCTTCGGCGACCGCGTGTTCGTCGCCGAAACACACGTCGGCGGGTTCGACTTCATCCCGCCGCAGCGGGACCGTTCGATCGACGCCGAGCCGGGCCTGGCCTGGGACCGGACCGGGGGGGCGCGCAACGGCCGCGTGTACCTCGTCTACACCAAAGAGATTCAGAACGAGAGCGACAACACGGACATCTTCGTCCGCTTCTCCGACGACAACGGCGCGACCTGGAGCCAGGGCGTGCGTGTCAACGACGACCAGACCCCCAACAGCCAGTTCCTGCCCAAGATCGCCCTCGACCAGACCTCAGGCAACGTCGCCGCCGTCTGGTACGACGCCAGGCGTGATCTCGGCACCGGCGGCGCCGGGGACACTGACGGGATCGCCAACGACGATGCCCAGCTCTGGGGCGCGTTCAGCACTGACGGCGGCGCGACGTTTGGCGCCAACGTCCAGATCAGCGCAGGGACCTCGAACTCGCACGACTCGGGCAATGGGATCGACTACGGTGACTACTCCGGGCTTGCCTTCTACGGTGGTAAAGCGCGGCCGGCCTGGTCCGACAACTCCAACAGCACCGGCACCAACCCCGACGGCGCCCTCCACCAGCTCGACATCTATACCGCCGCCGTGCATCCGTAGGGACCCAGAACCCGGCTCGCTGGCGGGAGAGGTGCGGGGGCGCCGTCGGGCGCCCCCCTTTGCGTTACGGGGTCGGATCGGGGAAGCTGCCGCCGAGATGTCGGAGTTGCCGAAGTTGGCGGGGCAATCCTGCTCAGGAGCAGGTCGAGGCACGCTGGCGCCCGTGCGCAGCGACATCCGCCAAGCATCTATCGCCGGGCAATCCGCGGGCGTTGCGCGCGTCGTTCCATACCGCCGCGCCGCAGGGGCGAGAGCTATCGGCTCAAAGTCAAGAGCGTGCCGGCGTCTTCAGCATGCCCACCAGCACCCTGGTCACGCCAGCGCCTCGTGTGGGGAATTTGAGACCGGCGCTCAGACGAAATCGGTACTGAGATGGGGAATTTCAGACCGGCGAAAACTGAGGAGTTTCAGACTGGCGTTGACAGCTTTCACCGACGCGAGCGGTGGTTCGTCGTCATCGTCGCTGTCGAAAAGCCGCAAGAACCATCGCGAATTGTGCACAGGTCGATGTCGTCAGCGAACTCTGGCACCACCTCCTTGGGCTCATGTCGTGCGACGGATTAGGCCGAGCCGCAGTGGGACTCGCGTGTTGTACACGCGACAGGCCACCAAACCGCGCCTTCAACGCGCGCACCTCCCCAGGCACGGCGAGTATTTGGAGGAAGCGAGGATCCGCTTCTACGATGTGACTAGCGGGGAATGCCCTTGAGCGCGACGAAGTCCTCCTCAAGATTCTCTCCGCTCAGCGGATCGTACGCGGTGACCTGGAGGTAGCCCGTCTCATGCTGGCCAAGGAAGGGTTCCGATGGAAAGAAGCCGACGAATTGCGTGCAACTCTCACCGGCGCCGAGGAGACCCTGGTCGGGTGATGGGCACGTGCTTCCCGGTAGTCCACCGCCGGCAGAGAAGTCGTCGGGCACGTGGACCGTTGTAACGGCGACGAGCAGGGGCCGGCCGCTCGCGTTAGTTACGGTCACGAATTTGCTCTCGACGCTGCCGACCGGCTGAGCGCCGAAGTTGACCATGGCAGGACTGATCTGCATGAGCGGTGGGCCCTGCCGCGCGGCGAGTTCGCTGACGGCGTCCCCGTGCGTGACCCAGACGTCCCCAGTGCGGGGGTCTGTTGCCGTCCAGACTCCGCCCGAACCGAGCGGGACAGATTCAACGAGCACGTTCATGGTCGTGTCGATCACGTCGACCGTGCCCGCCCCGAGCGTTGCCACATAGAGATCGCCGTCCCGCGGGTTGAGCGCGATTCCGAATGGAAACGCTTCAACGAAGATCTCTGCGGCGAGCTGGCCCGTTGCCGCGTCGATTGCAACGACGTTGCTGCTGAAGTAATTCGAGACGTAGATGGTGTCGTTCTGATTGTCGTAGACAACGCCTAGGGGAGAGGACCCCACGGGTATCATGCGCACGACCTGGTTCGTGGCTCCGTTGATCACCGAGACCGAGTCCGACTGCGAATTCGTCACGTAGAGGAAACCGCGCCGACTGTCATATGCGATTCCAAACGGAGCAGTGCCTACGGGTATGCGGTCGACGATGGTCCGCGTAGCACCGTCGAGGACCACGACCTCGTCCGTGTGCGCGATCACGATGTAAACGTCGCCGTTGCGCTCGTTGTAGGCGATTCCGAACGGTGACGACCCGACTTCGATCGGACTGCCGATTGGCTGGTGCGTCGTCCCGTCAATCGCCGTCACGTCCAGGTACTGTTGACAAGAGACATAGATAACGTCGTGTGCTTTGTCGTAGCCAACGCTCAAGGGATGAGCGCACGTATTCCCGCCAGCGAGCTTGACGGTGTCTATGACAGCCCGAGTCCGCGGGTCGATCACGGAAACATCGTCGGTGAAGATGTTCGCGACGAAGAGCAAGCCACTGCGTGTGGCAAAAGCAAGCCCGGCCGGCGAGGAGCCCGGTGGACTGGTCAGCGTTGCCACGACCGTGTGCGTCGCGCGCACTAACGGAACCGGCGCCGCGGCCCGCGCCTCGGGCGCGGCCAGTGTCAAGACTGCAAGGGCGACGATGAGGGCCTGGACTTTCATTGGCTAGCCATCGTTCGCCCTATGAGGCGAGCACCCACTGAGCCGCGTCGCGTGAGATGGCTGCCATGTTGTCTTGGATCAGCCCCGGCACTCCTTGTCCTCTTCCTACCTCCAAGCGCGAGCCTTCTGACGATGGCTCTGGCCCGCGACTTCTCACCATTAGCACGCGGCTGCGTGGGCGTCAATGGGCGATCCATCCCCGTCCACTCGCTACTCGCGTGCCGGCTGGATCGTCGGCCAGTCCATCCTGGTGCCCGCCGTACGTGTGACGCTCAGCTACCCATCGAGCTGGCAGCAACGTGCTACTTCGTGATCGGGCTCGCAATGGTCCCCATGGCCGTGCGAATCTCCGCCGGCGGCCAGAGGTCGCTACCGCACGTCGCTCACCTCGCCCAAACCGCTGGCCACGCTTTCGGAGGGGGCGGGGCTGGGAATTAGAAGCCGCACGCACCGGCACGACACCTTGCGGCGGTCTACATTCGAGCCGTCCTGATAACACCGGGCACAGCGCTCGGCCAATCTGCTTTCGCCGCTCTGGTCTGCACGGCGCTCAGGCCGCTCTACCGCGGAGGAGGTGGTTCGAGTCCACCGCGGCCCACCCCAATGTAGTCGAACCCCTGACAACTGACTGGGGGACTCGACCACTTCGTTGGTCGGATCCGGACCATCGCCGGTCATAGCCGGGAGAACGCATTCCCGGATTCGAACCGTTTCGCGGGGTCACGCCAGGACGCTAAGCCAGCTGTAATCGAGCTCGAAAGGGCAGTCAAGGACCCGGCCGGTCACGCGAGGACACGTGCACGAACACGGTCCGGGCCCCTTAACCAATTTCTGAATTCAGAATCAAGCGCCGGCGAAGCCGCCCGGGGAGGTGTCCAAGAAGGTGGGCGCTCTCCGAAACGATAAAGCCGGGCCTGGTGCAGGACCAATCCGAGCGCGGCATGCGCGAACCGCGGCGAACTGCGCGGCAAATCACGCGTTCCGATCGTGAGGAGCGCAGCGACCGGTGCCCAAATCTCGACTGACTCGTGGCATTGCCAGGTTTGACTGGGTGACGGGGCCGAAGTAGGCTACTGCTACCGCTCTGCGGCGTCCTGTTCGTCGACCGGGAGGTGGGGCATGAAATTGCGGTCTGCGTGCAGCGCCGTAATCGCAGCTTGCTCGATCTCGCTGGCGGGCACGGCCCCCGCTGAAGCCGCTGACCGGCCCGGTGACCATTTCACGACAGTCAGGGCGTCCCCGGTGCGCACCGTCACGGTCGAGCATCTGCCGCCGACTGGACGGGGCGGCTCGCACCGACTGCCGGTGCTCCTGCCGGCGAGCCGAACCTCGACTTCGAGCCCTTCCACTGCAAACGTCGTGACCGGTGCGACACCGTCGACGTCGACCTCAAGTCCGACGCTGCAGCTGATCGCCGGCTTTACCGGCATGACCGTCCAGAAGCAGACCAGCGACTTCAGCGCCAACGGCGATCAGAACGTCGCGCCGCCGGACACCCAACTGGCGGCAGGGCCCAGCAATCTCCTCGAGATGGTCAACTCAACCGGCTCGGTCTGGAACAAGGACGGTACCTTCGTCACGGACTTCGACCTCAACGTTTTCTACGGCCTCGTTGGCACGGGCTACAGCTTTTCAGATCCAAGGGTCCTGTATGACGCGCTCAGCGGGCGCTGGTTCTCGACGGGAGTCGCCTATACCTCGTCGTATGCGAGTGAGTTCGTGCTGGCAGTGTCGACAAGCAGCGACCCTACAGGCACCTGGCATATCTATAAGGCAGCTCAATCGACCTTGCTTCATGACCAGCCGAAGCTCGGCGTGAGCACAGACAAGGTTGCGATCGCGTGGAACGACTTCCTCGGCACGAGCTTTTTTGAAGGCGCTACAACGTGGGTTCTGCAGAAGTCGCCGCTGCTCACGGGCTCGCCGGCGCCCGGAACTGCGGTCGGGCCGAACTCGAACCAGTCAGGAATCGTGCCCTCCCAGCATCTCACCGACTCCAGCGTCCTCTACCTCGTCTACAACAACAGCGACTGCGGCTATACGGGCTGCAACAAGGGCTCGCCCACGCTGGGGGTGATCGCCGCCGGCGGAACGCCTGGGACCAGCACCTTCAGCTGGACCGAGTCAGATCCCGGCATTGCCAGCACGTCGAACCCGCCGAATGCCGATCAGCCGGGGATGCTCGCTTCGATCGACACCAACGACGACCGCATCCTCAACTCGGTCTGGGTCAACGGGACACTCTGGACCGGCGGGAACGATGCCTGCACGCCGCCTTCAGACACCACAGTCCGCCCGTGCAGCCGGCTCATCCAGGTGCTCACCGGCACAATGAGCGTGAACCAGAACTTCGACCTCGCCCATACCGGTGGGGATCTCTACTATCCGGTCGCCTGGCTGGCGAGCAACGGCGACATGTTTGTCGGTTACAACTTTTCCTCCAGCACCGATTACGTCGGCTTTCGGGTCGCGGGTCAGCCGGCTGCGTCATCGCCACAGACGATCGTGGGCGCTCAGACGGTTCAGGCCGGGCTCGCCCTCTACAACCTCAGTCAATGCTTCCCGAGCTACTCCGGGCCCGACCGCTGGGGCGACTACGGCGGCGCTGCCTTCGACCCCAGCACCACCGGTGACGTCTGGGTCGCAGGCGAGTACGCCGGATCCAACACCAGCTTCCCCAACTGCGATTGGGCGACCTATGCTCAGCGTCTCGATTTTCAGAGCGTGCAGCCCCCTATGGTGACTGGGGTCAGCCCGGCGACTTGCCCCGATGTCGGCTGCTCCCCGGTGACGGTCAACGGCAGCGGCTTCGTCGCTGGCTCGACGTCAGTCGCCTTTGGCCCTGGCGCGGGGACTAACGTCAGCGTCACCGGCACGACATCGCTCACGGTCACCGCACCTGCGGGCTGCGGTTTGGTCGATGTCACGGTGACCACGCCGTCTGGCACCAGCGCGACCTCGTCTTCTGACCAGTTCACCTACACCGCGAATGGACCGCAGATCTGCAAGCTGTCCGTTTCCTCCGGACCCGCGGCCGGCGGACAGGCGTTCACACTCTCGGGCTCCGGCTTTCAGTCGGGCTCGACCAGCGTCCTGTTCAAAGGCATAGCGGCGACCGGCGTCAGCTGCTCCACGACCTCGTGTGGTGGGATGACTCCAGCCGGTGTGGGTGGACCGGGAAACGTCCAGGTTGAACTGTTGCCGAGTGGTCCCTTCAGTAACGCCGTTTCCTACACATATATCCCATCGCTGACGTCGATCAGCAAGGGCTCCGGCAGCTATCTCGGCGGGACTACGGTCACCATCAACGGCTGGGGCTTCGCCACCGGGAATACGCAGTTCTACTTCGGTCCCAACAACCCCGCACGGAACGTGACCTGCTCCTCGCAGACCAGCTGTACCGGGGTTACACCGGCCGGGACCGCCGGCACCACGGTGTCGGTCACGGTGGTTGTTAACAACACCGCGGGCTCCAACTCGCTCTCATTCACATATACGCATCGCAAGAATTAGCCACACGCAGGGGCTTAGTGGCCAGCTAGTTCTCGGAGGTCCGTCACCGAACTGCGAGAAGCGGTCGAGGTTGTCCAAGACCTCGCCGGCGGGATCCTCGGGACCGGTCCATCAGCTAAGGATTGGTGTGCACCCGCGATTCGGCCCGTGCGGGAGAAATACCTCGGCGGGGCGTGGCCGGCCGGCCAGCGGATGGCCACTATGAATGCTGCGCTGGGGTTTGCAAGAGGGACGGTCGGTGATTCCGAAGTCGACAAAGCCGGGTCGCATCGCTGAGAACATCGACGTCTTCGACTTCGAGTTAGCGGCCCAAGAGACCACCCCGATCGACGGCCTGGACACGGGTCGTCGCGACGGTCCCGAGCCGGCCGCGGTCACGCTCGAGGCGCACGGTCGCGACATCCCGGAGGCATGAAGGCGGATTGTCACGCCACACATCTATCGACCGGACCAATGGCACGACTACTTCATCACCGTCGGCGGGGCATCCGCGGCTTTGACCGGTTTGGTGTTTGTGGCGATGTCACTCAACCCCGGCGTCATGGCACAGGACCCAACGCATCGCCACCGAGTCGTGGGCACAATCTCCAGCTTCACCGCCATCTTCGTGATCTGCGCTCTCGGAGTGATGGGCGGTCAGGACCATCGAGCCGTAGGACTGGAATGGCTCGGAATGTCAGCTGCGGCCGCCGCAGTCTTCTACGTCTACGGGTACGTCCAGGCGATTCGCCTCGGTGAAAGCTCGGTTGGGCTTCGATCTCGCCGCCTCATCGGCAGTACCGCTCCTTACCTCGTCGAAATCGTCGGTGCTGCCCTGCTGCTTGGCGGATAGATCGCGGGCCTGTACTTGGCGGCGATTTCGATGGCGGGCCTGCTCGCCTACATGATCTCAGGCGCCTGGCTGCTCATCATGGGGATCTCCGAGCAATGGTCGAAAGGCCGGGACGCATCTTGAAGCCGGGCTGCTGGAGGTCTTGCCGAGGCGCCGGCGCGTTGACTCGGTTCGCCTTGTTGTGACGGCCTCTCTCTAAGATTCCCGGCAGCGATGAACGCCGGCAACGATCCGGCCGCGTGGCAGAACTTCTACATCATGATCGGCACGGCCAACGCGGCCATCACCGGCCTGCTGTTCGTCGCGCTCTCGCTACACGTCAAGCAGATCCTTGCCCACCCTGTCTACAAGCCGCGCGCGATCGTGGTGCTCGTGATCCTGACCACGCAGATCGTCATCTCGGCCATCGTCCTCGCGCCCCAACCTCGCGAGCTGATGGGCTTGGAGATCCTGATCCTCAACGCCTTCTTTCTGGCGCTCAACGTGCGCCATCGCACGCCGGCGCGGCTCACTGCTGGTTCGGCGCTCACAATCGCGATCAGGGTGATCTACGTACTGGCGTCGATCAGCCTCATCACAGGGGTTGGTGGCGGCTTCTACATCCTGGGCGGGGTCCTGACGCTGACCCTGGTCCGCTCGATCTTCAACTGCTGGACGCTCCTCACGGCGCTCGAAAGCGACACTGCAGCCTGACAATGCCCGGGCTTGAATCCCGGGCCCCGCCATTTCATATGACCGGTGCAGTCGCGCTAAATCGCCGCCGGCTCGTTGAGCTGCAGAACCCCTCCGCGGCCGATGAATGGATGGTCGGCAAGCAGCTTCGCCGCGGCGTTCAGGTCGGCGGCCTCGATCACGGACCAGCCATTGAACGGCCCCTCGGCAAGACCGTCCTTCGGGCCATGGCTCGAGATCGTCCGCGTAGCGCCCACTGGCGCCCCGGGGTCCACCAGCGCCGAACCGGTCTTTCCGGCCCACTGCACGAAGGCGTCGCGCGCCTTGGCCATGGACTCCGGATCGTGGGGCATGTTGCTGCTGTGGTAGGTGACGAGAAATCTAGGCATTCGGGTCCTCCTCGGAACTAGAGAATCGGAGGCCAGCGTACGACCCGGTTCGTCTCCAAGCCATGCTTCGGGCGACGACAAAACTGTCCTGGCGTCCAGGTTTTGTATCCCCTCGAGTACAAACGGACTGGACGCTGGGACATTCAAGGAGTAGAACTACAGTCGTGGATCCGCTGAGCGTGGCGCTGCGAGGCATCCAGATGTCCGGATCGTTGATCGCCCGCGCCGAGCTGAGCGCGCCGTGGGGCATGGGCCTCGAACGCTTCGGGGCCGCGGTCTTCCACGTGCTTCTCTCGGGATCTGGGTGGCTTCGGACTGAGGAAGGCCGCACGATCCGCCTCTCGGCCGGCGACGTGGCCGTGCTGATGCGCGGCGAGCGGCACGAGCTCATCAGCGAGCCGGGCGTGCCGATCACGGCCTTCGCGGACCTGATGGAGCATTGCGTCCCTGGACGTTTCCCGTCGATCGGCATCGCCGGCGGCGGTGATCCCGCCAAGATGCTGTGCGGCTTCTTCAAGTTCGAGCGCCAAAACAGCCATCCCCTGCTGCGAGCGCTGCCAGACATGATCCATATCAATGCGGGCTCTGGCCCGGGAATGATCGAGGGCCTGGTCGCGATGGCCGATGCGGAGTCGGCGCAGGCGCTCCCCGGCGCCGGCGCGCTGACGGACCTGCTATGCGGACTGCTGCTTGTGCAGGTCCTGCGAGCGCAGCTCGCGGTGGATTCGCGCACGGCCGCGCCATGGATCCATGGCCTCGAGGACGCCCGCGTAGGAACTGCGCTCGGGCTCATCCACGAGTCACCTCAAGAAGACTGGACGGTGGCGCGGCTTGCCTCCGCCGTTGCGATGTCACGATCCAACTTTGCTCAGCGCTTCACCCTGTGCGTTGGCGAATCGCCGATGCGCTACCTGGCGCGATGCCGCATCCTTCGTGCAGCGCAGCTTCTGGAGGCGGAACGCCTGTCGGTCACCGAAGCGATGCACAGCGTCGGCTATGAGTCGGAATCGAGCTTCACGAAAGCATTCCAGCGAACCCTCGGCTGTACGCCGTCGGCCTACCGAGGCTCTCTGCGGCGAAGACGTCCTGATGAAGTGCGCACGTCCAAAGCTGTCGCCGTCTGACAGACTCCAGACCGACGGTTGAAACGGTGAAGTAGTCCACGACGTACGGCATGATCCGGTTTCCTCGGTTGAGCTTCGGTCAGCGGCCGCTTCGGACGGCGCAGCCACGCCCGTCTGTGGAAGATCAACCACGGCGCGCTCGCGCGTTCGCTCGTTGCGCTGCGGGCGTGCGGTCACGGATGAAGCGCCGCTCCGAGTTCAACGGCTTGTCGTGTAGCACTTTCTGTAATCCGGCAGTTCAAATATTGTCCCCTCCCCAAGCGCGCCTCCTCCAGCAGGCTAGCTCTCACGGACAACGGCCAACCGCATCTGCCAGGAGCTCCGCTCCCGCGATGTCGCCATCAGGCCAAGCGCCTGGACAAGATCGATCTCCTCGTCCTCTTCCTGGACGCGATCTATTTGCCGATCCGGCCCAGCGGGGCCATGTGGGACGCGACGTGTCACGCCACCCGTGTCACAGTCGTGTCGCGCGTTCGCGGAACCCCGGGGATACAGGAGGTCACAGGAGGACGCGAAGAAGACTCAGTTCAAGTACAGGGCGAACCCCGCGGAAACCACAGGACACGAGAGGACACGGCATTACCGGCGGACGGGACCGTGAGGCCCGGTTCAAATCCCGGCCCCCGACCAAAATCAAGTTCAAAATCGCCGATTCCTCCCGGCCACGCTTCCTTCTGGTTGCTTGAAATGCCCTATCAAAAGGGGTATGACGTGACTGCGCTAGTCTGCCCGCGCTCTCGGCACCAAGGAGGGTTTGAAGCCTATGGTGAAATTCGAGATCTCCACACACATCAATCGACCAGTGGCTGAAGTGTTCACGTACCTGTCGGATCCCGCCAAGTTGCCCGAGTGGAACTCAGTTGTCGAGGAGGCGACGCCTTCCGAAACTCCGGTCAAGGCCGGGACCAAAATCCAGACGAGGGCTCGGTTCCTTGGTCGGAAGATAGAGTCGCCGTCAGTGGTGAGCGAGTACGAACTCAACAAGCGCTACACCACCAAGTCCGAGAAGCCGTTCGCACTGACGATCACCAACACCTTTGATTCCGAAGGGGGCGGAACCAGAGTCGTAGCGATCTTCGACGGCGATCCGGGTGGGTTCTTCAAAATTGGCGAGCCGATCGTCGCGCGGATCGCGAAGAAACAATTCCAGGCCCAGCTCGAAACGGCGAAGGAACTCCTGGAAGCGCAGGTTCCAGTCCAGTCGTAAGTTAGAGCGCGGGCGGCTAGCGCCCACATGATCTAGGTCGGGTTTCCTCGGCGCAGTCCATCGCATAGGGGTGTCCCGCGACCTGGCGGGCTGCGGCGTCGGGGCCAATAGGGCGATGGTCTCAGCCGGAGACTAGGTCCGTGAGCCTGCCGCACACCTTTTGCTTCTGCTAAGGCGAAGCTATCGCCAGCTGCTGCGATGGACGCGTAATAGGCACAGCGGTCCTGCTGAGCCCCTCGGTCCATGTAGCAGTTCATGTAGTAAACCGTCGGCAAAGCCCTTCCAATCTGGACGGACTGGTTGGCTGCGTCAGAACTTTCGAGCTGAAACCGATCGCTTCGGCCACTTCTGGACGAGAGTTCTCAGAGTTCGGGACCGTGAGGCCCCGGGTTCAAATCCCAGGCCCCCGACCAATGTCATGTCTCAGGACATCGTGCAGGCCTGTTGCAAGACATTGTGCAGCGGCCAGCGTCCGCCAAGGCCGTAGTAGGTGAGTGTCGGCTCGAGGGTGAGAGATCGGAGAAGTTCGCCCTCCTCGGTGATGATGCGAACGTTGGCGCCCGCGACCAGCAGTCTGACCCTCCTGTTCTTGTGCGCGAGACCGAGGCGGATGTGTCGGAGTCGGCCGAGGTAACGTCCTCGACTATCTCGAGCGAATGAACATGCATGACCTATCCGAAGTGTCGATGACGGTGATCGACATGCTGCAAGCTTCTGGGTTGAGCGACACTCAGTATCTGCAGCCAGCGTTCTGATTCCCAGAGTGCTTCGCAGACAACAGGTTTTGCAGCGTCAGCTCGCTGCACTTCGCCGAGCGGTAGCGACTTAGCGAGGCAGTCCGAATAGCGGCTGCGTTTGCCGCTCCTCTGTTTGTCCTCTCCATGCGGGACATGCGCCTAGGCTGCGCCGCCTGTGCCCATTGGCCTAAGCGACGTTTTTAGGCACTCTCAGCATTGAGTCCGGATCACGTCAGTGCAAGAGTCGAACCTGGAACCAAAAAAGGACACGTGCGTCTGCGGACGCGAGCTCGATGACGCCGCTGTTTATGTCTATCGCTCCCACACCCACCGCTGTCTATTTCGCCGCTGTGAGTGTGGTACTGAGTGGACTGAGCACCAAACTGACATCGACCCAGCGGACCCTGTCAGCTCTGATGAGGTGATCGAGGTCCACACGCGGCTTGCCAAGTTCGAAGGTTCAATCTTCGAGCTGCTTCAGCGGCGATCGGCCTAAGGCCAGGCCCTAGGGCTGACCGCGGTAGACGGCATAGCGAGGCTTCAGAGCCGTCCCTGACGAGGTGCAAGTCCGAGCCACCGCTTGGCCCAGGCCGTCCGCCGTATCAGTGCTTGACATCAATGCACCACGGCTCGAAAACATGAAAGACCTTGCCCACGGCGATCAGGCATTCGAAGGGAGATTCATCATGTGCGGCAATTGCGGATGGCAGGAAGTAACCAAGCCAGGGATTTGGGGCTGGGCCGAGTGAAGGGGTCCGTCCCGCGATGACGGCTCGGGTTCATCGCTGCGCTTGTGTGAGCCCTCGTTTTTGGCCGGTGATCGTCGTCGTGTGGGATCGTGTTTCGCTGGCGCTGAATGAATGGGATGCCGTAGTTAAGAAGCGCATCTGGACCGTTCTCGTTACGTAGTAACGGGCGGTGGCCAGCGATGGCCGCGGCCCCCAGGGACGGCTATCCGCTTGAAGAGGGCGGCGGGGCAAGATGGAGTGCTCGGTGTCGCTCTTCCGCGTGTCTGCGTCGTCCCGTCGTTCCGTCCGCGTACGACTCTAAATCGTCGACGTCGTCCTCTCGTTCCCAATGCACGTTGACCAGATGGTTTCGCAAGTCGAGCCAATCCGCAGATGCAGGCCACGAGGAATCGTGCGTGTGGCGCACGGAAGCGCTAGCGACACTTGCTGTCCAGTGGTAAGTCAACAACCAACTTCGGCATGCCAATAACGAGCACGTCCGCGCACTTGATCGCTTATGGCGCCCAATGGCACGCGGGCCAATCAACCGACACGTGACGGAGATGGGTGTCCTAGCGCGTATGGGCCTAAAGTCCTCTGGCGTCCGGGTTTAGAGCGGGAGTAGCTTCGATTGATGGGGAAGCAGCCCGCCAGGGCTCTGCTACCCCCACGTGGCCACCGGACCCTTGCGCGAGTAAGAGCCGGCGGCCAAGTGGTCCACGGCCCTGTGTCGCCACTGGGGAGAGCACCTAAGGTGCCCACAAACTCTTCCGACGTCGACCAGCTTCGCGCACAAAACGCCGAGCTCGAGGCTGAGCTGGCGCAGGCCAACGCTGCGCTCAATGACGCGCAATTCTTGGCCCACCGGTTGGCGCGCCTGCTGTCCGAAAAGCCCGATCTGGCCGCAACCGCGCGGTACATCGCGCAAGTCCTGGAGGACACGCCGAGGGCAGCGTCCTAGCGTCGGGCCACCCTCAAGGGGGGACTCGTATAGGGGGTTCCAATCGAACCGGGACATTTTGCCCATGGCGACCCAACTGGGTCACGGTTAGCCTTCAGGTCCGGCCGGGCAGCGGAAGTGCAGCAGGAGTGAGGTGCGCCATCGGGCGGTCTAGACAGGGTGGCAGCAACATGCGGGCATACAGGCGGTGCTTCATACCGATCTTGGTGTTTGCCGTTGTCTTAGTCTCCGCGCTGCCGGCCATGGCCGGCGCGGCCTGGCAACCGCTCGGTTCATTGTCTTCCGGTACCGGCCCAGTGGAGTATCCGGGGGTAGCGGTCGACGCCAGCGGCAACAGTGTCTTTGTATGGCAGCGCCTTGACGGGACGACCAATTGCTATGGCGGCTCCTGCCTACGAATCCAGACCCGCGCCCGCTCAGCGGCTGGCATCCTGGGCCCGATCCAGTCGCTTTCGCCTTCGGGACGGAACGCCTCTTTACCCCATGTAGCGGTGGACCCCAACGGCAACGCGGTGTTTGTCTGGCAGAGCTCCGACGGGACCTACCTACGAATCCAAACCCGGTCTCGCTCGGCAGCGGGCACCCTGAGCCCGACGCTGACGCTCTCCGCCCCGTACCAGTCCGCGGAGTACCCGCAGCTGGCGGTAG
>Ga0209801_1000213_pt1 | contig 40448 bp, 26 predicted proteins | sample GraSoiAngelo_127_FD_185884 | JGI IMG/M metagenome (GOLD analysis project Ga0209801, IMG submission 185884) | Grasslands soil microbial communities from the Angelo Coastal Reserve, California, USA - 14_0927_09_40cm (SPAdes) (version 2) | ecosystem: Environmental > Terrestrial > Soil > Grasslands ... | reverse complement strand
GCGCAGCTCGTCGTCCAATTCCTGGTCCGCCTGCGCCCAGTGAAACAATGACCGGAGCCGCAGGGGAATCGTGAACAGCCAATGCTCCGGTCGCATTCTCCGGCCCTCCTCTACTCCTATGAAAATAGCCGCGTATCTCATTGAAAAGATTGGCTCAACAGTGAGCGGCTATTTTCATCCTTCGTTGTGGCTCTCCGAGAGCCATGAGTTACTCGTACCTCAGCGCGACCATAGGATCGACTCGCGACGCCCGCCGCGCTGGCAGAAACGCAGCAAGCAGTGCGATTGCAACCAAGGAGATCGTTGCTCCCATGAGCAGCGAAATGTCCGTCGGCTTGATGCCGTAGAGCATTCCGTAGATCTCCGAAGACAGCAAACGGGCGGCCACAAGAGCGCCGCCGACACCTATCGCAACGCCGCAGAGGATGACTACGAGCGTTTGGCGCAACACGAGTATTCGGACATCCCTTCGCTGAGCTCCCATAGCCATGCGAATGCCGAACTCATTCGTTCGGCGTGAGACGCCATAGGCAACAACCCCGTAGAGCCCAATCGCTGCGATTAGGCAAGCCAACACCCCGAATACTGACGACAACAATGCAGTCAGGCGCTCCTGGGAAATCATGCCATTGATGACCGTGTCAAAGGGTTGCATCTCCTGAATTTGCAAAATCTTGTCGCTTGCCCTTACTTCCGTCCTTACGATACCTGCCAATAATTGCGTATTGAGATTGGCGCGAACGAGAAAACTGTCGCCCTCCCGAGCCGGCAAATACACCATCGGCCATACCCTCTCGCGAACTCCATAATGCTTGGCATCACGGACCAGACCGACAATTTCGCGAACGATTTCCGGTTCAAAGTCGAGTTTGATGCGCTGTCCGATAGCGGATTCTGAACCGAAATAGTGGCGGGCAAAGCTCTCGTTGACCACAGCTACCGGGGGCTTCTCGGCCTGATCTTGGAAGTTCAAATAGCGACCCTGTAAAAGGCCCAAGCCAATAGCCTCGAAGAATCCAGGTCCCGCCGATATCAACCCCACGTCATTATCTTTTCCAGGCGATGGGTTCCCAATTACATCAACACTACCCGACCAGCCGCCGTCCCCGTACATGCTACCCGACGAATAGCTTGCAACGATCACACCGGGATGCGATTCCAAGCGCTGTTTAATTTCTGCACAAGCTTGACGAAGACGGTCCTGGGAAGTTCCCTTCGGGTGAGAGAGGTCGAACGTGACGACGTTTTCGGCGTGGAAGCCGAGGTCGCTGCTCTTGAGATTGTGCAAGGTTTTAACAAACAATCCAGCGCCAACCAACAAGGGCAAGGAGAGAGCGAGTTGACCAGCGACGAGAAGTCTTCCCCGCCAGCCTGACCCAATTACACGCTGGCCACCATGCAAGCTCATCTCGAGTTTTTCTCTGGAAGCGCGCAGTGCCGGGCCAAGCCCAAATAGTATGGCCGTCGCAACGGCAACCCCGCCTGTAAAGCCAAACACGGCAAAATCCGGCCGGAGATTAAACGCTACGGGCAGCGAAGATGGAGGAAGCAGAGAAACTAGTAGGCGTGTGCCCCAGGCCGACAAGAGTACGGCGACCAAGCAACCGGAGAGCGCCAGGGTCAAATTCTCTGTGAACAATTGCCAGGCAATCCGCGTACGGCTGGCACCGAGAGCTAGGCGGACCACGATCTCACGGTGACGGGCGGCGTTGCGCGCCAATATTAGGTTGGCTATGTTCGCACAGGAAATCAGAAGTACGACGGCGGCAACGCCAAACAGAACTAGCAGCGGTTTCTCATATTTGCGTCCCGTGGTCGCAAGGCCTGAGGCGGCGGGACGAACAGTAATATGCTGGGCTGCGAGCATCTGTTTGAAGCGCGGCGAAGCAGTGGGTAGGAGCGCATCAGCAACATGCGCGCGGAATGCAGCCTCGAACATGGCCTGAGCCCGTCCTGGGTCAACTCCGTCATGTAGCCGTACAAGGAGGCGCAGCCAATTGAGGTTCGGGTCCGGTCGCCATCCTCGATCAGCGCCCGCAGCGGTCGCGGGCACCCACATGTCTACTGAGACCTCCGGTTCGATTCCGGTGAACCCGGGCCTGGCGATGCCAACGACCGTATAGGGCGTCTCGTCATAAAAAATTGTCCTACCGAGAACCGATGCGTCGGATTGGAAGCGGCTCTTCCAGAACGTATAACTCAAGACTGCAACGTGATTCCCTCCCAGGACGTTATCGTCTTGCGGTTCGAGGACGCGACCCACAATTGGCCCAACGTTTAGAACAGAAAAGAAATTACCCGAAACGGCCTCTCCCGCAACACGCTGATCGGAAACTCCGTTGAGTCCAAATTTGCGCGCCCCAACAACTTCTGTGGCGAAGACTTCGCCCCAAGCGGAGGCTGTTTTGGCGAATTGCTGAAAGAGCGGATAGGAGTAGCTAAATTCGCCAGCGAAGTCGCCTTCCGAAGAGGCGCGCATTACATGAAAGATTTCCTTAGGATCGTTGACCGCCAGCGGCGTCCACAGAGACACGTGGAGGAGCGTAAATATCGCAGTGTTGGCACCGATGCCGAGAGCAAGCGTCAGGATAGCGACCGCCGTGAAGCTGGGAGATTTGCGCAACATGCGCAGACCAATGTGCAAATCCTGGACGAAATTCTGAATCCAGGTGACACGGCGTGCGTCGCGGCATTGCTCTTTGGTCTGCTCGACACCGCCTAGGTCGAGCCACGCCCGCCGCCTCGCTTCCGCTGGTGCCATCCCTCGTGCAACGTATTCCTCGGTTTTTCGTTCGAGGTGGTCGCGCAGCTCGTCGTCCAATTCCTGGTCCGCCTGCGCCCAGCGAAACAACGACCGCAGCCGCAGGGGAATCGTGAACAGCCAATGCTCCGGTCGCATTCTCCGGCCCTCCTTCACTCGTACCTCAGGGCAACCATGGGATCGACACGCATAGCGCGGCGGGCGGGTAAATACCCCGCCACCAGCGCCACCGCCGACAGCACTCCCACCGCTACCGCCATCGTGTATGTGTCCTGCGCCGCCATGCCAAACAACAAGCTCTGCAACAAACGCACTGAGCCCAGCGCCACTCCCACCCCAATCGCCACGCCCACGACCAGGATCAGTAGTACTTCGCGCAACACAAGTCTCAAGATTGATCCCGGCTGCGCCCCCAGCGCCATCCGCACCCCAAATTCCGTCTGCCGCTGCGTCACCAGATAGCTCACCGCCCCAAACAGCCCCATCATCGCCAGCAACAACCCCAGCATTCCAAAAAATCCAGATACTGCGGCCAACAGCCGCTCCTGCACGAGATCGTCACCCACTTGACCAGCAAGCGTACGAAAGTTCAGAGGAATGTCCTTACTCACCTCTGCCGCAGCCCTCCGTACGGGTTCAATCAGCATCTCGGGCGCGACAGTCGTTCGAAGCACGAACTCTTCAACAGATACGCGTGAAGGTATCTGGGCCGCGGGAAAGAACACTGTCGGCGGAACAACTTCTCGCACTCGTTCGTATTTGGAGTCCTTCACCACACCTACAATTTCTACTTGTTCCGGTTCGTCTCCCCACCGGAAATGTCTTCCCAGTACGTTCCCGCCTGGAAAGAATTTGCGCACTGCCGTCTCGTTCACGATCGCCACATGTGCGGAATTCTTCGAATCGTGTTCATCGAAGTCGCGCCCCTGCAGGAGAGGGCTGCGCAATACCGCGAAATAACCAGGACTCACGAAGTTGAGGTAAATGGATGCCTCATCGCCTGTGGGCGCATTGGGAGCATCTGTGTGAATGATTTGAAGCCAATTGTCATCACCAATGGGTGTTGTAAACGCACGGGCCGTCGAAAGGACGCCCGGAAGTGCACGCAGCCTCGGCTCGATCTCTTCATAAATCGCTGTTCGCTTTTCAGGTCCTGCCTTCGCCGTGTCTACCGCGAACCACGGTGGCGTCGCGCTGACCACCAAAACATTGCTACGGTCGAAACCTAGGTCAAGAGTCACCAGCTTCACAAAACTGCGGAGCAGCAGGCCACCTCCGATCAACAGCACGAGCGTAAGCGCTACCTGCCCGGCCACAATCCATCGGCCTGCTCCTAATCCCCGTGCATCTCCGGCGCAGGCCCTAGCCTTCATCGCCTCAATCAGCGCGATCCTCGTCGAACGAAATGCGGGCAACAGCCCAACCAGAATCGCCGTGAGAGCCGCAGACAGCGCCGTGAATACCAGCACCCTTGCGTTGATGGAAAGATCGAGAAAGACGTCGTTTTCTGCAGTAGCTAATTGCCGCACCAGTAGCGCGCCGCTCCACTTTGCAAACAGCACCCCAAGTCCGGCCCCCACAAACGAGAGCAGCACAGATTCTGTGAGCAGTTGACGAATCAACCGGCCCCGCCCCGCTCCAAGGGCTTTGCGGACGGCGATCTCCTTTCCACGGGCTGTGCCCCTCGCCAGCATCAGGCTTACGATATTCGCGCACGCGATGAGCATCACCACCGCGACGATGACCATCAGCACGCGCAACGCCTGCCCAAACTCGCCGCGCAGTTCTGAAGTTCCCACACCCGCCGGAACGCTTACCAGTTTTGCCCTCAGGAATCGCCGTTGACCTTCTGCATCCCAGCCCGGTAGCGCCGCATTCATCACTCCGGGCGAAAGTGCTTCTAGCCGTGCATTCAGTTGCACTGGTGTTATTCCCGGTTTGACGCGGCCCATGATGCTCAGCCACCAGCGCGAGCGGCTCTCTGTGTTTCGCTTATCGAAGAGCGCGCTCGCGCAGATCGGCACAGCCACGTCAAACTTCTTCCCTACCTCGACGCCGTAGAAGCGCGGCGCGCTGACACCGATCACCTCGAACGGTTGCCCGTACAAGGACAGCGTCCTGCCCAGTACGTTCCTCTCGCGACCAAAATTTGTCTCCCAGAATCCATAACTCAACACCGCAACGGGAGCGCAGCCCGGTCGGTCATCCGCAGCTGCAATCAACCGGCCTTCTGCTGCATTCACTCCGAGCGTGGTGAAGTAGTTCCCACTCACGAACAAGCCCTGCACCGCTCGAACGTTGCCGCTCCACTCCAGCGTGAATGGTTTCGAACGGCTCCAGGCAAACACTCCCGCGAAGGCCTCCTCCTGATCACGCACGCCTTCCCACAGAGCATTCGTGAAACCATCGCGGGCTTTGTCCTCGGGCTCCTGACGCAGAAGCAGCACCAGCTCTTGCGGATTTCCTACCGGCAACAGCCGCAGCAGCACCGCGTCCATCATGCTGAAAATGGTGGTAGTGGCGCCGATGCCGAGCGCGAGCGTGACAAGAGCAACAGCGGTGAAGCCGGGAGATTTGCGCAATATGCGCAAACCAAAGTGCAAATCCTGTACGAAGTCCTGAATCAGATTTACACGCCGCGCGTCGCGGCATTTCTCTTTCGTCTGCTCGATACCGCCCAGGTCGAGTCGCGCCCGCCGCCGCGCTTCCTCTGGTGCCATCCCTTTTGCGACGTATTCGTCGGTTTTTCGTTCGACGTGGTCGCGCAGCTCGTCGTCCAGTTCCTGGTCGGCCTGCGCCCCGCGAAACAACGACCGCAGTCTTAGGGGAATCGTGAACAGCCAATGTTCCGGTCGCATTCTCCGGCCCTCCCTCACTCCTATGAAAATAGCTGCCTATCGCGTTGAAAACAAAGCATAGGTGCCTGGGTCCATTTTCATCCTTCGTTGTGGCTCTCCGAGAGCCATGAGTTACTCGTATCTCAGGGCTATCATGGGATCGACGCGCGTCGCGCGCCGCGCGGGGACGTAGGATGCTGCCAGCGCTGAGAGGACGAGGGCCACCACCACTGCTGCGAAGGTCTCTGGGTCGCCTGGTTTGACTTCGAATAAGAAATTCGCAAGCACGCGCGTTAAACTGAGCGCGCCAGCTCCCCCCAGAATGATTCCCATCGAAATCAGAACGAGCGCTTTTCTCAGGAGCATCTGTAATACGTCAGCACTCTGCGCGCCCAAAGCTATGCGGACGCCGATCTCTTGTGTGCGTTGCGCGACCGAGTAAGCCAAGACGCCATAAACGCCCACGATCGTCAGGACCAACGCAACGAGGGCGAATGTCATCAGCAATCTCGCCTGGAAGCGCGGCTCGGCGGTCGTCGTAGCAAGCAGGCTATCCATGGAAGTGATCGACACTGGCTGGTCCTTATCAATTTCTCGCAGAATGCTCCGCATCCCGGCAGCAACGTTTTCGGAAGGCGATGCGGTTTTCACGACGAACGTCATATGGCTGAGAAGGAATGGGTGCGTGATCTGGAGATAGGACTGGTAAATTGCGGGATCGGATTTTTCCGCCAACCCTTTTTGCTTCACGTCATCTGCAACGCCGATGACGGTGAGCCAGTCTCCAGGTCCAGGATCATCTTCCATCGAGATGCGCTTCCCGATCGGATCTTCGCCAGGCCAGAGCGTTTGCGCGACGGACTGGCTCACGACAACGACCGCTGGCGCAGTGGCAGTATCGCGTTCGGTGAACTCACGTCCGCGGAGCAAGTGGATTTCCATCGTCCTAAAATAACCAGAACTCACGCAAGGCTTATCGACGATGAAGCCCTTCGGCCGCAAACCGCCTTCGACTTGGAAATCGCCTCGGGTCAACTCTTCGGCGAGCGGAAGGTAGTTCACCAGCGCGGCAGCGAGCACGCCTGGCAGCCGGGAAAGCTCTGCCATCGTTCGTGTATGAAACGCTTGCAACTGAGCCGCTGCGCGATAATTAGAATCGGGCAAGTCGACCGTGAGAGTGATCAGGCGCTGCGTCGAAAAACCAGGATCCACACTCCTCAGACGCAAGAAGCTCTTCAACATTAAACCAGCGCCGGTAAGTAGGATGAGCGCGAGGGCGATCTCTGAAATGGTCAGTGCGCCTCGAATACCTTCATGGCTCCGAGTCAGGGTGCGTCCCGCCGAACTCAACGCCTCGCGCGTGCTATGTCGCGTAGCCCGAAACGCCGGGGCCAAGCCGAACAGAATGCCAGTAAGAATCGAAAGGCCAGCGGTGAAGGCAAGGACCCAACCATCGATCCGAATCATCTCCGTGCGCGGCACTGTTCCCACAGGCGCGAGAGCGGTGAGGGCCGGCACACCCCAAAAGGCCAGTAACATTCCAGCCGTGCCTCCCGCGAGGGAAAGCAAGATACTCTCTGTTAGCAACTGACGCACCAGCCGCCAACGGTTTGCGCCCAAGGTGCAGCGCACCGCGATTTCATGTCCTCGGCCGGCTGCCCGGGCCAAAAACAGATTGGCCACGTTCACGCAGGCGATCAGCAGAACGAACGCCACCGCGCCAGCGAACACGAGCAGCGAGCGACGAATGTTTGCAACGAATAAATCCTTTAATGGAATAATTTGCGGCCAACGGTCGCTTTTGTCCTCGCCTGGACCGAGAGGCAGCCCGTCGGCGAAGGTTTCGAGTGCAACGTGCGCCTGTTGAGGCGAGACGCCGGGTTTCAGACGGCCCACTACTGGCCGAATGAAGGAATTGTGACCGATTTGCACGGCCAGCGGCATCCATACCTTGACTTCGGGCAGTGCAAAGCCGACGGGCATGATGCCAATCACGGTGCGGGCCACGCCGTCGAGGCGAATTGGTTTCCCTACAATTTGCGGGTCAGACCCAAAGCGCTCCTGCCAGAGGTTGTTGCTGATTACGGCGATATTGTCGCGGCCCGGCTGATCTTCTCCGGCAAAAAATTCTCGACCGATTGCGGGGTGGGACCGAAGCGTCGCAAAAAAATCGGTCGTGACATACGAGACGGGAATTTGGACCGGATCACCCGCGTCAGTAAGATTTGCCCTATCTCCTCTGGTAAACGTCGCTGTGCGCTCGAACACCTGATCCTGACCACGAAACGCGAGGTAATCGCGATCGGAAACGCCGGGTTCCCATCCGAAAGGGCCAACTCGCGGCACCAGCGAAACCAGGAACAGACGATCCGGTTCCGGGAACGGCATGGGCCGCAACAACACGCCGCTAACGACAGTGAAAACGGCCGTGTTAGCGCCGATGCCAATGGAAAGTGTTAGGACGGCAACGGCGGTGAACCCGGGAGATCTGCGCAGCATCCGCAGCCCGTAGCGCACATCTTGCGCAGAGTCCTGAATCCAGTTCACGCGTCGCGCGTCGCGGCATTTCTCTTTGGTCTGCTCGATACCGCCCAGGTCAAGTCGCGCGCTGCGGCGCGCCTCCTCTTGTGTCATCCCTTGTGCGACATATTCCTCGGTTTTTCGTTCGAGGTGGTCGCGCAGCTCGTCGTCCAATTCCTGGTCCGCCTGCGCCCAGCGAAACAACGACCGCAGCCGCAGTGGAATCGTGAACAGCCAATGCTCCGGTCGCATACTCCGACTCTCCTTTACTCGTACCTCAGAGCGACTATCGGATCGACACCCATCGCGCGACACGCGGGCAGATAGCACGCCGCCACGGCAACCGCCACAAACAAAATTGGCACTGCGGTGAACGTCAACGGATCATTGGGCGCGACCTGATACAGCAATGTCGTGAGCGACCGGGTCGCTGCCAGCGCCACGACGATGCCCACCGCGACTCCTACCACCGCCAGCTTCAATCCACTGCCAATGACCATGCGCAGTACCTGCACCGGGCTTGCGCCCAGCGCCATGCGGATGCCGATTTCGTGGATCCGTTGCGAAACCAGATGGGCCATTACGCCATAGATTCCGATCGTCCCCAAAAACATGGCCAGCGCGCCGAAGAAGGCCATGAGCTTGGTCATCACGCGGTACCCTGCGTCCACAACAGCTATCAGGGTTTCGAGGGGAGCCGAAGAAATCGGCTGGTCGTTGTCTACCGACCAAATCGCATCGCGGATAGCGGTGGCCATCATCGTCGGATCAGCGGATGAGCGCACAACGAACGCCAGAGTCGAGGAAGGAAATTGGGCTAGGGGAACGAACATCAGCCATCCGCCTCGCTCTCGCAGGTGATCTCTCATAATGTCCCGTACCACCCCCACAATTGTGGCGACGGTATGTTGTTCGCCAAATCGAATTTGTCGTCCAATGGGATCTTCATTCGGCCAAAATTCCCGCGCGAAGCTTTGCGTGATAATCACGACTGGCGAACTTCCTTGCGAGTCCGCAGAATTAAAAAAGCGGCCTTTGACCAGCCCAATCTGCATCGTCGAAAAATAATCGGGGGAGGCGGCCGCAAAGCCTGCGCCAGTTCTTTCTCCCGGCTGAGAAGGCCTCCTAACGGCTTCCACTTCGACGCCCTGGCCAAAGCCGCCGAACGGAACGTTGCTGGCCGCGCCCGCCGAAGCTACCCCCGGCAACGCACGGAGGCGCGCCAGAACTTCTTCACCGAAATTTCTCTTCTGCGAGTCATTTATGTATTTCGTCCTGGGCATCACAAGTTGCGCAGTCATGACGTTTTCCGGGTTGTAACCGGGGCTGGTGCGTATGGAAATGATGAAGCTCTTAACCACCAATGTCGCTGAGATGAGCACAACCACAGCGAGCGCTATCTCCGAAGCTACGAAGATTCGCCGCAAACGTGCGCCCCGTTGGCCGCCCGACGCCTGGCCTGACGCTTCCTTGAGCGTCTGATTAACGTCTAGCCTTGCATTCTGGAACGCCGGCGCCAGCCCGAACACTAACCCACACACGAGTGCAATTCCGAGCGTGAACGCCAGCGTCACGAAATCCAGGTCAACGTGTCCGTAATTGATCATGTATCCGCGAATGCGGCCCGGAATCCACGACTCGATCAGCCTCATCAACCAAAAGCCGAAAAGAGTTCCGGCGACTCCGCCCAGGAAAAAGAGAAGCAGTGATTCCGTCAGAAGCTGCCCAGCCAGCCGGCCTTCGGTCGCGCCAAGCGCCCCGCGTACGGCGAACTCCCTCGTGCGGCTTGTCGCCCGAGCCAGCATCAGATTTGCAACGTTCGCGCAGGCGATCAAAAGGATTAGCCCTACGATCACGAAGACAATCATCAGCTCAGGCCCTCCTTCTTTTCTGCGAATATCCCAGGTCATGGAGTTGACAAGCCAGGTGAGATTGGCGTTCGTCTGTGAAAACTGCTTTTCAAGGCCTGAAAAAAACACTCCTGCTTCCGCTTCAGCTTGCTCTTGCGTCACGCCGGGCTTCAGTCGGCCAAATGCAGGAAGCCAGCTACCGCTGCGGTCCGCACGCTGCTTATCGGTGAGCGCCAGCGGCGTCCATAAATTCGCGATGCCCATTAGCGGAAACTGAAACGTCCCCGGCATAACACCGATTACCGTGTACGCTTCGCCTCCAACGGTTATGTTGCGTCCGATAATTTTCGGGTTGCCGGCGTATCGGCCTTGCCATAATCCCTCGCCAAGAATGCAAACGTGCGGAGCGCCTGAGCGGTCGTCATCTGGTATAAAGGTTCGCCCTAAGATGGGCTTGGCGCCCAGCGCATCAAAGAAATTCCAGGTCACTCGCCCGCCGTCGACTAACTCGGGATGCCCGTCACCCGTGAGATTGAGACCCGCACCAGCCCAAGCTACGATTTGTTCGAACGAAGTGTTCTGCCGCTGAAAGTCGAAGAAGTCGGCAGGGGAGGTGACGTGCTCGCCGGTCCATCCGTTTTTCTTGTCATGCGTCGCGAATACCATCAAACGGTCGGATCGCGGATAGGGCAACGGTTTGATAATCCAGGCGTTGATACAGCTGAAGATGGCAGTGTTTGCGCCAATCCCGAGGGCTAGCGTCAGGATCGCGACGACAGTGAACGCGCGGCTCTTTGCCAGCATTCGCAAGCCGTAGCGCAAATCCAGAATCAGGTCTTGAATCCAGTTGACTCTGCGCGCGTCACGGCATTCTTCCTTTACCTTCTCCACGCCGCCCAGGTCGAGCCGCGCGCGCCGGCGCGCCTCTTGTTGCGTCATTCCTTTTGCGAAATATTCCTCGGTTCTTCGTTCGAGGTGGTCGCGCAGCTCGTCGTCCAAATCCTGGTCCGCCTGCGCCCAGCGAAACAAGGACCGTAGCCGTAGGGAAATCGTGAATAGCCAATGCTCCGGTCGCATATGAAACCTCCGTTTCGCTCCGCGCGACGCTCACGCCTCTTTAAGCTTAATGACCCGCGAAATGGCGCTCGAAAGCCTGCCCCAGTTATCTGCTTCTTTTTCGAGCTGTCGCCGCCCGAGCCGCGTGAGCGAATAATATTTTGCGCGCCGACCATACTCGGACGTTCTCCATTCGGCTGTGATCCAGCCCTCTTGCTCCAGCTTGTGCAACGACGGGTACAGCGATCCGTCGCTCACCTGCAAAACGTCGCCGGACACCTGCTTTAATCGCTGACTCACAGCGAAGCCGTTCATCGGCTCAAGCGCAAGAATTTTCAGCAGCAACATGTCCAACGTGCCCTGCACAAGATCGGAAGGTTTGCTCATGTCTATGTCCTCGGTAACCGAGACTAGCACCTCTGCGCTCGGTAAGCAAGGGGAGGTGCTTTTTCGGGGCGCGAGACTGGCGGTTTGCGTTCCATTCAACGTGCTCCTGAGCAAGGAATCCGAGTCAGAGAGGCTTTCGTCTCTCTGACTCGGCTAGGTGGATGTGGCAGCCCTTCATTCGGCAGCTTCGGGCAACTCTTCGATGTTCTTGTATCCGTTGTTGCCCTGACCGACGTTCACCAGGCAGGGAAGATGGAGTTCCATCACGGCTTCGATCTCGTTCGCCGGAATGTCGTAACCACTCGCTTCCAGACGCTCCGCCAGCTCTTCGGGACGGCCGAACACGCGCACCGTCTTGCCGCCGACATCCACCTTGAGAAAAAGAGAGTCGCCCTGACGGGTTTTCATGCGATCAATCTTGGTGATGACCGCATGAACAGGACTCCCTTCAGTGGCGGATGTGGCACGAGACTTGATCGGCTTTGTTTTTGCCGCGCTCGGTGAAACAGCTTCCCGAGCATAGATGGCAACCTCACTGTCGATCCTTATATCAAACACCAATGGCTGCGTGATTTTCCAAAGACTCGCGCTCGCTGCGATATCCTGTCTGACCTCGGCAAACTTTCCGAGAAATCATTCGGCTTCCTTACATCGAAACTAGCTTCGAGGATCCGATCGTGTCACTGCAACCGAATGCGTTCCGAATATGAGACCCAGTTCACTTTCACAGTCTGATTACCCGTAAAATCGGCCCCGTAAGAATTCGCCAGCTACAGGTTATAAGCCTCAGTCTGGAAAACGGATATAACGGATATTCCTATTCATTGACAAGTGACAATTGTCGCTGTACACTGACCCCGTGATCGTCAGCTTCAAGCACAAGGGCCTGATGCGGCTGTTCGAGCAAAACGATCGCAGCGGCCTTCGCGCCGACCTGATCGAGAAAATCGACCGCATTCTGACAGTACTGGACGCCGCTTCCGCCCACGCTTACGACGTTGCCTTGGTTGACTACCATTAGGAAGGAGAATACTTATGCCCATGAAGAGCCCGGTGCATCCTGGGAAGATTATCAGGCACGATTGCCTTGTACCGCTCGGGCTTACCGTCACCGCCGCTGCCAAGGTTCTCCGTGTGAGTCGGCAGGCTCTGAATAACCTTCTCAATGGCAAAGCGGGCGTTACGCCGGAAATGGCCATCCGGCTGGAAAAGGCTTTCGGTGGCACTGCGGATACGTGGCTGCGGATGCAGATGAACTATGACCTTGCGCGGGCGATGAAGGCCGAAAACAAGATCAAAGTAACGCGCTACAACCCGCCCGTGCGGCAGCCTGACCCCGGCGACGGTAACAAGTGAACTGTTGCCTGCACTTTTTAACACCTTGCACCCACACCTGCCCTTGCCCCTACCATGGGATCGTATGTTCTCCCAACAAGGGGATGCCGACTGGTTCGATTTTTGGCTGAATGGGCATGAAGATCCCGGCCCACGAAGGCCGATCAGTACATTTGATGGCGTTAACTCCACAAGCTCCAAAAAGAGAACGAAAAGAAGTCAAGAGCCCCAGCCAACTGACGGCGCTGTCACGAAAATGTCACGCGAAGCGCGGCAAAGCGCAGCAAACTGCGAACAAAAGTTGAATACCAAAGGAGAAGTTGACTCGGCACGTTTGGTCAGAACTTGCCGATTTCCCTCGGTTAGCGCCAACTCTGGCAAGATTTGATGACATCACTTCGACGGCTGTTAACCGAAGGGTTGCAAAGGCCCAGAAGCATCGGCGTAGGCGCTAGGCCATTCCTGCCTTCGGTTGTGGGCTGCATCGCGGTCCACCGTTTGGTCAATCTAGGCCGACGATGGAGTGAACCCTTGAAGTGGCACACAAAATTGGGAGGCACAGTTTCCGGGAAAGGAAACACCAGTGGAGAGAAAGAGATACTCCCGGAAATTTCAGCGAATGGCTGTCGCACGGATGGAGACTTGCGAAGATGTCGGTGAGCTAGCGCGAGAACTCGGGGTACGACCGAGGTGCCTGTACAAGTGGCGCAGGAAGCTGGAGATGGTGGAACCAGGACAAGAAGCGTCACGGCCCAGCACACACGCATCGGCTCACCGCAAGGAAATCCATCGCTTGAAGCAGCTTTTGGCAGAGAAGACCCTGGAGGTGGATTTTTTCAAAGGTGCCTTGCAAAAAGTCGAGGCTCGACGCCAGAAGCGCGGTGGAACTGGCGAGACAGCATCTACGAGCAGATCCGAGAAGTAATGCTTTTGCAAGGCAGCCTGAGTATCGAACGCATGTGCCAGTTGGTGCCGGTCAGTCGCAGAAGTTTCTACCGCTCGCTGAAAGAGCAGCAACCTGCCGAAGAAGAGCTGGAGGTGCGATCTGCCATCCAACAGATTGCCCTCGAGCATCGCCGCCGTTACGGCTATCGACGAATCACCGCGGAGCTGCACCGTCGAGGAATGCAGATCAATCACAAGCGTGTGGTGCGGATCTCCCTGCCACCTCCGCCGCCCCCTCCGCGTGCTCCTTCACAACCTCTCGGGGATCCCTGTCGTCTCGCAGCCCGGCGAACCTTGAATGCCGAAGCCCGACCCGCATCAGTCCACTCAAGGGACTCAGTCTGTGCAACAGCTTCCGGGCGCAGCCAAACGCATTCCTTCAGCTATCCGCCGTGGGGGCGGAGGGGTTGGAAATCTTCAGGGGGTTCGTGGTGACTTCAAACGCGCCTTCAAAAAAGCAATACCCAGAACTTGCTGCTGTCAAACGAACTAAAGCTGTAAGCCTCTCGGGTTTACCCAAACGGTGTAGGTCATTAACCCAGAACTGTCGCCGATGCCCAAAAACCTCGCTTTTTTCAAGTACACAAAAGTCGTCTCCTAGAATGAAACCGATTATCAGCGTGTGCGAAGAATCAACTTGGAAGCGAACATCTGCTCCGTCTTGCCCTAGCCAGCTAGCTGTAACCCGCAGTAGTTCTTTCGCCCCATCGCGGTAGATTATGGCAGCTTTGACAACAGCTTCCTTATTCTCAGCTCCCTTGATCGCATCGTTAGAGAATTGCACGACCGCTGCACTATTCCCGTTGTCATGCTGAAAGAACAGGCCACCGCCGCCGCTCAAAGCTTCTTGGATAGCGATTGTGTCTGTACCGCAAAACGCAATGTTAGCCTTTGGTGGCCGCTGATAGGACGCTTGAGCTACACGACCTGGCTGGGCTTGTGCCTGAGCAGTACCCGCTGGCTGGCCGATGTTCACGCTGACTACGGGTGCGCTGACGCTCTGATTGATTCCCGAGCCAGCAGCTACAGGAGAATTGCTCACCTCGGAGTCTTGGGCGTTCAGCGTCGCTGGGGGCGCGGGTGCCGGATTGGACGTGCTTTTGCGAGAATCAATCCACCGCTTCAGCAGAAGCAGGATAATGGGCATTACAACAACGGCTATGAACCATTGATAGTTGCTGCCAAGCCAGTGCATTTGGCCCCACGCCTTCCGTTGCAAGTCTGTCCTTGGCAAAATCGGAAGTCAACGAAGTATACGTCTTCAACCGAAATGAACTGGAACGGAACTGATCTCCTGGCTCGGTATAAGGCAGTTGGCATCGAGCTTGTTGAGAACGCAAAAATAGGCTGGCGCCGCGATCAGATTTGCGAGAGCAGCAATGAAAAGAGAGCTCATGGTGGTACCTGCCGTGATCTCACGAGTGATCGGAACCGCTGTACTTTGAGATCCGACGGAGTTTTTGGTCCGCAGGTTCGCTTAACGACCGCAAGTTCATTTACGGTATGAACATCGTCAACCCCAGGGAAGAAGCTGCGACCTTGAGCTTGTCGTCCAGCGTCGCTAGCTGCAGGCCCAGGGGTCGATCATGCTTCCGACACGGTCTTGCCATTGACCCTATAGGTCAGCCGGAAATTGGGCCGTGACCGGGCTGGCCTGGTTGATGACACTGACAGTCCGGCTTGCCGCACCTACCTAACGTGCTGGTAAGGCTGCCGGGGCGAACATCACCCAGTTGCGCAATGCGCTTAGCAATCACTTCACGTCCTTGTTCTAAATCCGGAAGGGACTGGGTCTTGTGGTGGGCCTCCTATTCCGAGCGTATTACAGACGCAAGGAAGTAGCCCTTTGTCCCTGTAAAGTCGCGCGCCCCTTGTAAATGTGTCGGCGGCCCTGGTTGTAATCAGCCACCCACTCCTTGAGAATTCTCCGCAGGTGTCTCTCGTTCAGCGGAATCAGGAAATCCAAACACTCGCGGCGGATAGATCCAAACGAGGCGTTCGCAGAAAGCGTTCGCCCTGGGGCGCGTGGAGCGGCGTTTTCAAGATGCTCAAGCCCATCGACTTCAGGGCCGAATCGAGTTCGGAGGAGTAAATGTTGTCGCGGTCGTGGATGAGGAACCGGGTACGGTTTCTCTCCCGTGATGGTCTCCCGAAACTGCTGGAGCGTCCGCGCTGGGATGAGTGGTGACGTTGCAGTGAGCGATCCTGCGCGTTCCCACTTCCATGATCACGAAAACGTACAGCACCCGAAGCTGGCTGTCACACCGACGAAGAAAATCACAGGCCAGCAGGCCCTGGAATGACCATTTCGAGGAATCAATCGGTCCACCCTGCATTAAGCCTGTTGGCTACTCCAGTGCGTGACGATAAAACGTGCACGCCGCAAACGCTAGTTATGATGCCCATGAAGCTGTCAACCAGGAGAATTGTGGTTTGCGGCGCTCCTGAAATTGTTGCCAGTGTGAGACTCTTATCCGAGGCGGCGCGGACTACCACCCGCAACGGCGGGATGAGTGGTAGCAGACCGTACGTCCACGCCCAATTAGGAAATCCCTGTACGCCCATTCAACATGGAAGTAGCATAGGCAACCACTATGAACCGTCGTGAAGCAATAAGCTCTCTTTCTTTCGCTGGCGGCGCGTCCTTGTTCGCTCCTACATCGTTACTGGCGGACGTTCTTACGCCAAAATGTGATTCCAGTTACGCTCAGGCTGTGGCGGGCACAGCGACCGTGAAGATCCGAGATATCAAAACCATTCTGACAGCGCCGAATGGTATCCGGTTGGTCATCGTGAAAGTCGAAACGACGGAGCCCAGCCTCGTCGGTTGGGGGTGCGCGACCTTTACACAGCGTGCGCTTGTCGTTCAGACGGCGGTCGAGCAGTATCTGAAGCCCTTTCTGATCGGGCGCAATGTAGACGAAATCGAGGATATCTGGCAGTCGAGTTATGTGAGCTCGTATTGGCGCAATGGGCCGGTGCTGTTCAATGCGATGAGCGGCGTCGACATCGCCCTCTGGGACATCAAAGCCAAACGCGCCGGCATGCCGCTCTATCAACTGCTCGGCGGCAAGGTGCGTCACGGCGCGGACTGTTATTTTCACGCGAGCGGCAGCAGTTTTTCCGAGGTGGAAGAAAATGCCCGGCGAGCGATGGAGCAGGGCTTCCGCCACGTGCGCGTGCAGGTCGCAACGCCCGGTTACGCCGGCTACGGAGCGCGTCGCCCCACACCTGCCCCTGGTGGCACGGCGGGCGAAGTGATCGGTCCGACCAACCCGAGAGAGATCTGGGAGTCGGGGCCGTACGTACGGATGGTGCCCAAGTTATTCGAGTACCTGCGCGTCAAGTTGGGCGACGAGGTAGAGCTCCTCCACGACGTGCATGAGCGTGTGACGTTGAATCAGGCAATCAACTTGTGCAAGGCGCTCGAACCCTATCGCTTGTTTTTTCTGGAAGATCCGCTGCCGCCGGAAGACAACGATCACTTCCGCTTGCTGAGGCAGCAGACCAGCACTCCGCTGGCGATGGGCGAACTGTTCAACACGCAACACGAATATGTGCCGCTCATCAAAGAGCGGCTGATTGACTTCATTCGCATCCACATTTCGCAAATCGGGGGCTTGAGCCCGGCGCGCAAGGTTGCGGCCCTGAGCGAATTTTTCGGCGTACGCACGGCCTGGCACGGACCGGGCGATGCGTCGCCGGTGGCGCACGCCGCGCAGCTCGCACTTGAGCTGGCGAGTTACAACTTCGGTGTCCACGAAGGCAGCGGCTTCCCCAAGGAGACGCAGGAGGTATTTGTGGGCTGCCCGGAAGTGAAGAACGGCTACATGCTGGCGCAGGAGAAGCCGGGCCTCGGCATCGAGGTTGACGAAAAACTCGCGGCGAAATTCCCCTTCCCTGCCGGTCCGCCAAATTTCGATTATTCCTGGGGGACCACGCGGAGGCGGGACGGCACGGTCATCAGGCCTTAGCGTGTCTCGGAATTATTCAAAGAACGTAAATCGATGATACGGAACACCGCATGATCCTCATCATTAAAGACCTCCAACCCATCAAGCAGTTTGAGCGGATCTGAGATCCATGCTGGCGTGGCTCCTTATGATAATTTCGGGGCTGGCCGTACAAGACGTCGAAGCCGTCGATGTCGGGCGCCAGGCTTTCGAGTCCCGCTGCGCCAGATGCCACGGGGCAGACGGCAACGGCGGTGACATCGGCCCACCAATTGGGTTGCGTCTGTACGCATACAACGACCGGGAGCTGGGGAGTTTGATCCGAAACGGCCTGCCCGCACGAGGCATGCCTCCAAGCCGCGTCCCAAGTCCTGAAATGGCGCAATTGCTGAATTTTCTGCGTACGATTCAGCATCGCGCCGCAGCCAGTCCGACGGGCGGTAAGAAGCTGCAGATTCAGACCACGGAAGGCAAGACCATCGAAGGACACGTCCTCGGCGAGGGTTTTTACGACCTGCAGTTGCGCACCGCTGACCACCGCGTACTCTTGCTGCGCCGTGCCGGGAGCCGCTTTCGCGAAGTGACCTCCGACACGGACTGGCCTACTTACAACGGCGAGCCCGGCGGGAACCGCTACACCAAACTTACGCAAATCAGTCAGGACAACATTGCACATCTAGCGATGACGTGGATGTTCACGCTTCCCGGTGCAGGCCCCCTCGAGGTCACACCTGTCGTCGTCGGCGGAATGATGTACGTCACTGGCCCCAATGAGTGCTTCGCGCTCGATGCCGGAAGTGGCCGGGAGATCTGGCATTACAAACGGCGGCGCACAGGGACAATGTCTGTAGGCGGCGGTGCGAACCGTGGCGTTGCCGTGGCGGGCGACCGTGTCTTCATGGAAACCAACAATGCGCACATCATTGCGCTCAACCGTTTCACCGGCGAATTGCTGTGGGATTCGGAGCTCGCGGACTCGCGCAAAAACTACTTTGCAACGTCGGCGCCTCTTCCGGCGAGGGACTTGGTCATCTCGGGCGTCGGTGGGGGCGAGCACGGCGCGAACGGATTCGTCGCAGCTCACGATCAGAAGACTGGCAGGGAGATCTGGCGATTTTCAACCGTCCCGAGGCCAGGAGAACCAGGATCAGAGACGTGGCAAGGGAAGGATATCGAGCATGGCGGCGCTCCGACCTGGTTTACCGGGAGTTACGACCCCGAGCCTGACATAGTCTATTGGCCCACTGGCAATCCCAGCAGGGAGTATAACGGAGATCTTCGCAAGGGGGACAATCTCTATTCCGACTGCATTCTGGCGCTAGAAGGCAAGACCGGGAGACTGAAGTGGTACTATCAATTCACACCACACGATTTGTGGGATTGGGATGCCACGGAAACGCCAGTGTTGGTGGATGCCGAATGGCAGGGCCAGCCTCGTAAGCTGATGCTGCATGCCGATCGCAACGGATTCTTCTACGTGTTCGATCGCCGCGACGGCACCCTCCTTCTGGCCAAACAGTTTGTCAAGTATCTGACCTGGTCAAGCGGGATCGGACCCGACGGGCGACCCATCAAGCTTCCTGGCCAGGAACCCACCCCCGCGGGCACGAAAGTGTGCCCATCTCAGGATGGGGCGACGAATTGGTTCTCCCCCTCGTTTAATCCCGCAACCAGCCTCTATTATGTCCAGACTTTTGAAAAATGCAGCCTCTACACAAAGAGCGATTCGGGAGATTGGGAGCCAGGGAAGGCTTACTTGGGCGGGTCGCAGCGTACTACACCGGACCCCGCGCCGCAGCGGATTCTGAAAGCGATAAATATCTTTACGGGCGACATTGCTTGGACGCTGCCGGAGCCAGGACCCGCCAACTCGTGGGGCGGCACGCTCACCACTGCCAGCGGCCTGGTGATTTTTGGCGAGGAGGGCGGAAGCCTGATCGCGGCGGATGCGGCGCACGGCCACCCACTGTGGAGGTTTCAAACCAATCAGACCTGGAAAGCGTCGCCTATGACCTACATGTTCGATGGCAAACAATTCATCGCCGTGGCTGCGGGGCCGAACATTATGGCGTTCGCGATTCAAGATTAGCGTACAACGTCGTGAAACCCGGACCAGAGTGAAATTTGAAGGCGACGGTTTGCTAAAACGCTATGCGGTCGACGAACATGCTCGTCTCAATTCCTGTCCGGGGGGAGTTCTGACCAACCTTCCTAGTGATCACAAGTCGGACATCCTTGCACGTAACGAGGCGCTCCCCAGCAAAGTGCGCTGCTTCAAATGACTTGCTTCTTCCGCAGTGCTCGCTAGATCGGAAAAACAACTGTCCCTACCAAAAATTCCGTACGTGTTGAAATCATTGCATTTGCAAAGCAACGACGTGTCGCCTTTCCGCGCCAATGCTGTGGCCACAAGCCTCGCCTCGCCTGGACCGATCGCGTCCTCTGGGTTTGGCTCTCCCGGCGGTGAAACGATTGGCGGTCGGCACTGCTCATCCTCAAGCCCGAAACCGTCATCGCCTGGCACTGCAAGGGTTTCCGACTCGATTGGAGCGGGCGATACACCTCCCCCATGCCGCCCGCACCGAGGGGGGCGCCAGGCGCTAACATTTCCTTCCCCTAAACGTCTTATGGATAAGGGTAAGGAACCTCCATGAAGGATAAGCAGAAAAGCCCTGGAGACCTGCTCCAGGGAACTCTGGACCTCTTGATTCTGAAATCGCTGGCTCGGGGGTCGATGCATGGTTACGGCGTGGCCGAGTGGATTCACCAAACTTCCGAGGACGTGCTGCGCGTGGAGGAGGGTGCGCTCTACCCCGCCCTGCATCGCTTGGAACTGCGCGGCTTGCTGTCTTCGGAATGGGGTCTCTCGGACAACAACCGCCGTGCCAAGTACTACGCCCTTACAGCAGCGGGACTAAAGCAGTTAGCCCAAGAGACCGAGTATTGGCGGCGCATGTCCGGAGCAGTCGCGCGCATTTTGCAGACAGCCTAGGAGGTGGCCATGTTCTCTGAGTGGGCGAACAAAACCTGGCTGCGCCTGAAAGGGCTCTTCAAAAGGAGGCAGTTGGATCGCGACCTCGAAGATGAACTGGCGTTTCACTTGGCGAAGAGCGAGCAGAGGAACCTCGAAACGGGGATGGAGGCGAATGAGGCACGATATGCCGCGAGGCGCCAGTTCGGCAATGTGTCTTGGACCAAACAAAGGAGCCACGAAATGTGGACCTTCGTATCGCTCGAATCCTTGGCCCAGGACCTTCGTTACGCCCTGCGGATGCTTCGCAAAAGCACTGCGTTCTCCACGGTTGCCATCCTCACTTTGGCTTTGGGCATCGGCGCGAATAGCGCGGTGTTCAGCGTTGTCTACTCAGTGTTGCTGAAGGCGCTTCCGTATCGCCAGGAACAGCGCTTGGTGCTGATCTGGGAGACCAAGGCTAACGAGGGGCGCGATCACAACGTGGTTTCACCGGCCAATTTCCTCTACTGGCAGAAACACAGCACGGCGTTCGAGCAGATGGCCACATTCTTCGACGACACCTCGACACTCACCAGAGAGGGAGAGCCAGAAGAGATCCCATCGCAGGGCATTTCAACGAATTTGTTTTCCCTGCTGGGTATCTCGCCCATGTTGGGCCGGGATTTTTCGAGTGATGAAGGGCGCCGCGGTCACAACCATCAAGTTCTGCTGAGCTACGGGTTGTGGCAGCGGCGGTTCGGCGGGGACCGCGCCGCCATAGGAAAGCTCATCAGGCTCGATGGGGAGAGTTTTCTTGTCGTGGGCGTAATGCCGCCTGGAGTAACGCTCTTCGCTTCGCAAGGCTCGCTGACGGAGAAAGTGGCGCAACTCTGGTGGCCCTATGGGTGGAGAGACGAGGACTGGGCTCCGCGCGGCCGCTGGATGAGTGCAATAGGGAGACTTAAACCGGGAGTGAGTCTAACGCAAGCGCAAACCGAAATGAACGGTCTGGTCGCAAGTTTCACAAAGGTGTATCCAGATTTCGAAACGGGATGGGGAGTGAACTTGGTGCCGGTTCGCGAGGATCTCTCGAGTGCAATCCGGCCGACTCTGGCGGTCTTGCTTGGGGCGGTCGGTTTCGTGCTTCTGATTACCTGCGCAAACGTGTCAAACCTGCTTCTTTCTCGCGCTTCCAGCCGTGACCGCGAGATGGCCGTGCGGGCCGCACTTGGCGCCAGCCGTTGGCGGATTGTGCGGCAATCGCTGACAGAAAGCCTGGTGCTTGCGATTTTGGGAGGTACGCTCGGGATTCTTGGAGCCCAGTGGACGCTCTCTGCGATGGTGCTGCTGATTCCCAAGACGCTCCACATGAGCCCGATCCACCTCGACTGGCGCATGGTAGTTTTCACAACCGCCGTTTCTTTACTGACGGGCCTGACGTTTGGATTGGCCCCCGCATGGGACACGGCTCGCATTGGTATAAGCGATGCGCTGCGCGAGGCAGGGCAGGCGCAAACGGGAGTTCGGGGGCACCACATTCGGAATGCGCTCGCCGTCGCCCAAATCACCTTGTCGCTGGTGCTGCTGGCGGGCGCGGGGCTACTCATGCGAAGCTTCGTAATGCTTTCCTCTGTGGATCCGGGGTTCAACCCGCGGAATCTGCTGACCCTGAGAATCAGCCTTCCTTCAGTCAAATACGCAAAGCCGAACCAGTACATCGATTTTTTTCAACAGCTCTTGGAGCAGGTTCGGACGCTACCGGGGGTTCGGGCCGCAACGATTGACAATTCATTTCCGCTGACCGGCATGACGCCTGGAACTGACTTCGACATTGCCGGAAAGCCGGCCCGCGCCCGCGGCCAGGAACGCCTCACCGACGTGCAGCTTGTGGGTTCCGACTATTTCCGAACGATGCGAATTCCGGTGCTCCGAGGGCGGACATTTTCCGACCGGGAAGAAACCATAGAGTCTCACGTGGTAATCGTCAGCGATTCCCTGGCGCGGCAGTATTTCCCCGGCGAAGATCCTCTCGGACACAAGATCCGCATTGATATGAAAGACAAGAACGATTTTTCAGAGATCATCGGCGTCGTTGGCGACGTAAAACGGCAGGGGTTGGACACGACTCCGGTGGCCATGAGCTACTGGCCGCATGCCGAGCTTCCTTTTTCGAGCATGATGCTTGCGGTGCGTACGGATGGCGATCCTTTTGCAAAAGTAGCGCCAATCCGCGACATCGTTCATCGAATGGATTCCGATTTGCCGCTCTCCGACGTTGCCACGATGGACCAGGCGCTCGGAGACTCGGTTGCACGCCAGCATTTTGGCGCTGTGCTGGTGACGATTTTTGCGGCCATCGCTTCGTTTCTTGCGGCCATTGGGATTTATGGTGTGGTGGCGCACGCCGTGAGCCTGCGCACGCGCGAATTCGGGATTCGCATGGCGCTCGGTGCCGAACAACGAGATGTATGGTCGCTGGTGTTCCGTTTTGGATTCGCGATTTCGAGCATCGGCGTGGCGCTTGGTGTAGCCGGCACACTGGCGCTGACGCCGTTGATTCGAGGATTGCTGTTTGGAGTGGGCACGCATGATCCGGGAACGATAGCCGGAGTTGCTGCATTGCTGATGGCCATGGCCCTTGCGGCTTGCTGGATTCCCGCCCGTCGCGCCACGCATGTGGATCCCATCGTGGCGTTGCACTACGAGTAACCCATGGCTCTCGGAGAGCCACAACGAAGGATGAAAATAGCCGCTCACTGTTGAGCCAATCTTTTCAATGAGATACGCGGCTATTTTCATAGGAGTGAATTCTGCCGGCCGAGGGGCGTACAGGCCTGAACGCATGGCAGGATGGCCGCGATCCCGCCGACGTCCAGAATTACCGCACGCTTCACCCTGTTTTGCCGCACCAATCCACGGCAAACCAATGGTTTGATGAATCGCAATTCGAAAGCTACCGGCAATTTGGGTCGCATTTCAGCTGAGACCGCCCTGAAGCTGGCCGGTAGTCCCGATGAGCTTCGTGCCATGCCCACTTCCAAAGTTTTTGAGAGTCTGTTGGTCTTGCTTTGATTGGCTTGCGACTTCTCCTCTAATCTCGGGCTTTCCCGACCACAACGTGTCCTCCTGGACACGGTTTCTCCAGGCTTCCCTGAGTTAACCAGCTTATTTTCAATGAGATAGGTTGGTGGCCTTGGATGTGCCTTTTCCCTCCGCGTCACACAGGAGGCACGCCATGATCGCCATGCTGAATTTCATTGAACTTGCCACCGCCACGGTATTTGCCGTCGCCGTGGCAGCCGTTTTTTCTTGGGTTTCCCTTCGCATCGCCTTCCTGCTAATGCAGCCCGCCACCGCCCGCGATCTTGCTCCGCGCACGGACCTCGCGCGCGGCACGGCGCAGCTGGCGCGCGCCTACGCCGCCAATCGCTAGAACGTGCTTGGAGCACGGGCACGGAATAACCCAAGCCTGTGCTCGCAGATTCCCCGGCCCACAGCAAGCGGCGGCGTAGCCGGTCACCACTCCGCCGCAGTGCATTAAGAACGCCGGGAATGAAACGGAAGGGAGTAACTCGATGCTAGCTTTGAAATACCTCTTGATGATTCTGGGAGTGGGTCTCTTTGGTAGTGCCGGGGCCTTGGTTGCATATGACGTCTTCCTCGCTACGCAGCTTCGCCGATTGCTGGGCGGCAGAGGAGGTGGAGACGCGGCCGCGGAGGTGGGGCCGCTGGCTGGCCGCCTTTTTCGGCCAGCGCGAGCGCGGCTGGCGCTGCAGCTTGCAGCCGCGGGGGCACTGGCGATCCTTATTACCGAGACGATCGTGGTGATTCCCGATGGAGCGGCAGGCGTCCGCATCAGCCAGATTTCGGGGGCGCGGCCCGGTACGCTGTACCCCGGCGTGCACCTGATTACGCCCCTGGTCGATTCCGTCGCGATCTACGATACGCGCGAACAGGTTTACACTACTCTGGCCTCCGAAAATCCCAAGCTCAAGGGTGACGTCCTGAACGTGCAGGCACGCGAAGGGTTGAACATCGGGTTGGCCGTTTCCGTGCGGTATCGTCTGGATCCCAAGCGCCTGGATTCCATCCACACGAATTTGCCGCAAGCCGTGGGTGAACAAGTGGTCGCTCCGGTTGTTTCTAGCATCTATCGCCAACTTGCTCCGAATTACATGACCCGGGAAATCTTCGCCACCAAGCGCGAAGAGCTGCGCACCAAAGCGGCCGAAGCCATCACCTCGCGGCTCGCAAGTGACGGCATCCTGGTTCGCGATGTGCTTCTTCGCGACCTCCAACTCCCTGAGGAATATGCCAAAGGGTTGGAAGGACTGTTGCTGAAGGAACAAGAGAACGAGCGTCTTGGCACGGAACAGGAAATCAAGGAGAAACAGGTAAAAATCGCGGAGCTGGAAGCTGAAGCGCAGAAGTCGCGCGACGTCAAGCAGGCCGAAGCTCAAGCGCAGGTGCGTGTCTTGCAAGCCAAAGCGGAATCGGACGCCATGCAGTACACGCTGCCGTTGAAACAGAAGCAGATCGAGCAGACCAAGCTTGAGGCGCAGGCCCGCAAGGAAGCGACCATTGAAAATGCCGAAGCGGCCGCGCAAGCCAAAATCATCGACAGTAAAGCGGAAGTCGAGCGACAAAAGAATCTTGCTGACGCGGAAGCAAACCGCATTCGCGTGACGTCTGCGGCCGATGCCGAACGCATGAAGTACGAGGCAGCCGTGCTGAAGCAAAACCCCATGCTCATTCAGAAGATCATTGCCGAGCGGCTCTCGGACAAGTTGCAGATCATGATGGTGCCGATGGACGGAAAAAATTTCTTCGCCAATGACGTGTTGCGTTCGGCATTTTCAAGTGTGAACTCGGGCGATGACCCGGACGATCCGCCGCCTGCGAACCAGCGCAAATCACAGCGCCGGCAGTAATGACCCGTAGCGCAGGGCGAAGCCCTGCGGTTTCTTCGGGAAGTCTCAATGAGGTGACGAACAGAATCCGCACCGCGGCTTTTACCGTATAGTGAGGCGCAGTGCCAACGAGCTCCGCTAGCCAAAACCCCGTGTGGTCAAAAATCCAAACGCATTGAAAAGCTTGGTTTCGGGTCTCATAATTTCCTCCCACGGCTGCTTTCTGAAACCTCAAGAGCATGTACAATCCGGGTTCGACGATCAAGTTTACGGAGGCTCTGGAATGATTTGAAGGTAAGCGCTTGCCGGGGCGTCTAGTACGCATTCGTGTGATTTCCATTCGTGATATCGTCTCAGGTTTGTCGGTGGACGTTGACAGGAAGGGATCAATCATGCGGGTGTTCGTACTGCGGCTTTCAAGATTTGCGGCTCGGGTAATTGTTTGCGGCGTCTTCGTCGCGGGCGGGCAGACAAACGGACAGCCGCGGAGCTACGAGACGACGTTTTATCCGAGCGGAAAATTCAAGATTGAGGCGTACGTTTACAAGCCGGAGGGCACGGGACCGTTTCCAGTGGTGATTTACAACCACGGGTCGCCAGGGGGGCACGAACGAGAAGAGCGGCCGTTTGTTTATGTGGGGGAGATGCTGACGCACAGGGGTTACGTCGTGATAGTGCCGGAGCGGCGCGGCTACGGTAAGGCGGATGGCCCGACCTTTGGCGAAGCGATCGGAGAAGATCGTGGGCCACGATTCGTGGCGCGTGTGCAAGAAGAAACCGACGATGTGCTGGCGGTGGTGGAGTTCCTCAAGGCGCTGCCATACGCGGACACGAAGCGCGTGGCTGTGATGGGCTGGTCGATCGGGGGGATTGTCAGCGTGCTTGCGGCGAGCCGGTCTTCGGCGTTTCGCGTGGTAGTGGATCAGGCAGGCGGGGCGCTCACATGGGACCAAAGTCATGCGATGCAGCAAGCACTGAAAGAAGCAGCGGCGAAGATTCGAATTCCGCTGCAAGGAATGGTTGCGAAGAAAGATCGCACGACCGAGTCCGTGAAAACTGTGGTGCATGAAGCGGAAGAGCACGGGGCGACCGCGAAGCTCATTGTGTACCCAGCCTTCGCGCCCCGGGATGCCGGAGGGGTTCCGCCCGGGCACATGATTTTTGGAAAGGAAGGTTGGAAGATTTGGGAAGGGGACCTGCAGGAGTTCTTGTCGAAGTATCTCAGATAGCCCTGACATGCAAAAGACGCGAAGAGAAGAGCCAAAGTGTCGGTCCAGATCTGACAGTCAGCCAACGTCCCGATTAGCCGGGTAACCGCTGAAGTTCGATTTTGGCAGGGAACTTACCAGAGTTATCGCACGCGTTGTGGCCTAGTTTCCCCTTACTGCAGGTCCGGAAGGTGCCAGCTTCGCTTTTAACGAGGCTGGCTGAGCTGCTTCAGCTTCTGCTCCGCGCTCTCGCGGATCGCCTTGCGTCGATCTTCCGGATCGGTGGTGTCGTGCGCCAACAGCTCAATGGCCTTCTGCGCATTCCGCCGCGCCAAGTCGTTCTGCCCGTCGGCAAGGTACGCGTCGCCGAGGCTGTCGTAAACATTAGGTGAATTGGGGTACAGACTGGCGTTGAGCCTGAGAATGGCGATCGCGCCTTTTTTGTCGCCGTTCTGAAGATGCTCATAGCCGATGCGGTTGAGGACCACCTCGGGAACCACAGCGCCAATCGGATTTTTGCCAGAGGCTTCGGCGTAGAGCTGCGCGGCGTTGGCCGCGGCGCCGGGCTGGTCGAGCGCGTCGAGAAATTGGGTCTCCGGCGAGGCGTTCGGCGAACCTTTCGCCGGGGCGGCCTTGGGCGAACGCACTGCGACCGTGACCCAATCCACAATCGTCGCCGGAAGCTCCGGGTGCACGGCGAAGATCTCCACGCCGTGCCCGCCGGTCTTGTAGCGCACAAATCTCGTGTGCGGATTAGTCGAAAACGTGGAAAGCCATTGCATCAGATCGGAGACGCCGGGATCGGCGTCGTCGTCGGCGGTGGCGAGGAAGAGTGGCAGCGACGGATGCGCGCGCAGAAAATTGCGTCCGTCAATGTCGGTGATTTCCGAGAGCAGTACCAGCGCCTTGATTTCGGGGTGCTTCATCGCCAGATGCACGGATTGGTTGACGCCGCAGCTGGCCCCGCCCACGACGAGAATGCCTGCAGAGACCGTTGGTTGCGCGACCAGAAATTTGTAAGCGGTTTCAACGTCCAGTGGCATCTTCTCGTTGAACACCACGTTGATCTCTTCCGGCGCGAGCTTGTCGATGGGCGTGCCTTCCGAATCGCCGTAGCCGCGCAGGTCCACCGTCATTACGTTCATACCGGCCGCCGTCATGCGCCTCGCAAGATCGTCCCACACCTTGCGCTGACGGTTGCACTGGTGCAGCAGAAGCACGCCGGGGCCCGACGCAGCCGTGGCCGAAAATGTCCCCTTGAGCTTCAACCCGTCGGGAGCTGTTAGGTCCACGACGCGCGGCGCAGGCGCCTGCTGCCCTGCGGCGGCGAAAGCAGGGACTAGGAACACAAAAAGCGTTTTGCAGAGGCTACGTGCCAGCATTTGGAACCTCCCGGGGGTAGGTTGTCTATTTTGACTCAACCCACGGGCGAGGGTGAGCAATTGGACGACGGCTGAAGTCGCGAAGTTTCACATAGTTTTAGTACGGACTTGATGTCTGGTTCGCCGAACTTACCAGGCCGGCAAATAAAAAGGGGATTTCGTGAAGGTGGCCAGTCGAGCTAGGCGGGCAAGTGCCTCAAAGGACTTGGTAGGCCATCTAATTACTGTGTTTTCCTTTAGGAGGTTGCTCTCTGTCAAATCTAACAGCTCCAAGCCCGATTATTCTTGATTCTAATAACACAGTGTGGGTCGTTTCCGATGAAGAAGTCCCTTGGTTTCGCATCGATGGCTGCTGTCCTCTTGGTTCTCGGCTCTTATCATTATGGACGACCTATGAGCAAGGCACCGAGGACCTATACCCCACCTCCTCGCTCTATTCTGATATGCGGAATCAAAGACCGCCCTTGCGTGACCTATAGCGTTTTGTATCACGGAGCGACGACAGCGTTTGGGGACTCCCATGGCGAGGGTGTGACTGACTACGAAAGAAAGACAATTTCCCTCGCGTGGAGCAACGACCGCTTCGAGAATGTCCGGGCTCTCGAGCATGAGGTTTTCCATGCAGCCCTCTGGGAACGCGGTTTTCGCGACACTGATAAGTGGGACATCCATGCGTGGATCTACTTCTCAGAAAGCTCTTTCCCTTTGCTTTTTCACGACAATCCTGAGTTCGTCAACTACATCACCGCCGGATACTAAGCGCCGCGCACACGCGAATGATGACTTCTGGACGACGGCAGATCTCGAAAACAAGCTGCTTGATTTCAGGACCTACTTCAACAACCATCGCAGGCATACGGCACGGCAAGGGCGAACGCCGGATACGGCTGTGGCCCCACCAGTCGCCAATCTCCGCTCGTTTCGATGGCAACCTCATTGTCGATCCTTATATCAGACACCCATCGCTGCATGATTCTCCAAAGACTCGCGGCTTCGCTGCGGCATCCGGTCGACCTCGGTAAAACCTCCAAGAAATCATTCGGTGTTCTTGCATCGCAACGTCCTTCGCGGATCTGACCGTGTCACTGCAACCGAATGCGTTCCGAATATGAGACCCAGTTCACTTTCACAGTCTGATTACCAGTAAATTGGCCCGTGACAATTCGCCACCCACAGGCCGACCGAACTTTAGTCTCCTCCAGAGTTTTCGCAGTGACGCATCTCGTATGAACTGGAAAAGCTAGATGGGGCGAAATTCTGGACGCCGAAAAGATGAAGAAATGCGTATGGGTAAATCTCCAGCTAGTTCCTTCAGGCACTCCGTGGGAAGACGCCGTGCGCGGCCCCGCGGCAGGAATCCACGTAAAATGCGATGAATCAGTGCGCAACGCTGCCGGAGGAGGAAAGCGTCTTGGCGGGAGCGGACCCGTGAGCCGCGGCATACGCGGCCTGCATGTCTTTATCCAGCTTGAGGCGATAGAGCGCCCAGTCCTGGAGACTTGCGACGTAGCCGGCGATACGATGATTTTCAAACACCCTTTTGAAGTTGGTGACAAGGCTCAAGACAAAAGAAAAGAACAGACCGATGGAGTTGGGATCCTCGATCAAGGCTCCTGAACGCTCGATGTAGCGCAAGTCGCCGGCCTGCCGGTAGCCAAACCCAAAAGGCACGCGGGGCACAATGTCCGAGGAATGGACCTGTCGATAGACAGGGACTTTCCAGAGCTGGCTAGCAAATTCACCGGTGCCGACGCGAGGGCAGCCGTAGGTATAGCAAGCGGCGATGCGGTCCGACGGTTGAATGCGAGTGGAGGCAATGACGGCAAGAGCGCCGCCAAGGCTGTGACCGGTTATGTAGAGCGGCAGGGAGACGGCGAGCGCGCCGACGGCTGCGGCGATATCGTCTTGCACGAGAGCGTAGGCTTTGCTGAATCCATCGGAGATTCTCGCGCCGGATTTATCGCGGTAAAAGCGAATGTCCATATCGGTGAGGATATTGCGGTAGTCCTGCGTGGTCCCGCGGAAAGCCAGGACAGCGAAGCGGTCATTGCGAGCGAGACAGGCGCACGTGGCGTCGCGACTGAATCCGCGCACGAACTCGAGGCCCAGTTCCTTGAGAGAATCTCGGAGCTGCTGCTCCTGGCCAGCTTCAAACTCGACATATGCCAATTCGGAACAGCGCGCCATGAGCCAGGCAGTGCGGTCCGAGTAAGCGGCACGCATCACTGGAAGATTGAGAAGGGAAGAATTGTGGTTCGAGTCGTAATATTTGCTGCGATTAGGTTTGTTCATGACGATATCCAGCCCGACGGGCTTTACGGCGCTGAGAACTCGCACTCAATTCCAAACCAAGTGAACGGAGCAGACCCCGAGAGACTTGGCTCTGTCCATGGTCGGTTCTGCTTTTTGACGAGTATGCCAATTTCTCGGCTCCTGACGATTACCATAAACAACTCGCTAGATGCGAGTGTTATAGCCCACGCGGTGAAGAGAGCGGAAAGCATAACGAGCATTCGGAAGAGTTTCGTCTACTCGATGGCTATGTATTGTACTCCGAGCACTAAATTGATGACACTTTTTCAATTGGCGGCATATCGGACGTGGCGTTCTCGAAAATAGTTCTTGGCGTTCCACATCCAAATCGACAAAGACGTGGTTCGAAGGATTCTCGCCCAGCACTGCCGGGCGGGCAGAACTCCGATGATCCTTCCTGGCTGACTTTCCTGGGCCACATGAAAGACAGCCTCTGGATTCGCCAGAGACCCGCACCCCAATCTTGCTGGGCCACCTCACTCAGGGATTGAAATTGGCGAAGACGGGCATGTTCACTGGCTGGACAAGGGCGCCTGCGATAGTAGTGAATCGGATGGCACTACTCACGAGACAATTGGGAATTAGCCTTTTGGCTAGACAAGCACATGACTTTAGTCCGATCAGTAGTTCGCCAAATCGCGCCTTTGAACATCTTCTTGTGGCAAGTGGCGGCCGCGTCTGTGTTCATGCTCGCAACGTTCCCGGCCCATGGGCAGGCAACCAAGTCCGACAGCGAGAAGGTGCCTCTGGGATCTATCCACGGGACCCTCACCACGACGCAGGACGACCCCTCGAGCGGGCTAGCAGGGATTTCCCTAAGGCTGACCAAGGAGCCTCCCGACGGCAGCCCTCTGATCGCCGACACGGATGATGCCGGGCACTACGAGTTCAAGAACCTGAAGCCTGGAACCTATACGATTTCCATAAGTCAACCGGGATTCAAGCCCTTTACCAAGTTCCTTAGCCTCCATGCCGGAGAGGCGGCCGTCGTGGACATCCGGGTCGAACTCCAGACCGTCACGGAAAGGGTTGAGGTCAGCGAAGAGACTCAGTCCATCGCGACCGAGGACATAACGGCCCCGAGCGTGGAACTTACGCAGCGTCAGTTGATTTCGCTTCCAACGGCGCAGGAAAAGATCCGAGAAGTCCTTCCGGTGACCCCCGGAGTGGTGAAAACGCAGGATGGAAAGTTGAACTTCAAAGGCGCGGACGAGAATCAGAGCTTATTGCTCGTCAATTCCGCCAGGACCACCGATCCAGTGACCGGGAGCTTCGCGGTGCCTGTGCCAACCGATGCCGTACAATCCTTCGCCGTTTACAAGACACCTTATAACGCCGGCCTGGGAAGCTTTTCCGGCGGGTTAACTCAGCTTGAAACCAAACCACCGGACGATGGGTGGAGCTACAGACTAAAGAGTTTTATTCCTTCGGTACTCGGGAAGAACGGGAGCATGATCGGACTCCAGGAGGCGACCCCGGGGTTCGACTTCAGCGCACCACTGCTCAAACACAAACTGCTCTTTTCGGAGATTTTCCAGTACGACATGAAAAAGCGAACGGTGCGAGGCTTACCCTGGCCTTTTGACATCAGCAAGAAGCAGGGGTTTAGCACATTTTCGACGCTCGAAGCGATCCTGTCCAAGACACACGTGGTAACCCTAACGGTGAACGCATACCCGCTGCGGGTCCAGCATGCGGATATCAATGCTCTCGTTCCTCAGCCTGCTTCGAACGACCTGAACCAAAAGGGCGTGACGGTGGGTCTAACGGATCGGTACCAGTTTAGCTCCGGCGCAATCTTCAGCACCGTTGCGCAGTACACACGGTTTGACAGCAATGCGCATGGTCAAGGGCCTGCGGACATGCTAATCACACCGGAAGGATGGGGCGGGGATTTTTTCAATCAATGGTCACGCAGGGGCAAGGAACTTCAAGTGGTCTCCGCGTACCAATTCGTAGAGAAACATTGGCTCGGCCACCACGAGCTCCGCGCGGGCGGGGATATCGATCATCGGTCATACGTAGGAGTCAGCAGTTCGCATCCAGTGCAGATACTTCGTCGGGACGGGACTCTGGCGGAGGAGATTACGTTTCTTCCAGGGACCATGCAGAACGCGTCGGACTCGGCAGTGGCCGAGTTCGTCCAGGATCATTGGGTTCTGGACTCCCACTGGGCCCTAGATCTGGGGACCCGTTTGTCGAGCGAAACAAATGGCTGGTCCGCGGCGGTGGCTCCGCGCGCCGGTGTGGCTTATTCCCCAGGCAATGAGGGCAAGACCGTAATTCGGACGGGCGTTGGCTTGTTCTACAGTTTGCTGCCGCTTCTTGCCGGAGACTTCGCAGCCAACCCGACTCAAGTGATTACGCCGTTCGATACAGCGGGCTTGCAGAGTGGGCTCCCCGTGACCTACACCAATGTCTATGTTGGCGGATCGAACCCTCTGACAGCCAGCAGTTTGCCAAGCCAGCTGAACACGACACCACGCAACCTCACATGGAATGTCGCGATGGAACAAGAGTTGCGGAAAAACTGGCTTTTGCGCGTCGGTTACATCGATAGCCACACGACGTACCTCTTTGCAGTGAATCCGTTCACCGCTGCGGCCGGTGGGCAATCCTTTTTGGCTCTTACGAACATGGGCTCTTCGCATTATCGCGAGCTGGAAGGTACCGCGCGTTTCATCTTTCATCGAACCGATGAGATAAATGTCTCCTACATCCGGAGCCGTACACGCGGAGATTTGAATAATCTTTCTGCTGTGCTCATTCCTTTCGAACAGCCGGTCATTCGGCCAAATGTGTATGGCATCCTGCCTTACGATGTGCCCAACCGGGTTGTGACCTGGGGGATTTTTTCTCTGCCGAAAAACCTCAAGTTCAGTCCCATCGCAGATCTACACTCCGGCTATACCTACTCCAATATCGATACGCTGCAAAATTATGTGGGGACGCCAAACGGGCAGCGCTTTGCTTCATTTTTCACACTAGATGTGAAAGTCTATCGCCAGTTCCGAATTCCTTTTCTTGGCTCGGAGCATGGGAAGGGCAAGGGGCATCACGTGCGGCTTGGTTTCTACTCGCTGAACGTGACGAATCACGGCAATTTTAACGCGGTGTACAACAACGTGACATCGCCAAACTTTGGCCATTTCGCCGGGTTCCTGGACCGGCGCGAAGGGGCCGTCATCGACTTTATCGACTGAGCCGTCCGTTTCGTTCCGAATCGGGGAACAGCAAGGGAACAACAAGCCCCGAACACCGTGCAAAACCGAAAGCGGCTTCCTAATTCGCGTGCAGAAGAGGAGTCCAGCTTTGCGGTTGCCAACGAACTGTCTGAGCAGTGCGGCAATCGCCGGGTGAAGATCGACCTGACGATACGCATTCACTGTCTTGAGCCGCTGTTCGATCTACCCACGACGAACCTTTTGTTGGACGTGGAGCGTCAAGAAGTCGGCGGAGATGTGCTTATCGATTTCGATGCCCAGCGCTTCTCCGATTCTTAAACCCGCCGCACCACAGAGAATGAAGATCACACGTTTTCGCGGTTTCCTCCACCTGGCCACAGTGAATGCCATGTGATCCCGTGCATCCCAACTTTTTTGCACGCCGGCCTCAACTGACGCCACAAGAGATTGTGTCGATTCAACGGTTGACCCGCTTCTCTATGAAAGACGAGTTCGTCTGGCTGAACGCTGTTCGTGCGAAGCCTTGCAAGAGTCTCGCTCGCCTGGCCACTGAGAGGGATGAGCCGCACACTTCTCTTCGATTTCGGCGTGAGCTGGTTAAACCAAGAGCTACTCCCTTTTGCTTTGCTCCGGCATGCGCCAAGCAGGTAACAAGAAGTCGCCGAGCAGATCCGTTTCGGGGACCGAGGAAGTCTCAGCAGATGTCTCGGCGTACTTTGCGGCGTTCTTTGTATCGCCGATCCGTCGGTATGCTTGACTGAGCAGCCGCTGCGCCTGGGCATTTCCCGGAGCCAGTCGGACCGCCTCTCTGAGTGCGGCAATCGCTTCGCCGATCCGCCCAACAGCCAACGTGCTTTTTCCGAGGCCTAAGTTCGCTTCGGAGCTATCCGGATTCAGGCGCAGCGCTTCTTGGAAGGCAGTGATTGCTTCAGTGCGCTTTGCTGCGCGATCGAGAGACAGACCCAAGAAATAATTGATCAAGAAATTTGAGCCGATTCTCTCTCGTGCGGCAGAAAGCTCACTGACGGCATCTTCTGCTCGACCCTCACGGAGCAACACCTGCGCCAGCCCTATGTAACTAGTGGGCAGGGGATCACCAGCGTCGGCCAGAGAGCGAAACACTCTCTCCGCGTCATGGTACTGCCCCGCCGCCAGACTCGCGGCTCCAAGACGGAGCTGCAATACGTATGAATTGGGGTTTGCCGCAATACCTTTTTCTGCTGCTGAAATCGCCTCAGCGTAGCGGCCCAGTTCCATCAACTCACGAGTCAGATTCAGCCAGCCTTCTTCTCGGTGGGGATCCAGTGTTGCCGCCTGCCGTAGCGCTTCAACTGCGAGGGTGCCGTGTCCAAGCCGGGCATACGCCAGGCCTACCAGAGACCACGCGGGAGCCATCTCATTAGGCTTCGCCTTGGTTTTGCGCAGCAGTTCAAGGTGGGAGTTGCCTTGCTCGACGGCCTGTTCCGCCCTCCCGGATAGAAGATAAGCCAAAGCAAGGTCGAATTGCACCCAAGATCCCGAGCCGGCGAGCTGTCGTGTGCTTGACTTTGTGAGAAGTTCGATGGCTTTTGCATTCTGTTGAACATTCAGAAGAAGGGAGGCGACACGCGCGGATTGGGTGTCATCGAGGGGAAGCTTCAGTAATTCATTTAGTGGTTCGCACGCGTCTGCTCGCTTTCCAATCGCTTCGTATCCTGTTGCGACCTGGATCAAGAAGTCCGGATCGGCGGGCCATGACACGCCAGGTAGCTTTAGTTCTCGAAGGGCCTCCGTGAATTGCTGTGTGTCTAGCTGTACACGCCCGAGATAGTAATGCGCGAAAGAATCATCCGGGAACAGGCTGACCGCGCGTGTCAAAGCTTCTCGAGCTTCGCCGTACCGGCGCTCCGTCCAACGCAGAAATCCCAGATTTCGGTAAGCATCCTTGTTTTTCGGCTCCAAGCGTATCGCTTCTTGGTACTCTGCCGCAGCTTCCTCGTTTCTGCCGAGTTGGGCGAGAACAATTCCCCGGAAATTGCGCACATTTGCATCACTCGGATAGCGCTGTTCTGCTGCGGTGAAGGCGTCAAGCGCTTCGTCCAGGCGGTGCTGTTTCAAAGCGTTCAAACCTTTGAGAACTGAGTCTTCTTGAGAGATTGAGGAAGCGGGGGGAGTTTGAGAATAAGCGGGCGTCAGACTTAAGGTAAAACAGAGAGACACAATGAAAGCGGATAAAGCGGCGCAAACGGGGGCAAACATCAGGCGCCGAAGCCAACCCTGATCCTTAAGTCTGTCCGAACTGAGACAGAGGAAAATACCTTCAATGTATCCAATCATTCTTAGTTGTGCTTTTCACTCACGAGCCCATTTTTCGATTTGGCCCAGCCGCTCCGTTTGCTTTTCGAGCTTGCTGTGGGACTCCCTGTTCAAAGCGATGGACACTTCAAATTCGCGAGCGGCCTTTTCTTTTTCCCCCATCGCCTGATAGGCGCGGGCGAGTTTGTAATGAACGGAGCCATCATGGTCACTCGCGAGAGCGATGCGGAATTCCGCTGCTGCCTTTTCGTATTGGTGCAGTTCGGACCAAGCTGTTCCTACGTCGCGATGGAAGTCTGGATTATGGGGTTCTAGAGCACTTGCTTGCGTTAGATAGGTGAGGGCCTTCTCAGGCTGATGGTCGAGAAGGTAGGTATCACCGAGTTCGTTAAGCGCCCCAGGATGTCGGGAATTAATTCTCAGTTCGATCTCAAATTCCTCACGAGCCTCTTTCACCTTGACATCCTTCCAAAACACATGCCCCAGGCTGTAATGCAAGTTGGGGAGTGAAGGCTTCAGAGCAATGGCCGCGCGGTACTCTTCGATGGCATTGCCATCCTCATTCTTGGCGGCAGCCAAGTCACCGAGGAGTTGATGCATGCGGTAAGAATTGGCATCTACCTGATATAGCTTCAAATATGCAGCGGTGGCCAGCCTCTCGTAGCATCGCGCCCGCAAGTAGGCTGCTTCGGAGGAATTTCTGTCCGGTATCTCCAGTTTCGAAAGAACATCGAGGGCGCCTTCGCAAGCCCCTATCTCGAATAATGCGCTGGCTATCTGAAGCCGAAAGTCAGCCGGCGAGGCGGTCTCCAAGACTTGAGTTGCACAAGTTTTGACATTGGAATATTGCTCTTTCTCAAGCATTTCGCGGAGCTTATCCGGCAAGCAAACGCTCTGGCCGTCCGTATTTGTGGCGGTGAGATTTGCCTGGGCGAATTCAGCAGCAACCTTTTCGGTATCGCCATTCTGAGCGGCGAGGAAAGCGAGTACAAAATGTGCGGCACGAGTGTGACGATTTTCTAAGTCCAGAGAAACTTTCTCCAGGTTTTTCCGTACATCCTCCGGAAGTTGATCAAACACGGCATCTCCTAAACCAGCTTCCTGGAGCCCAAGAATTCTCTCCGCCTGCCGTGCATCGGTGTTCAGGGCTCGATCCCAATCCTGTAGCGATCCCGCCAGGTCACCTTGAATGAGTTTCACTTCCGCGCGACGTACAACTGCTCGAAGGCTGTAGGGGTAGAGCCTCAGTTCTTCCTCAAATTCATCGGCGGCCCGCTTCACCTTGCCTTGTCGCAAAAGCACTTCGCCCAACTCGAGGTGCACGCCGCGGGTGTTGGGAGAAGCCGCCACCGCATTCTGGAAGTGCAAGACAGTCGTGGGCCACTCATTCGTTGAGGAGTAGCTTTCCGCTAACAATTGTTCGGCCCGTGCAGAACCGGGGGCTATCTTTTGCAATGCCGTGACTTGAAGCTTTCCCAGTTGTTCGAATGCGTGACCCAAGAGGTAAAGCGAATCCACGTTATCGGGCTGCAGCTCGAGAGCCTTCTGAAGGGATGCAATTTCGGCATGAATCTCGCCTAACATCTCCTGTGCCGTGGCCAGCCAGGAAAAAATGTCCGGTCGATTTGGTTCTGCTAGTGCGGCTGTCTTCAAGTACGGAATTGCCTTTTGTGCGTCTCCGTTCCTGCAATAGTCGACTCCGAGGAAGAAGTTTGCGCCAGTCAATGCCGGCTTGAGTGTGATTGCGCGGTGAAACTCCGTCATCGCCTCAGGAATGCGGTCCTGAAGCTGATAGACAAGGCCAAGATTCATGTGGACCTCGGCAAAATCGGGCTTGAGGGCTAGGAAGGCTAGGACGGCCTTGTACTCTCGCTCCCCGGTGCTATAGTCCTGGCTTTTTTCGGCCGCCAGCGTAATCGCTCTGGGCTATTTTCTAGGGCATCGCAAAATAGGCTGGACCATTTTACGACCTATGCGATAATGGTCCAGATGGAACAGCGACCCCGTCTTTATACCGAGATCCTGGCGGATCATCTACGCAGGCACCGCCAGATGGCGTTGGTCTCCGGGCCGCGACAGGTAGGAAAGACGACCACCTGCCGGTCGATCAGCGATGCTTATCTCAACTGGGACAATGCTGATGATCGCAGGCGGGTGCTGCGCGGTCCGGCCTCGCTGGCCGCGGCCCTCCAATTGGACCGCCTGAGAGCGACAATCCCCGTTGCCGTCCTAGACGAACTGCACAAGTACAGCAAATGGAAGGGCCTCCTAAAGGGCTTCTTCGACACTTATGGTGATCGGGTCCATCTGATCGTAACCGGCAGTTCCCGGCTCGATGTTTTTCGTCGTGGCGGCGACAGTTTGATGGGGCGCTACCTGCTCTACCGCATGCATCCATGGAGCGTCGGCGAAAGCTTGCGGACGGAGCTGCCCGCGAAGGAAGTTCGACCGCCCGCCGAGATTGCATCCGCCGACTGGGACGCACTTTGGGAGCACGGGGGATTCCCTGAACCGTTTCTCCGCCGCGACACCCGGTTCACGCGCCGGTGGCGGTCCTTACGCCAGGAGCAGTTATCGCGCGAAGACCTGCGCGAACTCGCGCATGTAAGCGATCTGGGAACGATGGAAACCCTCATGCAACTGCTGGCGGAACGCAGCGCACAGCAATTGGTCTACTCGAGTCTGGCGCGGGAAATTCAGGTCTCCGTAGATACCGTCAAGCGCTGGGTCGATCTGGTGGCTCGGCTACACCATGGCTTCCTCGTTCGTCCATGGTTTACAAATGTCGCCAAAGCCCTGCGCAAGGAACCGAAATGGTTTCAACGGGATTGGAGCGGCCTGGCAGGCGACGGCGCGCGGGCGGAAACCCTTGTCGCTTGCCATTTGCTCAAGTCCGTGGAGGGCTGGACGGACCTGGGATTCGGCGATTTCGAGTTGCGTTATCTGCGCGACAAACAAAAACGCGAGGTAGACTTCCTCGTAGTTCGTGACCGCAAGCCCTGGTTCCTGGTGGAAGTCAAGGTCGGCGAAACCAATCTTTCGCCCTCGCTCGGCTACTTTCAGGCACAAACCAAGGCGGACCATGCTTTTCAGATCGTGATGAATCTTCCGTATCAGGAGGCCGACTGCTTTCGCATCTCCCGTCCCGTTGCAGTTCCGGCCAAGACTCTTCTCAGCCAGCTTCTCTAGCAGCTAAAGGGTGTTGCAAAACCCCTGATTTTTCAAATTCCGTCGGCTGAGTCAAAAATTTCTTGGGGCAAGGTGGCTCGTTGTTGTTTCGAACTTCGGTCTTTGACCGGCAACCGCCAAATTCCGATCGTCTTCGGTGGCCCATGGGTTTCTTGCCCGGGTGGGCCAATATTTCCCTTACTCCACGAATCCTCGAGGACCAAAGATGTGAGTGGTCCAGCACGAGCCGGATCGAATTGCGTGCTTTCGACAACCAACGCAGTGGGCGAGCCAGACGCGGGTTCTCTGCATCGATCCAACCATTGGCTTGAACCCGAAACCTGTGACGAGTGGTACAGGTCGGCTTGCCGACTGAGGCCGAGCACCAGACACACCAATGCCCAGCAGACCATGGCTAACCAGAACCTTGGCTTCATCGTGAATCGGCCTCGCGGGCACGCTGCAAATTCCGTTCCTTATTTAACTCCGCCAGTTCTCGTAAACATTCCTGCATTTCTTGCCAAGCGGCGACCCCTTGGCGAGTGGCCTCTTGCGCTGCCTTGGGAACATAGTAGCCGGTAGTCTTACCCTTCTCCCCACGGTAGCTCACATTCAGATGCGGACCATGCTTGGGTCCATCTCCTTGGCAGTGGCAGCCCGCTTGCCCGCAGGTGCGGTAAGTTTCCGATAGGGTTCCGAAAATAGCGATCTCTGCTAGACGTGCAATCTCGCCCAGCAGCTTGCGTCGTTGGGCAGCGGAATCAACCGACCTGGCCATTGCTCCTCCTGCGCTCTTGATAGCGAGCGATGGAAAACAGATTTTTGGTAATCACACACCAGCCCACGTAGCGCTGAAATCCAGGGTCGGTTTTGTACCTGGCTCGCAACATCGAGAAGGGATGCTTCAAGGTGCTGATAGTAGCTTCACAGCCGGCTCGCCAGCGCAGCGCTCGCCGGAACCAGCGCTGCTTCTGCTGCTTGGCCCGCTTGACCGAGAGACGTCCGGGCGCTGGCAGCACCACTTTCTTTACCCCTAGCTCTTGCGCCTCACGTTCGTTTTTGGCGGAAAAAAAACCTCGATCGGCAGTAGCCATCTGCGGCGCACGCCCGAAGCAAGCTTGATGTTGTTCGAGGGCCGGCATCCAGGCCGTGGTATCGGCCGGGTTGCCCGGCAAAACTTGGTAGCCGCTGCTCACGATGCCGTTTTCCACCTCGTCGATCCGCACCAGCCTACCAAACTCGTTGGGCTTGTGCGCTTTCCCCTTGCGAATCACTTCGGTGTGCGGTTCGAACAGACTCAACACTTTACCTTCCACGTGACAGTTTCCACCCCACACTCGTTTCTTGGTTTGCGTGATCACCTTCTCCACCAAAGGTAGAAAGTGCCGCA
>Ga0209801_1000211_pt1 | contig 40612 bp, 33 predicted proteins | sample GraSoiAngelo_127_FD_185884 | JGI IMG/M metagenome (GOLD analysis project Ga0209801, IMG submission 185884) | Grasslands soil microbial communities from the Angelo Coastal Reserve, California, USA - 14_0927_09_40cm (SPAdes) (version 2) | ecosystem: Environmental > Terrestrial > Soil > Grasslands ... | reverse complement strand
CGCCACGCCGATGTAGTTGACCGGAGCTTGGCCCGGGAACATCCGGCGCATGAGCCCACCGTTGACGCCCGGGCGGATGGGCTGGCCAGCGGCGTCGGTAGGGACGGTCCGCACCATCCAATATTCGGCGGCCTCGCCCCCGCCAGGCGCGCCCCCCCACCGGCTGATCTCCCAGCCGAACAGTTCACGATAGAACTTCGCCGCCCGCTCGGGTTCGTTAGCCGGGATTTCGAAATGAACGACCGTGTGATCCATGGCGTGTGTCCTCCTGTAGAGAGATGTTACCTGGGACGTGGCGTCTGGACTCTTCCTGCCACTTCCTCTTGGCATATTGTCGAACGGGCGGGGTCACGATCGACAGACTCGGCGCAGAAAGAGCTCGCTGGTGCTTGACCTTGAGCATTGTGCGCTTGCCGGGCGCATCGATCGCGTCGCTCGGCTTGGCCATGACGCCGTCCAGTCCAGCGCCTTCGAACCGCTCGAACCAATTGGCGGCGACCGCGCGCTCGCGGGTGATCGGTGTCACGTGAAGAGGGGCCCGGGCGTGGGCGAGAGCTCTCTCGAGTCGGGCTCGGCGGTCCGCGAACGGCTGAGCGCGGAGATCTTCGTCTCCCTCGCACAAGAGATCCCACCGCGCGAGCGAGGCCAGGCTCTCTTCGGAAAGAAGCTTGACGCGCGACGCAGCCGGGTGGACGCGGAGCTGTAGGGCCTCGAAGTCGAGGCCGGCCTCGCCGGCGATGACAACCTCTCCGTCGACCACCGCTCGTGAAGGTAGTTGCTCCAAGATCGTGGATTCGAGCTCGGGAAAGTAGCGATTCAGGGGTTTGAGATCACGGCTCTGCAAGAGCCACTCCCGGTCGTCTCGGAAGAGGAGCACGCGGAACCGTCCCATTTCGGCTCGTAGAGCCATCCGTCACCCTCGGGTAATCTCTCCACGAGCTTTGCCAGCATGGGCCGAATGGGTGGCTCGAGCGGCAGCTGCACGGCGAGATCATACAGGAAGCGATAGCGCGGGCGGACGATCTCGTGTAGCGTCAGGCCATCCAGATGGTTCCCATCGCCTCCGCGCGCATGTACTCCTGGTCGCCGACGCTCACGGCGGCGTGGCGGCGGCTGCTCGAGTGGGTGGCGGCGCGGGCCGGTGTCGAGATGAAGGTGCTCGAGCTCGCCGACCCCTATCCGCTGGAGGAGCTGTGGGCGCGAGACGATCTCGGATGCGTCTTCATGTGCGGCTATCCGTGGGCGATGCGCGCCGACCGCCCGCATCTGCTGGCGGCGCCGGTGCCGTCGCCGCCGCGCTACGGGGGCCGGCCCATCTACTTCACCGACTTCGTGGTGCGCGCGGACAGCGCGTATCGCACGCTGGAGGACACCTTCGGCGGCCGCCTCGCGTACTCGATCGAGCACTCGCACTCGGGCTACAACGCCGCGCGCTTCCACCTGCTTGCCTACCGCCGGCCCGACCGGCCGACGTTCTATTCGAAGGTGCTGGGGCCGCTGCATCGTCAGCTCCCGGTGATCGACGCCGTCCTCGACGGACGGGCCGACGTGGGACCGGTCGACGCCTACGGGCTCGATTTGCTGCGGCGCCACGGCGCCGAGAGGGCTCAGCGTGTGCGCGTCGTCGCCTCGACGGTGGAGGCGCCGAGCGCGCCGCTGGTGGCCTCGCCGGCCGTCGACGCGGCGACGCGCGGGCGGCTGACCGACGCGCTGCTTGCCGCCCACACGGCGCCGGAGCTGGCGCAGACGCTCGATGAGCTGCTCGTAGCGCGGTTCGTCGACGCCAAACCCGATGCGTTCGACGTCATGGTCGAGCGTCAGCGGCAGGCGGAGGCAGCCGGCTACCCTCGGCTCGCCTAACGCGTCGCGGTTGACAAGGCCGCGGCGCGCACCGAGACTGGTGCCGCCCCGCGGGGCGATCGGAGGCCCGACCATGCGCCAGGCTGACGACCACGTCCTCATACCCACCCTGAAGCGCCAGCTCGTCGACCGGTTGATCGACCGGCGCGAGTTCCTACGCTACGCCGCGCTGCTCGGCATGTCGGCGACCGCAGCCTACGCTTTCGTGCGCAAGGTGACCGGTGAGCCGCTCGTGGCGCAGGCGGCCGCGCAGGGCCTGCCGCGCGGCGGCGTGCTGCGCATCGGCATGCGGTGCCAAGACCTCAGGAGCCCGCACACCTACAGCTGGGTGGAGTCGTCCAACACCGCGCGCCAGGTTCTCGACTATCTGACCACGACGGACGTGGACAACGTCACGCGGCCGAGCCTCGTCGAGAAGTGGGAGGCGAGCCCCGACCTCAAGACGTGGACGCTGCGGCTGCGTCGCAACGTGAAGTGGCACAACGGCCGGCAGTTCACGGCCGACGACGTCGTCTGGAACCTCAAGCGCGTGCTCGATCCCAAGACCGGCTCCTCCGTGCTGGGCCTCATGAAGGGCTTCCTCCTCGAGGAGTTCGAGACGGGCGAGAAAGACGACAAGGGCAACGCCAAGAAGTCCACGCGGCTCTGGGACGCGAACGCCATCCAGAAGGTCGACACCTACACGGTGCGTCTCAACGGCAAGACGGCCCAGCTCGCCGTGCCCGAGCAGCTCTTCCACTATCCACTGCTGATCCTCGATCCGGCTGAGAACGGCGAGTTCAAGGTGGGCTCCAACGGCACCGGCGCCTTCTCGCTGGTGGAGAGCGAGGTCGGACGCCGTCAGATCCTCAGGGCGCGCAAGGAGCCCTACTGGGGCGGGGGGCCGTATCTCGACGAGATCCAGTTCATCGACCTCGGCGACGACCCGGCGGCCGCGGTGAGCGCGCTTGCCTCCAGGCAGGTGGACGGGCTTTACGGCGCTGACATCACGCAGCTCGACGCGCTCCAGAAGCTGCCGCACGTGCAGATGTACCAGGTGATCACGGCGTACACGGCGACCGCCCGAGTGCACCCGATCAAGCCGTTCGACGACAAGCGCGTGCGCCAGGCGCTGCGCTACGCCATCGACGCCAACAGCATCCTCCAGCTCGCTCACAAAGGACTGGGCCAGCCCGGCGAGCACCATCACGTGAGCCCGGTGCATCCCGAGTACGCGAAGCTACCGATGTTCCAGCGCGACGTCGCCCGGGCCAAGCGCCTCTTGACCGAGGCCGGCTATCCCAACGGCATCGACACCGAGATCGTATGCCGGCCGCAGCCGGGCTGGGAGCTGCTGGCGGTCCAGGCGATGGTCGAGCAATGGAAGGAAGCCGGCATCCGCGTGAAGATCAACGTGATGCCGTCCACGCAGTTCTGGGAGGTGTGGACCAAAGTCCCGTTCGGCTTCACGACCTGGGCCCATCGGCCGCTCGGCGTCATGTCCCTGGCCCTCGCCTATCGGACGGGCGTGCCGTGGAACGAGTCGAAGTATTCCAATCCGGAGTTCGATCGCCTGCTCACGCTGGCGGAGGGGACGCTCGACGTGGCGGCACGGCGCGAGCTCATGGTGCAGCTCGAGAAGATTCTCCAGGACGACGGGCCCATGGTGCAGCCTGTGTGGCGGGCGATCTTCACCTTCCACGACAAGCGTGTGCAGGGCTTCAGGGTGCACCCGACGCTCTACATCTTCGGCCACCAGCTGGGGATCACGGCGTAGGGCGCAGACGGCGCGGCGCCGTGCCGCCCGTCAGAAGCGGTGCTTGGGGTGAGGCTCGGCCGTCCACCGCGCGCTCGGCACGAGATCGTTCTCGCGAAAGCGTGTCCACCGGAACGGTGAGAGGTCATAGTCCTTCGAACGGCCGTGGAGGATGACGTCCGAGAGGATGTCGCCGATCACCGGCGCGTGCTTGAAGCCGTGCCCGCTCCAGCCGAAGTCGGCGAAGAGTCCCGCGTACGGAGGAATGGCGCCCAGCACCGGATGGTGGTCCGGTGTGGCGTCGTAAAGGCCCGAGTAGCCGCCCATGGCCAGGCCGTGCTCCATGACCGGGAAGCGGTGGGCGATCAGCTCGGCGTTCTTCACGATCTGATCGGGGTCGACGCTCTCGTTGTACGAGTCCGGATCGACGATCTCGTCGTACGAGAGCTTGCCATGGATGGTGAGGTCGCCGTGCTCGGGTCGCATGTAGGTCATCTGCACGGTGTCGGCGACTGCAGGATGGACGCCGAAGCCACCCGGCCGGCGAAAGAAGCACATCTGGTGGCGCTCGGGCTTGATTGACACCTCGATACCGAGCGCCCGCAGGAGCCGGTCGGCCCACAGCCCGGCGCAGGTGATGACCACCGGCGCATCGACGTCGGCGCCCTCGGACCGGACGCCGACGACTTTCCCACCGGCGGTGCGGATCGCGTCGACGTGACGGTACTGGACGACCGTCGCCCCCAGCTCGCGCGCCCGGTTGACCAGCGCGTTGGCCGTCGAGGACGGATCGGCATAGCCGGACTCCGCTTCGTAGGAGGACAGCGCGACGTCGTCGACGTTGGCCGCCGGCACCAGCGCCTTCACGTCGGCCGGTGAGATGAGCGTCACGCCGGCGCCGAGCTTCTGCGCCTGGAGCGCGTTATGGCGCAGGTGGTCCGCCTTGTCGGGGCCCGCGAGCACCAGCATGCCGACCTGCTGGAAGCCGGGGTTGCCGTCGCCGCCGACCACGTCCTTCCAGTGGCGGAACACCTCGGCCGCCGCGCTGGCGGTGCGGGTGAAGAAGTCCATCGCGTAGAAGCGGCGCACGAGCGCCGTCGAGCGGCCCGTCGGGCCGGAGGCGATGAACTTCTTCTCGATGAGGAGCACGCGGCCGGCCTTCTTGCGCGCGAGGTGATAGGCGAGGCTGGCGCCGTGGACGCCGCCGCCGACGATCACGAAGTCCGCGGCCCGGGGCACGTCTACCATCGGGGCGACCTCACGGCGACCCGTCTCGCGCGCGCTCGCACCTGTCCCTCACTCATCGCTCAGGATCAGGCGGGCGTGCGCCGTTGGCTCGTCAATCGCCATGCCCGCAGTCCAGTGCGGGCTGAACTGCGTGGGGATGCCGAACCAGCTCACCCAAGTGTCGCGCATCGCTGCCGGCTCATCGGCCGGCCACAGGACGTTCAGCGGCAGCGGGCGAATCGGCGGCCGGAACGTCGGCAGCGGGATGCGGTCGAGCGTCGTCCCGGCCGCCTGCGCGAGCAGCAGCCCCACCTGCTCGCGGCAGCGCCGGCTCTGGCACGGCCCCATGCCCGCGCGCGTGAGCCGCTTGATCTGATCCTGGTTCACCGGCCCGTCGCGCAGAAGCGTCGCGAGGCGGCGCGCGTTCATCTGCGGCGAGTCCCACTTGAGGTAGCGCGGCGGCTTCGTCTCGACCAGTTCACGGCGCGTGACCTCCTCGCACTGGCAGACGTTCACCTCCCAGCCGCCCGCGGCGATCAGCGAGTCGAGCCAGGCCTGCCAATAGGCGTGCGGTCCCGTATCCGGCGCCGGTGACGCGACCGGCACTTCGTGTTGTGTTTCGGAGCGCGCGCGGGCGCCGAGCGATTCGGCGGCGGCGAGCCCGGCCCAGCGCCCCTGCGCGTGCGCGACGTCCGGAGTGGCCAGCCTGCCGTCGTGGAAGCCCGCGCAGTCCCCCGCTGCGAAGACGGTCGGCACGCTGGTGCGCATCCGCGCGTCGACCTCGGGCACCCAGCCGCCGAGCGAGGAGACGAAGCGCAGCCGGGCGCCGACGAGGTGCAGCAGCTCGACGCTCGGCACGAGACCGATGGCCCAGCACACGGCGTCGCACGCGATCTCCTTCAGGCCGCCTCGGATCGGTTTGCCGGTGCCGTCCACGGCGACGAGCACCACGGACTCGATCTCGCCGGTGCGCCCGCGGGCCTCGTGGATCGTGTGCGCGGTGTAGAACGACACGCCGCGCTCGGCCAGCGCCGTCGCGGTGGCCGCGTGGCCGCGCACACGCGCGCCGACCTCGACGACGCCGGCGACCTCGACGCCGTGCTCCAGCGCCAGCGCCGCGGTCTGGAGGCCGAGCGCGCCCGAGCCGAGCACGACCAGCCGGCGCGCGGCCAGCGCGCGATAGCGCACGAGCAATGCGGCGGCGCCGCCGGCCCCCAGCGTGCCGGCGCGCTCCCAGCCCGGGAAGCCGAGCAAGACGTCGCGGGCGCCGGCGGCGACGATCAGCCGGTCGTAGCCGACGAGCCACGAGCGGCGATCGTCGGCGAGCCCGAGCATCGGCGCGGGCAGCTCCTGCACGGTCGGGCCGTTGACGAACGCGCCCCAGACATACGTCCCGAGCTGCACGTCGACGCCCGCCTCGTACGCGCTGGCCAGCCCGGGGTTCGTCTCCACCACCCGCTCGAGCATCAGCGCGCGGTTGCGGACGGACGGATCGATGCGCTGGCCGAAGCAGAGCGGGGCGTCCATCGCCATCATGTCGTTGTCGATGGGATGCTCGTCGATCAGCATCACCTCGATGCCGGCGCGCGCCGCCTCGATCGCCGCCGCGATCCCGGTGACACCGGCGCCGACGACGACCAGCGCCACGTGGCGCTCCGGCGTCGGCGCCTTGCCCGCGATGGACCGCGGATCGGTCCCGCGCATCAGCCGTCACCGCCGACAGCCGCCCCGACGGCCGTCGGCGCCGCCGCCCAGCCGGCGCGCTCGCGCCAGTCGCGCGGCGTGTCGGCGAAGCGGGCCAGCGCCAGCGCGCCGAGGTCGGCGAACTGACAGCGGCCGTGCTGCACGAGCTCGCAGACGGCGCGACCGACGGCCGGCGACAGCCCGAAGCCCACGCTCGACATCGTCGCGATGACGACGTTATCGGGCCGGGTGAGGCGCTCGACGACGGGCAGACCGTCGGGCGTGTTCTCGACGAGCCCGCTCCACGCCCGGATCACGCGCACGTGCGCGGCGCCCGGGAACAGCTCGGCCAGCCGGCGCGCCAGGTTGCGCACGAGCGGCGTGTTCGCGTGCTCGGGCGTCGCCATGTCGGGCACGTTGATCCACTCGTGCGGGCCGCCGCCGTACACGAGGTTGCCGCGCAGTGTCTGGCGGCCATAGAGCCCGTTGCCCGCCACGCCGCCCACGCGCATGAGGGGGATCGGCTCGGTCGCGATCATCTCCACCCGCGCGGGCGCCAGCGGCAGCCAGGCGCCGAGCATCTCGGCGAACGCGCCCGTCTGGGGGCCGGCGGCGATGACAACGACATCGGCGCCGAACGTGCCGCGCGTCGTTTCGACGGCGGTGACGCGCCCGCCGCGCTGCGTGAGCCCGGTGGCGGTCGTGTGCTGAACAATCCGCCCGCCGAGGTCTTGCAGCGCCCATGCGTAGGCCTGGACCGTGCGCTGCGGGTTGGCGTGGCCGCCGAAGTGTAGGTACGTGCCGCCGATCGCGTTGTCGCCGACGATCGGCACGAGCTCTTTGAGCTGACGGCGATCCAGCGACTCCCAGCGGAAGCCGCGCGACTCGCCGATCTCGGCCCACCGGCGGGCCAGCGCGAGCTGTGTTTCGCTCAGTGCCACACCAATCCGGAAGGGCTGATACTCGGTCGGATAGCCGAGCAGCTCGTCCATCTGCGGCCAGAGCCGCTGCTCCTCGAGACCGAAGGGACTGTAGACGTGGGTCGCGCCGCCGCCGTTGCGACCCGACGCTTCCCAGCCGACGATTCCCTTGTCGAGGACGAGCACCTCGACGCCGGCGCGGGCGAGCCACCAGCCGGCGCTGAGCCCCGTCACGCCGCCGCCCACGATCACCACCGCCGCCCCGCGTGTCGTCGCCATCGCCGACATCATCGTCGAGCCACCGACGGCTCGACAAGAGCCGTCTGCAGCCGCCGGAGCTCCTCGCCCGGGATGTGGCAGGCGATCCGGTGATCGGCGGCAAGCTGCTGCACCGGCGGCGGCGTGTCGTCGCAGACGGCGCCGAGGCGGCGGGGGCAGCGTGTCGCGAACGGACAGCCGCGCGGAACCTCGTCGGCGCGCGGCACGGAACCTTCGAGCAGGATGCGCGCGACGGCGTGGTCCGGATTGGGCACCGGCACGGCCGACAGCAGCGCCTCGGTGTACGGATGGTACGGCGCCGCGAACACGCGCTCGACGCTGCCGACCTCGGCGACGGTCCCGAGGTACATCACGGCGACCGTGTCGGCGAGATAGCGCACCACCGCGAGGTCGTGGGAGATGAAGATTAGCGTCGCGCCGCGCGCAGCCTGGATTTCGTTCAGCAGATTGATGATCACTGCCTGCACCGACACGTCGAGCGAGGAGACCGGTTCGTCGGCCACGATGACGTCGGGATCGCCCGCCAGCGCGCGCGCGATGGCAGCGCGCTGCTTCTCGCCACCCGAGAGGTGACGCGGCCTGCGCGCGGCCGTTCCGGGCGGGAGCTTCACCACCTCCAGCAGCCGGGCGACGCCCGCGGCGAGATCGCCCGGCGCGCGGTCCTGCAGCCGTCGCAGCGCGCGCCCGATCGCGTAGCCGACGGTGTGGCTCGGATTCAGCGTGCTGTCGGGATTCTGGAAGACCATCTGGAGCTTGCGCTTGAGCGCGGGGCTGCGGGCATCGACCGGCAGCGCGCCGACCTCGACGCCATCGACCGTCACACCGCCGGCCGTCGCAACCTCGAAGCCGCTCAGCACCTTGGCAAGCGTCGACTTGCCGCAGCCGGACTCGCCGACGATCGCCAGCGTCTGCCCGCGGGCCGCCGCGAGATCAACGTCGACCACCGCGCGCACGGACGCGCGCGACGCGCCGAGCCGAAGTCGCCGACCCGACTCGTAGACCTTGGTCAGATGATGGATCGCGATCATCGGCTCACGCGCCCCGCCGGCGGCGGGCACGGCGGCCGCGCCGCTCCGTCGCGTCCACCGCGCCAGCTCGTCGGCGCGCACGCAGGCGACACGGTGGCCGGGCTCGCCGTGCACCTCCACCGCGGGGATCGGCCCAGTGGTGCAACGGCCGGTCTCGACGTGAGCGCAGCGGGCGGCGAAGCCGCAGCCGGGCGGCCGTACCCGCGCCGGCTCGACCTGGCCGGCGATCGGCACGAGCGGCGCCTGCCGCTTGTCGCGCCCCAGCGTCGGCAGACAGTCAAGCAGCCCGCGCGTGTAGGGATGGCGCGGATTCGTGAAGATCTGGCGGACCGAGCCTTCCTCGACCAGCTCGCCGCGGTACATCACACCGACGCGGTCGCAGACGCGAACGACGCTGCCGAGATTGTGGCTGATGAACAGGATCGCCGAGCGGTGCCGGCTTCGCAGCTCGCGAACCAGGTCGAGCACCGCGGCCTCCACCGTGACGTCCAGCCCCGTCGTCGGCTCGTCCATGATGAGCAGCGCCGGCCCGGCGATGAGCGCCATGGCGATGACGATCCGCTGCTGCTGGCCGCCGGAGAGCTGGTGCGGATAGCGCTCCATGACTGCCTCGGGGTCGGCGAGCTTGACCTCCTGCAGCATCGCTAGGGCCCGAGCGCGCGCGGTCGACACGGACGCGCCCGCGTGGATCATCGGCCCTTCCATGAGCTGGCGGCCGACCGTCATCACTGGGTTCAGGCTCGCCATCGGGTCCTGGTAGACCATCGCGATGCGCCGTCCGCGGATCGCGCGCAGCGAGGCGGCGTCGAGCGTGGCGAGATCGCGGCCCTCGAAGAGGAGGCGACCGCCCGTGATCCGCCCGGCCCGCCCGAGGTAGCGCACGATCGACAGCGCCACCGTCGACTTGCCGCAGCCGGACTCGCCGACGAGCCCGAACGCCTCGCCGGCGTCGAGCCGGAGGCTGAGCCCGGGGATCACGGGCACCTCGCCGGCGCGCGTCGCATAGGCGACGCGGAGGTTCTGGACGTCGAGCAGCGGAGCGTCAGTCACGGAGCCCCAGCTCCCGCAGCCCGACGGCGAGCAGGTTGAAGCCGACGACCAGCGACGAGATGGCCGCGCACGGGAAGAGCGCCATGTGCGGCCACACCATCATCATCCCGTACGTGTCCTTGACCATGCCGCCCCAGTCGGGATCGGGTGGCGGCAGGCCGATGCCGAGGAAGCCAAGGGAGCCAATGATGATGACGTTGTAACCGGTGCGCAGGCACATGTCGACGACGAGCGGCCCGCGCGCATTGGGCAGGATCTCGACCAGCATGATGTAGAGCGCTGACTCGCCGCGCATCTTGGCTGCCGCCACGTACTCCCGCTCGCGCAGGTCGAGCGTCATGCCACGCACGATGCGGGCGATGATCGGCGCCTTGGTCAGCGTGAGGACGCCGACGATGTTCCACGCCGAGGAGCCGACGTGGGCGAGGATGATCATGTAGAGGATGATGACCGGGAACGAAAGCACGATGTCGCACGCGCGCGTGATGACGAGGTCGATCCAGCGTCCGTAGTAGCCGCCCACCAGGCCGAGAAGCGAGCCGAGCGCCGCGGCGCCGAGCACCGCGAGCGGCGCGATGATGAGGACCGGGCGGGCGCCCCACAGAATGCGCGAGAACAGGTCGCGCCCGAGCTGATCGGTACCCAGCCAGTGCGCCCTCGAGGGAGTGGTGTGGGCGAGCGCCGCCATGTCGTTGGCGTTCGGCGGGTACGGCGCGATCAGCGGGGCGAGAAGCGCCAGCGCCACCCAGGCCAGCACAATGACCACGCCGACGCTGGCGGGCGTCGATTCGCCCAGCGCCGCCAGCCGCCGCCACCAGGCGTGAGGACGGAGACGCGACGCCGCCGGCGGTGATGCCGGGAGCGCCTCGGCGGTGGCCGGCGTGCTCATACCTCAAGCGCGGATGCGAGGGTCGAGCAGCACGTACGCGATGTCGCCGAGGATGTTGGTGAGGACGGCGAGGAAGACCGCGACCAGCGCCCCCGCCTCGATCAGCGCGATGTCCTTGAAGAGCGCCGCTTCCAGGATCATGCGGCCGAAGCCCGGGTAGGCGAAGACGGTCTCCACGACGACGACGCCCGCGACGAGGTAGTTGATCTGTAGCATGATGACGGTGATCGGCGTCAGCATGGCGTTGCGCAGCGCGTGGCGCAGGATCACGGCGCGGAACGGCAGCCCCTTGAGCACGGCCGTCCGGATGTAGGGCCGCTGCATCACCTCCACCATCGAGGCGCGGATCATGCTGACGACATAGCCGGAGTCGAACAGCACGACGACGGTCACCGGCAGCACGAGCTGCGCCGCCACCGACCAGCCGCCGCCGGCGACCAGCGTAGCGGTGCCGGGCAGCCAGCCGAGCCAGACGACGAACACACTAGCGAGAAAGACGCCGAGCGCGAACTCGGGGATCGAAGCGACCACGGTGCTGAACATGAGGATCACGCGGTCGACCCGCGAGGACTCCCGCATGCCGGCCACGACGCCGAGCAGCGTGGACAGCGGGACGATGCACGCGAACGCGATGGCGGCGAGCAACACGGTGTTCGCGAGGTGCTTGAAGATCACCTCCCTGACCGGGAGCTTGAAGCGCGCGGAATAGCCGAGGTCGCCCGAGGCGAGCCCGCCCAGATACTCGACGTACCGCACGAGCACCGGTCGGTCGAGCCCCATCTGCTTCGTCAACACATCGACCTGCTCCTGCGTCGCGTAGGCGCCGAGGATCTTGCGCGCCACTGCGCCCGGCGAGAACTCGTTCAGCGTGAAGACGAGGAAGGAGACGACGAGCAGCGTGAACAGCAGGAACAGCAGATGCTTGGCGAAGAAACGCGCCACCGCGGCTCAGCCGGACGCGGGCGGCGCCGAGCCGTAGGTGCGGCGGGCGTACTCGAGATAATCCTGACGCAGTCGCTTGTCGGTGCCGAACAAGATGTGCTTCGACATGTCCGGCGAGAACCGGCTCGCGGGCGGCCGCCGCCCGAGCGCCTCGGCCAGGCTGCGGACGTGGTGCGGCCCGGCGCCGCAGCAGACACCGAGGTAGCGCACGCCGAGCGCGGACGCCTCTGTGCCGAACTCGGCGATCTCGTAGCGGCTACACAGGAACGGGTCGAGCGCGGTCGGGAACGGCCGGCCGTCGGGGCCGGAAATGCCGTGCGGGTCCGTCAGGCTCTGGAACGTCGGCTCCGCCGGCGTCGTGCGATACGGCACGGGCAGGGCCGCGACGTGGCAGGTGACCGCCGCGCGGATCTCGCGCAGCAGCGGCAGCATGGTGGCCGGCCCCCGCGCGCAGTTCATCCCGACGACGTCGGCGCCGGCGTCTTCCAAGCGCCGGCACGCCTCGGCCGCCGTCCATCCCTCGCGCAGGTGACCCTCGCGGGGGACCGACACGGTGATCACCGCCGGCTTGCCAGAGCGCTTGATCGCCTCGAGGGCCAGCAGCGCCTCGCCCCCGAACGAGTACGTCTCGCCGACGATGAAGTCGACGCCGGCATCGACCGCCCAGCCGATCTGCTCGTCGAAGATCCGCCGCGCCTGCCGGTGCGACGATGCGTCGTCGATGCCGTAGATGCTCGTGTTGCAGATGTCGCCCGCCAGCAGCGTGCCGGTGGAGCGCGCCACCTTTCGGGCGATCGCCAGCGCGGTCCGGTTGATCTTCGCGAGGTCTTTCTCACGCCCGACGATCTTGAGCTTGACGCGGTGCGCGTAGTAGGTGAACGCCTCGACGACGTCAGAGCCGGCGTGCACGAAATCGCGGTGGAGGCCCTCGACGAGATCCGGGTGCTCGAGGACGACCTCCGGGACGTAGGCGCCCGCCTGCAGGTAACCGCGGCGCTCGAACTCGAAGAGGTAGCCTTCGGCGCAGATGACCGGCCCGACGACGAGCCGCTCGAGCAGCCCGAGGGGCTTCCGCGGCATCTTGGACCTGGCTTTCTTGGCGGGCATTCACGGACGGATATACCACAACGGGCGGTCCGCCGCAGGGCGCGGTGGGATCAGGGTGCGCTATGCTGCCGTCCATGCCGCCTCGGCCCCGGGTCCATCAGCTCTCCGTGCCCAACTTCAGCGAGATCGATTTCGGCAAGCTCCGCGCGGGCCGGCTCGCGCGGCTGCAGACGATGCTCAAGCGCCACGATTTTCCGGTCGCGCTCCTCTATAGCACGGCCAACATCCGCTACGCGACGGGGGTGGACGTCATGGCGGTGTGGACGGCGGGCACCTTCGCGCGCTACTGCCTCGTGCCGGCCGAGGGCGCGCCGATCCTGTTCGAGTACAAGGGCTCGATGCACGTCGCCCAGAAGATTGTGCGCGACGTGCGTCCCGCATACACCTGGCAGTACGGTGGCGCCGCCGCCCGCGACAAGGCGCGCGAGTGGGCGCGCTCGATCCGGTCGACGCTGCGCGAGCTCGGGCTCGAGCGCGGGCGGCTGGCGGTGGACAAGCTCGACACAGTCGGCTTCCTGGCGCTGCAGGAAGAGGGCATCGCGATCGTCGACGTCGGCCCCGCGGCCGTCGACGCGCGCGAGGTGAAGACGCCGGAGGAGGTCGCGCTGTTCGCGATCAACGGCGGGATTGGTGACGCCATGCTCGCCGAGTTCGAGGCGGCGATCCGCCCGGGCATCCGCGAATACGAGCTGCTGGCCGTCCTGAGCGACGCGCTCCTGCGCCGCCACGGCGAGGGACTGTTCACGCGGCTGGTGGCGTCCGGCACGAACACCAACCCCTGGCTGACCGAGGCCCACGATAAGGTCGTGATGCCCGGCGACCTGGTCGGCGTCGACACGGACGCCAACGGTTACGAGGGCTACGTGATCGACGTCTCGCGCACCTTCCTCTGCGGCGACGCGCCCTCGCCCGAACAGAGGGAGGCCTATCGCGTCGCCTACGACGGCGTCAACGGCATGCTCGACCTGGTGCAGCCCGGACTGACGTTCGAGGAGTTCGCGGCCAAGGCGCCTCGCCTGCCCGTGGCGTACGTAGCGCAGCGCTACCCGACGATGGTCCACCAGGCCGGGCTCGAGGACGAAGGGCCGGGCATCCCTTACCCCGACGACGATCGCGGTCCTCGCCGCATCATGCCCGCGCGCGAGCTCAAGGAGAACATGGTGCTGTGCCTGGAGTGCTACGCGGGCAAGGTCGGCGCGCCGTTCGGCGTCAAGCTCGAGGACCAGGTGCTGGTCACCCGCGACGGCGCGCGGCTCATCTGCACGTATCCGTACGAGGCGAAGCTCCTCGACTGAGGCGCGCCTTCCGGTCAGGGGGCCTGCTGGCGGGGGCGCCCGGTCTCCTTCGGCTCCGCGGCTTCGTCCTGTTTGGCTTTGAGCTTCGTGACCAATTCCTGGTAGGACGAGCGCACGATGATCGAGTTGAACTGTGCGCGGTAGTTGGCGACGAGGCTGATGCCCTCGATGTTGACATCGAAGACCCGCCAGCGGCCGTCCCGCTCGAACATGCGATAGTCCACGGGAACCTCGGTCCCCTGCTTCGTGACGATGCGCGTCCGGACCGTGGCCTGGTCGCCGTCCACCTTCTCACCGGCGTAGACAAGCCGCTCGCCCGAGTATCCCTCGATCCTCGAAATGTACGTGCGCTCGAGGAGGTCACCGAACAGCGCGACGAACTCCTCGCGCTCTGCCGGCGTGCGCGTCTGCCAGTGGCGGCCGAGGCTCCGCTGAGAGATCTCCCTGAAGTCGAAAATCTCGTCGGCGATCGCGCGGAGCGCCGCCCGGCGCGCCGCAGTCTTCGAGTCCTTCTTGAACTCGGGGTCCTCGAGGACCTTCAGGACGCTGTCGACCCCCCCGTGGAGCTGATCACTCGGCGCGCCCGCCCAGGCGCCCGAGCCGGCGACGGCCAGGAGGGCGCCGGCGAGCACGGCCGGCGCGAGGCGGGGCCTCATGTCGGCACCAATCTTATCACGGAGCGAAATCACGCGACCCCTCCTCGCGACGGGATCGCTGAGCGACGGGGTTCCCCCACCGTCGATAGCTGCTTCACAAGACATCCTCGAATAATTATTCGATTGCGCGCTTCTCGTTGAATGCCGGCGCCGATGCCGCCGAGAGGTCAGAAAGTCCCGAGTACCTGCCCGTTATCGACCTCCTCAAGACGTATTTCCAGATTGAGAGTCGCGACGACTAGCGCAAGTCGCCGACCGGCAGCGCCCTCCGCCTTGCCACTCCAAACGCGAATGTCCCCAATGCGGGGAATGCATTTTACGAATTGATCGCCAGGGCGGAGAGTGGCGGAGGGAGAGGTGGGCGCCATGTCGATGGCTCAAACTAGAGGCGCGACGGGTTCGGCCGCGTCGACGAGGCTTCTGACCCGGACAGCGAGCCGTCTACAGTGACTTCCCTCTTGCGGCTTGCCCCTTCAATAGGAAGGTCTTGGGAAACTCACCTTCGCCACAAACTTTGAACGATCCGAAGTCTTTGTACCAAGGACCGTCAGGCGCCTCCGGCTCAGATTCGCGCCACAGCTTCAACTTATAGAGGTCGTCAGCCGGTATATGGCGATCCGCGACCCGATCGAAGAGGTGTTGACGGAGACTCGGTGGAAGGTTGGTCCACCGAATCTTCGGCATCAATCACCGAATGTCATCCGCGCTAGTTCTTCTTTCAATCGCTGCCGCTCGCCAGAGTCCCGAGATTCAGTGAGTCGATTCACGAGCAAAAAGAACCGTTCCTTCTCGCTTTCTTTGGACTGAAGCCCGGCCTCGATCAAATCGACGAGCACACGATTGGCGCTTGTCTTCCTCGTCTTGGCCAAAGCGCGCACACGCCTGGCGATACCGGTCGGAATCGACACGCTTTGACGAACAGATCTTTCTGCTTCAGCCATGTCGGTTATATTACACCATTCTGCACCAGACTGCACCAATACTGACTGCGTGCCTTGGGATAGGTGAGGTGATGCCTAGGGGAGCGCGGTGAGACTTGCCGGCCTGCATCCGGGACATCGCGCTCGCGGCTCGGTGTGTCCTTTGCGTCCTCACGTCCCCGGGAAGCAAAAATGCCCGCTAAGCGCGCGTCAATATTATGGTGGAGGGTAAGGGATTCGAACCCTCGACCTCGGCGTTGCGAACGCCGCGCTCTCCCAACTGAGCTAACCCCCCGAGGCCACAAACGATACTACATCACCGCTTGCCGCCGTCCCCGCCCTTGTTGAAGGCCTGGAGCAGCGGCGTGAAGAGATCCATCGGCAGCGGAAAGAAGGTCGTCGTGGACCGCTCGGATGCGATCTCCCGCATGGTCTGCAGATACCGGAGCTGGACGGCGATCGGGTGCCGCGTGAGCACCTCGGCCGCATCCGAAAGCTTCGCCGCCGCCTGAAACTCGCCGTCGGCGTTGATGACCTTGGCGCGCCGCTCGCGCTCGGCCTCCGCCTGCTTGGCCATCGCGCGCTGCATGTCTTGCGGGAGGTCGATCTGCTTGACCTCCACGGTCGCGACCTTGATGCCCCAGGGCTCGGTGTGCTCGTCGATGATCCGCTGGAGCTGCTGGTTGATCTTGTCGCGCGCCGAGAGAAGGTCGTCGAGCTCGACCTGGCCGAGCACGCTCCGGAGTGTCGTCTGCGCGATCTGCGAGGTCGCATAGAGATAGTCCTGCACCGCGATCACCGCCCGCTCCGGATCCACGACGCGGAAGTAGATGACCGCGCTGACCTTGAGCGAGACGTTGTCGCGCGTGATCACGTCCTGGGGCGCCACGTCGAGCGCGACCGTCTGCAGGCTCACCTTGACCATCTTGTCGATCAGCGGCACGAGCAGGACGAGCCCCGGGCCGTTGCCCTGACCGCCGGGGTTGAAGATGGCCCGCGCGCTGCGTCCGAGCCGGAAGATGACGGCGCGCTCGTACTCGCGCAGAATCTTCGCGAACGAGCCGATGAAGAAGATGACCGCAAAGACCACCACGAGGATCAGCAGCGAATCGACCGAGATCATGGGGCTCCTCCCTTCGTGTCGGCCCTGGCGACTTTCAGCGTGAGCCCGTTCACCGCGACCACCCTTACGTGCGCGCCGGCCTCGACCGGCTCCCCCTCGGCCACCGCGCGCCAGATCTCTCCGTACACCTGGACCTGCCCCTCCGGAGCCAACCGCTCCTTGACCGTCGCCAGCTGACCCACGAGGCCGCTCGGGCCCAGGAGCTGGCGGCGCCCGAGCGCCCGCACCCCGGCCGCGACGACGAACAGGAAGAGCGCGCCCGTCGCGCCGACCATGGGCACGATCGCCCACCACGACACACGCAGGCCGATCTCGGGGGCGTCGAACAGCATGAGCGAGCCGAGCGCCATCGAGACGATACCCCCGATCGCGAGAATGCCGTGGCTCACGATCTTGATCTCGGCAACCAGCAGGACGATCCCGAACAGGATCAGGAGGAGCCCCGCGTAGTTGATCGGCAGGCTCTGGAAGGCAAAGAACGCGAGGATCAGCGAGATCCCGCCGATGACTCCGGGCAGGACCGCGCCCGGGTTGGAGAGCTCGAAGAAGAGGCCGAGCATCCCGAGCATCATCAGCACGTAGGCGACGTTCGGGTCGGTGATGACGTTGAGGACCCGGTCGCGGAAGCCGATCTCGATCGGCGTCACCGGGGCGCCGCGCGTCGCGAGCGTCACGACCCCCCGTGGCGTCTTGACGGCGCGCCCGTCGATCTTGTCCAGGAGGTCCGGGAGGGAGTCGGCCACGAGGTCCACGACCTTGAGCTTCACCGCCTCGCGCTCGGTGATCGAGACGGCCTGGCGCACCGCCTTCTCCGCCCAGTCGGCGTTCCGCCCTCGCTCGAGCGCGATCGTCCGGATGAACGCCGCGGCGTCGTTCTCGATCTTCTTCATCATCGTCTTGTCGGCGTTTCCGCCGCCGAGCATGACCGGGGACGCCGCGCCGATGTTGGTCGCCGGCGCCATCGCCGCGATGTGGGCGGCCATCGTGATGAAGACGCCGGCGGATGCGGCCCGCGCGCCGGTGGGCGCGACGTAGATGATCACGGGCACCTCGGCGTTGAGCATCCGCTGGACGATCGCCCGCATGGACCTCTCGAGCCCGCCGGGGGTGTCGAGCTGGATGACGAGCGCCTGGGCACGCTCGGCCTGCGCGCGGTCGAGCGCGAGCCCGACGAGGCGTAGCGTGACGGGGCTGATCACGCCCTCGATATCGATCTTCGCGATGGGCGCCGGCGCACCGCCAGCCCACGGGGGCGAGAGGAACAGCAGCGCAAGCGACAGCAGGAGAGGAGCCCCGAGCACCTTTGTCGGGCCACCCGCGGCTCGAGCCGGCCTCGCGGGCCCCGCTACAACGGTCATTTCCCGAGCGCCAGGAGACTGACGATCTCGAAGAGGAGGTTGGCCGCAAGCAGGGAGGTGATCTGGCCGGGGCCGTCGTAGGGTGGCGAGACTTCCACGACGTCGGCACCGACGAGTGCCTGCCCGGCGAGTGCGCGCACGAGCGTGAGCGCCTCATAGGAGGTGAGCCCGCCCACCTCGGGCGTGCCGGTGGCCGGCGCATACGCGGGGTCCACCGCGTCGATGTCGAATGAGCAATAGACAGGCCCGCCCCGGAGGCGGCCGAACCGGTCACCCACCCGGGCGACGCCTTGCTCCTTCACCGTCTCGATGCGGATCACCTCGATCCCGTGCTGCTCGTGGAAGGCGAAGTCTTCGCTTCCGTAGAGCGGGCCGCGGATGCCCACCTGGACCATGCGGCGCGGGTCCAGGAGCCCTTCCTCGACGGCCCGACGGAACGGCGTCCCGTGGAAGAACTTGGAGCCGAAGTACTCGTCCCAGGTGTCCGGGTGCGCGTCGAAGTGCACGAGCCCGAGCGGCCCGAGACGGCGCGCGAGCGATCTCAGGATCGGCAGCGTCACCGAGTGGTCGCCACCCACCGAAACAGGCACCGCGCCGTGAGCGAGGATCTCGTTCACGCGGCGCTCGATCGCCGCGTACGTGCGCTCGATCGAGATCGGCGCCACATCCACATCGCCGCAGTCGGCGACCCGCAGCCGCTCGAAGGGATGGACCTTCAGCACCGGGTGCCAGGGCCTGATGAGCGACGACTGCTCGCGCACCGCGCGCGGGCCGAACCGCGCGCCCGTGCGGTATGACACGCCACCGTCGTACGGGATCCCGACGAGCGCGACGTCGAGCCCCTCGGCGGTCGCCACGGCGGGCAGGAGCATGAACGTCGCGATCTGGCCGAACCGGGGAGACACGAAGGCATTGCGCGGCTCCGGGTGACTCACGCCTCTCGCCCTCCGCCTACAGCGCCGTCCGCAACTCCCCGACGGCGGCCAGGAGGTGCCTGACCTCCTCGGGCGAGTTGAACACCGAGAAGCTCGCGCGCGAAGTCCCGACCACGCCGAGCCGTCGCATGAGCGGCATCGCGCAGTGATGGCCGGCTCGCACCGCGATCCCCTCCGCGTCGAGCAGCGCGGCGACGTCGTGAGGATGGAGCCCCTCTACGCTAAAGGCGACGACCGCTCCCCGCGCTTCGCTCGCCGGCGGACCGTAGACCCTCACCCCAGGAATGGCCGCGAGCCCCTCGAGTGTCTGCCGTGTGAGCGCGCGTTCGTGCTCCGCGACCGCGTCCATCCCGAGCTTCTCCAGGTACTCGATCGCGGCGCTGAGCCCCACCGCTTCGGCGATTGGCGGAGTCCCGGGCTCGAAGCGCCACGGCAGGTCGTTCCACTGGGCCCGGTCGATCCAGACCTCTTTGATCATCTCGCTCCCGCCGCGTCCAGGCTCCAAAGCCTCCAGGACCTCGCGGCGCCCGTAGAGGACACCGAGTCCCGTGGGCCCGAGCATCTTGTGGGCAGAGAAGGCGTAAAAATCACAATTCAGAGCGCACATATCGAGCGAAAGATGAGGCGCGGCCTGAGCTCCATCGACCACCGAGAACGCCCCGGCCTGCCGGGCGCGCGCGCACATCCGGGCGACCGGGTTGATCGTGCCCAGCACGTTCGAGACGTGCGCAAAAGCCACGACGCGCGTCCGGCGGGTGAGCAGCCGCTCAAACGCCCCGAGGTCGAGCGTGCCGTCATCCCCGAGGGGAACGGCCTTCAGCACGGCACCTCGGTCGCGCGTCGCCAGCTGCCACGGAACGATGTTCGAGTGGTGTTCGAGCTCGGTGATGAGCACCTCGTCGCCGGCCCGCAGCGTGCGCCCGATCGTCTCGGCCAGAAGGCTGAGGCCGTCGGTCGTCCCGCGCGTGAAGATGACCTCCTCGCGGTGCTGGGCGCCGATGAACCGCTGGACACGGTCGCGCGCGGCCTCGTAGAGCTCCGTGGCCTCCTCGCCGAGCGTGTGGATGGAGCGGTGGACGTTGGCGTGGCTCCGCGCGTAGTACTGGCTCATCGCCTCGATCACCGTCCGCGGCCTCTGGCTCGACGCGGCCGAGTCGAGGTAGACGAGCGGGTGGCCGTTGACGACTCGCTCCAGGATCGGGAAGTCCGGGCGCGTCAGCTCGTCGAGTCTCATCGCTTGCCGTTCAACGCGGTCGCGAGCACCGAGAGCGGGAGCGTCACGCAGCGCATCCGCGTGGGACGAATGTCCGCCTGGAGCACCGCCAGCAGGTCCGCGGCCCCCACCCTCAGGGCCTCGGCGCGCGAGCGCCCGACGACGAGCTCGGCGAGCACGTCGGCCGACGCCGCGCAGATCGCGCACGAGTCGCCCACGAACCGGGCCGCGCTGACGCGCTCGCCCTCGAGCGCCAGCATCAGCCGCACGCGGTCGCCGCAGAGCGGGTTGACGTCCTCGGCGACCGCACCGGCTCCCGGCAGCTCGCCGCGGAAGCGCGGCCGACGCCATCGCTCCCGGATGACATCGCTGTAGGGTCCCCGCGCCGCCTGCGTGGCGCTCATTCGAGCTCCCCACGCGCAGCGTTCGCCCGATAGGGCGGGAAGCGGTAGGCCATGTCGCGCGAGAGCAGGCCGCCGTGGCCGAGCTCGGCGATCGTCCGGTTGTCCATGTGCTCACCCGCCAGGATCTGCGGAAGCACGAGGTCGAACGTCGTCGCCTGAGAGAACATCCCACACGTGGGCATGCCGAGGACGGGCTGGCCGTCCCAGAGGGCGAGCCACAGGAGGCTGCCGGGATGCGCCGGAGCGCCGTGGCGCTCCATGCGAGCGCCGAGCAGCGTGAGTCCGCCGAACACGGGGTCGAGCGGATCGAGCGCGCTCGCGCCGGCGACGATGAGGATCTGGGCCCCGGCGCGTCGCAGCGCGGCCAGCTCGTCGGCGACGACGCGCGGCGAGCCGCCCGCGAAGCGCACTGGTAGGAGCCGGCTCCCGAACCACTCGACCTTCTGCTGGAGCGCCGCCTCGAAGCGGGCGCGCTGATTGGGCTCGAGGCGCTCCTGGGCGACGGCGCCGATCGTCGCTGGGCGGAAGGCACGCACCATGACGAGCCCGCCCGCGTCACGCGCCGTCTTCTCGATGGCGCGGATCGTGGTTTCGGCGATGACCAGCGGCGTCACCTTGCACTTGGCGACTGTCTCGCCGGGCTCCACGGGCTGGCCGTCGAAGAGAGTGAAGATCGAGATGCCCTCGAGCGCGTTCGCGTCGGCCAGCGGGCCACGGCGGATTTTAAGGAGGCCGCGTCGGGTCGCCGTAAGGGTCCATTGCCCGCCGCCGTAGCCCTTGACCTCGACGCCTTCGCCGACGGCCGCCGCGCCGAGCCGGCGCCCCCCCTCCTCCTCGTGGAGGTCGCCGGGCTCCAGCGCGAGGAGGTGGATCTCCTCCCAGGGCGTCGCGAGCAGCGTCTCGGCGGCCTTCGACGTGAGGCGCGCGCCCTTCGCGACGGCGACCTTGCCCGCCCCGTCGCGCACGTCGTGGCACAGCACGCGGTCCAGCAGGCTCTCGAGCGTCGCCGTCTCCCGTCGCTGCGCGATGGCCTTCATGCCTTGCGGGGTTTCGCCGAGAGCGGCTGGCCGCTGCCGCCCCCGCGCACGGCCTGGATCTCGGCCATGATCGCGAGCGCGATCTCGGGCGCCGACCGGGCACCGAGGTCGAGGCCGATCGGGACCCGGATACGCTTGAGCTCAGCGTCGCTCACGCCTTCCTCGGTCAGGAACTTGAGGATCGCTCCACCACGGCGGGACGACCCGAGCATCCCGATGTAGCCCACGTCGGTCACGAGCGCGCGGCGCAGCACGGGCAGATCGTACTTGTAGTCGTGGGCGACGAGGATGAGCGCGGTCGAGGCAATCAGGGGATACTGGGCGACGAGCTCCGACGGGATACCGACGCGAAGCTCGTCCACGTCGGGGAACCGCTCGCGCGTCGCGAACCGCGGCCGACCGTCGAGCACGACCGTACGGTAGCCCAGCACCTTCGCCAGCGCCACGAGCGGCATCGCCACGTGGCTCGCGCCGACGACGATCAGCTGCGCGGGCGGCGCCAGGACCTCCACGAACGCGCGCGTGGACTCCAAGAAGAGGGTGCGGGAGACACCCGTCGCCATCGCCTCGCGCGCCTCGCGGGAGAATCGCTCGTCCAGGAAGGCGTCGCCCAGCGTCCCCTCGACGGCGCCGTCGTCCAGCACGAGGAGCTTCCGGCCCGCCTCGCCGTCGAGCCGCGTCACGATGGCGGCGGTATGGCCCGCAGCGGCGTGACGGCGCGCGCGCTCGTAGAGCCGCGCGGCCGCATCGTCCGCGCGATCGAGCGCGAGCGGCTCGACGAACACCTCGATCGTGCCGCCGCACGTGAGACCGATCTCCCACGCCTCCTCATCGCCCAGGTTCAGCTCGAGGAGCCGGGGCCGCATCGTGGCGAGAACGTCCTCGGACTGCTCGAGAACCTGGGCGTCCACGCACCCGCCGATCGTGACCGAGCCGAGGATGGCGCCGCCCTCGCCGACGACCATCTTGGCGCCTTCCTTGCGCGGCGTCGTGCCACGGGTGTTCACGAGCGTGGCGACAGCGACTTTGCGGGCGGAGCGCCGGAGGTCGTCGAGGTGATCGAAAAGCTCGGCCATGGGAACCCAATAATACGCCGACCGGAGCCGCGCTCCAAACGGCGATGGGCACCACCCGCTACAAACTCAGCTTGTTCGCCAGGTCCCTGAGCGCGGCGAGGTTGTGGCCGGGAGCGAAGTCGTCGATCAGCGGCAGCGCCGCCGCCATCCCGCGCGTCAGCGGCTCGTAGGACGGGTTGCCGAGGAGCGGGTTGAGCCAGATCACGCGGCCGGCGCGGCGCTTGATGCGAAGGAGCTCGGCGGCCAGCAGCTCGGGCTCGCCCGTGTCCCAGCCGTCGGAGAGGATGATCACGATCGTCCGCCGGTCCACGAGCCGCGGCCATTCCCGGTTGAACTGAGCGAGCGACTCGCCGATCTTCGTCCCGCCCGACCAGTCGCGCACCGCAGTGAGCCGGCGCAGGACTTGCCGGTAAGCGCGACCACGCAGGTGATCGGTGATGCGCGTGAGGCGCGTCGAGAACGTGAACGTCTCGACCCGGCCGAAGACGTTCTGGAGCGCAAAAAGAAACTGGAGCAGGAAGCGGCTGTAGAGGTCCATCGACCCCGAGACGTCGCAGAGCAGGACGAGCCGGACCTTCTTGCGCTTCCGCTCGCGGTAGCGCAGCTCGATCAGGTCGCCGCGCGTCAGGTTGGCCCGGAGCGTCCGTCTGAGGTCCACGCGCCCACGCCGGCGCACGGGTCGGCGACGGCGCGTGATGCGGTGGGCGAGCCTCCGCGCGATCTTGATCGTGAGCCGGAGGATCTCGTCGAGCTGGTCGGCGCCGAAGGTCGAGAAGTCCTGCCCGATGAGCGCCTCGCTCTCCGAGGCCGCCGGCACGCTGAGCGGCTCGCTCGTGTCGCCCGCGTCTTCACCCGCGCCCCACGTCTCCAGCGCGAGGCTCTCGCGCCTCTGGCTCGACGACTTGATGAGCGCGTCGCCCTCCGGCGCCTCGGCGGGCGGGACCTGGATCAATCCCGGGATCCCCTCCTCGGCCGGCTCGGCCCGCCAGAACGCGTCGAAGCAGCGGTCGAAGACCGGGACCTCCTCGGGACGGCCCACGAAGATCGCCTTGAAGGCGAGGTAGAGCTCGGTGCGGTCGCCGATGTCGAGGTGATCGAGCGCGCGCACTCCATCGGTCGCGTGGATGAGGGTGACGGGGAGCCCGCGCTGCCGGAGCAGCATCGCGAACCGCGCGACCGCCGTCGACAGCTCGCGCGCGATCGTGCTAGCTCCGGGCTGGAACGAAAGGCGTCAACCCCGCCTTGGCGACCTCCGCGCGGAACCGCTTCATGTCGTCGGCGTCCTTCAGGAGACAGCCGAGCGTCTCGGCGACGACCGACTCGTCGAGATGGTCGGCGTGAAGCGTGGCGAGCGCCTGGGCCCAGTCGAGCGTCTCGGCGACCCCCGGCACCTTCGCGAGGCGCACCTGGCGGAGCGTCTCCATGAACTTCGCGATCTCGCGCGACAGCCGGGCGTTGATTCCCGGCACCTTGCGCGCGATGATCCGAGTCTCCTTCTCCAGCGACGGGTAGTCGATCCAGAGGTAGAGGCAGCGCCGCCGGAGCGCGTCCGACAATTCGCGCGTGCGGTTTGACGTGATGACCACGTGCGGCGGATGGGTGGCTTTGATCGTCCCGATCTCGGGGATCGTCACCTGCCAGTCGGAAAAGATCTCGAGCATGAATGCTTCGAATTCTTCGTCACACCGATCGCATTCGTCGACCAGCAGCACGGGCGACTGAGAGTCCTGCGTGATCGCCTGGAGGAGTGGGCGCCGCAGCAGGAAAGGCTCGGAGAAGATCTCGTGCTCCTTCTCGTCCATCGCGCGGTTGTTGTGCCCGGCCTCCTCGAGCTTGATGTGCAGGAGCTGCTTCTGATAGTTCCACTCGTAGAGCGCCGTCGAGGCGTCGAGCCCTTCGTAGCACTGGAGCCGAATCAGGTTCGTCCCCAGCATCCGCGCCATGACCTTGGCGACCTCGGTCTTCCCGACGCCCGCCGGCCCCTCGATGAGGAGCGGCTTCTGGAGGCGCATCGCGAGGTACACGGACGTCGCGATCGGTGCGTCCGTCACGTAGTCGGCCGCCTCCATCAGCTCCTGGATCTTCCGAATCTCGTCACGCATGTCCAGTCATTGTACATGAAGCTTCGCGTAGTCCTCGGGCGTGTCGACGTCGGGCGGCATCGGGAGGTCGAAGGCGACGCGCTCGACGCGCGCGGGCAGCGCGTCCACCACCGAGCGCGCCCCGGCATCGCCGGTGAGCCGCCTCAGCTCCGGGAAAACGTCTCTCGCGAAGATGACGGGCGTCCCCTGCACTCCCTGGAACACGGGCACGACGATCGGCTTCCCGCTGCGGGCGAAGGCCGCGAGCAGCGCCGGCACGACGGGGTCGGGCGTCCTCGGCTGGTCGCCGAGCGCGATCAGCACGGCGCGCGTCCAGGGCGTCAGCGCGGCGACGCCGACGGCGATCGAGCTGCCCTGTCCTTCGTGGGGCCGCGGGTTCAGGGCGAAGCGCACGGCGAGCCCGGCCAGCCCTTCCCGGACCGAGGCCTCGTCCCGGCCCGTGACGACGACGAGGTCCTCGACGCGAGGGAGGAGACGCTCGACCGCCCAACGGACGACCGGCTTGCCCTGGAGCTGCAGGAGAAGTTTCTGCCGTCCCATCCGGCGCGCGAACCCGGCGGCGAGGACGATCCCCGCGATCATCCGAGAAGGGGTGAACCGTGGGGACGAAGTCGGCGGGGCCGGGGAGCGTCCGGAGGCGGATGGGCGGAGGCCGGGACGCTTCCCGAGACCCGTAGCCTCTGGGCGTCTATCGGGCGCGGCGCGCCCGATACGCTCGCGACGGGTCGGGTGGCTAGCGTGGTCGAGGGAAGCGTCCCGGCCTGCGCCCGTTACGCGCCTGCGCGCTTCACCGCTTCCGTGATCGCGCGCTTGGCGAAGACGCGGCAGAGGTGCGCCTTGTACTCGACCGAGCCCTGGAGATCCGCCTGGACGTCCACGCCCTCCGCGGCCTTCTGCGCGGCGGCCTCGATCGCCGCCGCCTCGAGCTTCTTGCCAACCAGCGCCGCCTCGACGCCCTTGGCGCGCACCGCCTTGGTGCCGGCGCCGGTGACTGCGACGCTGGCTTTGACACACGTTCCCTGCTTGTCGAGCGTCACCGCCGCGCAGACGCCCACGACGGCGAAACGCGACGCCGGATGCGGGAACTTCATGTAGGCTGCGCCCGAGCCCGCCGCCGGCAGCGGCACGCGGACCTGGACGAGGATCTCTTTGTCCTGGAGCGCCGTCGCCATGAGCCCGAGGAACCATTGGTCCGCGGCGACCTTTCGCTTGCCCTTCGGCCCCTCGCAGACGATCTCGGCGTCGAGCGCGATCATCGCCGCAGGCCAGTCGGCGGCAGGGTCGGCGTGAGCCAGCGAGCCGCCGAGCGTCCCCTTGTTCCTGACGGCCGGGTCGCCGATGACGCTCGCGACCTCCGCGAGCACCGGGAGCTTCGACTTCACGGTGGCCGACGACTCGATCTCCCAGTGGGTCGTCATCGCGCCGATCGCGAACGCCTTGCCGTTCAGCTTGATGCCCGAGAGCCCCGACACTTTGCGGAGATCGACCAGGTGCTTCGGCTGGGCGAGTCGGAGCTTCATCATCGGGATGAGGCTATGGCCGCCCGCGAGGATCTTGGCGTCGTCCTTGAGCTTGCCGAGGAGCCCCAGCACTTCCTTGATGTGCTTCGGCGCGTAGTAGTCGAACGCTGCGGGATACATGCGTGGCGCCTCCTTCTATTTCTGCTTGGCGGCCGCGACGGCCTTCCAGATCTTCTGAGGCGTGAGCGGGATGTCGAGGTGCGTCAGCCCGAACGGCTCGAGGGCATCGATGACCGCGTTCGCGATCGCGGGCGTCGAGGCGATGGTCCCCGTCTCGCCCGCGCCCTTGACCCCGAGCGGGTTGATCGGGCTGGGCGTCACGGTGCGTTCCGTCACGTAGCTCGGGAGCGCGTCGGCCTTCGGCAGCGCGTAGTCCATCATGGTGCCGGTGAGGAGCTGCCCGTCCTCGGAGTAGACGCCGTGCTCCCAGAGCGCCTGCCCCACGCCCTGGGCGATACCGCCGTGGACCATGCCGTCCACGATCATCGGGTTGATGACCCGGCCGACGTCGTCCACCGCCACGTACTTGAGGATCTTCACGGCGCCCGTCTCCGGGTCCACCTCGACGACCGCGATGTGGGCGCCGAACGGGAACGTGAAGTTGACGGGATCGTAGAAGCTCGTCGCCTCGAGGCCGGGCTCCATGCCCTTCGGGATGTTGTGCGCGAGGTAGGCCATGAGCGCCACCTCGCCCCACGTCTTTTTCTTGTCGGGCGAGCCCTTCACCGTCCAGGTACCTCCGGCGAAGTCGAGGTCCTGCTCGTTGGCCTCGAGCAGGTGCGCAGCGATCTTCCGCCCCTTCTCCTTGATCTTGTCCAGGCACTTGACGATGGCGCTGCCGCCGACGCACGCCGAGCGGCTCCCGTACGTCCCCATCCCGAACGGGATCTGCGCGGTGTCGCCGTGGACGATCTCGACCTGCTCCATCGGGATGCCGAGCTCGTCGGCAACGAGCTGGGCGAACGTGGTCTCGTGCCCCTGCCCGTGCGAGTGCGATCCCGTATACACGGTCACCGCGCCCGCCGGATGGACGCGCACCTGGCCGGACTCCCAGAGGCCCGCGCCCGCGCCGAGCGAGCCCGCGACGGCCGACGGCGCCGGACCGCATGCCTCGATGTACGTGCTGACGCCGATGCCGATGTATCTCCCCTTCGGGCGAAGCGCGAGCTGCTCCTTGCGCGTCTGGTCGTATCCGACCAGCTGGAGCGCGCGCCGGAGCGCCGGCTCGTAGTTGCCGCTGTCGTACGCGAACGCCACGGGCGTCTGGTAGGGAGCGCCGTCGGTGAACTTCGGGATGAAGTTCTTGCGCCGGAGCTCTGCCGGGTCGACCCGGAGCTGCCGCGCGGCGCGATCCATCATGCGCTCGAGCAGATAGGTCGCCTCGGGGCGCCCCGCGCCGCGGTACGCATCGACCGGCGCCGTGTCGGTCAGCATCCCCCAGACCTCGCAGAAGATCGCCGGGATCTTGTAGACACCCGAGAGCAGCGGACCGTAGAGGTACGACGGGATCAGCGGCGCGAACGTGGAGAGGTATGCGCCCAGGTTCGCGTGGGTCTTCACGCGAAGACCGCTGACCTTGCCGTCATGATCGAGCGCGATCTCGGCTTCGGTCACGTGGTCGCGGCCGTGGGCGTCGTTCAGGAAGCTCTCGCGCCGCTCCGCGGTCCACTTTACCGGCCGGCCGAGCGTCTTCGCCGCCCAGGAGACGACGACCTCTTCGTTGTAGACGAAGATCTTCGAGCCGAAGCCGCCGCCCACGTCGGGCGCGATGACCCGCATCTTGGTCTCGGGGATCGAGAGGACGAACGCCGCCATCAGGAGGCGGTGGACGTGCGGGTTCTGCGACGTCACCCAAAGCGTGAGCTCGCCCGTCGCCGGCGAGACAGACGCGATGCACGCGCGCGGCTCGATCGCGTTCGGGATGAGCCGCTGGTTGAGGAGCGCCTGGTGCACGACGGTCGCGGCCGACTTGAACGCGGCCTCCGTCGCGGTCTTGTCGCCGATCGTCCAGTAGAAGCACTGGTTCTTCGGGATGTTGTCGAAGAGCTGGGGCGCGCCCGTCTCGTGCGCCTTCTTGGCGTTGCTGACCGCCGGCAGCGCCTCATACGCCACCTTGACCGCCTCGGCGCCGTCCTTGGCCGCATAGGCCGTCTCGCCGATGACGATCGCGACCGGCTCACCCACATACCGCACCTTGCCCTGCGCGAGCGCCGGTCGCGGCGGCACCTTGATGTCGGGCAGCATCCATCCGCACGGGAGCCCGCCGACCTTCACGTCGGCTCCCGTGTAGACGGCGAGGACGCCGGGCACCTTCTTGGCGGCCGCCGCGTCGACCTTGTTGAGCCTCGCGTGGGCGTGCGGACTCCGCACGAACGCGGCGTACGTCATTCCGGGGAGCTTGACGTCGTCCACATACTGGCCGCGACCCGTGATGAAGCGCGGGTCCTCACGGCGCTTGATCGACTTCCCGAACAGCCGTTCCTCGGCGACGGTAGCCATGGCGTCCCCTCACTTCTTTCCGGCCATATGTTCGGCGGCCCACTCGATCGCCTTCACGATGTTGTGGTAGCCGGTGCAGCGACAGAGGTTGCCCTCGAGCTGGTGGCGGATCTGCTCTTCCGTCGGCTTCGGATACCGCTCGAGCAGCTGGTAGGCGGTCATGATCATACCAGGCGTGCAGAAGCCGCACTGGAGCCCGTGCTTCTCCCAGAACCCCTGCTGGATCGGATGCAGCTCGCCGTTCCTCGCGAGGCCCTCGATCGTCGTGATGGTGGCGCCGTCGGCCTGGACCGCGAACATCGTGCACGCCTTCACCGCCTGGCCGTTCATGAGGATCGTGCACGCGCCGCACTGGCTCGTGTCGCAGCCGACGTGGGTTCCGGTGAGCCCGACGACCTCCCGGATGTAGTGCACCAGCAGAAGGCGCGGCTCGACCTCGTCACTCGTTTTCTGGCCGTTGATCGTCATCTTCACTGGCAGTTTCACGACTCTTCCTCCGGAAGTCGGACAGGTTGCGGGACGCCCGGTTAGGCCTGCAGCGTCAGAGGGTAAGCCGCGCCCGTCGGCCTGTCAACCGGCATCGGGACGCTCTCTGGCGCCCCGCGGGCGGCGTCAGCCGCCGAGCAGCCGGCGGCCGTCGGCACGCGCCTGGTCGAGCACCTCGCGCACCGGCAGCGCCTTCTCGCGCGCGATGCGAGCGACGTCGGCGAACTCGGGCGTGACGGTGATGGCGCGGCCGCCGAGCCGCGACACCTTGAAGGGGATCGCCCCGTAGGCCGTCGTGAGCGTCACGCTCTCGCGCTGGAGCCGGGTGCGCCGCCGTTCCGACCACCGGACGCCGATGGTGCTCGTCTCCTCGAAGAGCACGCGCGAGAGGTCGTCGATCCGGTCGGGCGCGCACAGCGTCGTGACCACCACCCCGGGACGGCCCCGCTTCATGACGACCGGTTGGAGGAACACGTCGAGCGCGCCCGCCTCGAAGAGACGCTCGATGAGCGGCTCGTAGAGCTGTGGCGACATGTCGTCGATCGTCGTCTCGACCTGGAGGATGGTCTCGTCGCCGGGGGCGGCGTCCACCGTCTCGCCAACGAAGCAGCGCAGCACGTTCGGGATGCCCGGCAGGTCGCGCGTCCCCGCCCCGTAGCCGACCGCCGCCACGGTCATCGCCGGCATCCGCCCGGCCGAGAGGGCGAGCGTCGTCAGGATTGCCGCGCCCGTCGGCGTCACCAGCTCCGCCTTCACGCCCGTGTCGACCACCGGGAAGCCGCGGAGGAGCTCGGCCGTGCCGGGCGCCGGGACGGGCATCTTCCCGTGGGGCCCGTCGACGACCCCGCCGCCGAGCGGGAGCGCCGACACGTGAACCGCCTGGACGCCGAGGAGCTCGAGCCCCACGCAGGCACCGGTCACGTCGACGATGGCGTCCACGGCGCCGACGTCGTGGAAACGGACCCGGTCGCGCGTCGTCCCGTGGGCGCGCGCCTCGGCGTCGGCCAGCCGTGTGAAGACCCGCGCGGCCTTCTCTCGGACCGCGGCGCCGAGCCCGCTCTGCTCGAGGAGCGCCAGGACGTCACCGAGTGCGCGATGGTGCGGGTGGGCGTGAGGGTCGATCTCGACGTCCACCTTGGTGGCGCGGAAGGCCCCCTTCCGCACCTCGCGCCCGACGAGCTCCCAGCCCTCGAGCGGGAGCTTCCTGAGCTCGCTCCTGAGCGCATCGAGTGAGGCACCCGCATCGACCAGCGCCGCCATGATCATGTCGCCCGCCGCCCCACTCGGACAGTCGAAATACGCGATCTTCATATGCGAGATGGCCAGCGCCCTGCCAGGCCCACAAGGCCCGGTGGGGGGCCGCTCGACCCGTTCCCGCCGCGTCGGACGCGGACGCTACGCGCCGCGGTGGAGCCCAGCCGCAACGGGCCATGCGCGCGCCCGCCGCGTGGTCGAGCCGCCCCCCACCGGGCCTTGCGCGCCTGGCAGGGCGAAGTCATCGAATCTTTGCGACGAGGTGGTTGATCTGGCTCGCCTGGTGCGCGGCGCCGTACCCGTTGTCGATGTTGACGACCGACACGCCGGGCGCGCACGAGTTGAGCATCGCCAGGAGCGCCGCGATGCCGCCGAAGGACGCGCCGTACCCCACACTCGTCGGCACTGCGATGACCGGACGGTCGACGAGCCCGCCGATCACGCTCGGCAGCGCCCCCTCCATGCCGGCGACGGCGACGATCGCGTTGGCGTCGGCCAGGAGGTCGTAGTGCTCGAGCAGGCGGTGGAGCCCGGCGACGCCGCAGTCGTAGACGCGCTCGACCCGGTTGCCGAGCGTCTCGGCCACGAGCGCCGCCTCCTCGGCGACGGGCAGGTCCGCGGTCCCGGCGGCCGCCACGACGATCAGCCCCACCCCTTCCCCGCGCTCCGGCCTGACGATCACGAGCCGCGCGTCGGCGTGGTACGCGTGCGGCAGCCCGGCGGCCGCGACCGCTGTGGCGACGTCGCCGCCCACCCTCGTGGCGATGACGTTCGTGTGGTGGTGGGCGAGCCGGGCGAGGATCGCGACCACCTGCTCGGGCGTCTTTCCCGGGCAGTACACCGCCTCGGCCGCGCCGGTCCGGACCGCCCGGTGATGGTCGACCTTGGCGAACCCGAGGTCCTCGTAGGGCAGGCTTCGGAGGCGCGCGACCGCAGTGTCCACGTCGATCCGCCCCGCCGCGAGGTCCGCGAGGAGCCGGCGGACGGCTTCCCTATCCACCCGTCGCCTTCCGGCCGAGCGAGAGCAGCAGGTTGGCGCTCCCCGACTGGAATCCCGCGAGATCCACCGTCACGTAGATATAGCCGATCTCGCGGAAGCGAGTCACGATCGCCGCGTGACGACCCTCCTCCCACACCCGGGCCATCTCCTCGCGCGCGATCTCCAGTCGCGCGAGGCGGTCGTGGTGACGGACGCGGAACTGGCGGAAACCGAGCGAGCGCATGAACTCTTCGGCGGCGTCCACCTGGCGCAGCTTCTCGGGCGTGATCCTGTCGCCGTATTGAAAGCGGGAGGAGAGACACGCAAACGAGGGTTTGTCCCACGTCGGGAGACCCAGCTCGCGGCTCACCGCGCGGATCTCTTCCTTCCAGAGCTCGGCTTCGATCAGCGGCGCGCGGACGCCGTGCTCCTGCGCGGCCTTCATCCCCGGCCGGTGGTCGCCGAGGTCGTCCATGTTGGCGCCGTAGACGAGCGTGCGGCAGCCTTCCCGCTCCGCGATGGGCGCGAGCCTGGTGAAGAGCTCCTCCTTGCAGAAGAAGCAGCGGTTCACCGGGTTCTTCGCGTACTCGGGATTCCGGAGCTCCTCGGTCCGCACCACGAGGTGGCGCACACCGAGGAGCCGCGCGAGCCGCGTCGCCTCCTCCAGCTCGCGCCCGGGGTACGTCTCGGAGTCCGCCGTGACGAGCAGCGCGCGCGCCCCGAGCGCGTCCTTCGCCGCCCGCGCGAGCAGGGTCGAATCCACGCCGCCCGAGAAGGCGACGACGACGCTCTCCATCCCGCGGAGGAGCTCCACGAGGCGCCCGTACTTGGCCCGGGCCGTCGCCGCTCCGCCGCTCACGGCTCCAACCTTATCAGTTCGTAAAAGGCCGCGTACCGCTCCGCGATGTCGGCGGGCCCGAGGCGCGTCAACCGTCTGAGCGAGAAGTCCTCGACGGTGAACGACGCCATAACCGAGCCGTACACGAGCGCGCGCCGCAGCGCCGCCGCGTCGGTCCGCTCCTGCGCCGCGAGGTAGCCCATGAACCCGCCGGCGAACGTGTCGCCGGCGCCGGTCGGGTCGTAGACGGACTCGAGCGGGTAGGCCGGCACGAAGAAGAACGCGCCGTCGGACATCAAAAGGGCGCCGTGCTCGCCGCGCTTGACGACGACGGTTCGCGGGCCGATCGCGGCGATCGCCCGTGCCGCGCGGATCAGGTTGGGCTCGCTCGCCAGCTGGCGCGCCTCGGCGTCGTTGATCGTGACCACGTCCACCTCGGTGAGGACGCGCCGGAGCGCCTCTTGCTTGCCCTGGATCCAAAAGTTCATCGTGTCGAGCGCTACGAGGCGGGGGCGGTCCTGCATCTGGCGCAGGACGTCGAGCTGGAGCTCGGGATCGATGTTGGCGAGGAAGACGAACGGTGCGCGCCGGAACCCGTCGCCGAGCGACGGGCGGAATTCGGCGAACACGTTGAGCTGCGTGTCGAGGGTCTTCGCCTCGTTCAGGTCGTAGCTGTACTGCCCCATCCAGCGGAAGGTCCGCCCCTTCGACGTCGTGAGGCCGCTGAGGTCCACGCCGCGGTCCTGGAGGATCCGGCGGTGCGCCTCCGGAAAGTCTTCGCCCACCGTCGCGACGAGCCGGACCTGGGTGAAGAAGCTCGCGGCGTAAGAGAAGTAGGTGGCCGAGCCGCCGAGGACATCGTGGACCTTGCCGAAAGGCGTCTCGACGCTGTCGAGCGCCACCGAGCCGACGACGAGGAGGTCAGCCACGCCGGCGTCCCGTCGCGGGGAAGTAGCGGTCGAGCAGGAGCGCGAGCCGCGTCCGGGTCTTCGGCGGGAATGCCTTGGAACTCGTGATCACCGCGTTCTCGAGGAGGTGCCCGCACGCGCACGTGCGGGGCGGCGCGAGCGTCGGGATCACGGCGCGGAGGACTTCCCTCGCCGTCGCGACGTTCTTCAGGAGGTTCTGGACCACGGCCTCGACGGAGACCGCCGCGTGCGTCTCGTGCCACACGTCGTAATCGGTCGCGAGCGCCAGCGTCGCGTAGCAGAGCTCCGCCTCGCGCGCGAGCTTCGCCTCCGGCATGTTCGTCATGCCGATCACGTCCATCCCCCAGCCCCGGTAGACACGCGACTCCGCCTTGGTCGAGAACTGCGGTCCCTCGATGCAGAGGTAGGTGCCACCGCGGTGGACCGCGGCCCCCGTCTGGCGCGCGGCCTTCTCGAGGGCCGTCGCGAGGTCGGCGCACACCGGCTCCGCCATCCCCACGTGGGCGACGATGCCGTCGCCGAAGAACGACGCGACGCGCCGGCGGGTCGCGTCGAAGAACTGGTCGGGGATGACGAGGTCGAGCGGCCGAATCGCCTCCTTCATGCTGCCGACCGCCGAGATCGGGATCACCCACTCGGCGCCGAGCGCCTTGAGGCCCCAGATGTTCGCGCGGAAGTTCAGCTCCGTAGGCATGATCCGGTGGCCCCGACCGTGGCGCGGCAGGAAGATCACGCGCCGCCCCGCGAAACGGCCGACGCAGTAGGCGTCCGACGGCGCGCCGAAGGGCGTGCGCACGCGGCGCCACCGGACGTCCGTCAGCCCCTCGAGCTCATAGAGCCCGCTGCCGCCGATGATCCCGATCGTCGGGTCGTTCGCTTTCATTCGGTCGCCAGCTCCCCCAGAGTACGCTCGCGCTCTGCGTCGGTCACGCGCACGCGCGCGAGGCGCCCCGTGAGCGCGTCGGAGCCCTCGAAGCGCACCTCGACGTAGTTGCCGGTGAGGCCGGTCAGCCTTCCGGTCGCGCGCTCCCGCGTCTCGAGCACCAGCACCTCCTGGATGCTCCCGACCATCCGCGCGCGGAACTTCACGTTCTTCCGGCGCCCGAGCTCTCGCAGCACACGGGCGCGGCGAGCGATCGTCGGCTCGTCCACCGTGTCGGCGAAGCGGGCGGCCTCGGTCCCCTTCCGTGCCGAGTATGGGAACACGTGGAGGTAGGAGAACGGCAGCCCGTCGACCAGGGCGACGGTCTCGTCGAACTCTCGGCCGCTCTCGCCGGGGAATCCCGTGATCAGGTCGGCGCCGAGGCCGAGCTGCGGGATCGCGGTGGCGAGGCGCTCGATGAGCCGTCGGTACATCTCTACGTTGTACGGGCGCCGCATCGCTTTCAAGATCCGGTCGCTCCCGCTCTGGAGCGGGATGTGGAAGTGCGGCGCCACGACCGGCGACCCCGTCACGACCTCGAGCAGCTCGGGGGTGAAGTAGGCGGGCAGCAACGAGGACAGTCGCACCCAGCGGAGCCCCGGGACCTCGGCGACCTCGCGGACGAGCGCGGCGAGAGTCGCCCGCGGGACGAGGTCGGCGCCGTAGTGGCCCATGTCGACGCCGGTGAGCACGATCTCGGGATGGCCCGCCTCGACGAGCAGCCGCGCCTGGTCGCGCGCCACCTTCGGCTCGAGGCTCCGGCTTCGACCACGGGCGAACGGCACGATGCAGAAGGCGCACCGATGCTGGCAGCCGTCCTGGATCTTGAGGAACGCACGCGACCGGCCGTTGACCCGCGCGAGGGGCGCCACGTCGAGCGTCCGCGCGCGGGCGATGTCGGAGACGTGAACCCGCTCGCCGACGAGGCCGTCGAGCAGGTCGGGCAGGCGGTGCTTGTCGGCGTTGCCGACGACGAGATCCACCTCGCGGAGACGCGCGACGTCCTCCGGGCTCGTCTGAGCCCAGCAGCCCGTCACGACGAGCCGTGCGCGGGGGCTCACCCGGGCCGCGCGCCGGATCGCCTGGCGATCGGAGAACTCGGCGCGGGCGGTGACCGTGCACGTGTTCACCACGACCATATCCGCCGGCTCGCCGAGGGGCACCGTGCGGAAGCCGCGCGACTCGAGCACGGTCTGGAGCTGTTGGCTGTCCGCCTGGTTGAGCCGGCACCCGAGCGTCGCGAACGAGACCGTGCGCGGGCTCACGCCGACACCGGCTCCCTCAGCTGGCCGCACGCGGCGCCGATGTCCTCGCCCTTGCTCCACCGCACCGTCGTCGTGAGCCCGGCGTCGAGCAGGATCGACTGGAACGCGAGGATCCGCGGCAGCGCCGGCCGACAGAACGGGGCCCCTTCCCAGTCGTTGAAGGGAATCAGGTTGACCTTCGCCCGGACTCCGCGGAGGAGCCGTACCAGGCGCCGGGCGTCCTCGGGTGAGTCGTTGACGGCGTCGAGCAGGACGTACTCGAAGAAGACGCGCTGGCGCGGCGCGAGCGGGTACTTCCGCACGGCCGCGATGAGTGTCTCGACGTTCCACGAACGGTTGACCGGCATGAGTTGTGACCTGACCTCGTCCGACCCGGCGTGGAGCGAGATGGCGAGGTTCACCTTGAGGTTCTCGCGGCCGAGCTTCTCGATTCCCGGCACGAGCCCCACGGTCGAGACGGTGATCCGCCGCGGCGAGTAGCCGAGGCCGAGCTTGGCGTCCGTCAGGATCCTGAGCGCCTGCACGAGCGCCGCGTAGTTGGCCAGGGGCTCGCCCATCCCCATGAAGACGATGTGGGTCACCCGCTGGCCGCCCTCGAGGAGACGGTTGGCGGCGAGGACCTGGCCCACGATCTCGGACGCGCTCAGGTTCCGCGCGAAGCCCATCACGCCCGTCAGGCAGAACCGGCACTCGAACCCACAGCCCACCTGCGTGGAGACGCAGAGGGTCAGGCGGTCGTCGTCCGGCATGAGCACCGAGCTGATCCGGCTCGCGTCGCCCAGCCGGAAGACGAGCTTCCGGCTGCCGTCCTGGGAGGCCGTGACACGCTCGGGCTCCGGGACCTCGACGGCCGCCCGTTCGGCCAGCCGAGCCCGGAAGTCCTTCGGAAGATCGCTCATCGCCGCGAGGTCGACCTCACCCTTCCGGTAGATCCACGTCGCGAGCTGGCGCCCGCGGTATCGCGACGCGCCCAGCTCGACGGCGAGATCTTCGAGCTCGCTCGGGAGGAGACCGACCACGTTCATGCGCGACATCCTTGGAAGAATACCACGGGCAATCGCGCGGCGATTTTTCCACACGTGCTGTGACCGACCCGTGGACAACCGCGTGCGTAACCGGACATCGCGGACGGTTTTTCAACGCGTTAGAGCGCCTTGCTCAGCCGATGAGCACCTCGGACCCGGCCAGGAGCGCGTCGATCTGCTGGAACAGGCCGAAGAGGCGCAGCCGGTCGCCGGCGCGCAGGACCGTGTCGGCGGTCGGATGAAGCACCGTCTCGCCGTTGGCGCGCGTGACCGCGACGACCGTGACCCCGAAGCGCTCGCGGACGTGCGCCTCGCGCAGGGACTGGTCCACGAGGCTCCCACCGCGCAGCGTGACCTCGTGGAGCCGCGGCAGCGCCGCGCCGGGGATCTCGCCCCCCGAATCCACGCTCTCCATCGCCCCTCGATACCGGTTGAGGTACGCGAGCACCCGGTCGCGGGGCAACGACAGGCGCTCGAGGGCGTGGCGGATCAGCGTCGTCGCGGTCTCCAGCTCCGGCTGGATCGCCTCGGCGGCGCCCTCCTCCGCGAGCCGGTCCCGCCCGGCAAGGTCGTGAGCGCGCGCCAGGATCGGGATCGTCGGATTGAGCGCGCGCACGCGCCGCACCGCGAGGCGCGCCCGGTCGGTCTCGGGGACCGTCAGGATCACCAACGCGGCGTGCTCGGCCTGGGCAGCGGCCAGGATGATCCGCTGCGCCGCGTCGCCGAACACGGCGGGCACGCCTCGCGCGCGGAGGCTCTTGACGACATCAGGGTCGGTCTCGATCACGACATACGGCACGCCGAAAGTCTCCAGCGCTTCGCCGATGGCGCTCCCGACACGGCCGAAGCCGCACAGGACGACGTGGCCGGAGAGCGCCTTTCCCGAGCGCAAGCCCCACACCGGGGCCGGCGCGTGGGCCAGGCGCGCCCGTCCGATCCAGCGCGGGACGAACCGGACGAGCGCGGCGTTGAGCAGGATCGTCACGAGGGACGCCGCGAGCGTCGCGTTGTAGACGTCGGCGCCGATGTGGCCCGCCTGCCGCGCCACCTGGACCAGGATGAAGGAGAATTCGCCGATCTGGGTGAGCCCGACGCCCACGAGGAGCGCGGTCCACAGCGGCTGACCGAAGAGAAGGGCGACGGCGGTCCAGATCACCCACTTGCCCAGGACGATGAGGCCGACGAGCGCGGCCAGAAGCGAGGCGTTCGCGACGATGACGCGCGGGTCGATCAGGGCGCCGACCGTGACGAAGAAGAGGGCGACGAACGCGTCGCGGATCGACAGGAGGCGCGCGAGGGTCTCGTGCGCGTAGTCCGACTGGTTGATGAGCAACCCTGCCAGGAACGCGCCAAGCGCGAACGAGAGCCCTGCGGCCTGCGTGAGCGCGGCGGCCCCGAGGGCGATCGCCAGGGCGACCAGCAGGAACAGCTCGTCGTTGCGCGTGCGCGCCACGCGTCCGAGGAACGGCGGCACGATGCGGCTGGCGAGGTAGAAGAACGGGACGAGGATCGCTGCGGCGGTCAGGAGCGCCGCGCCCATCGCGAGGAGGCGCTCGGCGTGGAGCGCGCCGAGCATAGGAATCAGGACGATCAGCGCGACCACCGCGAGGTCCTCGACCAGCGTGATCCCGATCATCACGCGCCCGTGCTGGGAGTGGAGCTCGCCCCGGTCGATCAGGAGGCGGGCCAGGACCATCGTGCTCGCGACCGACACGACCATCCCCACCACCGCTCCCTGGAGCGCCCCCCAGCCGAGGAAGACGCCGACCCCGAGCCCCAGCCCGGTGGACAGCAGGATCCCCAGCGGGCCGCCGCCGAGCGCCACCCACTTCACGCGCATGAGGTCCTTCAGCGAGAACTCGATGCCGATCGAGAACATCAACAGCACGACGCCGATCTCGGCGAAGAGCTCGAAGGTGTGGACGTCGGAGACGGACGGCCCGGGGGTCCATGGGCTCACGAGGAGCCCACCGGCGACGTAGCCCAGGATGAGCGGCTGACGCGCGAGCCAGGCGAGCCCCCCGCCGAGCATCGCCGCGACGAATACGTATGCGAGGTCCCTGAAGAGGATCGGATCGGCGACCATCGGTGCCCCTGCTACAGAACTATGACCGCAGCAGCACGTAGAGGTCGAGCAGATTCGTGTTCGTCGGTCCGGAGACGAGCAGGTCGCCGCTCGCTCGGAGGAACCGGTACGCGTCGTTGTCCTCGAGCGCCCTCACCGGATCGACCCCCGCTGCGCGGCCGCGCTCCACGCTACCGGCGTCCACGATCGCCCCCGCGGCGTTCGTCGGGCCGTCGGTGCCGTCGGTCCCCGCGGCGAGCACCGTGAGGCCGTCGCCCGGCCGCATCGCCAGGGCGGCGGTCAGGGCGAACTCCTGGCACCGTCCGCCCTTCCCGCGACCCTTCACGGTCACCGTCGTCTCACCGCCGGCGACCAGGCATGCTGGCGGCTCGAGCCGCCGGGCCGAGCCGACGAGCTCCCGGGCGACCTCGCGCGCCTCGCCCTGGATCTCGCGGCTCAGGAAGCAGGTGCGGAAGCCGAGCTGCTGCGCCGTCGCAACCGCCGCGTCGGTGATCAGCGTGTTGTTGCCGATGACGAGATTGGTCACGCGGCTGAAGACCCGGTCGCCGGGCTTCGGCGTCTCCTCGATCTCGCCGCGGATGCCCGCGTCGAGGCGCTCACGCACCGAGGCGGGAACGCGGTCCCGCACGCCGTGGCGCTCGAGGACCTCGAGCGCGGTCGCGAACGTCGTCGGGTCGGGCGCGGTCGGTCCCGAGGCGATGACGTCGAGCGGGTCGCCGATCACGTCGGAGAGCGCGAGCGTGACCACGGTCGCGGGCCACGCCGCGCGCGCGAGGAGCCCGCCCTTGAAGCGCGAGAGGTGCTTGCGGACCGCGTTGAGCTCCGCGATCGTGGCGCCCGCCGCGAGGAGGAGACGCGTGACGTGCTGCTTTTCCTCGAGCATGACGGGCGGCGCCGGCGCGGCCGCGAGCGCCGACCCGCCGCCGGAGACGAGGAAGAGGACGAGGTCGTCCTCGCGCGCGCTCGCGGCCAGCTCGAGGAGCCGCGCGGACGCGGCGAGGCCCCGGGCGTCGGGCACCGGGTGGCCGGCCTCGGCGAGCCGGATCCGTCGGAGCGGCGCCGTGTAGCCGTCCTTGACGACGACGAAGCCCTCGGTGATGCGGTCGCCCAGGACGTCCTCTGCCGCCCGGGCCATCGCCCCGCTCGCCTTGCCGCAGCCGAGGACCACGACGCGCGCGCGACGCGGATCCAGCTGGAGATGGGCCCGGACGAGCGGCGCCGCGGCGCCGGCGGCGAGGGCCGCCCGCCAGATCGCGCGCGCGTGCTCGCGCGCGCTCACGACCGGACCCGACACTTTTTCGCCATGCCGATCAATCCCGCGCGATGCCTGAATCTATCTCCCAAGCCATTCGGCGTCGAACCGAGCGGGCTTGTGCTGCGGCACGCCGACTCTCGATCGGAGTTGGGTCGTGCGGGAAGCGAAGGTGCGTGATCTTCAGAACCTTCTCGGGTTCGTCGTGAGCTTGGCCCGCAGCCTCGCAGACCGTGCCGATGACAAGCAGAAGGCTCGCGCGCTGGTTGATCTTCAAGTCCAGCTCGATGCCAGACAACCAGTCGGTTTCCCCCAGGGGTACCTCCGTATCAGTGCTCGAGCCTTATTCCAGCCTTCTTAGCGCGTATACGAAAATAGCGCTGGGCTTGCTCAGTCGATTGGAACTCGGCCGGCGCCCCGGGGAACAGTATCCGTAGACTTTCCTCTGCTTCTTGTGTGACGTTTCCTGAGGCGGCCCCCAATGCCTCAATCAGCGTGTCGACCGCCGGACGGTACCTGTACTTCCCAAAAAGACTGAGGGCGGCTGCCCACTCGTAGGATGCAACGTTACCCCCTGCACGATTTAGGTTCTCTAGAGCCTTCTGATCGCCCTGACGTGCGAGGTACAGATTCGCTAGGAACGGATTTCTCTCGATGGTTGGCGTCAATACTCTCGGCGTACGCTGCCATCAACGGCTCTGATTCCTTTCTGAGGGAG
>Ga0209801_1000210_pt1 | contig 40624 bp, 37 predicted proteins | sample GraSoiAngelo_127_FD_185884 | JGI IMG/M metagenome (GOLD analysis project Ga0209801, IMG submission 185884) | Grasslands soil microbial communities from the Angelo Coastal Reserve, California, USA - 14_0927_09_40cm (SPAdes) (version 2) | ecosystem: Environmental > Terrestrial > Soil > Grasslands ... | reverse complement strand
GGCCGGAGCAAGCGGGTGATCTCGAGCACGTTGCGCAAGGTGCTTAAGGTGCGCGACGGCCACTGCAGGTGGCCGGGTTGCGAGCGACCAGCATCCTGGTGCGATGGTCATCACCTGGTGCACTGGATCCACGGGGGCGAGACCAACCTCGGCAATCTGGTCCTGCTCTGTCGCCGGCATCATCGGATGGTGCATGAGGGCGGATGGCAGCTGATCAAAACCGAAGACCATCAGATCGTCACGATTGCGCCAACGATCACATTCGGGTTTCCGCGCGGGCCCGACTAGTCGGCGGTCACCTCGGCGGCGTTGTTCTCCGTCTCCACCACACGCACCTTCACCAGGCGCGAGGGTTTGAAGTGCGGCTCCAGGCGATGAAACGCCGCCATCGCCACGTTCTCCGCGGTGGGAATCACGCCGCGCAGGAAGTCCACGTCGCGATTCAGATGGCGGTGATCGACGGCGTCGATGAGCTCCCGGCGCAGGACGCTGTCGATGTGCTTGAGGTTGACGACCATGCCGGTCTCGGGGTCGAGCGGGCCGCTCACGGTGACCTCGATCACATAGTTGTGCCCGTGGTCGGTGACGCACGCCCCGAACACCTCGCGGTTCTTCTCATCGTCCCAGTCGTCGCGACACAGGATGTGCGCGGCCGCGAATGTGGCGCGGCGGGTGATCGTCACATGCGTGGTCATGGGTCCATCCGCAAATTAGCACCGGTAAGGGGAGCGGATTCGGTAGAGGCGAGCCAGACGATCACGTGAGCGACCTCGGCGGGCGAAAGGGCGGGGCCCTCCACACCCGCGACGCGGAGCATGGCGGTGTCGACCGAGCCCGGGCTGATCGCGTTGACGCGAATGCCAAACTCGCGGCCTTCGACAGCGAGCGCCTCGGTCAGGCCGGCCAGGCCCGACTTGGCGGCGACGTACGCCGCCATGCCGCGGAACTTCTCCGCGCCGGCGATACCTGACAGGCTCGACACCATGACGATCGCACCGCCGCCGCGGCGCATCAGGCGGAAAGCCTCTCGGCTGCATAGAAATGCGCCGCGCAAGCCGGCGCCGAGCTGCTCGTCCCAGTCACGCATGCTCGTGTCGACGAAGGGTTGCTTGATCAACACGGCCGCGCAGTGGACCAGCGCGTCGAGCGACCGCAGCTGGCCGAATGCTTTGACGACCTGGTCTTCGTCGGAGACGTCGCAGCCTTCGCTGCGACTGAGCGATGTCACGTCCCACCGACGAGCGCGCAACTCCTTGACCACCTCGCCGCCGATGCCGCCTGATCCACCTGTAACGAGTGCCGTGAGGGTCATCGCGCGACCTCCCGCAACGCGGATTCGTATCGGTCCAGCGCGTCGTCGAGACTCAAGCGGCGGCGCGCGCTTGCCCGGGCCGACGCCCGGTCGAGCGTCAGGCAGCGCTCGATCGCGACGGCGAGGTCTGCGACGTCGTCGGGCTCGGCGAGAAACCCACTCACGCCTTCCTCTACCACCTCCGGCAACGCGCCGCGGCGATACGCCGCGACCGGGCATCCGGTCATCTGGGCTTCCGCGGCGACCATGCCGAACGGCTCTTCCCAGCGCACCGCACACACCGTGACGCCGGAAGTGGCCATCACGCGGCGAAGCTCGTCGCGCGCAAGCGAGCCCAGCGTTTCGACGCCGTGAAGATCGACCACATAGGCTGGATCGTAGTGCGCACCCGCGAGGCGCACCGCGATGCCGGCGGACCGCGCAGCGGCGATCGCATGCTCGATTCCCTTTTCCGGCGAGATGCGCCCGGCGATGAGGGCTGATCGCGAGGGAGCGGACTCGATCGCGATGTCGGCGACGCCGTTGGGCAGCACGCGTTCCACGTCCACGCCCGCGCCGCGCCAGTGCGCCTGGCAAGAGCGCGACACGGTCGCCAGCGCGCCTGCCGGTACCTGCCTTGCGGCCTCGACCACTCCGGTCACGATGGGCGGCAGATGCAACGTGTGCAGCACGCGCAGGCCACGCGGGAGCTCAAGCGCTGGTGCGTCGAACGCGTGCTGGCTGATGACGTCGACGTCCATCGCGCGGATCGTCTGGAAGATCTGCCCGAGGGCAGCCGCGACGCCCGGCGCGGGCGGCGGCTGCGACCCGCCGGGCATGACGAGCGCGGCAGCGGCGTCTGGAGGTGCGGCAACCGTGACCAGCTCCACGCCATCGACCTGCGAGCCTTCCGCGCAATGGAGTGTCACGTCGTGCCCACGCTCCGTGAGCCCTCGCGCGAGGTCGCAGATGAAGGCTTGCGCCCCGCCAAGCTGCGCCGGACGAAGCGCCGTCACCGGCGAGGAGACGACGGCGATCCTCATCACGCCGTCTTAGTCTGATCGAGGGTACGCGTGGACTATGCAGAGGCCGTCGCCAAGGCACCGCCCGGCTGGCGGCACTTCAGCGTCCACGACGTCGCGCGGCTGCCGTCCGCGATCCGCATCCACGAGTTGGCGCGCGTGCCATCAGGGGAGCCCGACGACAGTGTCGTGCGGGCGCTTTTCTGGACCCTGGTCTACCACCTGGAGCCTGAGAAGTGGGACGAGCTAACGCGCTACGAGCCGATCCATCCGGAGCTCATCGACGCTCTGCCTGACCGCGTTGCGATGGCGATCGACGTCGGAGCCGGGAGCGGCCGGCTCACCCAACACCTCGTGCAGCGCAGCAGGCGCACCCTCGCGGTAGAGCCGGCGGCCGGGCTTCGGGCGATGCTGAAACGACGCCTGCCCGACGTTGAGGCTGTCGCTGGTTGGGCTGAAAACCTGCCGGTCGGCGACGGCTCGTCGGACCTTACCGCAGCGTCCGGCGCCTTCGGACCGGATCCCATCGTGCTCGCCGAAATGCGCCGCGTCACGCGGCCAGGCGGCGTGATCGCGCTGATCAATCCCCAGCAGCCCGAGTGGTTCGAGGCGAGCGGGTGGAGCCGGCTCACCGTGCCACCGCTTCCTCTGCCCGACCACCCACGATGGCTCGACGAATTCTTCGGGCCGCTCGACCCTCCTCGCGAGCTCCTGATGCAGACCGTCGACGGCTAGATCATCCCGCGCACGCAGACTGGGAACTACGCCGGCGTCGCGGAGACAGGCTCCTTTTCGCCGAGCTCGGCCTCCTGAGGCCGAGGCTGCTTGTTGCGGATGCCCACCGCGTTGACGACGGCCCCCGCCAGCAATAGTCCCGAGCCGATGAGCATGGCGAGGTGGAACGCCGTGGTCGACGCATCGCGGACTACGGCCGTCAGCTTCAGATCGCTCGGCGTGTTCAAGGGACTGACTGTGCTGCGGAAGGACTCAGATGAAACATCGACGCCCGGGAGATGCGGCGCCAGGTAGGCATAGAAGGAGGCGGTGAGGAAGACGAAGATCAGCGCCCCGGCGAGCTGCGGGCCGACGCGAGAGATCGCGTTGTTGATCGCCGATCCCAGGCCCGAGTGCCGGACAGGCACCGACGTCATAAGGGCTGTCGTCAACGGCGCGACCATGATCATGATGCCGATCCCAAAGATGATGTTGCCGGGCAGAAAGTCGATGAAGTACGAGAGGGGCGGCAGGTAAGTGCTCACGTGGTTCGGCTCCAGCTTCCAGGGCGTGCTCGACGAGGGCACGCGCGCGAACCACAGCACGCCGAGGGCCATGATGACCGGCCCGACGGCCATGAATACTCGAGGGCCGTATTTCGCGGCGAGGCTTCCGAATCGCGGCGAGAAGAAGATGAGGAATATGGAGCCCGGTATCCCGGCGGCGCCCGCAGCCGCGGCCGTGTAACCAAGCGTGCCCTGCTGGAAGAGGCCGAGGTAGTAAAACGTGACGTAGAGCGCCCCGTAGATCAGCAGGGTCGAGATGTTGGTGACCGTGAAGTTGCGGGAGCGAAAGAGGTCGAGCGGGATCAACGGATGCTTGGCGCGCATCATCCACCACGGAAGCGCCGCCGTGGCGACGATACCCGCCGCAAGAATCAAGTAGCCAAGGGGGTCCCGCCACGCACGCTGCTGGCCGTAGATCGTGCCGAACGCCAGGCCGCCGACGGACAACGCGACGATGGCAGCGCCGATCCAGTCGAACGATGGAGACTTGCCCTCCTCGCGGCTCTCCGGCACGTTCTTCCAGGTTGCCCAGGCGGCCACGGCGACCAGTGGGACGTTGATGAAAAACGCGGCGCGCCACGAGATCGTGTCGACGAGGACGCCGCCGATCAGGGGACCAAGGATGGTGGTCGCGCCGGACGCGCCCGCCCAGGTGCCAAACGCCCGGCCCTGCTCCTCGCCCGAGAAGTTGGCGGTGATCAATGCGAGCGAACCTGGAACGAGGAGCGCGCCGGTTGCTCCCTGCAGGACGCGGAAGAGGACGAGAAGCTCCATGTTCGGCGCGAAACCGCACAGGACCGATGTCGCGCCGAAGCCGACCAGGCCGAGAAGGAACGTCCGCTTGCGTCCGTAAAAGTCGTTCACCGCGCCCGCGAGGATGAGAAGGGCACTCAGGGTGAGCAGGTATGCGTTGTAGACGTACGACTGGCCTTCGAGGACGCCCAGGAACAAGCGAGGCAGGTCGCGGCCGATCTTGGGCAGCGCCACATTGACCACCGTCGAGTCGAGGAAAACGATCCCGGACCCGAGCACCGCGGCGATCAGGATCCAGCGCTTGGTGCTCATGCGCTGCCTATTTTGAAGCGCCTCCGCGATCGGGCGTCAGCGGTTTCATTGCACCGATTTTCAAATCAGAAGTCCTTGCGACCGAGGAAATGCTTGAGCACCTCGGGCCGTGACGCTTCGTATAGCGCGACTCGTTGCCCGCCCGGCAGCACGAACGACGAGCAAGGACCCATCGGAATCTCGAGCCGGTTCTCGCGTTTCAGCCCGCGCTTCTTCAGCCCCGCAACCGCCTTGCCTAGATCTTTGACCCGATAGATGTAGATGGCGCGATCACCTTCGAGGTGGTCGGTGAGCAGAACGTGCGGAGGGCCGCCGGTCAGCTCGATCATCGCCACCCGCGCGCCCATGCCTTCGACGGCGAAGGCAAGCCGGCCGCCGAGGACCTCGGTGAAAAACTTCGCGTCCTTGGCGACGTCGTTGCTAGGCGTGTAGAGGTAGTCGAGCTGATCGAAGGGGGTCATGCGGGGCAGGATAGATAAGTGCGGATTTGTACGTGGAACATCCTGCTCGGCAACAGGCTCGACAAGGTCCTCGAGACGGTGCGCACCCACCGCGACTTTCGAGACGTCGATCTCTTCGCGATCCAGGAAGCGTCAGTGCACGATGGGCGCCGAGACGCCGAGGCGATCGCGGAGGCGATGGGCGACGGATACTCCTACTTCCAGGCGACAGCGCAGGTGTTCCGAGGCCGGGAGCAGGCCAACGCCCTGATCTGGCGTCGCGGCCTTTTCGATGAGTCCCCTCAGGTGGTGTCACTAAGCGATCTACCGGCCGTCCACCTGACGCGCGCCGAGCGGACGCTGCTGCGGGCGATCCCGCCTCAGAGACGGATCGCGATTCGCGCCGAATCGGATGCGCTGCGGGTTTATGTGATGCACCTCGATGTGGTCGGATTCACGCACAAGCTCGAGCAGTTCCGCGCGATGCTCACCGACATGACTTCGCGTCATGCGGTGCCGTTGACGCTGATCGCCGGCGATCTCAACACCTTCGGGCCTCCACGCCTGCGCCTGTGGCGGCGGATCCGGACCGCGGCGCACGAAGCCCGGCTGGTCGAACTCACCCATGGCTTGCGACGTACCCACTGGACGGCCCAGAAGCTCGACGCGATCTACGCGACGGGCGCGGTCGGCACGACGCATCGCGCGTGGACGCTGAACGTTCGGGCGTCCGACCACCTACCTGTCTTCGCCGACTTTTGAGTTGGCACGCTATATGGATTACTTGAGCGCGCTCGGCGGCCCCGGCTTCCAAAGCTGGGCGGACTGGACGACGATGACAGCCACTAGGATCAACATCCCGCCGGCAACCTGGGCCAGGGCGAAGCGATCACCAAGCAATACGACGGCCAGCAACACGGTGACGACCGGCTCCCACGTGCTCAGCAGTGATGACCGTGCCGCGCCGATCCGCGGCAGCGCGGCAAGGAAAAGCGATATCGCGACCATCGTCGGGATGACAGCGATGCCCAAACCGACCGCCCACTGAGCGGATGAGGAGGGAAGCCTGAGCTCACCCGCGAGCGCGGCGATGAGCGTGAAGGCGATGGCAGCGCCCGACATGATCACGGCGCTGGCGCCGACCGCAGGCACCGACGCCATCACCCGCTCTCCGAGCAGGATGTAGCCCGTGTAGATCATGGGAGACGCAATCGCGAACACGAGTGCCCAGCTGAACCGCAGCTCTGCGCCGCCGACGAGCAGGGCGACCCCGAGAAAGCTGCCAAGCAGGGCAACCGCGTGCCAGATGGACACGGATCTCCGCCAAAATGCCCATCCGACAAGCACCACCAGGCTGGGGTAGACGTATGCGATCAGCACGCACAGGGAAGCGGGCAATGTGCGCAGCGCGGTGAAGTACGCGAGCGACTGGCCGGTGTAGAACAGCGCGCCTAGCGCGACGAGGGTGAGCAGCTCGAGCCTCCCGAGGCGCATGGGATTCTGGCGCAGCGCCAGCGCCAGGCACCACATCCCGATCGCCGCAATCACGAATCGAAACGCGAGGGTCTGCTCGGTCCCGAGCCCAGCGCGGTAGGCAAGCTTGCCGAAAACTGAAAGGGTGCCGAACGCCGTCGCCGAGATCAGGACCACGATCGTCCCCACCCACTCCCTCCTTCCGCTGACCGCCGCGGCTGCCGTTATGGCCAGAGAAGGTGACCCAGCACCATGCCGATGACGACCGCCATCGCGTAGGTGACACGCGGGAAGCGGCGCACCGCGGACCGCACGTCGTTGGTGATCGGGTCGCGTCCCGCGGTCAGCGCGAGGGATTCTTCGAGCATCAAGAGGAAGACCACAAGCGACACAAGCGTCGCGATCAGGGAAACGATCGTCTCGGCGCCGAAGTTCATTTCTTGCCGACCGGTGAAGTTCGGCCGTACGCCGGGCCCCACAGGAAGTGTCCGACGAGGATTCCAATCACCACAGCGATCACAAAGGCGATGCCCGGATAGGAATGGACCGCCGGTCTTATGTAGTCCGTGACTGGCTCGTGGTTGGTAAGCAGCGCCCAGCTCTCGAACGCGAGCAGGATCGTGATCGCGCCAAACAGCGCGGTCACTGTCCACGAAAAGATGTTGCCAAGCAAGTTCAGCACCCGTGAATTGTCGCCGGATAGGATGGCCGCAGATGGGAGCCGCGTCGCCGCCGGAGACTCGCATCAGGAGGATCCGCTCGCGTGTGCTCGATCTGCCGCTGCCGGCCGAGTTCAGGCCGGCGTGGGGCCGCAACGAGATCCAGCATTCCTTTCATGTGACGCTGATCGAGGTCGAGACTGTCGGTGGCGTGGTCGGCATCACAGCCGCCGAGGCCGGCCGTGAAGCCGCCGTCTCGGTCGACCGCTTCGTGACCCCGCACCTGATTGGTCAGGACGCCGCCCGGCCGGAGAGTCTGATCGGGGTCATGCGCGATGCGGAGATCCTTGGGTCGCCTGTTTACTGCGTCGAGATCGCGCTCTGGGACATCGCGGGCAAGATCGCGGGCCTTCCCGTCTACAAGATGTGGGGCGCCGCGACCGATCGCGTGGCCGCGTACTGCGCGACCGGCGAGGTGCGGTCCGCGGAGCGCCGGGTGGAGGATTGCCGCCGCATCGTTGCCGAGGGCTTCAAGGCGGTAAAGCTGCGTTTTCACTCCGACGACCCGCGCGACGATATACGCGTCGTCGAAGCGATCCGGCTCGACCTGGGGGATCGGCTCGCGATCCTCGTCGACGCCAACCAGGCCGGTGTGCTGCCCGGCCTCGGAGGCCATCGACAGTGGACCTTCCCGATTGCGATGGACGTCGCGCTCGAGCTCGAGCGTCTCGGCGTGACGTGGCTCGAAGAGCCCCTGCCGCGTCACGACTACGCCGGCCTGCGCCGCTTGCGCGATCGCATTCACACGCTGCAGCTCGCCGGCGGAGAGAACAACCACGGCATGCACGAGTTCCGGTTGCTGATCGAGGAGGGTTGCTACGACGTGCTCCAGCCGGACGCAGTCCTGTCCGAAGGTGTCTACCAGCTGCGGAAGGTGGCGGCCCTCGCCGAGGCCGCCGGGCTGCTGATCGCCCCGCATACCTGGACCCACGGCATCGGCCTGCTCGCCAACCTCCACCTCGCGGCGTCGATCCCGAATCATTCCTGGTTTGAATTTCCGCACGAGCCGCCCGGCTGGCCATCAACCGCGCTGAGTCAGATGCTGGTCTCCAAGCCATGGATCGACGGCGACGGGTACCTGAACGTGCCCGAACGGCCCGGGTTTGGCTTCGAGCTCGACGAGGAGCTGATCGAGCATCACACCGTCGCCACCTACGGATAGCAGCTCCACGCCCCTCGCCGTGGCCCTCCACCCCAGGGGGAAGAAGGAACCGTTGACAAACCCGCCGGCGGGCCATACGTTGTGGCGGAATTGGAACGCTCCAATCACGAACTCCGAATTGGGCTGCTGACCGACGCCCTGCCCGACCGCGCCCTTGGCAAAGTCGTCGAGTGGGTGGCCCGGACCGGCCTCATCCGGGACCTGGAGATCGGCGTAGGCGGCTACTCGCCGGCGCCGCACTGCCGGCCGGCGGAGCTCGTCGGGCACGCCGGCGCCGCGGCCGCCTGGCGCAAACCAATCGACGACGCGGGACTGGGCATCTCGGCCCTCAACGTGTCGGGCAACCCGCTACACCCGAATCCCGACGAGGCGCGCCGGCACGATGCGGATCTCCGGCAGGCGATCCGGCTGGCGGCCGAGCTTGGCATCGACCGGATCGTTGCCATGTCGGGCTGTCCCGGGGCGGCTGCGTCCGACCGCTCCGCCCCCCACTTCTCAGGCGGCGGGTGGCTGCCGGACCTCGAGCGGATCGCCGACTGGCAGTGGCGAGAGCGCGTAGCACCGTACTGGCTCGAGATCTCGGAGTTCGCGAGGCGCGAGCATCCGGACCTCTTGATCTGCTTCGAGCTTCACCCGGGTACGTACGTCTTCAACTTCGAGACCTTCACCCGCGCCCGCCATCTTGGCGCCAACCTCGGCGTCAATCTCGATCCCAGCCACTTCTTCTGGCAGTCGATGGACCCGCTCGCGCTGGTGGAGGCAATCGGTGATCGCATCGGGCACGCGCACGGCAAGGACACGACTCTCCATGCGGAGCGACTCGCGCTCAACGGCATGCTGGACTGCCGATGGCCCAATCCACCGGACGAGATGCCGTGGAACTTCGCCACGGTAGGGCGCGGCCATGACAAGGAATGGTGGGCCAAATTCGTCGGCCTGCTGCGCGACAAGGGATTTTCCGGAACCATCAGCATCGAGTACGAGGATCCCTTCGTACTGGTCGAGGAGTCGATCCTCGAGTCGGCGCGCTTCCTGTCGTCGGTAATCTGATGAAGATCGAGCGCATCACCTGCCGAGTGGTCGACTTCCCGCTCGAACGTGAGTTCCACCCGGCCTGGGCGCGGGGTCGCAACCAGCCGGACCTCCTGATGGTCCTGATCGAGGTGGGGACCGACGCAGGGTTGACCGGCCTTGGAGCCGCGCATGCGGGCCCCGAAGCCGCGGTGACGATCGAGCGATTCGTGGCGCCTTACTTCATCGGCGAGGATCCGATGTACGTCGAGCGGCTGGTGCCCATCCTGCGCGACACCGAGATCCTCGGCGCGCCGGTCTACTGCATGGAGATGCCTCTCTGGGACATCGTCGGCAAGGCGGCGAACCTTCCCGTCGCAAAGCTGTGGGGAGGCTGTTCAGACGGCGTGACGGCTTACTGCGCGACCGCGGAGGTCCGCTCCCCGGAGCGTCGCGTCGAAGACGTGCAGCGAATGCTCGGGGAGGGCTACCGCGCGGTCAAGTTTCGTTTTCATCTTCCCGATCCGCGCGAGGACCTTAAGGTCGTCGAAGCCGTTCGTGCGGCCGTCGGCGACCGCATCGACATCATGGTCGACGCCAACCAGGCGGGCGTAGAGCCCGGCCACGGCGGCCATCGCATGTGGGGTTTTCCGATCGCTCTGACTGTCGCTCGCGAGCTGCAGCGCATGGGCGTGCGCTGGCTCGAAGAGCCTTTGCCACGCCACGACTACGACGGTCTGCGTCGCCTTCGCGACAAACTCGACACATTGCCGATCGCGGGCGGCGAGGACAACCATGGCCTGCACGAGTTCAAGCTGCTGATCGACCGCGGGTGCTACGACATCCTGCAGCCAGACGCGCTGCTGTCAGAGGGCGTGGGCCAGATGAGGAAGATCGCGGCGCTGGCCGAGGTGGCGGGACTCGAGCTCGCGCCACACACGTGGGGCAACGGCATCGGGCTGATGGCCAACCTGCACCTGGCCGCCGCGATCCCCAACTGTCCGTTCCTCGAGTTCCCGCACGATCCGCCCAGCGGCTTCACCGCCGCGGCCCGTGACCAGATGCTCCTCGAGCCGCTGACGATCGACAGCGACGGCGTTGTTCGTGTGCCCGACCGGCCTGGCTTCGGCCTCGTGCTGGATGAGGAGCGCATCGCGCGCTACACGGTGAGCACGCACACCGTCACCGCCCGGGACTAATCCCGGCTGCGCCCGACCTCCAGCAAGACGCGACCCGATTCGATGCTGACCGGCAGAACCTTCACGGCGTAACTTTTGTCCCACAACGCGCGGCCTCGCTCCAACTCGAACTCCCAGCCGTGCCATGGGCATGCGAGCACGGGGGTCTCCTCGTCTACTTCCATCGAGCCCGGCGCCGCGCCGCCGAGGCGACCGCTCACGATGCCGAGACACACGGGGCCTTTCTGATGCGGGCAGCGGTTGTGGATCGCAAAGAAGCGATCGCGCCATCGCAGCACGCCGACCTCGAGGTCGCCGGCATTGACGATGCGCACCCGGTGGTCTTCGAAATCGCTGACGGGTCCGACGTCCACCCTCATGCCGACTCCCGAACCGCTTCGCGGGGCGGCGCAAGGTCCTCCTCCTTCCAGCCGTAGAGCCGACACGCGTTCTCGAAAAAGATCCGGCGATGCCAGTCCGACGGCAACCGGGTCGATAGGTAGTCGATCTCGTCCGCGTCCCAGTGCGGGTAGTCGGACGAATAGACGAGCCGGTCTTCGAGACTCATCGAGCGCAGCAGCTCCACAACATTCTCTTTCTGCGGAGAGATCTCGAGCGGCTGCGTCGTCACCCAGACGTGGCTCGCGAAGTACTCGCTCGGCAGGCGCTTCAGCCACGGCACCTCGCGACGCAGGCCCTTGTACTCGGTGTCGAATCGCCAGAGGAGGCTCGGGATCCACGCCGATCCACCTTCGACGAGCACGACTCGCAGCCGTGGATATTTCTCGAAGACGCCGTGCGCGATGAAGCTGACGAGGTGGGTCTGGATCGCCTGCGGCCAGAGCACGTGGGTCTCGAAATACGTGCTTACGCTGCCGCCTCCGGTGCTCGGCGGGTTGGCCCAGCCTCCAGCCCCGCCGTGTATGGCCACCGGGCGCCCGGTTTCCTCCGCAGCCGCGTAGATGGGATGAAACACCGGGTGGCCAAAGCCGCGATTGAACGGGTTGTCGACCAGCATGACCTGTACCATCCCCGGGTTCTCCGCATGGCGCCGGACCTCAGCCGCGGCCACATCGGGCAGCTGGCTGCCGACCATGATCGAAGACAAGAGGCGCCGGTCCTGGCTCAGCCAGCGCTCGACGCTCCAGTCGTTCATTGCACGGGCAAGCTCGGAGGCGAAGTAAGGGTTGTGGTGACCTGCGACGTGACTGTCGTCGCCGAACGTCAGGATGACGCGCCGGACGTCTGACGCGGCGAGCAGCTGGTCGCGCATCGTCGCGTAGTCGGAGCCAGGTTCGCCGCCCCCCTTCGGATACGTGTCGGCCCGCATGAAACCGTGCGGGTTCGGGAGGCCGTCCTGCACCGCGAGTGGCACGTTGCCGGCGGGTCCGCGATCCGTCACGTACTGACGCCAGCCCGGAGACAGGTACTCGATCAGCTCGGCGTCGGTGTTCCGGGCGTGGTGGACGTCGCAGTCGATGACGGGGCCGGAATACATGGGTTGAAGTCCTCGCTTTTCAGGATGGTGCGGCAGGGCGGAGGTGTCTCCGCCCTGCCCTGGCGTGTCGTTAGGTGAGAGTTTCGACGTTACCTGCGCCGACCTGGTTGGCCATCGTGTCATGCAGGATTTTGATGGCCTGGTCGACCGAGGTGTTGGGATCGGTTGCGATCTGACCCGTCGCCTGCCCGATGCCCTGGACATAGGCGGGATACCCCTCCTGCTCCGACGGCATTGGCTTCGAGTTCGGCAACGCGTCGCCGAACGCCTTGTTGAACGGCGGCGCGTAGTTCAGGAACCCGTCGGACTTGGCGACGGTCTGGCTCGGTGGGACGAAACCCGCGCGGTTGGCGATGAAGACCTGGTTGTCGTCGGCCTCCATGATTTTGATCAGACCCCATGAAAGCTGAGGGTGCTTGGTCGCCTTGGAGACGGCGACTGCCCACCCGCCGAGCGTGCTCGCGGTGCCGGGGGCCTGCCCCTTGGAGGTTGGAATCGGCACGGCGCTCGCCTCCTGAGCGGCGGTCGCCCAGTGCCGGTTCTGCTCGGTCCACGCGTCGGCGAACCAGTTCGAACCGATGGCGATCGCCATCTGGTGGTCCTTCAGGAGAACGACCGGCCGGCCCACCGCTTTCGGGGAGAACAGGTCCGAGGTCGAGCCTCCGAGGTGCTCCGAGTAGACGGTCTTGTAGAACTGCATGACCTCACGCAGTCCGGGGCTGTCGACGACCCACTTCTTCTTGTCGTAGTCGTAGATCGTCGGCGTCGACGACGCGTAGACCATGTTGGCGCTGCCCTGGAGGACCCCTCCGGCGCCGGCGCTGGTGCCGGCCGGAGCCCAGAACGCCACCACTTTCTGCCCACTCGCCTTGACAGCTCGCGCAGCAGCGAGCAGGTCATCCCAGTTCTTGGGCTGCCAGGGGACGGTCACGCCCGCTTTCTGCAGCATGGAGGTGTTGTAGTAGAGCGCCGAGTTGTTCTCGCCGGTGTTGACGGCGTAAACCTTGCCGTTGATCTTGCTCTCGTCCTGGATGACCTTCGGGAACGACGCCCAGAACGGTGCCTTGGTCGAGTCGTTGACGAACGAGTCGAGCGGCAGCAGATAGTCCGAGCCGACCCACTGCCCTACGTAACCGGTGGGAAGCATGAAAACGTCAGGCGTGGTCGACGGGTTCTTGTACTCGAGCGCCACCTTGTTGACCAGGTCGACGTCCGTGCCGTTGAACCCTTGCAGGTTGAGCTTGGCGTTCGGGTACTGCTGCTCGAACTCCTTCTTCACCTTGTCCCACCAGATCACGGACTGGTCGTCGGAATCGAAGACGTAGGTGGTCGAGTAGGCGACCGTGATGGTCCCCTTCATATCGTCGGTCGTGGCGGTGTTGTTTGTGCCGCCGCCGCACGCCGCGACAAGCGCCGCTGTGAACGTCAGCAGGGCCGTCCACACTCCGAATCGATGGCCAGAAATCCTCAACTGCGTTACCTCCTCATGAAATTTCTTCTGCTCTCGATTGCGCACTCCGCGTGTGAGGTTCGCGTTGACGCTCCGATCGCCCTTCCTCCGATTCGTCGACCCGCGCCTCCCCCACGGATCTCGGAAGCTCGGCTCCGCCGGCCACTGGCCGTTGGAGGATGGTGTTCCCCGACCGGGCGTCGAAGAGATGAAGCCGCGCAGGATTCAATGCGAGCTCGATGCGGTCTCGCGTCCGCACGCCGGACCGCGGTGGAAACCGAGACGTGACCGTTTCGCCTGCGCACACTGCGGTCACGTAGGCCTCGTGGCCCATCGGCTCGACGACGTCCACCTCGGCGCTGAGAGTCAGCGTGCTCTCGGGTGGTGCGGCACGCCGCCACATGAGGTCTTCTGGTCTCAGCCCCACAGTCACCGCACCGTCGGCGGCCTCCGCGGTCAGCTTCGCGCGCGAGCTGAGCGGGGTCGTGACGCCGAGAAACTCGACGGCCGCCACGCCCCGCGTCATCGTCAGGCTGCCCCGGACGAAGTTCATACGCGGCGACCCGATGAACCCGGCGACAAAGATGTTGGCGGGGTTGTCGTACAGGGTCTCGGGGGCGTCGACCTGCTGCAGCCGGCCGCTGTTCATGACCGCGATCCGGTCGCCCATGGTCATCGCCTCGACCTGGTCGTGTGTCACGTACAGGGTCGTGACCCGAAAGCGCTCATGCAGCCGGCTCAGCTCCGCTCGCATCTGCACGCGAAGGCCTGCGTCGAGGTTGGAGAGTGGCTCGTCCATGAGGAAGACCTGCGGTTGGCGGATCAGCGCGCGGCCAAGCGCGACGCGCTGCCGCTGGCCGCCGGAGAGCTCTGAGGGACGGCGTTTCATCAGCTGGGCAAGCCCGAGCACCTCGGCGGTCTCCTTGACGCGCTGCGCGATGACGCTGCCGGCCGCCCCCCGCGCGCGCATGCCGAACGCCAGGTTGTCGTACACGTTCATGTGCGGGTAGAGGGCGTAGCTCTGGAAGACCATCGCCACGTCACGAAACCGCGGTGAGACGTTGTTCACGAGCTTGTCGCCGATCAGGATTCGCCCGTACGAGGGGCGCTCGAGGCCCGCCAGCATGCGCAGCGTGGTCGTCTTGCCGCAACCGGACGGACCGACCAGGACGAGGAACTCGCCTGCGTTCACCCGGAGGTTGAGATCCTCGACGGCCGTCTCGGTGCCGAAGATCTTGTGCACGCCCTCGAAGCGCACTTCGCTGAGCATCTACTTGACCGCGCCGCCGAAGTTGAACGCGCCGCTGAAATAGCGCGACATGAACAGATACAGGACGATCACGGGCACCGAGAACAACAGCGAGAAGACGGCCAGGTCGCCGAACTTGAACAGTCCGTGCGAACCCATGAAGTTGTAGATCTCGACCGGGCCGGGTTGATTGTCGGGGCTGTACGTCAGCACGAACGGGATGATGAAAGCTCCCCAGGCGTTGATGAACGTGTAGATCGCGGTCACCGCGATGCCGGGCAGCGTCAACGGCAGCACGAGCTCACGCAGGATGCGAGCCGTGCTCGCGCCGTCGATCGCGGCGGCTTGTTCGAGCTCCGCGGGCACCGCGTCGATGAAGTTCTTCATCAGCCAGATCGCAAACGGGAGCGAGCTCGCGGCAAGGAATAGGGCCGTTGTGTAGAGCGAGTCGAGCCAGCCGAAGTACACGTACATCTGGTAGACGGGCACGATCAGCATCGAAACCGGAAGGCCCGACGCGAAGAGGATCGCCAGCATGAACGCGCGCTTGAACGGGATGTGCATGCGCGAGAGCGGATACGCGGCAAGCACGGCGAGCACGGTCGTGACGACGGTCGTCGTGCCGGCCAGGATCAGGCTGCTGCGGAATGAGCTGATCGCGTCGGCGCGGCCGAGCACGTCCGTAAAGTTCGCCAGCGTCGGCGTCGGCAGCTTGATCGCCCAGTCGGGGTTCGAATCGACGGACGCGAACACCATCCAGAGCATCGGAAGCAGGAAGAAGCAGCCGAGCAGGATCAGGATCATGTTGGTAGCCACCGCCGCCGGCGAAACCCGGCTGTACGGAACGACGATCAGCTTTTCCGCACCCGCCCGGCGTGCCTCCACCGCGCTCATACCTGGCTCCTCGAAGCGCGGACGAACAGGAGGGAGAACAGCGCGCCGATCAGCACCAGCACGAGCGAGATGGCGGTCCCGTATCCGAGCTGGTGGAACACGAACGCCTCCTGGTAGACGTACAGCGGAAGCGTCATGGTCTCGATGCCGGGCCCTCCCTGCGTCATCGCGTAGATGAGCGTGAACTCAGACAGGTTGAGGATCGTGACCAGCAGCAGGTTCGTCACGATCGTCGGCTTGAGCAGGGGCAGGACCACCATTCGATAGCGGCGCCAGGCGGACGCGCCCTCGACCTCGGCCGCCTCGAGGACCTCCGTCGGCAGGTTGCGGAGGCCGGCCGAGAACACGAGCATCGAAAAGGCGACGTTGCGCCACAGGTTGGCCAGCGAGACGATCAGCATCGGCACGGCGACCAGGAAGTTCGTGTCCGTGTGCCCCAGCAGGATCGAGAGCGTGCCGCCGGCTTGGGAGAACGCATACCAGACCAGGGCGACCGTGATCTCCGGCAGGACCCAAGCGACGATGACGATCGACCCGATCACGGCCCGGACGGATACCAGCGCGTTGCGCAGGAGGATGGCCAGCGCCATGCCGAGCACCGTCTGGCCGACGATCGCCGAGCCGACGACGAAGATGATCGTCAGCCACGACGATTTGATGAAGACGTAGTCGCTGAGCATCCGGGTCACGTTGTCGAGGCCCGTGAACTGATAGTCGCGCGAGCGCGAGCCCACCAGCGCCAGGTCGGTGAAGCCGAGGTAGCCGGAGTACAGGACCGGGAAGATGAACAGCACGCCGAGCAGCGCCAGCGCCGGGGCGAGCATCGCAAGGCTCGACCACTGGAATCGCTCGCGGTCCAACCGCGGGCCCAAACCGGCCGCGACAGCCAAGCTCAACTCCTCCGCAGATCTGGCGGAAAACTTCGCGTCGTCCCGCCTCTGGAGCGTTCCACTGGAACGTTCCGTAATTCTCTAGGGCGGGCGGGCCGACCGTCAAGTCCCCCCTCTGCCGGGGGCCGCGGAACTAGGCCTGGCGAAGGGGCGCGGTCGACCGGCGGGCGACCAGCGTGACGTCGACAAGAGTGCGTGTCGGTGGCCCCTTGAGCTTGCGCTCGATCCGGTCGGCGATGGTCGCTATGCCCAGCCGCGCGAGCTCGTCCCGCGGCTGGGCGATCGTGGTCAGCGCGATCCGGGCGAGGCCCGCCATCGGCACGTCGTCGAAGCCGACGATCGAGATATCGCCTGGGACGCGCAGGTCAACGCGGTCCGCGAACTCCTGGAGCGCTATCGCGGCCACATCATTGGACGCGAACACGCCGGTGGCGCGGTCGGGACCGGTGAAGACTTCGATCAGGGGGCGGTCGACGCCGTCGACGAGCGCGTGCTCGGCGGGCGGCGACCAGCTGATCCTGACCGGCGGCCCGAGGCCGGCCGCTTTCAAAGCCTCGCAGTAGCCGTCCCAGCGCGCGCGGTCGGACTGGTCTTCGAGCTCCGGGATAAAGAGATACGCGATGCGCCGGTGCCCGGCGTCGACGAGATGCGCCGTGCCCATGCGGCCTCCGACCTCGTCATCGACCGAGACCACGTCTCCCCACTCCGCGCCGCAGCTGACGAAGACCGCCGGAATCTGGTGCTGAAGCGTCTCCCGCATCGTCCGGGAGTCGCCGGAGAAGGCGAGAAAGACGATGCCCGCCACCCTGTGTTCGAGAAGCGTCTCGACTCCGGCGAGCTCGCTCTGGCTGTCGCCCTCTGTGTTGCAGAACATCGCGGTGTAGCCGCGGGCGGCGGCGTGCCGCTCGACCGATTTCGCCATCTCGGCGAAGAAGGGGTTGGCGAGGTCGCCGACGACGACGCCGAGGATGCTCGTTCGCTGCTGCACGAGCTGGCGGGCGAGCACATTGGGTCGGTAGCCCAGCTCCTGGATCGCAAGGCGGACTCGCCCTCGGGTCGCCTCCGACACTCCGGGCAGCCCACGCACGACGTTGGAGACGGTCGATTTCGAAACGCCAGCGTGGGAGGCGACATCGAGGATGGTGGGGTGCCTTCGCGTCGCAGAGGGGGATTCGATCACGGCTTCATGGCCGGGTCCATCAGGACCTTCATCGTCCCGTCCCGCTGCGATAGCTCCATGGCTTCGGTCGCGCGCTCGAGAGGCATCCGGTGCGTGACGATCTCTGTCAGCGGAAGGCGGTCGAGGTTCCGCGCGAGTAGGTTCATCGACGGGACGTAGGAGGTCGCCGTCTCGCCACCGACGCCGATCACGCTGACGTTCTTGGTGCAGATATCAGCGTTGGGATTGACACCGACGGGGCCCATGTCCACGAACGTCCCCGCCTCGACGACGGTGCCGCCGTAGCGCACGAGATGCAGGCACTCTGGGAACGATTGGGCGAAACCGGTGCAGTCGACGACGATGTCGGGCCCGGTGTGGGTGTGCTCGCGCACGAGCGCGAGGCGCTCCTTCTCGTCAGTTTTGGCGGCATTGATGGTCAGCGTGGCGCCGAATTTTCTTGCCAGCTCGAGACGCGAGTCGAGCCGGTCGATCGCGATCAGCTTGCCGCAACCCATAAGCCGCGCCTTGACCAGGTGGCAGAAGCCAAGCGGGCCGATTCCGACGATGGCCACCGACTCGCCGAATGCGCTTCCTCCCCATCCCGCCGTCAGCATGCGGGCGCGATCGAACCCATGCGTTACGGCCATCACCTCGGTCAGGGCTGCGACCTCGTCCGGCAGACCGTCGGGCACACGAAAGAGCGGTGTTCCTGGAAGCAGGTACATGTATTCCGCCCAGCCGCCGAAAAGGTGCGGCGGGTTGGTCGCATGCAGGCTGTTGCCGTAGTCCTGCAAGTTCTCACAGAAGTAGTACGGGTAGTCGTTGAGGCAGAAGACGCAGTGACCGCATGGGACGTTCGCGGCGGGAACGATCCGGTCGCCGGCGCGCAGCGGGCGTCCTTCGCTATCCGGGATGGAGTCGCCACCTCCGATGGCCTCGATCACTCCCACGTTCTCATGGCCACAGATCAGCGGATAGATGATGTTGCGCTCGTGATCGGTGCCTGCGTACTGCTTCGACTCACCGCGGTAGGTGTGCTTGTCCGTGCCGCAGATGCCGGAGTAGGTGACCTTCATCACGACGGCGCCTGGCGCGGGTTCGGGGAGCGGGAATCGCCTGACTTCAAGGTGTCCCGGGGCTGTCATCACGGCCGCCCGGACCGTCCCGCTCACAAGATTGGAACGTTACAGGATTTCAGTCGAGTTGCCAGCGATGGTCGGCGTCGGTAGTGACCAGCCAGCGGCGGGTGGGACCGGCCATCACGTTTAGATAGTAGAGGTCGTAACCCGGACCTGCGGCCACGGGGTGGTAGCCACGCGGGACCAGGACGACGTCGCCGTCGCGGACCTGGATCGCTTCGTCCAGGGAGCGGTCATCGGTGTAGACGAGCTGCACGGCGAAGCCCTCGGGTCGCGCGAGCCGGTGGTAGTACGTCTCCTCGAGGTAGGTCTCGCGCGGCGGGTCGTCGGTGTCGTGCTTGTGCGGTGGGTAGCTCGACCAGTTGCCCGCCGGGGTCAAGACCTCGGTGACGAGCAGCGACTCCGCCGGCCGGTCCTCCATGAGGATGTTGTGGATCGTGCGTTCAGTCCGCCCGGAGCCGCGCTTGAACGGCTTGATCTCCGCCGCTTTGATCAGGGCCGGCTCAGCGCCATCGGAGGCCGGCGCCCAGCAAAGAGCAACCTCGCAATCGCTGGATGCCGAGATCGCGATCTGCTCTCCCGGCGGCGCGTAGACCGCGTCCGGTGGCCCCTCGAAGACACTGTCGCGCGAACCGACTTCCGTCCAACGATGCGAGCCCACCGCGAAGTCCGCCTGGCCAGACAGCATGACCACGCACACCTCGCGTCCTGCAGTGGGCCGTTCCAGCTGCTTGCCCGCATCGAGCCGGAACACCTCGAAGCCGACGTATGACCAGGCGGCCGACTCGGGCGTGACCTCGACCACGCCTCCTGAATCGCGAATCACGAGCCCGCTCATACGTGCCAGCGCCGCCTGGTCAACCCGCGCTCGTGCTCCTCGCGCGCCTTCTGGACCTCTTTCGAATCCGCGACCTCGGCGACCGGCACCTCCCACCAGCTGTCGTAGCTGGGCACGCTCTCGTAACGATCCGTCGGGATGTAGATGACCACTGTGCTGTCCACGTTCTTGGCGGCGTTGATGGCGTCCCGAAGCTCTTCGACGTTGTGCGTCCGGAACACGTGCGCACCCAGGCCTTCGGCGTTCCGCGCGAGGTCCACCGGAAGCCGCTCGGCGTCGTCGTGTTTTTCGTCGTCGCCCAATGAGCCATCGGACCGGTAGCGGTAGCGCGTCCCGAAGCCCGCCATACCTTTGGACCGCGAAAGGCCTCCGATGGAAGCGAAGCCCTCGTTGTCGACCAGCACGATGGTCAGCTTGGCGCGCTCCTGGATCGAGGTCACGATCTCCTGCGACATCATCAGGTAGGAGCCGTCGCCGACCATCACGTAAACCTCGCGGGACGGATCGGCCAGCTTGACTCCGAGCCCGCCCGCGATCTCGTATCCCATCGTCGAGTAGCCGTACTCGACGTGATAGCCCTTGGCGTCTCGCGTGCGCCAGAGCTTGTGAAGGTCACCCGGCATCGAGCCGGCCGCGCACACGACCACATCTCGCGGTGCGGACAGGTCGTTGACCGCGCCGATCACCTCGGATTGCGCGGGCAGCGGTGCGTGACCCAGGGCGAAGAGGCGCGATACCTCGTGGTCCCAATCCGCGCGCATCTGCTCGTACTGCTTCTGATATGCGTCGCTGACGGTCCATCTTTGCAGCCTCTCGTCCAGCGCCTCAAGCGTCGCTCGGGCGTCGCCGGTCAGTGCCGCGCCGCCAAGCTTGTGGCTGTCGAGCTCGGCGATGTTGACGTTGACGAAACGAATTTCGGGATTCTGAAACGCCGTACGCGAGGCGGTCGTGAAGTCGCTGTACCGGGTACCGACACCGAGCACCAGGTCGGCTTCGGCAGCGATCCGGTTCGCGGCCGGCGTGCCGGTGGCGCCGATCGCGCCCAGGGCGCCCGGATGGTCGAACGGCAACGAGCCTTTGCCCGCCTGGGTCTCGACGACAGGGATGCCGGTGCGCCGGACGAGCTTGCGCAGGACCTCGGTCGCCTCGGAGTAGATGACGCCGCCCCCCGCGATGATGAGCGGCTGCTTGGAGCTTCGGATCAGACCCGCCGCGCGATCCAGGATCGATGCGTCGGGCAGCGGCCGCGAGAGGTGCCAGATGCGCTTCTCGAAAAACGCGTCGGGGTAGTCGTAGGCCTCGGTCTGCACATCCTGGGGCAGCGCCAGCGTGGCGGCGCCGGTGTCCGCCTGGCTCGTCAGGACACGCATCGCGGAAAGCGCCGCGGGGATGAGTTGCTCCGGCCTCTGGATGCGGTCGAAGTAGCGCGACACCGCAATCAGGGAGTCGTTCACGCTGACATCACCGCGCGAGGGGCTTTCCAGCTGCTGCAGCACCGGATCTGGCCGGCGTGAAGCGAAGACGTCACCGGGCAGGAGCAGCACCGGCACCCGGTTGACCGTCGCGGCCGCGGCCCCAGTGACCATGTTGGTCGCGCCGGGTCCGATCGAGGTCGTGCATGCGAGCGTGCCGAGCCTGTTTCGCATCCGGGCGAAGCCCGCCGCGGTATGCACCATCGCCTGCTCGTTGCGGGCCTGGTAGTAGGTGAGGAGGTCTGGGTCCTGAGCCAGCGCCTGCCCCACGCCGGTGAGGTTGCCGTGGCCGAAGATGCCGAAGCATCCCTCGATGAACCTGTGCTCCACCCCGTCGCGCTCCACGTACTGCGCGGCGAGAAAGCGCACCAGCGCCTGCGCCATTGTCACGCGCGTTGTCTCCACGTCGGGTCTAAGTGGGGTCGGGCAGCATCACGTCGCGCACCAGGCCGTCGAGGTCCGTGCAGGCGGCGACGAATTGCCGCAACGTGCGCACGGTCGGCGGATAGGAATCGAACTCACCTGTGGCGAGGCCGCCCTCTGAGTACGCACGGCGGAAGTCCGGGAAATGCGCGAGCAATTGCTCGACCACATCCGGGTTGACCGGGTCGTCGATCCTGGAACGCACCTCGATGTCGCTCGCATTGAAACGCGTCTGCCACGCGTAGGGGGGCGAGATCACAGCGTCGGCGCCGACCAGCTCGCTCCAGTGCATGTGGTTGCGGAAAGCCGCGGACAGCAGTCGCAGGCGGTACCCGCGCTCGCGGAATATCCCGTACGTCTTCTTGAAGACGGCCACGCCCGCCCACTCGAGGTAGCCGGGGTCGACGCTGATCTCGCGCTTGTCCAGCAGCACCTTGAGCCAATCGTCGAGCCGGCCGACCATGATCGTGCAGACCGGGCCCATCGACTCGATGTCCTTGCCTTCTGCCTCGCGGCGGCTGAGCCCGCGCTCGACCGCCTCCGCCACCGCGATGCACTGCGGCAGGGTGAACGACACGGTCGCGTTGATGCTGACCCCGCGATAGGTGACCTCTTCAATCGCAACGATCCCCGCTCTGGTCGCGGGAATCTTGACGATCATGTTCTGGGCGAGACGGCTGAACGCCATGGCGTTCTCAACGATCGCGGCGGCGTCCCGATACAGACGCGGGTCGGTCTGGATGGAGAGCCGCCCGTCGCGGCCGCCATGAGCGGCAAACGCCGGCTCGAGCAGCTTCGCCGCCTTGATCGACACCTCTTCGACCAACTTCCAGCCGACCTGGTCCTCGGTCGCGGCGGGCATCTCGCCCAGCAGCGCCTCGATGCGCGGGCGCCACTCTGCGATGTGCTTCTTCAAGATGGTGACGGCGATCACCGGGTTGCACGTCGCGCCGACCGCGCCGTTCTCGATCGAGTATTTGAGCTCATCGATGTCAGCCGAGTCGTTCCACAGGCGCGTCGGCGTCGTCTCGGTCATCTCATGTAGAGGACTCTTGTAGGTCACCTCGCGTCGCGCTACCACCGCGTCACAACCACCTTCTTACGAGTGTAGAAGTCGATGCCGTCAGTGCCATGCACGTGGAGGTCGCCGTAGAACGAGCCCTTCCAGCCGCTGAAGGGGAAGAACGCGAACGGCTGCGCGATCGGCACGTTGATACCGGTCATCCCGGCCTCCACGCGCTCGCGGAACTCGCGGGCGGCGCGGCCCGACTGCGTGAAGATCGTGGCCATGTTGCCGAGCGCCATCTGGTTCGCCTGACCGATGGCGTCGTCGAGGGTCGCGGCCCGCGCGAACGAGAGCACGGGGCCAAAGATCTCTTCGTGGCCGACTGTCATCTCGGCCGTGACACGGTCCAGGATCGTCGGCCCGAGAAAGAATCCCGCCCGCTTCATCTCGCCTCGCCCGTCGACCACCAGCTCGGCGCCTTCCGCCACACCCTTGTCGACGTAACCCGCGACCTTGTCGCGGTGGTCGGCGCGGATCAGAGGACCGACCTGCACGCCGGGCTGGTCGCCAGGGCCGACCACGAGCTTCGAAGCCGCGTCGCGCAGGGGATCGAGCAGCGTGTCGGCGGCGCGGCCGACCGCAACCGCGACCGATCCCGCCAAGCATCGCTCGCCGGCGTTGCCAAACGCGGAATTGAGGATCGCCGGCACGGCGATCTCGGGGTCGGCGTCGGGCATGACGACGATGTGGTTCTTGGCGCCACCAAGTGCCTGGACCCTTTTGCCGCTCGATGCAGCTGTCTGATAAACGTACTTCGCGACGGGCGCGGAGCCGACAAACGAGAGCGCGGCAACGCTTGGATGTCGCAGCAGCGCGTCGACCGCCTCTCGCGCGCCGTGGACGACGTTCAACACGCCATCGGGGAATCCCGCCTCGAGAAATATCTCGGCCAGCCGCTGAGCCCCGAGTGGCGTCCGCTCGGAAGGCTTGAGGATGAACGTGTTCCCCGCGACGACGGAGAGCGGGAACATCCAAAGCGGGATCATCACCGGGAAGTTGAAGGGTGGGATGCCGGCGCAGACGCCGACCGGGTAGCGGTAGAGATCCTGGTCGACGCCGCCCGAGACGTCGCGCAGGGTACGGCCCTGGAGGAGCGTCGGCGCGCCGCACGCGAAATCGACCACCTCGATGCCGCGCCGCACCTCGCCCCGCGACTCCTCGAGCGTCTTGCCGTGGTGGCGCGTGATGATCGAAGCCAGCTCTTCGAAGTGCTCCTCGAGCAGAGCCTTGAACCTGAACATCAGGCGCACGCGCTCCATCAAGGCTGTGCGCGACCAGCCGGGGAATGCCCTGACCGCCGCGTTGACCGCAGCGTCGACGTCGGGCTGTCGAGACAATGGCACCTGCTCGATCTCCTGGCCCGTGGCGGGATTGAAGATCGGCAGCGAGGAAACGCCGTCGGCCGGCGATCGCCACTCGGCGCCGATGAGGTTGCGAATCATGGACGAGGTGCTCCTCCCGACATCATCGTCAATTCGACCAAGGGACGTCTCCTTCTAGCAGTAGGACCCAGTGAGACAGCTTCATGCGAATTCTCCGACCCGGACCGGCCGATGCTCCCGCAGCGAGCGGTCGGCCGCCAGCGCGACCACCAGCGCGGCGCGGGCATCGCCGACCGAGCACGGGCTCTCCCCACCGTGCTTGATCGCTCCCAAAAACGCATGCAGCTCCGCGCGGTAGGCGGGCTCAAAGCGCTCCAGGAAGTCCCGATAACCCTGCCTGCTGGGAGCCGGGACGGACGGCTCGACAGACCTGAGGGGAGTCCGATCGTTCCAACCCACGGCGATACTGTCTCGCAAGCCGAATAGCTCCATCCTGACGTCGTAGCCGCGCGGGTCGTTGCGGGTGGCGGTCATCGCGCCGAGAACGCCACCTTCGAAGCGCAGGATCGCGCAGGCGGCGTCGACGTCGCCGTATCTCTCGAACACCTCGCCGTTCGCCTTGCCATCCGCAAAAACCTCGGTGACGGGACTCCCCAGCACCCACGCGGCGATGTCGAAGTCGTGGATCGCGAGGTCCCTCCAGATACCACCTGAGACGGCAACGTATGCCTCTGGCGGGGGCGCGGGATCGTGCGTCGCGAGCCGGACGACGTGAACGTCGCCTAGCGCCCCGCTCGCGTATGCGTCACGCGCGGCCGTGTACCCCGGGTCGAATCGGCGCTGAAAGCCGATCTGGACGAAGATGCCTGCCCGCGCAACATGCCGGATCACATCGTCGGTCGCTTCGAGCTCGAGGGCTATCGGTTTCTCGCAGAACGCCGGCACCGAAGCCTCGGCGGCCATGTGCAGCAGCTCCGCGTGCGCGGGGGTGGCGGCCGCGATCACGATCGCGTCGACGCCACCAGAAACAAGAGCTTGCGGGCTTTCCGCAAGCTCCGCGCCGACGTCGCCGGCGACCTGCGCTCCGCGATCGGAATCAGCGTCGAAGATCGTCAGCGTGGACACGAGAGGGCTCTGCCGCAGGCTTCGCGCATGCAGCGCGCCAATCCGTCCAGTGCCGATGAGTCCGACGTGCACGGTCCTCCCCCAGCCGTCGCTTCTTGAGGCCATCCGGCCAGTGTCCCGGGAACGTTCGCACAGAACGTTCCCGCAAGAATAGTTCTCCTGGCTGCGGCATGACCGATGCGGGGACGGTCTCGCAATGATGTGCGCGCGCCAGGACGTAATGGCGGCACAATTGCCGCCGCATGACTGAGGGCGCTGACGAGCCACGCATCGGTGTGGTGACCGAGCCGTTCGCGAGCCGGCCGCTCACGGACGTGATGGAATGGCTGCTACGCGCGGCGCCGGGCGTGACCGACCTCGAGGTCGGGGCAGGCGGCTACGCACCGACCACGCATTGCGAGACACCTCTGCTCCTTCGCGACGCGTCCGCGCGCGAGGCCTGGGCGGCAGAGATCGCGTCGCGCGGCCTGCGCGTCGCCGCCCTCAACGTCTGGGGCAACCCTCTCCATCCCGACAAGTCGATCGCCCGCAAGCACGACGCCGACCTGCGCGACGCGATCAGGCTTGCTGCGCTGCTTGGCGTCGACCGCGTGGTGGCGCTCGCAGGCTGTCCACCCGGCGCGCGAGGCGACCGCACGCCGCACTTCGCGGGAGGTGGATGGCTCCCATACCTGGAATCGATCCACGAGCTCCAGTGGGACGAATGGGTCGAGCCTTACTGGTCGGACGTCGCGGAATTTGCGATGCGCGAGCATCCGCAGCTTCTCGTCTGCCTCGAGCTTCATCCCGGCACCGCCGTCTACAACGTGGAGACGTTCGACCGGATCGCGGCGCTCGGCGACTCCATCGCCGCCAACATCGACCCGAGTCATTTCTTCTGGATGGGGATGGACCCGCTCGCCGTGCTGTCGGCGATCGGCGACCGGGTGGGCCACTGCCACGGCAAGGACGTGCAGTTCGCGAGACCCAACCTCGACGTGAACGGAGTGCTCGACAGGCGCTGGCCGCACGATCCCCGGACCCTGCCCTGGAACTTTGCCGTCGTCGGCCGCGGCCGTGACGCGGCATGGTGGAAGGCTTTCGTGTCCGCTTTGCAGAGCGAGAGCCGGGTCCACACGATCGCCATCGAGCACGAGGACCCGTTCGTCGCCGCCGAGCAGGGCATCCCCGAAGCGGCCGACGTGCTGTCGTCCGCGCGATAGCGATCTGTTGACACGATCCACCTCTTTCGTATAGGGTCGTTGGAACGTTCCAGCGCGCTTCGGCGCAGGTATTTTCTACCGGGGTGAATATGGCCGGCCGACTGCGCGTAGGGGTCATCGGGTGCGGCTTGATCGCTCAAGTCATGCACCTTCACTATCTCCGCGAGCTGGCGGACCGCTTCGAGATCGCGGCCGTGTGCGACGTCTCCGATGAGGTGCGGTCCGCCTGCGCCAGGGAGTACGGCGTCCCCGAGCAGTTCGCCTCCTGGCAGGAGCTGCTCACGAGGTCGCTCGACGCGGTGCTGGTGCTCACCTCGGGAAGCCACGCGCCGATCGCGGTCGCGGCCGCGCAGGCCGGAATCCATGCGCTGGTTGAGAAGCCGATGTGTTTTTCGGTCGCCGAGGGGCGCGCGATGATCGAGGCGGCCGGCGCGGCGGGCACCGTCCTGATGGTCGGCTACAACAAGCGCTACGACCCCGCGTATGCACGGCTGGTCGAGGAGGCGCGCACACTGGCCGATCTCCGCCTCGTGTGCATCACGACCCTCGAGTCCCCAATCGATCCCTACGTGCAGCATTACAACCTTCGGCGCGGAGGGCCTTTGCCAAAATCCGTCGCGCAGACGCTTCGCGACGATGACGACGCCAGGATCACGGCCGCGCTGGGCGACGCCGACCCGCTGTCGCGATGGGCGTACCGAAGCGTCCTGCTCGACAGCCTCGTGCACGAGTTCAACGCCATGCGTGGCGTGATGGGTGAGCCGGACGCGCTCGAGTTCGCCGACATACGCGAGACGGGGCTGACCGCGATCTTCAAGTACGGCGGTGCGCAATGCATTCTCGCGTGGGTCGACCTGCCCGATATCGCGCGCTACTCGATGGAGTTCGCGTTTTACTCGCCGGACCGGCGAGTCACCCTCGCATTCCCCTCCCCGTTCCTCCGCAGCATGCCCACGCTTTTCATCTCCGAGGACGGCCGGAAAATGTCGCCTCGCGCATCGCGCACAGAGGAGGTCGCGTCCTATCAGGAGAGCTTCAAGGAAGAGCTCGTCCATTTCCACGATTGCGTGACGAACGGCAGGCAGCCGACGACGTCCGCCGCTGACGCCATCCATGACATCGCGCTATGCGAGGCCGTGGTGGCGGTCCATCGCGGGCGCCATCCGCGCGAGCATCCTTCGCAACCTGCCATGGCGACCGCCCCGACGGAGCGCTCGTGACAGAGGCGGGCAAGGTCGTCATCGCCAACGCCCCGGTGAGCTACGGTGCTTTCGAGCTGACGGTCGGCATCCTGCCCGACGTTCCAGACGGGGATGCCGTGCTCGACGAGGTCGCCGGCGCGGGGTACGCCGGGATCGATCTCGGACCGATCGGGTATCTCGGCGACGGAGATGAGCTTGCGTCGAGCCTGCGGCGGCGGAAGCTCGCGCTCTCCGGGGGTTTTTTCGAGCTGCCCTTCAGCGACCTCACCCGGATGCCGGCGGCGCTCCGCGGGCTTGGTTCTTTGCTGGACGTCTTCGACGCTGCCGGTGCGAGCAATGGTCTGAGAGCGAAACCGACACTCGCCGACATCGGCAGCGACCTGCGCCGATCGCGCCCGGGGCAGGCGGCCAACGATCCATCGCTCGGCTTCGACCACGACACATGGAAGCGCTTCGCCGAAGGGGTTGAGATGGCTGTCGAATGCTGCCGCGCGCGGCGGTACGAGCCGACGTTCCATCACGAAACGGGCACACACATCGAAGCTCCATGGGAGATCGAGAAGGTCCTCGAGCTGACCTCGATCGGGCTCTGTCTCGACACGGGCCACCTGCTTCTTGGAGGAGGCGACCCCGTGCGCGCGATGCGCGAGTGGGGGCAGCGCATCAATCATCTCCATTTGAAGGACGCCCGGCGATCGGTGGTCGACGGCATCGTCCGCGAGGCGGCGCCAGTCGCCGAGATCTGGCGCCGGCAGGCGTTCTGCCGGCTTGGCGACGGGGATCTCGACGTCGACGCCGTCCTGGATGCGGTCCGCAAGTCGTACGCGGGCTGGATCGTCGTCGAACAGGACGTGCTGCCCGATCCCGACGGGAGGGCCGCCGCCGACCAGCGCGCGAACCGCGAGTATCTGGCCGCCCGAGGGTTCTGACGCCGGTGGCTGCGCTGAGATTAGGCTTGGCCGGCGCCGGCCGGATGGGCCGCAATCACCTGCGCGCGATCGCCGGCTCGGCGGTGGTCAAGGTCACCGCGATCGCCGAACCCGTGGCGAGCACCCGCAGCTTGTTGCAAGGTGCCGATTCGGCCCTGTACGGCAGCCTCGACGATATGCTGGACACCGCGCCGATCGACGCGGTCCTGGTCTGCGTACCGAGCGACCTCCACCTGACAACGATCAAGCGCCTGGTCGACGCTCACATGCCCACGCTGTGTGAGAAACCCGTCGGGGTCGCAGGCTCCGAAGCTCGGGAGGCGGCGGCGTTGATCGATGCCGCGGGATTGCCCTTCCAGGTCGGTTTCTGGAGACGTTTTGTGCCGTCGCTGATGCGCCTGCGCGAGCGGATCGCGCGCGGTGAGCTGGGTGACATCTACGCAGTGGCGAACTTTCAATGGGACGGCGCACCGCCGGGGGCTAACTTCCGCGCCCACAGCGGCGGAATATTCGTCGACATGGGTGTCCATGAGTTCGATCAGACGCGGTGGCTCGTGCAGCAGGAATTCGGCGCCATCACGTCTGTGGCCTCTGGCATCGCCGGCGAGCGATGGCCGGGCGACCCGGAGAGCGCCCACGCGATCGCTGAGCTTTCGGGAGGGACGACGGCCATTGTCTCCCTGGGACGTCGGTTTCCCCTCGGCGACGTTTGCAAGGTCGAGGTGTTCGGGACCAAGGACGCGGAAGAATGCAAATTCCTGTGGCCGCCGGGCGCCGACGATACGTTCTTCGGCGCGCTTCGCCAGCAGGCCGAGAGCTTCGCCCGCCACGTCCGCGGCGAACCTCTCCAAGGAGCGGACGCGCACGATGCCGCCGCGGCGCTGGGGGCGGCGGAACGGGCGGCTGCCCAGATGGCCGGATCGTAATGAGCGGTGATGTGGGGATCGGGATCGTCGGCTACGGAATCATGGGCAAAGCGCACTCGTATGGCTACACCGTCGCTCCGGTGATGCGGCGGCTCCGCCACCGCCCGCGGCTTCGCGTGATCAGCGGGCGCGACAAGCAGAAGGTCGATGCGGCAGCCGTCGCATACGGTGTGGACGGCTCGGTCACCGACTGGCGCGAGCTGGTGCGCCGGCCCGAGGTCGACATCGTTGACATCTGCACTCCGCCGGGGACTCACGCCGAGATCGCGATCGCGGCGGCAGCGGCCGGCAAGGCGGTGATCTGCGAGAAGCCGCTTGCCGTCACCTACCCGCAGGCTGCCTCGGCGGTTGACGCCGCCGGCAAAGCCAGGGTTCTCAACGCCGTTGGATTCAACTACCGCAGCCTGCCGGCCGTGTCCCTGATGAAGCGGATGATCGGCGAGGGCGCTGTCGGCAAGATCAGGCTGCTCCGCGCCACCTGGCTTTCGGACGAGTTCGTCGACCCCACGATTCCCTTCGACTGGCGCTTCGACCGTTCGATGGGCGGCACCACGATCGCCGATCTCGGCAGCCACCTGATCGACCTGGCGACCTGGATGGCGGGTCCCATCGCCGAGGTGAGCGGCCAGTCGGAGACGTTCATCCGCCAACGGTCAGACAGAGCTGTGACTGTCGACGACGCGTCCGCCGCCTTGGTCCGGTTCGAGTCGGGCGCCCGAGGGGCGTTGGAGATGGCGCGCGTCGCGGTCAGGCGGCCGTGCGACTTCACGATCGAGGTGAACGGCGACCGCGGCACCCTGGTCTTCGAGTACGCTCGCCTCAACGAGCTCCTCTACGGCGACGCGGGGGACCGACCGGAGCTGTACGGCATGCGGCGGATCCGCGCCGAGCAGCAGAGTCATCCCTACGCCGCCGACTGGTGGCCGATCGGGCAGGGTGTGGGCTACGGATCGAGCTTCGTCAACCACCTGGGCGACCTGCTCGATCGGTGGCCGGACGGCCCGTGGGAGCCGGACTTCGCGCAGGGCGCCGCCGTGCAGGCGGTGTGCGACGCGATCGAGCGCTCCGCGGCGGAGAGCCGATGGGTCGACGTCCGGGAGATTGTCGGTTAAGCCGTACCCCACCCGGCGGCTGTGCCGCCGACCTCCCCAGCCAGTGGGGAGGTGAAACTCGTCCTTGACGCCGGGGAGGGGGTGGCCTATCGTTCTGGAACGCTCCAATCGGGCGCTCTTTTGCCTTTTTCTTACTCGTTCACCTAGGGAGGGGAAGCATGGCGAGCACCAGCGCACCTATGGGAGGCAGGGCGGCCACCGGCCAGGGCCTCTTCACACGCCAGTCGTCGGGCCTCGTCCGCGAGCTCGGCGTCCCGGCCGCCACTGGCATCGCGCTGGCGTCGGTCGCCGTCGTCAACACGTTCATCAACTTCAATGCGGGGCTGGTCTCTTTCGACGAGGCCGAGATGACGCTACCCCTGCTGTTGGGCGCGGCGATCTGGCTGGTCGCGATGTTCGCCTACAAGTACCTGCTCGAAGCGATCCCACGTGCCGGCGGCGAGTACGTCTACCTCTCCCGCATCATCTCGCCCGCGCTTGGGGCGATGGCCGGGATCTCCATCTGTATCGCGTTCACCTACATCCTGGCGGCCAACGCCAACTTCACGGCCACGTACACGCCATTCATGCTGACCGCGCTTGGTGCAGCCTTCAACAGTTCGGCGATCAGCGACGCCGCGGGCAACGTGACCAGTCAGGGCGCGGTGGCCACGATCAGCGTGGTCATGCTGCTTGTGGTCGGCGCTGTCTCCCTTGTGTCGATCAAGAGGCTGGCGCAGGTGATCCTGGTCCTGGTCGGCATCCAGCTGCTTGCGTTCCTGGTCCTCGGATGGCTTCTCATCACGCACTCGCACCAGGACTTCGTGACCGCGCTGGCGTCGTTCAGCAATCACCCTGGCGCCTACAACGACATCCTGGCGGCGGCGCAGAAGGACAACATCCCGCTCGGCTTTTCCATCGGCGCGTCGCTCACGGCGGTGCCGTTCATGGTCCTGAACTACAACGGCGTGCTTTACGCGTACTACGTCGGCGGCGAGCTCAAGCGGCCGGGCCGAACGTATCTCTACGCGTCCGTGATCAGCATCGCGCTGCTGGTCGTCGTCTGGCTCGGCGTGTGGCTGTTGATGCGCAGCACGGTCGGTCTCGACTTCATGCAGTCGCAGGCAAAGCTCGGCGCCACCGATCCGGCGGCCTATGGAGCGATCACCAGCTTGCAGTCGTCCGCGGGCGGGCTCGGATACGGGCTCATCCTTTCCGGTGACCCCATCTCCAAGATCCTGATCGGCATCGCCGTGCCTTCAGCTGAGCTCGCCGTCGACCTCGCGTTCGTCGCGGTGGTGACGCGTGTGATGTTCGCGCTCGCGTTCGACCGCCTCCTCCCCATCAGCCTGGCCAAGATCAGCGAGCGGAACGCGATTCCCACCAATGCCATCATCGTCGCGGTGGCCATCGGCATCCTGTTTGCGATCCTGGCGGCGTTCGTCAACCTCTCGAACATCGTCGCCAACCTGGCGCTGTTCGTCGCCCTGATCATCGTCGCCGGGGGCGTGGCCGCGACCGCGTTGCCATACCGCCGACCCGACCTCATCACGCGACCCGGCGAGACGGCGCTGCCCCGCATGGGTGGCGTCCCGGTGGCTTCGTTGTGGGGCGCCGCAACCACGCTCCTTGCGGCGATCGTCGTCGTGCTGATCATCACGCACCCGTCGGTGTTCGGCAGCTTCACCGTCACGTCGGTCGGCGCCCTGGTGATCGTCCTTGGTGCGGGCCCGGTGATCTACCTCGCCGCGCGGCAGATGCGACTCTCGCGTTCGTCGATCGACCTGCGTCTTGCGATGCGGGAGCTACCGCCCGAGTAAGCGATAGGCGGAGGGTCCATGTTTTTAGGGCGTCCCAAGAAGCGGGCCCTCCGCATCTACTTCGCGACTGACATCCACGGCTCCGACAGGTGCTTCCGGAAATTCCTGGCGGCTGCCGAATCCTATGAGGCGGATGCGCTCGTGCTCGGCGGCGACATCGCAGGCAAGGGCTTGGTCCCGATCCGTTCCCACAACGGAAGCCTGAGCGCCAAGGTCCGCGGAGAGGCGGTGACGGTGCCGCGTGACGAAGAGGCCCGTCTGCGTGCGGAGATCAACCGCCTCGGCTTCTACTCGCTCGTCACCGACGAGAGGGAGATCGAGCGCCTCGAGTCGGAGCCGGCGCACCTCGACCGTGCGTTCGAGCACGCCATCGTGGAGCAGATCGAGGGCTGGTGCAAGCTCGCCGAAGAGCGACTGGCGCCCCGCGTCCGCTGCATCATCACTCCTGGCAACGACGACCCGAAAGCGATCGACCCCGTGCTGAAGGCGGCGTCGCGCATCGAGTCGCCGGAGGGCGAGATCTGCGACCTGGGCCCGGTGGTGATGGCCAGCTGCGGCGACGTCACGCCGACGCCCTGGAACACCGAGCGCGAGTACCCGGAGGAAGAGCTGGCCCGCCGGCTCGAGGCGATCCTGGACCAGGCGCCAAAAGCAAGCAAGATGGTGGTCAACTTTCACTGCCCACCGTACGGCTCCGGTCTGGATTTCGCGGCGGAGCTCGACCCCCAGCTGCGGCCGGTGATCCGGGGCGGTCGACCGAGCATCGTGCCGGTTGGCAGCAAAGCCGTGCGCGACGTGGTCAAGCGGTACCAGCCGGTGGTCGGCCTGCACGGTCACATACACGAGTCGAAGGGCGCCCAGAAGATCGGCTCCACGATGTGCCTCAATCCGGGCAGTGATTATTCCGCGGACGTGTTGCGCGGCGCTATCGTGGACTTCGCCGAGGATGGAAGCTACATCGATTTCCTCTTCACGACGGGATAACGGACCGCTCTCCGACCCGGTCGCCGAGTCACGGCGGCTGATTGATGTCTTCACCCATAAGAACGTCGTCGCGCGATTGCTCGGCGGAGCGGCCGTGTACGTGCAAGCTCCCGCCGGGGGGCCGATCCTGGCCCGCGAGGTCAAGGACATCGACATCGCCACCAGGCGCGGCGCGCGAAGGGCGGCGACGGAGGTACTGGTGGCGGCGGGCTACGTACCAGATGAGATGTTCAACGCGCTCCACGGAGCCCGGCGCCTGCTCTTCTATGACGAGGCCAATGCCCGCAAGCTCGACGTTTTCGTCGGCGACTTCTCGATGTGCCACCAGGTTCCCATCGCCGATCGCCTGGAACGGGAGCCGTTGACGATTCCGCTGGCGGAGCTCCTGCTCACGAAGCTGCAGATCGTGGAGCTCACCGAGCGCGATCAGCGCGACATCTACAACCTGACGTATCACCATCCGGTGACCAACGGCGACGGGTCAGGGATCGAGGCCAACTACATCGCCGAGGTATGCGCGCGGGACTGGGGTCTGTGGCGAACGACCAAAGCGACCCTGGAGCGATGCCGGTCCGAAATCGGCGAGTACGGCCTGGACGCCGGCGCGCGCGAGCGAATAGGTGAGCGGCTCACCCAGCTCTCGCAACGCATAGAGGCCGAGCCGAAAACAGGCAAATGGAAGCTGCGCAACCGCGTCGGCGACCGGATACGCTGGTATGACCAGCCCGAAGAACATCCGCAGCAGGGGCGATGACCTCCGACGCCAGAAGGCAATCGGCACGGGACCTGCTCGAGGATGTCGCGCGGCAAGGCAACGACCTGGAGACGGTGGCTCGAGGCGTCCTGGCCCGGCTGGCCGAGCTGACCGGTCTCAGCTCGACCTATCTTGCGGAGACCCGGCTGATGGTCGATGAGCAGTACATCGTCTTCTCCTGCAACCGAAGCGACGTGTTCCACATCCCCGAGGACGTCACCCTGCCTTGGTCGGAGGGCGTATGCCGGTTCGTGGTCGAGGGCGGTCCGAACTACACGACCGACGCGCAGAAACAGTTTCCGAGCAGCAGCGTGGCACGGCTGCTCGAGATTCGCACCTTTATTTCCTACCCGGTGTTCACCGCGGAGGGCCGCTTCTTCGGCACACTGTGCGGCGCGAGCAAGGAACAGGTCGAGATCCAGCAGGAGATCCTGGAGCTGATGCGCGAGTGCGCGCGGCTCATCGGCCAGCGCCTCAGGCGCGACGCCCCGGCGTCGACACCGGCTCCATGATTTGAAACTCGTCACTTATCGCGCCGGTGGAGACGCGAGAGTCGGGGCCGCCCGAGAGGATGAGGTGGTCGAGGTTGCCGACGCGCGCGACATGCTGTCCCTGATCGATGCCGGCGACGCCGGCATCGCGGCGGTGAAGTCCGCGCTCGCGTCGAACAAAGCCCCAAGACACAGGCTCCAAAACGTTCACCTGCTCGCGCCGCTGCCGCACCCGCGTGGAAACGTGATCGCAATCGGGCGCAACTACCAGGCCCACGCAGAGGAAAGCGCGCGGGCCGCCGGCAAGGTCGTGGATCCGCCGACCGTGTTCTCCAAGGCGATCACAAGCGTGGCGGGTCCGCATGACGACATCCGGATCGACGCATCGGTCACGAGCCAGGTCGACTGGGAGGTCGAGCTGGGCGTGGTGGTCGGCCGGCGCGGGATCAACATCAAACGCGAAAGGTCGCTGGACCATGTCTTTGGTTACGTCACGGTCAACGACGTCAGCGCTCGAGACGTCCAGTTCGGCTGGGGCGGCCAGTATTTCAAGGGCAAGAGCCTCGACGGCTTCTGCCCCATCGGCCCCTGGATCGTGACGCGGGACGAGATCCCCGACCCTCAGGCGCTGCCGCTGCTACTTCGCGTCAACGGCGAGACGAAGCAGGACGGCAACACCCGAGACATGATCTACCCCGTCGACGCGGTGATCGAATGGGTCTCCATGGGGATGACCCTGCTCGCGGGCTCGATCATCGCCACCGGCACACCGGACGGCGTCGGTTTCGCCCGCACGCCGCCGGAGTTCTTGAAACCGGGGGACGTGATGGAGGCGGAGGTCACGGGCATCGGCGTCCTTCGCAACCGGATCGTGGCCGCCCCCAACTAGAGAGGAAGGGCCTCGCACGAAAGCGAGCCCCCTGGTCGAAGCTGGAGTTTCAGTGTAGGTTCAGCAATGCTGCGGTCGGCGTGCCGAAGCCGGTGACGTCGTCCCATCCGGTCGCCGCTCGGTCCAGGGTAGGCTTGCCGCCATGGCCCGGATCGACGCCCTCGCCGGCGTCCTCATCGCGCTCGCGTCGCCCATGACGAAAGGCGGCGCCGTGGATGGGGCAGGGATCGGGCGGCTGGTCGAGCATGTGATCTCCGGCGGCGTGCACGGCGTCCTCGCATTGGGCTCCACCGGAGAGACCGCGTCGCTGGATGAGCGCGCGCGGCGCGAGGTCCTCGACGCGGTCGTCACCGCCAGCGCGGGGAGGGTCCCGGTGCTGTGCGGGATTGCGCAAAGCCAGCTCTCGACCGCCATCGCCGAGGTCGCGGCGGCCGCCCGAGCGGGTGCGGACGCCGCCCTGGTGGCGCCGCCCTTCTACTACCCGACCGACGCGACCGGAGTGCTCGCGTTCTACAGAGAGGTCGCCGCCGGAGCCGAGATCCCGATCCTCGTCTATAACATCCCCCAGTTCACAAAGGTCGCCGTCGATCCGACGACGCTGGCGACCCTGGCACGCGAGGGCGCAGTCCAGGGCATCAAGGATTCGAGCCGCGACTTCGAGTACTTCGAGGGCGTCTGCGTCGCGACCCGCGACGTGCCCGGATTTCGGATCTTCACCGGCAGCGACACGATGCTCGTCGCGTCACTCGCGGCCGGGGGTGCGGGAACGATCTGTGGAGCGGGCAACGTGGCCCCGGCGTGGGTGGTGCGCATCTACGAGGAATTCCAACGCGGCGACCTCGAGGCGGCAAGGCAGAGCCAGGACAGGTTGTACACGCTCGTCACCGTCCTGCGCAACGGCGTGTTTCCTCTAGCGATCAAGTGCGCGCTTCATCTGCAGGGCGTGTGCGAGCCCTGGTCCGCGCCACCAACGCGCAGGCTTGACGAGCCCCTGGAGGCTCGCCTGCGCGAAAAGCTAGCGGGCTGGGAGCTGCTTACTCCGCAGCGGTCACGGCAGTGAGATCTTCGCCACCACCTGCTGCTGGTAGTGGTGGGGATTGGTGCCGTCGTCGTACGTGCTTATGAAAGTCGCGTAGTCGATCGAGCCCGCGATCTCGTTGCCGAAGTAGTCACCGAGGAACGTGTCCAGGGGGTTGCAGGGACACGAGCGGTTTGGGCTGTTCAGCTGAGGATCCCAGCTGTGCTGCGTGATCCTCACGTTGTGTCCTTTCGGCGCGAGATCGGCCGCATAGAACTGCACGCTTGAGGTGATGCAGTAATTGGTCGCGCCGTATGGCGGCAGCGAGCCGCCATAGTTCGGATTGCTCCGGTCGAGCGCGAGCCCGGCGTTCGCCGCTGCTCTAGTTCCGGCGGCGGGGCACGCCAGCCTGCGGTCGTAGAAGTTGACGCTCACGGTGCCGTCTGGCCCGACCGCCAGGTTGGGCTGGAACTCATCGACGCTCGGATTGGCGTTGTCATTGACCTGGATCGGGTGGGACCACTTCTTGCCCTGATCGTAGGAGGCCGTGAGCAGCATGTTGCCGTAGCCGCTGCTCTTGGACTCGTACGCCAGATAGATCGGATAGTTGGGGCCCAAACGCGTGAGGTGATTGCCGACAGCAAACGTCTCCTCGATGCCGTCCTCGAAGGTGGTGTTGGCGTAGCCGGCACCTGAAAGCGGCGGCGTGTGCACGCCGGCCGCGGCGAGAAGCGGTCCGTTCCAGGAGACACCGCCGTCGGAGGAGTAATCGACGTAGATGTCGACGCAGCACGAGCCCTGGGCCGACGCGTAGTTGACCACAGGCGTGTACACGACACCGTCCGGGTCGACATGCGGGTACAGGTATGTGTTGTTGTTCGTGGCCCCGTTGCCGGTCGGCAGCAACATTGGCGCCGTCCAGTCGCTGTGCGTCCCGTCGCGGTGGGCGATCGCCGTGGAGACGTAGGGCTTGCTGCCGTTGCCGTTGAAGTTCACGAACATCACGTAGACGCGCCCAAAGTTCGGATTGGGGCGTCCGCCGACCGTGGGATTGCGATCGATGGCGATCCACTGCTTGTCGGGCTCCTGACCCAGGCCGGCGTCGGTCGTGAACACGTAGTCCGGATGGCCGGCGTGCGTGGTGATCCAGTCACGCACGCCGGTGACGCCACGTGGACGCACGGCGACCGAGACAGCCTCATTGGGCACAAAGTGGTTTGGCTCGTTCCCCGGCTCGTACTTCTTGTGCCCGCCTTTGTCGTAATAGAACTGGTACGGCAGGATGGCCTCGTAGTAGTTGCCGTAAGGGTCGAACGCACCGACCGGGTCGGTGTTGTCAGTCCACCCTTCGTAGCCAGGGATGTGCCCCATCACGGGCCACGTGATGCCTCCGTCCCAGGATTCGTAGAAGCCGAGCAGGTGGTTGTAGCCCTCGGCTCCGGTGAACCACTTGCTCGAGCCGATGATGTGGTTCGGATTGGTGGGGTCGACGCGGATATCGGACTCCGACTTATCGGTCACGAGCATCGGGCCCGCGGCCGTTGAGGTACCGAACTGCGTCGGGTATTGCTGGCGGCCGATGTCTTCGCCGGTGGTCGCGCGTGGACACGGCAGCTCGCCCGTGTATCCGTCGTTCGGCCCATTGTTGAAGGGGATCGGCACCTCGGGCCGGTAACAGCTCACCTGCCGGCTGGTCACGAAGACGTTCGTGACGCCCCGATTCTTGAAGCTCGCCGCGTACGCCGAGTTGGTCTGCGTGCCCTGCGGGACGTTGCCGACACCGGCTTCGAGGCCGCCGGTGCTCGCCGACATCACGCTGGTTGGGATCAACGCGAACGCGGCCGTCGCGACGGCCATCAGCAGATGCCTGATCGTGCTCACTTCCCCCTCCCGGAGCTCGCCGCCGGAACCTGGCTACCATAGCCGCCCCACGGCCGGCGAGCAAGCTGAATTTCAGCGAGCCTTAAGTCACGATAGCGGTTGCGTCAGGTCGTAGACCGTCACGTCTCCGACCGTCGTCGCGGTGAAATTCTGGCTCACCCAGTTCGCGATCTGGCTGCTCGACCCCCCTCCGCTCCCCCGCATCCCGCCCGCGATGAAGTAGTGGATCTCGCCGCGGGTGACATAGTTCTCGAACTGCGCCAGCGTCGGCGCGGGATCCGAGCCGTTGAAGCCGCCGATCGCCATCACCGCAGCCCCTGTCGCGAGCTCGTAGCCCGCCGCCGAGTTGGCGTCGATGGTGGCCACGATCCAGCGGTACCGGCTCGCGTCGGCCTCGAGCATCGCGGCGAGCTCTGGCGAAACCTGGTTTGCCTGCAGGAAGTTGCCGCCGCCCGGGGCGCCTCCGGCGAAGGCGCCCTGTGGCGGTGCAAAGGTGCCCCCGCCAGGCCGTTGGCCGAGTCCGCCGCCGCCGCCGTTGCCGCCCGGGCCGAAGCCGGCCGCGAGCACGGTCGGCCCGGCGGACGGGATGGCGCCGCTGTGCGAGGTCGAAACGGTCTGGAGCGTGTAGGCCGATGGACCGGCAATGGCAGCGACCAGCGCCAGGGCGGCGACCATGGTCGCCAGGCGCCGCGGCAGCAGCGGGCCGGCGACCATCAGGACGCCCGCGCATAGGCCGGCCGCAAGGATCGCGAGCTTGAGGCCTGGGTTCCAGTCGGGGCTTCGATCAAGTAGAACGTAAGCCCAGCCCACCGTCGCCGCGAGAGCGCCCGCGAGGCAAAGGCGCGCGGCGAGGCCGGCGCGGCGCCGCCAGAGCTCGACGGCGCCCGCGCCCACCAGGGCGCCGATGGCCGGAGCGAGCGCGATCGAGTAGTAGGGGTGGATGATGCCTTGCGCGAAGCTGAACACGGCTCCGGTGACGAGCAGCGATCCACCCCACGTCAGGTAAGACGCGCGCGCGAGGTTGGTCCGCCGGGCGTGCAGCGTGAGCACCAGACCGGCAACCAGCAGGATGATCGCGGCGGGGATGAGCCAGGAGATCTGTCCACCGAACTCGGTGAGAAAGAGGCGATTCCAGCCGGTGAGGCCCCAGCGCGATCCGGCGGCTCCGATCGCGCCGACGCTTCCGGTCTCGTTTCCGGTGAGCCGTCCGAACCCGTTGTAGCCGAAGATCAGGTTGAGCAGGTTGTTGTCCTGCGAACCGCCGATGTACGGACGGTCGGCGCTGGGCCACAGCTGGACGGTGGCCACCCACCATCCCGATGCGATGATCAGAGCCACGCCGGCGATGACGAGCTGCTGGACTCGTTGGAGCAAACGCCACGGCCGGCGACAAGGTAGACCACGACGACGACCGGCACGATGACGAAGGCCTGCAGCATCTTGGCAAGAAAACCGGTGCCGATCAGGGCCGCGGCCAGAACCAGCCAGCGCGTCGAGCCGCTTTCGGTGGCGCGCAATGTTGCGTAGGCGGCGCCGGTGAGGAGCAAGACGAGGAGCGCATCCGGGTTGTTGTAGCGGAACATCAGGGCCGCGACCGGCGTCAGGGTCACAACTGCGCCCGCGATGATGCCGGCGGCGGGGCCGAACCATCTACGCACCGCCACGTAGACAATCGCGACAGTGGCCACGCCTTCCAGCGCCTGCGGCACGAGTACCGACCACTGGTTGAAACCGAAAAGTCGCGCCGAGATCTCCATCACCCAGAGGAAGGCGGGCGACTTGTCGACGGTGATGAAGTTGGAAACGTCGAGGGAGCCGAAGAAGAAGGCCTTCCAGCTCTTCGTGCCGGCCTGAACAGCGGCGGCGTAGTAGGCGTTGGCCCAGCCGTTGCGGTCGAGGCCCCAGACATAGAGGACGAAGGTGACGGCCATCAGCGCCGCGAATGAGAGGCGTGTCCAGACCGCGCTTGAAGCCCGGACCGAGACCGCCCGCGGAAAAGTGATCGCCGCCATGCGCCCGAGGTTGGCGCCGGCGGATCAGGGCGTGATGTGACTTTTCCAGGAAGTTGCTGGGCTTCTCGCCCCCACCCGACCTGGGACGCTCCGCGTCCGAGCCTCCCCAGCAAGTGGGGAGGGAATGTCCGTGCCCACGTTCCTCGGCAAGCGGGGAAGAAAAAAAGAGCCATGCGCGCGGCGGCGCATGGCTCACCCCCCACAGCACTGTGCCGGTGACCCAAACCGGCACACAGATCATTTCGCGGGCCAGGTG
>Ga0209801_1000206_pt1 | contig 40881 bp, 36 predicted proteins | sample GraSoiAngelo_127_FD_185884 | JGI IMG/M metagenome (GOLD analysis project Ga0209801, IMG submission 185884) | Grasslands soil microbial communities from the Angelo Coastal Reserve, California, USA - 14_0927_09_40cm (SPAdes) (version 2) | ecosystem: Environmental > Terrestrial > Soil > Grasslands ... | reverse complement strand
ATCTGGGAGACCGGCTTGCCCGTCTTCACGATCATGTCAGCGAACAAGAGGCCGATCAGGATACCGTCGCGCTCGGGGATGTGTCCGCGCACGGCGAACCCACCCGACTCCTCGCCGCCCAACAGCGCGTTCGTCTCCATCATCTTGGGCGCGATGTTCTTGAATCCGACCGCGACCTCGTAGACGCGCTCGCCAAACTCGGCGCCCAGTTTGTCCACCATCGCGGTCATGTTCACCGTCTTGACGACCGGTCCTCGCTGGCCGCGCGTCTCGAAGAAGTAGAGCATGAGCAGCGCGAACACCTGCAGCTGGTTGATGAAGCGGCCAGTCTCGTCGATGATGCCTACGCGGTCCGCGTCGCCGTCGGTGCAGATGCAGAGGTCCTGGCCTCCGACCTTCATGAAAGCCACCGTGGAGTCGATGTTCGGCGGGATCGGCTCGGGGTTCAGACCGCCGAAGAGCGGGTTGCGCTGGTTGTGCAGCTCGGTCACCGCCGTGCGCCCGCCGCCGATCATTTCGGCGATGTAGCCATAGCCGGAGCCGTACATGCACTCGTGCACGATGCGCAGCCCGGCGTCCTTGATCGCATCGAGGTCGACCATGCGTGCGATCTGCGCGTAGTACGCCGGCCTGGGATCGTAGGAGCTCACCAGCCCGATCGCCACCCTGTGATCGGGAGCCGGCACGTCGTCGAGCGCGTTGATGTTGCGTTCGAGCTCGGCGATCACCTCCGACGGCACGGCGCTGCCGGTCTCAGTCTTGTACTTGTAGCCGTTGAACTGGTAGGGGTTGTGACTGGCTGTGATCGCGACCGCTCCGGTCGCCTTGCGGTCGATGACGGTCCATGACGCGACCTGAGTGGGAGACGGCCTGTCAAACACCAATGTCTTGATGCCGTTGCTCGCGAACACGTCCGAGACCGCCTGGGCGAAATCTTCGGACGCGAACCTGCAGTCGTAACTGACGATGGCCAGGGGGTCGTTCGACCTCGTCTTCATGTACTGGGCGGTCGCCTGCGCTACGCGCCGCACGTTGCCGAACGTGAAGTCGTCGGCGATGATGCCGCGCCAGCCGTCGGTCCCGAACTTGATCTGCTGGGCCATCGGCCTAAAGGTAACGGGTCTTCCGAGCCCGCTTGAGCGCGTCGACGACCTTGCGTACGTCCTGCGCGCGATCGCGCCGGCAGACCAACAGCGCGTCTTCGGTGTCGACGATGATCAGGTCCTCGAGCCCGATCGTCGCGATGAGGCGGCGGTCGCCGAACACCAGGCTGCCGGTGGTATCGATGAGCACGGCTTCTCCGTCGACAGAGTTGCCGCGCGCGTCGGCGTGCACTCGATCGCCGAGCTCGGCCCAGTTCCCGATGTCGGCCCAGTCAAATGTGGCGGGCACGAGCAGCAATCGATCGGTCTTCTCCATGACCGATCGATCGATGACCTCGACTCGGAGACGACTGTAGAGCTCAGCCGCCGCAGGCTCGTCGCCCGCCTGGCGCGCGGCGACGACGTTGCGGAGGCCGGCAAGGTGTCGCGGAGCGTGACGGCCCAGCTCGTCGATGAACGTGGAGAGTCGCCACGAAAACCAGGCCAGGTTCCAGAAATACCCGCCCTCACGCACGAAACGTCTGGCGCTGGCGGCGTTCGGCTTTTCGATGAAGCGCTTGACACGCAATGTCCCGCGCGACAGGCGTCCGGGGGCGTGGATGTAACCGAGTCCGGTCGAGGGAAACGTGGGCTTGAGGCCCACCGTCACGAGGTTGTCGCTGGACGCGGCGGCCGCCACCGCTGTCCGTACGGCCTTCGCGACCAGGGCCGCACCATGCACCACATGGTCAGCGGGCAGGGCGACCATCACCGCGTCTGGAAACCTTTCGCTGAGCGTGAGCGCCGCCAGCCCATAGGCGTTGGTGGTGCCGCGCGCGGACGGCTCGAGGATGAGCTGCGAGGCGTCCACCTCGGGCAGGACGCTCGCGATGATCTCGCGCTGCCTGACCTCCGTCAGGACGAATACCTCATCGGCCACCGCACGCGCCCGGTCGTAGGTGGCCCGAAGCAGCGGCCGGCCGCGATCGCCTAGCGGCAGCACGTGCTTGGGCCGCGCGCTGCGCGAGCGCGGCCACAACCGCGTCCCAGCGCCGCCCGCTGGAATGACGGCGATCGTCGCCCCACCCCTGCCTCCTCTCGTTGAACGGAGAGGGCTGTTGCCCGCTGCGGCCTGGCTCAAGCCCGCTGCGACAGCTCTTCGGCCAGCTCGGCCGCCCGCGCGGTCGACTCCCAGGGCGCGTCGATGTCGGTCCGGCCGAAGTGACCATAGGCTGCCGTCTGCCGGAACAGCGGGCGCCGGAGGTTCAGCTCCTTGATGATGCCGAGCGGGCTCAAGTCGAAGAGCTTGGTGACCGCGGCGGCGATCGCCGCGTCGGGCACTTTTCCGGTGCCGAACGTGTCGACCCGAACCGCCACCGGCTTGACCACGCCTATGGCGTAGGAAACCTGGAGCTCGCATTTGCTTGCCAGGCCCGCGGCGACGATGTTCTTGGCGACGTGACGCGCCCCGTAAGCGCCAGCGCGGTCCACCTTCGTAGGGTCCTTGCCGGAAAAGCAGCCACCCCCATGGCGGGCGTAACCGCCGTACGTGTCGACCATCACCTTGCGTCCGGTCAGTCCTGCGTCGGCAACCGGGCCGCCGATCACGAACCGCCCAGTCGGATTGATGAAGGAGCGCAGCGATCCATTGCGCGTCTGGCTGGGGATGACAGCGTCGATCACATGTTGCGTGATGTCGCTGCGCAGCTGGTCGACATCTACCTCGTCGTGGTGCTGCGTCGAGACGACGACGTTGTCGACGCCCTCGGGCTTGCCGTCGTCGGAGTAACGCACGGTCACCTGGACCTTTCCGTCTGGGCGCAGGTAAGTCAGCGTCTTGTTGCGTCGAACGTCGGCGAGCTTGTGCGCTAGGCGATGCGCGAGCGTGATCGGCAGTGGCATCAGCTCGGGCGTCTCGTCGCACGCGAAGCCGAACACCATCCCCGAGTCACCGGCGCCGCCGACGTCCACTCCCTGCGCGATATCGGGCGACTGCTCGTCGATGCTGCTGACGACACCGCACGTCTCGGCGTCAAAGCCGTACTTCGCGCGGGTGTACCCGACCTCGCGCACGGTCTGCCGGATGATGCGTGGAATGTCGACGTAGCAGTCCGTCGTGATCTCCCCCACCACGATCACCAGGCCGGTGGTGACGATCGCCTCGCATGCGACGCGGGCCAGCGGGTCCTTGGCCAGGATCGCGTCGAGGATGGCGTCGGAGATCTGGTCGGCCAGCTTGTCGGGATGGCCTTCGGTGACTGACTCGGACGTGAATAGCGACGGCATGCGGTCCTCCTTTGCATCTCCCGCGCCGGCAAGGCCAGGCCGCCGTTTTGGGCCAGTCCCCAAGCGCCAGGTTCTGGGACGGCGCGAATGCTAACCCAGGTGCAGGTAGTGGATACCCGAATGCCGGAACAGCTTGGAGCCGCGTGCGTGGAGAAGCTGCGCCATCGCCGCCCTCGACGATTCCATCACCGATTCGAGGTGCTCGCGCTTCATCTCCCACGTCGCGGTCGGGGTGGTCACCGGGCAGAAAACCACGATCCTGCATCGCTCGCGCAGCCGTTCGTAGTCGCTGAGCATCTGGTGATGCAGGGACAGCTGGAGCGTGCGCGCGATCAGCTCGCCGAAGCCGGCGGGAGCCTCTTCACGCTCGCCGCCCGCCATCAGGCTGATGGCGAGGATCTCCTTGGCCCCGTCGTCGACCGCGATGTTCAGCGGGGTGTTCGCGACCACACCGCCGTCGAGGTGATCCCGCTCGTTGATGCGCACCATCGGAAACACGCCGGGGATGGCAGTCGAGGCGAGGAGCGCGGGCGTCAGGTCGCCGGACCGGAACACCGCGGGCTTGCCTGCGTTGAGATCGGTGGCGACCACCGCCAGGGGAACGCGAAGCTGCTCGAAAGTCGAGACGCCGGTGAGAGCCTGCGCCCGGTCGATCAGCCGCCTGACATTCTGTTGAGGGAAGGCGCTCAGCGTGTCGCGCCGGATGCCAGAGACGAGCAGGCCGAGCGGGTGGGCCTGAAACACGCTAAGCGCCGGCCGGGACATCCAGACCTCGCGCAGCATCATCGTCCCGGCAAGAGAGGGGTACGCGGCGATAGAGGCGCCGTTCAAGGCGCCCACGCTAGTGCCGACGATCGCTGTCGGCGCTTCGATGTTGGCCTCGAAGAGCGCTTGCAGCACGCCGACCTGAGCCGCACCGCGCGCACCGCCCCCGCCCAGCACCCACGTGCGCCGAGCGGGTCCAAACATTGGCAGCTAGGTGCCTTCCTCCCACGAGGAAAGATAGCGGCGCTGTTCGTCGGTCAGCGTGTCGATCTTGATCCCCATCGCGTGCAGCTTCAGCCGCGCGACCTCGGCGTCAATATCCGCCGGCACGTCGTAAACCTTTCGTTCGAGCTGCTTGGCGTTCTTGGCGATGTACTCCGCGCACAGCGACTGGTTCGCGAAGCTCATGTCCATGACGGCGGCAGGGTGGCCCTCCGCGGCGGCGAGGTTGATAAGGCGGCCTTCCCCGAGGAGAAACAGCCGCCGGCCGTCGCCGACGCGGTACTCCTGGACCGACGGCCTCACCTGCCGCACGCCGGTGGCAATCTCGTCCAGCGCCTTCAGGTTGATCTCCGAGTTGAAGTGCCCCGAGTTGGCGAGGATTGCGCCGTCCTTCATGGCATCGAAGTGCTTGCGGTCCAGCACGTTCACGTCACCGGTCACCGTGACGAAGATGTCTCCCTCGCGCGCCGCGTCGTCCATCGTCATCACGCGGAAGCCATCCATCGCCGCCTCGAGCGCCTTCACCGAGTCGACCTCTGTGATGACGACGTCGGCGCCGTGGCCCTTCGCCCTGGACGCCAGCCCGCGGCCAACCCAGCCGTAGCCGGCGATGACAAAGGTCTTGCCCGCCAGCAGCACGTTGGTCGCCCGGATGATCCCGTCAATCGTCGACTGACCGGTGCCGTAGCGGTTGTCAAACATGTGCTTGGTGTCGGCCTCGTTCACGGCGACGATCGGATAGGAGAGGACGTTGTGCTCCGCCATCGCGCGCAGACGGATCACGCCAGTCGTCGTCTCCTCGGTACCGCCGATCACCTCCGGCAGCTGGTCGCGCCTCGACTTATGCAGGACCGAAACGAGGTCGGCGCCGTCGTCCATCGTCACTTGCGGCCGGTGGTCGAGCGCGGCTTCTATGTGCTGGTAGTACGTATCGTTGTCCTCGCCTCGGATCGCATACGTCTTGATCGCGTGATGCGAAGCAAGCGCTGCCGCGACGGCGTCGTTGGTCGAGAGCGGATTGGACGCGCACAGCGCGATGTCCGCGCCGCCTGCCTTCAGCGTCAGCATCAGGTTTGCAGTCTCGCTCGTGACGTGAAGACACGCCGCGAGGCGCAGGCCCTTCAACGGCTGCTCGGTGGTGAACCGCTGGCGGATCAGGCTTAGAACCGGCATCTCGCGCGCGGCCCAGTCGATGAGGTCCTGACCCTGCGCCGCCAGGTTCAGATCTTTGACGTCGTTTCCCCTGGAACTTACCTTCAAGTCGGACTCCTAGTACACGATCTCACTGACAAGCTTCACGTCCTGCAGGCGCTGACGTCCCTCGAGATAGCCGAGCTCGATCAGAACCTGCACGCCGACCACGGCTGCACCGAGCTTTCGCAGCAACCGCACGGCCGCTGACGCGGTACCGCCCGTGGCAAGAACATCATCCACGATCAAGACCGACTGGCCGGGCTGAACGGCGTCGGAGTGGACCTCGAGCGAGTCTGTCCCGTATTCGAGGTCATACGACTCCATGACCGTGGTCCAGGGAAGCTTGCCGGTCTTGCGTATAGGCACGAAACCGGCGCCAAGCTTGACCGCGATCGCCGCGCCCGGGATGAATCCTCGCGCTTCGATCGCGGCCACGAGGTCAGGCGGGTCGGCGGTCCAAGGCCTCGACATCATCTCCACGACCTCGGCAAAGATCTTCTTCTCGGCAAGCAGCGGGGTGATGTCACGGAAGATGATCCCCTTCTGCGGGTAGTCGGCCACGTCCCTCACATAGCGCTTCAATTCCTCGGGCGAAGTCATACGACTGAACGAAAGTATTCAAGAGTTCGGCCCAGCCCGTCTTCCAGGCCGACCTCGGGCTGCCAGCCAAGAAGCTCTTTCGCGTGCGCGATGTCGGGCCGGCGCTGCTTCGGATCGTCCACAGGGAGGTCGCGGTGTTCGATCCGGCTCTTCGAGCCGGCGAGCCGGATGATCGTCTGCGCGAGCTCGAGCACCGTCACCTCCTCCGGGTTGCCCAGGTTCACCGGCAGCTCGTCGCCCTTGTCCAGCGCCGCGAGGATCCCCCGTACAAGGTCGGAGACGAAGCACAGGCTGCGCGTCTGCGAACCATCGCCGTACACGGTCAGCGGCTCGCCGCGGATCGCCTGGGCCATGAAGTTCGGAACCGCGCGACCGTCGGACACCTGCATCCGCGGCCCGTGCGTGTTGAAGATGCGCACGATCCGGGTGTCGACCTGGTGTGTGCGTTGGTAGGCCATCGCAAAAGCCTCTGCGCAGCGCTTGGCCTCGTCGTAGCAACCGCGCGGGCCGATGGGATTGACGTTGCCCCAGTAGGACTCCGGCTGCGGATGGACGAGCGGGTCGCCGTACACCTCGGATGTCGACGCGAGCAGAAAGGTCGCGTTCTTTGCCCGCGCGAGGCCGAGCATGTTCATCGTCCCGACCGTGCCGACCTTCAGGGTGTGGATTGGGTTCGAGTCGTACTGCGGTGGCGACGCCGGCGAAGCGAAGTGCAGCGCATAGCGCACATCGCCGCCGATGAAGATGCCGTGGTTGATGTCCATCCGGCGAAATTCGAAGTCGGGGTTCGAACGGAGCGCCTTCAGATTGTCCGCCGACCCGGTGATGAAGTTGTCGAGCGCAAGCACGCGGCAGCCGCGGTCGAGCAGGGACTCGCAGAGGTGTGAGCCGATGAATCCGGCCCCGCCGGAAACTACGGAGGACGAGCGCGTCCGCGCCAGACGCGACCTGGTACGCATCCTTCAGGTATTCGACATCGGGCAGGAGGGTCCGGGAGCGCTCCATCGCCGCCGGGTCGTAGGCGCGCACCTCGGCGCCGGCCGCAAGCAGAACCTTGGCGATGTCCACGCTCGGCGCCTCGCGCATATCGTCGGTGTTGGGCTTGAAAGCAAGGCCGAGCAGGCCTATGACCTTCGCCGGCAGCTCTTCGAGGCACTCGCGAAGCTTGTCGATGACGAGCATCCGCTGGTCGCGGTTGATGTCCATCACCGCGTGCAGCAGCTCGGGGTGGTAATTGAAGTTTTCAGCAAACGCTGTAAGGGCTGCAACGTCTTTTGGAAAACAGGAACCACCCCAGCCCAGCCCGACGTCGAGATAGCTCGGACCGATTCGTTTGTCCAGGCCCATACCCTCGGCGACGAGCTTGGCGTCGGCGCCGACACGCTCGCTGATCCGCGCGATCTCGTTGATGAACGAGATGCGGGTCGCCAGAAACGCGTTCGACGCGTACTTGACCATCTCCGCGGTGTAGATATTTGGAGTGATCAGGATCGGCGCCTCGAGCGGCGCGTACAGCATCGCGACCTTCTCTGCCGCGTCGCGGTCGTGGCTGCCCACGACGATACGGTCCGGGTGCATGAAGTCCTGGATGGCTGACCCTTCGCGAAGGAACTCGGGGTTGGAGACGACAGTCGCCGCGAATTCGCCGTTGCGCCGCTTGAGCACCGCCGACACCATATCGCCGGTCAGCGGGGGCACCGTGGACTTGTTGACCACGACGAGCGGTCCGTCCATCGCGTCCGCGATCGAGCTCGCGGCGGCCTCGACATAGGAAAGGTCGGCCTCCCCGCCCTCGCCCTCCGGGGTGCTCACGGCGATGATCGCGTACTCCGCGCCCGGCACCGCGTCCGCGTACGAGGTCGTGAACGCGAGGCGCCTCGCCTTCGCGTTGCGCTCGACCAGCTCCTGAATGCCTGGCTCGTAGAACGGGACCTGATTGCGTCGGAGACGGGCGATCTTCTCGTGGTCGACGTCGACCACAGTGACCTGATTACCGAGGTCGGCCAGGCAAGCGGCCGTCGTCAACCCAACGTAGCCCGCGCCGATCACGGCGACTTTGCTCATGGCGCGCCGATTATGCCTTGATCAGCGATTCGTAGACCGCGATAGTCTCCCGAGCGGCCTTGTCCCAGCTGAAATTGCGTGCGCGACGCAGCCCTGCTCGGCTCCAACGTTCACGCTGCCCGATCATGGCCGCCGCCGCTGCGCCCAGCGCGTTGCCATCGCCGTCCTCGACGAGCATGCCGACCTCGTCCACGACCTCGGGCAGGCTCGTGTTGCGAAACGCCGCCACCGGGCACCCGCATGCCATCGCTTCCAGGCACGGCAGGCCGAAGCCCTCATACCGGCTGGGGAAGACCAGGCAGCCGGCGGCCGAGTAGAGGTCGGCGAGCGATCCGTCGTCGACACGCCCGACCTGGACGGCGCCTGGCATGTTCGGCGGCGCCTGGCGCCCCGGATCTCCCACGAGAACTAGCTGCACGCCCGGGAGCGAGGACCGCGCCGCGTTCCACGCGTCCAGCAGCGCCGCCGGATCCTTGCGCGCGTCCAGCGCGCCGACAAACAGAAGGTAAGGGCCTTCGACACCCCACCTGCCGCGCACCCGTTCCGCGGCGCCTTCCCTGGGCGCGAACACCGGGTCGGCCGCCTCGCTGATGACGCGGACCCGCTGCCGCGCCGCCACCCGCAACCGCGCTGCGTCCTCGGCGGTGGCTTTCGACACCGCGATCACGGCGTCGGCCCTGCGCAGCAGGCGAAACGCCGCCATGTAGCGCAACCTCTCGCCGCGCATCCGAGGACCTCCCCAAGCCCAGGGGATCAGATCGTGGAGCGTCACCACCATGGGACGAGGGCTGCGGCCCGGAAGGTGGAAATCTATGGCGTGGTAGACGTCGGGGGCAATGCGCTGGATGTCAGCGGTCAGGGCGACCGCGTCCTCGTACGCAGCCAGCTGCCCATGGCTGCGGCGCCTACACCCGGCGAGCCTGTAGCCGCCGGGCGGTAGGTCCGGCTCGTCAAACGCGACGTCCAGGAGGAGAGTCATGTGCGAATCGAAGCCGGCACGGATCAGGCCTCCGAGCAGTCCCCGGGCGTAGGCGCCGACGCCGCGGCCGCCGCTTGGACCCTGTAGAGGTCTCATGTCCAGCAGCACGGTCGGGCGACCCGCGCCCTTCCGGGGTGAGTTCATGAGCACGAGGAAGCATAATTTGCCCGCCATGAACGACCTTGATCTCGTGATCGTCGGCGGCTGCGGCCATGTCGGCCTGCCGCTCGCCTTGTCGCTGGCCGAATGCGGCTACCGGGTCGGCATCAACGACATCGACCAGGCGAAGATCGACCAGGTCAAGGCGGGACGCGTGCCCTTCAGCGAGACGGGCGCCGAGGCCTTGCTGTCTGCGCTGCTGCCGACAGGCCGCCTCGAGCTGTCGCCGGACCCGGCCATGCTGCGCCGGACCAAGACGATCATCCTGGTCATCGGCACGCCCATCGACGAGTTCATGAATCCGTCGGTCCGGATCTTCGAGCGCGTCCTCGACGATCTCACGCCTCACGTGCAGAGCGGCTCGCTCGTCGTTCTCCGCTCGACGGTTTATCCCGGGACGACGGAGACGGTGGAGCGGCGCCTACGCGCCGCCGGCATCGAAGCGGAGGTCGCGTTCTGTCCGGAGCGAATCGCCGAGGGTCATGCGCTGGAGGAGCTGCGGACCCTGCCGCAGCTCGTCGGCGTGAACTCCGACGCGGCGTTTGCAAAAGCGAAGGCGCTGTTCGAGCGGATGGGGGTTTCCGTGGTCCGCACGACGCCGCTCGAGTCCGAACTGGCCAAGCTCCTCACCAACACCTGGCGCTACATGAAGTTTGCGATCGCCAACCAGTTCTTCCAGATCGTCAACCGGTCGGGGCTCGACTACAACCGGGTGCTCAATGCGATCCGGCAGGACTACCCGCGCGCGCAGGACCTACCTGGGCCTGGCTTTGCCGCTGGCCCTTGCCTGTTGAAGGACACGATGCAGCTCTCCGCTTTCACGTCGGACCACTTCCCCATGGGCCAGGCGGCCATGCAGGTCAACGAGGGCCTTCCCGGCTACATCGTCGACACGCTGAACTCACGCAAGCCGCTTCTCGGGCGGACCGTCGGCATCCTCGGCATGGCGTTCAAGGGAGAGTCCGACGACCCCCGCGCATCGCTGAGCTACAAGCTGCGCAAGCTGGCCCAGTTCAAGGGCGCCAAGGTCATGTGCACCGACCCCTACGTCCCAGACCCCAGCTTCGAGCCTCTCGACAAGGTCCTGCGCGAGTCGGATGTCATCGTGGTGGGGGCACCGCATCGCGTGTATCGCGGCCTCGAGCTGGACGGGCGCGAGGTGGTGGACATCTGGGGCGTAACTGGACCGATAAGACTATGAGAGGGAACGCGGCGTTCCCTCTCAACGCGGCGCTTCGCGCTGGTGCTCTCCCCTTCGCTTGAAAGTCCTCGTCACCGGCGCCGCGGGATTTATCTGTGGCTACCTCGTCGCCGAGCTCCTCGACGCCGGCCATGAGGTCGTCGGCGTGGACAACTTCAGCAAGTACGGCCGCGTCTCACGGACGTTCGACAACGACCCTCGATACCGCCTCGTCGAGGGCGACGCCAAGGACGCCGGGCTCCTGCGCAGGCTCGCTTTGGATTGCGACCACATCGTGGCCGGCGCCGCGATGATCGGCGGCATCTCGTATTTCCACGAGTTCGCGTACGACCTGCTGGCGGAGAACGAACGCATCAGCGCCGCGACCTTCGATGCGGCGGTGAACGCGTTTCGCAACGGTCGCCTACAGAAGATCACCGTTCTCTCGAGCAGCATGGTCTTCGAATCGGCGTCGGTGTTCCCCACTCCTGAGGGCGCTCAGATGACCAGCCCACCACCCCGGTCGACCTATGGCTTCCAGAAGCTCGCCACCGAGTACTTCGCGCGTGGGGCGCACGAGCAGTACTCGCTGCCCTTCACGATCCTGCGTCCTTTCAACTGTGTGGGCATCGGCGAGCGCCGAGCGCTGCGGGACAGCGACGTAAACAGTGGCAACGTCAAGCTCGCTATGAGCCACGTCGTCCCCGACCTCGTCCAGAAGGTGCTGAAAGGCCAGGACCCGCTGCACATCCTCGGCGACGGAAGCCAGGTGAGGCACTACACCTACGGCGGGGACCTCGCGCGCGGGATCCGGCTCGCCATCGAATCGGAGCGGGCGCTCAACGAGGATTTCAACCTGTCCACGGCCCGCTCGACCACGGTTCGCGAGCTGGCGGAGATCGTCTGGAGGAAGATCCAAGGCAAGGACCGGCCGCTGCGGGTCGTCTCGGATCGGCCCTACGAGCACGACGTGCAGATGCGCGTGCCAGACGTCGCCAAGGCACGAGATGTTCTCGGCTTCGAGGCCACCACCCCGCTCGAGGAAGTGCTCGACGAGGTGATCCCGTGGATCCGCGACGAGATCGAGGCCGGCCGCATCTAGGCACGTGGGCGACGAGACGCCGGCGCTCAGCGTCGTGATACCGGTCTACAACGAGGGCGAGAACGTCGTCCCCACGCTGCGCGGCGTCGTCGAGCACACCAAGACCAGGCCGCTCGAGGTCCTTGTGGTTCATGACTTCGACGAAGACACGACCGTGCCGGTGGTCAAGCGCCTGCAGGCCGAGCTGCCCCAGCTGCGCCTGCACAAGAACACGCTTGGCCGCGGGGTACTGAACGCCATGAAGTCCGGGCTGCGCGCCGCACGCGGCCCCTTCGTCCTCATCACCATGGGCGACGGCTCGGACGACCCGGCCGACATCGATCCCATGTACGCGCTTGCCCGGGGTGGCGCGGATGTCGTCGCCGGATCGCGCTACATGCGGGGCGGGCGCCAGCTTGGCGGCCCCCTCCTCAAGCGCACCATGTCACGCGCCGCCGGCCTGTCGCTGCACTGGTTGGGAGGCCTGCCCATCCACGACGCGACCAGCAATTTTCGGCTTTACTCGAAACGCCTCCTCAACCAGGTCACCATCGAGTCACGGGGTGGTTTTGAGCTCGGCCTGGAGCTCACGGTCAAGGCGTACCGGCTTGGGATGCGCGTGGCCGAGGTGCCCACCACCTGGAGCGATCGCACCGCGGGCCAGAGCCGATTCCGGCTCTGGCAGTGGCTTCCGCGCTATCTGCATTGGTACTGGCGCGGAATCGGTGGAAGATTTCGGACCAGAGGCTAAGATGTCGCGCGTGAACCGCCTGATCTATGCCCTCGCGATCTCGTTTTTGGCTCTTGGACCGCTGACCGCCGCGGCTGCCCCGATCCCTTCGCCGGGGCTCGACACTGTGCTGGTGGCGCCACCGAGCGGCTACACCGAGCTGACATCGACCTCATTCCATGGCTCGTTCACCGCCCATGACTACGCGGTGGCAAGCGATGAGGCCCAGGCGACCGAGATCGAGAAGACCCTGAACCACGACGGTTTCGTCGATGGATACGGGAAGACATGGATCGACAAGGCCTCGTCGCGCGCGATGGTCGAGGCCGTGATCGCGTTCACGGGCGGGCGGGGCGCCAAGGACTGGCTGACCGCCGCTGAGGCGGGCGACAAGTCCGACCCGACCTACGTCCGCGCCGACACGATCACCGGCGTCAACCCTTATTACGGTGGCCACTTCAAGTACTCGTCCAGCAACACGGTCGGCGACGTCTTCTCGTTCGTGAAGGGCAACGACGTCTTCATCGTCGGCGTCGTGTCGACCAAGGACGACGTGCTCAGCCTCGCAACGACGCAGACCAAGACGCAGTTCGACCAGGCGCCGGGGCAAACGATTCCCTCATCCCAGTGGCCCGAGAACGCCTCCAAGACTGTGGCCGGCTCGTTCCCCTTGCTGGCGGTGGGCATCATCGGGGCGCTGATCGTGGTCGCCGTCGTGGCGGTGCTCGCCCTGACGATGCGACGGCGCGGCGGCATGACGCCCGCGATGGTGGCAGCACCCGGCGCGATGGGTTCCCCGCCGGCCGGCGGCGTTCAAATGTCGACGGATGGCAAGTACTGGTGGGACGGTCAGAACTGGCGCGACGCAGCCACAGAGACGCCTCCGTCAGCGCAGAGATCCAGCGATGGAGCACTCTGGTGGGATGGGCAGAACTGGCGTACAGTCCCCCACGCCGGCCCGCCCCAGCAGCCGCAGCAGGAGTGGCCGCCAACCTCCTGAGCCTGGGTTGACTCGTCTGATCGTGGCGACGGCCGTGGCCGCGCTGGCGTTCCTTCCGGCGGTCGCCCTCGCGGCACCCACGCCGGCGCCAAGCCTGGCCACCCTCTTGGCCGCACCACCGGCCTCCGACTACAAGGAGGACACCACCCAGGGCCTCGCCCTCGAGGGTCCGTTCGGCCTCAAGGACTACGTCGACTTTCTCGGACCAGCCGATCCTTCGGGGACGCAGACCACCCTGCAGCGCGACGGGTTCGTTTCTGGATATGGCCGCAGCTGGGTCCAGCAGGCTTCCAGCCACCTGCTGCTCGAGATCGTGATCGCCTTCAGCGGCGGATCCGGGGCCAAGAAGTGGCTGGGGACGTCGCAGGAACTGGACAAGGCGGACCAGTTCTACAAGAGCGCGATGTCGATCACCGGCATCGAGACGGCCTACGGGGTGCACTTCGCCGACCCGACCACCCCCGCCTACGCCGACGTCGCCTACTTCGTCAAGGGCAACGACTACTTCATCATCGGGCTCGTTTCCGGGGCCGACGACCTTGGCGATTCCACCCCAAGCCAGACCAGGCGCCAGTACGACACCGCTCCGCCGTACACGATTCCGCCTTCGCAGTGGCCGGAGTCGGCGCGGTCGATCCTGGCCGACCCTCTCAAGCTCGTGACGCCCGCTGCGTACGTGCTGGGCGCTGCCGTCGCGGTCGCGGTGCTCGCCGCCCTCATCGTGCTCCTCGTATTGCGGCGCCGGCCGCGCGTGCAGCACGCCGCCGCGATCGAGCTCCATATATCGCCGGACGGGCGGTACTGGTGGGACGGCCAGGCCTGGCGCGAGTCATCGCACGATATCCCGCCCAACGCGCTGCGCTCTGACGACGGGCACTACTGGTGGGATGGCGGTGAGTGGCGGCTGATTCGCGAGGCTTCTGCTTCCGGCTGACCTCTACGTGACCAGCGGTCGGTAGTTGCGCCGGTAGTACTCCCAGTACTCGCCCGACTTGAGGGGCCGCCACCACTCTGGATGCTCCTCGTACCAGTGCACCGTCCGCTCGAGCCCCTCCGGAAAGGTGACCTGCGGTTCCCATCCAAGGGCAGTGATCTTTGCGATGTCGACCGCGTACCGATAGTCGTGCCCTGGCCTATCCGCGACGAACTCGATGAGGCTGCGGGGCTTGCCCATGATGTCGAGCACCGCCTCGGCAACCTGCAGGCCGCTCGTCTCACCCCCCGTACCGACGTTGTACACGTTGCCGGCGGGAGCCTCATGGAGAACGAGATCGATCGCCCGGCAGTGGTCCTCGACGTAGATGAAGTCCCTCACCGCGGTGCCGTCGTTGTACAGTGGGAGCCGCAAGCCATCCATCGCGTTGGTGATCAAGACCGGGATGAGCTTTTCCGGGTACTGGTTTGGACCGTAGTTGTTGGAGCCGCGGGTCACCAACAGCGGTAGCCCGAAGCTTTCGGCGTAGGCATGCGCGAGATGCTCGCCGCCCGCCTTGCTTGCCGAGTAAGGGCTCCGCGGCCGGAAGGCGTCGGTTTCCAACGACCGGCCCTCGCCCACGTGACCGTAGACCTCGTCGGTGCTGACGAGGAGGAACACCTGGTGCTCGTGCCTTCGCGCGGCCTCGCACAGCACAGCCGTCCCGCGCACATCGGTGTCGATGAACGCCAGAGGATCCATCAGCGAGCGGTCGACATGTGTCTCGGCGGCGAAGTTGACGATGGCGTCGCACTCCTCCGCCAGCGAGTCGACCAGCCCAGCATCGCAGATGTCGCCATGCACGAATCGGTAACCCGGCTGGCCATCGAACTCGTGGAGATTCGCCAGGTTGCCTGCATACGTGAGCTTGTCGAGGACGGTGACCTCCACCTCAGGGCGCTTCTGTCGCAGGTGGCGGACGAAGTTGGAGCCGATGAACCCGGCCGCTCCCGCAACCAGGAGGCGCTTGAGCGGCCGGCTCACGTGATGCGCGGCCCGGACGTCCAGTCGTAGCCGATCGTCGGGTCGTCGTGAGGTATCCGACCCTCGTCATCCGGGGCGTACACGCCCGACGTCACGTAGAGAAGATGCGTGCGCTCGAGCGCGCGGCAGCCATGCGCGACACCGGGTGGGATCTTCAGGCACGAGGGCGCTCCGTCTCCCATGAGCAGCTCCATCAGCTGACCCTTCGTCGGCGACCCCTCGCGCGTGTCGTAGAGCGCGACCTTGAGCGCCCCGATCGCGTACCACCAGTCGGTCTGCCGCTGATGGATGTGCCATGCCTTGATCACACCTGGGTGCATCAGCGAGTGGCTCCACTGGCCGAAGTGCTCGAAGAAATCGTCGGTCTCCCGGATGACCTCACGAAAGAAACCGCGCTCGTCTTCATGCGTCACGAGGTCTTTGACAACGACGCCTTCGATCACTGATTCTCGCCGGGTCACGATTCCTTGTTCGCGCCGTGGGCACGCACGAAATCGCCGACCGCGTGGTAGGCGGGGATCGACTCACCCGCGTCACCCCAGAATCCATCGAGGACGTCGTACTCCATCTGGCTGTGGTCGAGGTACCAGTTGTTGACGTCGGTGATCTCGAGCTCGCCACGCCCCGATACCTTCAGCTCGGGCAGGACTCTCCAGACGGACTCGTCGTAGAAATACACGCCCGTTACCGCGAAGTCGCTGGGCGGCTGTTCCGGTTTCTCGATGATCCGGGCGATCCTGTGGTTGCCATCGAACTCAGCTACACCCAGGTTGCAGAGGTGCGCCCGGTCGCTCTCCCGGGAGAGCACGACCCGCGCCCCGCTCTTCTGCTTGCGGAACGCTTCCACGCATGGACGAAGCGAGCGCTCAAAAACGTTGTCGGCAAGGAGCACCACGCAGCGGTCGCCAGCCACGAACTTCTCCGCGAGGCCCAATGCCTCCGCGATTCCCCCAGCCTTCTCCTGGTACGCATAGAACAGCCGGTCGATGCCGAACTCGTGCCCGTTGCCGAGCAAACGCAGGAACTCACCCGCGTGAGTGCCGCCGGTGACGAGCATGATCTCCCCCACCCCGGCGCCGACGAGCGCCTCGATCCCGTAGTTGATCATGGGGCGGTCGTAGAGCGGCAGCAGGTGCTTGTTGGTGATCCGCGTCAGCGGATGCAGCCGGCTGCCGGTGCCGCCGGCGAGTATCACTCCCTTCATCGTCCCCGGATTATCGTTCAGGAGATGGGAGCCGATCCCCCCGGCCAGATCCCTCCGCCGCGCCAGCAAACCATGTTTTCGCCCGATGGCTTCTGGTGGTGGGACGGCTCACAGTGGAAGGCCGCGGTCTCCGCGGACCGGTTGTGGCGGTGGAACGGCCAGACCTGGGAGCCGAATCGCGGTGCCGCCGCACCCGCGCGCGCGGGCGGCGGCGGGACCGCAACGGCCGTGGTCGTCACCATCCTTGGCTTTGCGGCGGTCGCGGTCCTGGTTTCGATCCTGGTGATCGTGGCCCTGCTCGCGATGGGCAATCAGCTATCGAACGTTTTCGAAAACGTGGTCACGGCGCTGGGAGCGAGTCCGACTCCGACCCCCTGAACCAGCGGTAGGCCACATGTTGTTGTGGCAGACTGGCGCCTGCACAACAGATGGCACGACCCGACAACTGGCCGCGGACGATCCTGCATGTCGACCTGGACGCGTTCTACACGTCCGTCCACCAGCGGGACGACCCCAAGCTGCGCGGCATTCCCGTCGCTGTGGCGGGGCGGTCGCGGCGAGCGGTCGTGATGGGCGCGTCATACGAGGCGCGTGGTTATGGGGTCCGCTCTGCGATGCCGCTGCACGAGGCCCTTCAGGTGTGCCCCCAGCTGACCGTGGTCGCGCCGGATGGCGCCCGCTACCGTGAGGCAAGCCGGGTCGTCCACCAGATCTTCCGCCGCTTCACATCACCGGAGCTGGTCGAGGGCGTCGCGCTCGACGAGGCCTACCTCGACGTCACCGCGCGCACAAGGCACGGCACGTCGACCGCGGACGATGTGGCGCGCCGGATCAAGTTCCAAGTCCACACGGAGGTCGGGCTCACCGCATCGGTGGGCGCCGCGACCTCAAAGCTGGTCGCCAAGGTGGCGAGCGGGACCCGCAAACCCGACGGCCTGGTCCTCGTCCTACCCGGCACGGAGTCGGATTTCCTTGCGCCGCTGCCCATCGGTGTCATTCCGGGGCTCGGCCCGAAGACCGAAGAGCGGTTGCATGCGATGGGCCTGCGCACCGTGGGCGCGCTGGCCGCCTATGAGACGCAACGCCTGGTCCAGGCGCTCGGCACGAATGGCGCCGTCCTCCAACGACTCGCCCAGGGCCGCGACCGAGCGCCGGTCGACGGCAGCCGGCCCGCCAAGACGATCTCGGCGGAGACGACGTTCGAGGACGATGTCAGCGACCGGGCCCAGCTCGAGCGCGCGCTTCGCGACCTCACCGACCGAGTCACCGAACGGCTGAAGACCGACGGCGTGCGCGCGCGGACGGTCTACGTGAAGCTGAAGCTCCCTGACTTCAGGCTCGTGAGCCGCCAGGTGAGCCGGACGAGCCCGACCGACGACGTCGAGACGATCTTCCGCGCCGCGCGTTCGGCGCTGGAGAAGTCGCACGTGGAGTCGCGGCCGGTGCGCCTGATCGGGGTGGGACTGTCGGGCCTCGAGCACCCCGAGCCGGACCTGCAGATGACCCTCTTCGACTAGGTGGCGTCCGGTCGATCACCGGTCGCGGCAGCGCGGCCACCACGTCGCCAACCGATCTCCAGCCCAATTTTTCACGCGCACGCTCGATCAGCGCGCGGAACACCATCGCGGTCGCCCTTGCGTCGTCGAGCGCCGCGTGGGCCGGCGTGACGTCGAGTCCCAGCTCGTCCACGAGCCGGGCCAGCCCCGGCGTCTGGCCCTTCGGCAGGTCGAGCACGAGCCGGGCCAGGGCCGTGGTGTCGATGATCGGGTGCTCGAGCGGGCTCTCCAGGCCGCGTCCGACAAGCCAGGTGTCGAACGCGTCGTGGCTGTGCTCTACCAGCACCGCGCCCTGAGCGAAACGCAGGAAGCCCCGTCTTGCGTCCTTGAACTCGGGCGCCCCGATCAGCATCGAGCGGTCGATGTGGTGACGTCTGCGTGCGTATGGGTTGATGGGCGCACGGCAGTCGACAAGCGTGTCGAAGAACGACAGCGTGCGGTCGAGCCGGAACCGCTCGGCGCCGATCTCGAGGACGAGGAACGGCGCGTTGCCGGTCGTCTCGACGTCGAGCGCGACGAATTGGGCATCATCGAGCGAGGTTGGTGGGCCGACCTCCGGCGCGTCGACCGCGATCTCCTCCCACGCGACGGGCTCTGTGGCGCCGCGGGGTTTGAGGTAGAGGGGCTTGGACTTCATCAGCGCGCCAGCGCCAGCGCACGGCGCGCCCAGGCGATCTCCTCCCCGCTGAGGGCGCGGAGAAGCAACACCGCGACCGCATAGATGATGGCGCCGGCTGCGATGGGAATCGCGACTTCAAATCCCCGCACCGCGCTCAGCGGGTAGATGGCGACCCCCATGATCAGGCCCGCGAGTATGACGCGCCAGCCTAGGGTCAGCACCGGCACCCTGCCGACGTGGCGCGCGGTAAGCACCCAGCCGGCGATTCCAAGCACGAGCTCGGTTCCCACGGTTGCCCAGCTGGCGCCGATGTAGCTCCAGGGCGGGATAAGGGCGAAGTTGAGCGCGAGGTTCGCAACGACGCTCCATGCGGCCGCCCACGTGAAGGAGACCTGCCGGTCAGACGCGTTGAGGGCGCCGATGAACACGTTGTTGATGAAAGCCAATCCAAGAGCCAGCGCCAAGATCTTCAGTGGGGCTTCAGAGGCTCCAAATTGACTGCCGAGCAGCAGAGGAGTCAGGGGTTGAGCGAGGACGAAGATGCCGACGCTCGCGGGCCATCCCATCAGCAAGAGCGCCTTGTAGAAGCGGTTCAGCGCGTCGAGCATCTCCTTCGGACGCTCACGGTGATAGACCGCCAAAACCGGAAAGACGATGGACAGGAACGTGATCGGGACAAACAGGAGCGCTTCGATCGGCTTGTACGCGGCCGCGTACACCGACGCGTCGACGCGGCCATGGAAGATCAGGACCAGCGGCTGGTCGATCTTGAAATAGATGATCGTCAGCACGAAGGTGAGCGCGAAGGGCAAGCCTTTCCACAACCACTCGCGCAGCAGCGGCAGCTCGAACCTCCAACCGATGACCGCGATTCGCTTCGCCGCCAGCACGACTGTGAAGTAGAGGCAGCTGAAGGCGTACTGGCCGGCGTAGGCCCAAACGAAGTAGGCCACGCCTTGATGGGTGATGCCTCCATACAGCACCAGGGCGAGCAGCACACCGCTCTCGAGCACGACTGCGATCGCCTCGAAGCCAAGCTGCTGAACCGCGTAGAGGCCGTTGCGGAGCAGGGTCGAGTACGAGGTCAGCACCATCAGAACGAAGCCGGGGACGATCAGGTCGCCGAGCCCGATTGGATATACGAGAGCGGCAAGCAGCAGCAGCGCGACCACCGACATCAGAAGGCGAACTGACATCACGTTGCGCAGATAGCGTTGGATCTGGTCGTGGTGGCGGGCGCCTTCGCGGACGAACAGCACATTGAACCCGAGGTCGAGGGCCACGCTCGCGATCGCGGTCAAGTTGATGAGAGCGCTGAACACGCCGTAGTTGTCGGTGCCCAGCCTTCTGATCATGTACAAGACCGTGAACAGGCCGATCAGGCGCGCGGCCACCTTCGCGGTGAGCACGATCGTCGTGTTGCGGAAAGCGCGCGAGCCGAGCCCTAGGCTGCTCGGCGGCGCTTCGAGTGCTGGATCGTTGTCAGGCAACTGTCTGAATCGTAGATGTTGGCCTCGTTACACTCCGGCCGTGGCAGACCGGATTCGCATCCTGAGCGGCATGCGCCCGACGGGGCGATTCCACCTCGGCAACTACCTCGGCGCGGCCAAGAACTGGGTCGAGCTGCAGAACCAGTACGAGTGCTTTTACTTCGTGGCCGACTACCACGCGCTGACCACGGAGCCCGACGGCCACAAGGCGGAGGACAAGGTCTTCGACCTGACCGCCGACCTGATCGCGGTCGGGATCGACCCGAAGCGGAGTGTGCTGTACCTGCAGTCGAAGGTCCCAGAAGTCGCCGAGCTGACGCTCTTGTTGTCGATGGTCACGCCTTTGAGCTGGGTGCAGCGCGTGCCCACCTTCAAGGAGAAGGCCAAGCTCCACCCGGACAACGTCAACCTCGGACTCCTCTCCTACCCGATCCTCCAGGGCGCCGATATCCTCATGGTCAAGGGCGCCGGCGTTCCAGTCGGCCTGTTCTCGTATCCCATCCTGCAGGGCGCGGACATCCTGATCGTGAAGGGCGGCGGGGTGCCCGTGGGCAAAGACCAGCTCGCCCATCTGGAGCTAGTCCGCGAGGTAGCGCGCAGGTTCAACCGCACCTACGCGCCGGTGTTTCCCGAACCTCGCGCCCTCCTCACAGAGACGCCCCTCGTCAAGGGCACGGACGGCAAGCAGCGGATGTCGAAGACCGTCGGCAACATCGTCGGCGTGACCGACGACCCTGACGTGATTCGCAAGCAGGTGATGAGCATGGTCACCGACGTCAAGCGGCCGCGCAAGACGGACCCCGGTCACCCCCGACTGTGCAACGTGTGCGCGTTCTACAAGTTCTTCTTCGACGACTGGGAGCACTACTGGGATCTCTGCCGCAAGGCGCAGATCGGCTGCTTCGACAAGAAGAAGCTGCTCGCTGAGCGCATGATCGAGACCTTCCGCCCTTTCCGGGAGGCCTTCCGGGAGGCCCGGGCGGAGCTCACGCCGGCGCTCGTGAATCAGATCCTCGAAGAGGGCAGCGAAAACGCTCGCGAAGTGGCTCGCCAGACGATGCTCGAGGTCCGCGATGCGGTTGGCCTCCCTTCCTATCTGGATCGTTAAGATTTGAGCCGGATGGCAGACGCTGCGGCCCCAAGGCGAATCACCCGGCGGACGTTTCTCGGCTGGTGGCTCGCAAGCCTGATGACCGCGACCGTGATCACAGGGTTGCTTCCCATCCTCGTCTTCTTCTGGCCGGCCCCTCCCAAAGGCCAGAAGAAAGGCCCCATCAACATCGCGCTGCAGACGCCCATCAACCAACTACAGGACGGCGATGCGGTCAAGTTCGATGCGCCCCGCAACCCCAACTCGGCGTTCATCATGGCCGACGGCGGAGGCGACAACGCGTCGGGCGAGCTCGCCTTTGGCGGATTCGTGGTCAAGAACCAGGGCAAGGTCAGCGTTTTCGCGATCAACTGCTCACACCTCGGCTGTTCCGTGGCGCTCAACAAGGATGCAAGGACATTCGACTGCCCATGCCACGGTTCGCGGTTCCACCTGGACGGCACTGTGCTTCGGGGTCCGGCTCCGGTTCCCCTTTCTCACTTAGCCTGGAAGCAAGGCGCCAAACCGGGCGACATCGAGGTTGAGGGCATAGTGCTGGGCTTTTAGATGGCGATCCCGCCGGTTCGCGGTTCCACCTGGACGGCACTGTGCTTCGGGGGCCGGCTCCAGTTCCCCTTTCTCACTTAGCCTGGAAGCAAGGCGCCAACCCGGGCGACATCCAGGTTGAGGGCATAGTGCTGGGCTTTTAGATGGCGATCCCGCACCCGCGCGAAATCCAGGTGGCGGTGGTGGACTGGCTCGACGAGCGCTATCCATTCACGAAAGCAGTCGATGAGGCGCTCTACCAGCGCGTGCCGAACTTCGCCAACGCCTTCTACTACTGCTTCGGCGGGATGGTCTTCATCCTGATCGTCTTCCAGCTCTTGACCGGCGTGCTGCTGGCGCTCTACTACGTCCCCGACGCGACCGGGAATCCAGCCCCTGCTTACACGAGCGTGCAGTTCATCCAGAACACCGTGTACCTGGGCTGGCTGATCCGCGGCGTTCATTTCTGGAGCGCCAACCTCCTGATCATCATGGTCCTGGTCCATATGGCCCGCGTGTACTGGACCGGGTCCTACCGCGCGCCGCGCGAGCTCAACTGGATGGTCGGCGTGCTGATGCTTCTGATCATCCTCGCCCTCTCGCTGACCGGTTACCTCCTACCTTGGGACACCAAGGCTTACTTCGCCACCGAGGTCACGATCAAGATCGCGGGCTTGACGCCGCCCCAGCAGCTCGGCATGTTTATCAAGGAATTGCTGCAAGGTGGCCCGGTGGTCGGGCCGCCAACCCTGCAGCGTTTCTTCACCTTGCACGTATTCGTGCTACCGGCGTTGATCGTGCTGTTGATGTACGTGCACTTCCGATTCATCCGGGCGCACGGCATCTCGGAGCCGTTGTGAGCGATAAGAAGATCGAGAACGACGGCCCGGGCGCCGCGGTGGCGGCGCCCAAGGAAGTCCAGATCGTCGAGCTTGACGGTCATGGCGGCCACACGCTTGAGCCTGAGTGGAAGCGACTGCCGATCGGCCCCGACCACATCCTCTATCCGGTGCTCGTCGGCCTCGCCCTCTTCCCCATCCTGATGGGCGACGCCGGGCACCACCTGGCCGACGATATGCCTGACGAGGACACCCACCCGTTCTTTCCCGACCACTTCTGGCCGTACCCGATCATCGCGGTGGTGATGCTGATTGCTGTCGGAGTGCTCTCAGCCTTCGTACAGAAAAACCTTCAGCTCGAGCCAGCGGCAGACCCTCGCGCCGTCACGATTCCGCGACCTGATTGGTACTTCCTCTTTCTATTTCAGTTTCTGAAGCTCGGGCCCGAGCTGATCATGTCGCAGGTCATACCGGGCATCGTTGTCGGAGCATTGATCCTGTTTCCCTTCATCGACGGGATCGCCGGTCCGCGGATGGCCCGCCGCCTGGGCTGGAAGAGCTGGCCGGTGCCCGGACGCAACATCATCACCGGGACAGTCTTTGTGCTGGGCCTTCTGTACGTCGCGTTTCTGGAGTTCTGGGCACTGGCCGGGCCGAACTTCTGTCTGCCCTACTTCACCGGACCGGTCTGCGGGGCGTAAGCCCCCCGCCGGCTTCGCAGGCACCCGCCTGTCGCGTTTCTGGAGTTCTGGGCACTGGCCGGGCCGAACTTCTGTCTGCCCTACTTCACCGGACCGGGCTGCGGGGCGTAAGCCCCCCGCCGGCTTCGCAGGCACCCCCCTCGAATGGGGAGGACTGAGGGCCTACGTTCGGGAGTCGTAGAGCTGCTTGGTCAGCTCGATCTGCGCCAGGTGCTCCCGCGCATGCCCGTAGTTCGTGATCAGCCAGTAGAGGCCCGGCTTGGGCTCGTTGTCGCCCCGCGGTCGGTTCTTGGTCAGGTCCTCGGCCGTCAGCCCGCCGAGGAGCTCGTCAACCTCGCGGTCCGCCTGGTCGAGTAAGGCAAGCAGGTCCCCGGCCTCGGCCTCGACGCTGAACTCGGCCTCCCGGTCGCGTTCCGTGGCCACCAGTCGCACCGACCGGAGCATCTCGCGCTCGGAACCAAGACTGTGCGTGACGAGCACCGCGATCGAGTTCGCCTTCGGCAGAGGCCGCCAGTTCAGGGTGCCGTGGTCCAACCCGCGCACCTGCTTGCGAAAGCCCTCGTGCAGCACATGGAACAAGCCTCGGAACGTGCTCGCCAGGGTCCGGACGCCGTCTTTGTCCATCTCAGACTTTCTCCGTCACACGGTATTCGAGATAGCGACCAAACAGTAATCGTGTGTGGGCCTCAAACGCCGGCAGGACGCTCATGACGAGGCCGACGATCGGATACAGGAAGTACTCGAGGTAGATCCCGCCCTTTTTCCACAGCGGCCACTCACGCGGCTTGGGCGGCAGCATCCGGATCTCGAAGTAGAGGAAGAAGACGACGGTCGACAGGGTGACGCCGAGCAGCAAGCCCGAGATGCTCCACAGCGTCTGACCGAGGTCGGTCAGCGAGAAGTCGATGCTCACCCAGATCGGCACCGACGCACCGAATATCAGCAGCACGGGCAGGAAGATCCAGTTGAGGTGGTTCAGGAACAGGTTCATGAACCGGCGAAAGCGCAGCACGAGCGGGATCTCGGGGTGCTTGAAAAAGCGGGCGAGCACATACGGGACGTCGGTGATCCCCCACGCCCAACGCTTGATCTGGTTGTACTGGCTGACGTGGGTGGCCGCGTAGTCGCGGGCCTGAGGCGAGTCGCCGTAGATGGGCAGCCAGACCGACTTGACAGAGAAGCGCTTGCCGAATGTGAAGAACGCCTTCCAGTAAAAGCGCGAGTCCTCGGGGATCACATCCTTGTCCCAGTAACCGACCTTGTGGACGAACTCGAGGCTGCATGTGTAGCTCGAGAAGGCAACGAGCCGGTGCGGCCGCGAATGGAGAAACATCTGCCACTGCGAGGTGCTCGCGGACATGATCCGCACCGCGAGCGGTACCTGCCAGATGTTGTTGTGGAACAGCGGCACGGGCTGCCAGATCATGTAGTCGCGCAGGGGCTGGCGAGCGTGGTGCCAGCTGATCCATGCGAAGTACTGCGGGTGCACGCGGTAGTCGGAGTCGAGGTCGGTGATGAGGACGTTGTTGAGGTCAAAGCCTTCCTCGGTGAGCACCCGGACCATCCAGCGACCGCCCCAGTTCATGGCCGCGGATTTGCCGATCACGATGCCCGGCTCGAGCGGGTCCTTGATGTGATAGAAGCCCCGCACCCTGCCGCCGAACTTCTCTTTGAGGCGCGCCACGTTCTCCCATCCGGGCTTGTCCGTCTCCCGCGTGATGATCCCGATCAGCTTCAGCTCGTCGGGGTAGTTGGCGTCGACGATCGCCTGCACCGTCCGCTCGAGCACGTGGTAGGGCTCGGTGTAGGTGGGCACGACGCAGAGATGGAGGAACTGGAGCGGGTCGGCGCCGGCCCCGAGCGCTGGCTGGCGGCAGAGAGCGAGCCAGTCCTTCCTCATGTCCCGCCGCATCCGCAGCATGGTGCTGTAGACGCCCGTCACGACGCTGACCGCGCGGAGCACCCAGTAGGCGTCGAAGATCAGCACCACGACCGCCACGAAAATCGCCCCGGGGAGCTTGAAAACGATCGGGATCCAGGCCGGCGCGAACAGCATGATCCAGGTGAACGCGCCGGGCGCCGCCTCGAAGGAGCGGGCGCCAAACTGCCGCAGGGCCCGCTCCCAGGCAGGCGCCACCGGCGGGGCGGCGGCTACAGACATGGCCCGATTATGGCCTGGGAATAGGTTCGGACCCGGGACCCTTGTATCTGGTATGAGCAACAAGATTCAGCACTTCGACGGCCCGACCTTCGAGGCGGATGTCCTCCAGGCCGGCGAGCCTGTCGTGGTGGACTTTTACGCAGACTGGTGCCACCCCTGCCACATGATGGGGCCGGTCATCGAGCAGCTGGCGGGCGAGTTCGCCGGCAAGGTGAAGATTTACGCAGACTGGTGCCACCCCTGCCACATGATGGGGCCGGTCATCGAGCAGCTGGCGGGCGAGTTCGCCGGCAAGGTGAAGATCGGCAAGCTGGACGTCGACGCCAACGAGGACATCGCGATCCGGTACGGCGTGATGGGCATCCCGACTCTGGGCCTTTTCAGTGGCGGCAAGATGGTCGACCGCCTTGTCGGTTTCCCCGGCGGCGCTGCGCCCATCAGGGCCTGGGTCGAGAAGCACGCCAACACGGCAGCGGTCCAGAGCTAGGCGTTAGATAGACAAAGGCGGCGGGGTGAAATGCTCCGCCGCTTTCTCATTTCTGAGCTAGCCTGGCTTCGGTGACAAGGCAGCACTGGTGGAGCGGCTCGGGTCGAATCTTCGGCGAGGCTCCGGGTCCCGATTCAAGCGGCCGCCAGGTCAACCGCGAGCCGAACCTGGTTCACCTGGCGCTCGGCATCACAGGATTGCTTCTCTTCGCCGCGATTGCCTTCGGAGTCTGGCAACCCTGAAGATATGAGAGGGAACCCAGATGGTTCCCTCTCATCGACCGGGCGCTTCGCGCCGGGTCTGCTCTCTTTCCGGTATACGGTTCGGATTTTTCTAACTAGTCACTCGTAGCAACGTCTGGCAGACGTTGAAAACAGAGTCGCGGCCGGCGTGAAGCCGGCCGCCAAAGTGACGCTGGGGACGAGGACGGACGGGTCGAGGTTTGCCGCGCCCCACCTCTAATGTCTCAGTGCCCCCACATGGCGCGTTCGGCGTGCTGGACGGTTTCCGGACCGTGCTCGCCGGTGCGGATGCGGACCGCGTCCTCGATGCCGATGACGAACAACCCTGAAGGTATGAGAGGGAACCCAGATGGTTCCCTCTCATCGACCGGGCGCTTCGCGCCGGGTCTGCTCTCTTGCCGGTATACGGTTCGGATTTTTCTAACTAGTCACTCGTAAACCTGGTTTACCTGGCCCTCGGCATCACAGGATTGCTTCTCTTAGCCGCGATCGCCTTCGGAGTCTGGCAACCCTGAAGATATGAGAGCAACCCAGATGGTTCCCTCTCATCGACCGGGCGCTTCGCGCCGGGTCTGCTCTCTTTCCGGTATACGGTTCGGATTTTTTCTAACTAGTCACTCACTCGTAGCAACGTCTGGCAGACGTTGAAAACAGAGTCGCGGCCGGCGTGAAGCCGGCCGCCAAAGTGACGCTGGGGACGAGGACGGACGGGTCGAGGTTTGCCGCGCCCCGCCTCTCATGTCTCAGTGCCCCCACATGGCGCGTTCGGCGTGCTGGACGGTTTCGGGACCGTGCTCGCCGGTGCGGATGCGGACCGCGTCCTCGATGCCGATGACGAAGATCTTCCCGTCTCCCACCTCGCCGTTGCCCGTGCGCCCGGCGACGGCGAGTTTGTCGACCACGGTCGCCACGATTTCGGATTTCATCACCGCCTCGACCTTGAGACGCGGCCGGAGCGAGATGTGGACGGAGGCGCCGCGGTACTTCTCGGTGTAGCCGCGCTGGGCGCCGCATCCCTTGACCTCCGTGACCGTCACCCCCGACACGCCGCACTCGTCCAGTACGTCCTGGACCTCCTGCAGCCTTTCGTGGCGGATAATCGCGACCACCATCTTCATCGCGCGCTCTCCGTTCGCCGTGGTCATGCCGGCGACACCTCCTTGTGCGTAGCGGGTGTGGGTTCAAACTCCGAGTGCGGGTTGACGGTCGGCGTGTCCGCGGGTCGGTAGACGCCGCCGGGCACCGGCATGAACGACTCGGGGTATCCCCACATCCCGTGCTCGCTGATGTCCAGGCCCTCCATCTCTTCGCCGGCGCTGACGCGGAGCCCGACGGTCTTCTTGATAACCCAAAAGAGTCCGTAGCTCAAAACGAAGACTGTCGCGAAAGCAGCCACCACCGCGATCGCCTGGGCGCCGAGCTGGTGGAAGCTCCCGGTGTAGAAGAGTCCACCCTGGCCGACGCCGTTGAACTTCGCCAGCGCGGGTACTGTGAACAGCCCGCAGCTCAAGGTGCCCCAGATTCCCGCCAGGCCGTGCGCCGGCAGGGCGCCGACGGGGTCATCGAGGTACTTATCGATCGCAAGCACGCCGACGACGACGATCACGCCGGCGACTGCACCGATCACGATCGCGGCCCACGGCTCAACGTAGCCGGAAGGCGCCGTGATGGCGACGAGCGCTGCGATCGCCCCGTTGCCGATCATTCCGACGTCCATCGTCTTTGTGATCGCATAGACGCTGATCAGCGCCGCGACCGCGCCCGCCGCCGCGGCGAGGTTGGTGACGACGATGACGTCAGCGAAGTGGAGGTTCGTTGCGTTCAGCGTCGAACCGGGGTTGAAGCCAAACCATCCGAACCACAGGATCAGTACGCCGAGCTGAGCGAGCGGCATGTTGTGGCCGGGGATCGCGTTCGACCGCCCGCGCTCGTACTTGCCGATGCGAGCACCGAGCAGCAAGAGTCCGGCGAATCCAGCAGTAGCGCCGGTCAGGTGGACGACAGTCGAGCCCGCGAAGTCCTGGGCCCCAAGCGTCGCCATCAGGAAGCCACCGCCGAAGAGCTGGTGGCTGATGAGCGGATAGATGAAAGCCGCGAACGGGATGCCGAAAAGGATGTAAACGATGAACTTGGTGCGCTCGATCATCGTGCCCCAAACGATCGCGAGCGAGACGGCGATGCCGAAAAGGATGTAAACGATGAACTTGGTGCGCTCGATCATCGTGCCCCAAACGATCGCGAGCGAGACGGCGCAGAAGACAAACTCGAAGAACCACTTGGCTGCGGCGGGCGCGGTGCTGAAAGCGATCGCCGGGAGGTCCAGCGTGGAGCCCGGGCTGAAGGTTGGGAAGAAGCCGCTGCCGCCGATGACGGCGAAGATGCCACCTGCGCCGAACGCAAATCCGAAGCCCAGCGCCCAGTAGGAGATGGAGCTGACGCTCAGATTGGTGACAACCTTGGCGACCACGGTGCCGACGTTCTTCATGCGACTGAAGCCGACCTCGAGCATCGCGAAGCCGGCCTGCATGAACATCACAAGGCAGGCGGCAACGATCACCCAAACCGTGTCAGCCGCGATGCCGGCAGCTTGACCAGCGGTCGTGTCGTCGGCAAGCACCGCGATAGGCAGCAGCGCGGCGGCCCACGCGGCGGCGGCTGCGATCGCGACCACGCGCCGTCGGCGGCGTAACGCTTTCCAGAAATCCCTAGGTACCGGCAACGACGTCACCTCCGTTCGTTCTCCCTGACGCCAGCGGGTCGCGCCGGCTGATGCGGCAGAGCCTAGGATTGCCGCCCGGCTCGCCAAAACGTGTGAACCCGACAAATCAGAACCGCCTGACTCGTGGGTTTCGCACGGGAGACACGCGGTTGTGGATAAGCCATTTTCGTGTCAAACGCACGGAAAGCGCCGGCTCGAGTTCGTAGCACTCTCACCTGATTGTTTGCGAGGCACCTTCCTACGATCACCGTGGGGCCCGTCAAATCTCTGGAATCTCGTGGAGGGTGTTCATGGCAGTAGAGGCAAAATCGGTCAGCAAGACCAAACCGGTGAGCAAGACCAGTCCGCGCGAAGTGCTCGAGCGGGCGAAGGCAGAGGGCGTCGAGGTCGTCGACGTGCGTTTCATCGACCTTCCCGGCACCTGGCAGCATTTCAGCCTGCCCATCGGCGAGCTGGAGGTGGACAGCTTCAAGGACGGCCTCGGATTTGACGGCTCGAGCATCCGCGGATTCCAGTCGATCGACGAGAGCGACATGCTCCTCATGCCGGACCCCGACTCGGCGACGATCGACCCGGTTCTTTCCCATAAGACGCTTTTCCTGATCTGCGACGTCGTGGACCCGATCAGCGGCGAGCCTTACTCCCGCGACGCGCGGTTCATCGCCAAGAAGGCGGAGGAGCACCTGCGCCGGACCGGCATCGCGGAAATCAGCTACTGGGGTCCCGAGGCCGAGTTCTATCTGTTCAACTCGCTCCGGTTCGACCAGAACGCCCACAGCGGCTACTACTACATCGACTCCGAGGAAGGCATCTGGAACTCGGGCAAGAACTCAGAGCCGAACATGGCGTTCCGGCCGCGGCACAAGGAGGGTTACTTCCCTGTCCCGCCGACCGACAAGCTGCAGGACCTTCGTTCCGAGATCATGCTCAAGCTCATCGAGGCGGGAGTGCGCGTCGAGGTGCAGCACCACGAGGTCGGCACCGCCGGGCAGGCCGAGATCGACATGCGGTTCGACTCGCTGACCAAGATGGGCGACAAGATGATGGTCTACAAGTACGTCATCAAGAACGTCGCCGCTCAGCATGGGTACGTCGCGACGTTCATGCCCAAGCCTCTCTTCCAGGACAACGGTTCCGGGATGCACGTGCATCAGAGCCTGTGGAAGGACGGCGAGAACCTTTTCGCTGACGCGAAGGGCTACGCGGGTCTCAGTCAGACCGCGATCTACTACATCGGTGGTTTGCTGAAGCACGCGGCGGCGCTGCTCGCCATCTGCGCGCCAACGACGAACTCGTACCGCAGGCTCGTGCCCGGTTACGAGGCGCCGATCAACCTCGTGTACTCGAAGCGCAACCGCTCGGCGTGCGTGCGCATCCCGATGTACTCGACCAACCCGAAGACCAAGCGCGTCGAGTTCCGCTCGCCCGACCCGGCCGCGAACCCGTACCTGGCGTTCTCGGCTTGCCTGATGGCCGGCCTCGACGGCGTCAAGAACAAGATCCTGCCGCCAGAGCCGGTGGACAAGGACATCTACGAGCTCGAGGGGGCGGAGAAGGCAAAGATCAAGTCAGTGCCCGGCTCGCTGGCCGAATCGCTGGACGCGCTCGAGAAAGATCACGCGTTCCTGCTCGAAGGCGGCGTGTTCACCGAGGACGTGATCGAGACCTGGATCGCCTACAAGCGCGAGAAGGAAGTCGATGCGATCGCGCTGAGGCCGCACCCGTGGGAGTTCATGCTCTACAGCGACGTCTGACCGAAGAAGCGTCGTTCATCGAGGGCCCCGGCTCACCCCGGGGCTCTTTTTTTTGCGATCGAGCCTAGGCGCCGAGCATCGCGCGAGCCCGCAGGGCGATCGAGATTGCGACCCGCGTCTCGGCGTCGTCCAGCTTCAGGCCGGTCAGCGACTCGATACGCTCGACGCGATAGGTCATCGAGTTGATGTGGATGCCCAGGTTGCGCGCCGCCGCGCGGCGGATCCATCGCGCCGCCGACAGCGCCTCGAGAGTTTCCAGCAGTGGTGTGTCGCGCGACTGCGCGTACTGAAGGAGCGGCCCGAGCAGCTCGTTGACGAAACGGCTGAGGGCGTCGGGGCTCTGCACCTCGAGCAGGAGACGGAACGCGCCCAGGGAGCGATATGAGGCGACGCGCCCCCGGCTGCCCGCGCGGCGGGTCAGGCGCAAAGCCTGACGCGCCTCGATGTGCGACCGCGCCAGCTCGCCGACGCCATTCGCCAGGTTCCCGATACCAACCGACGCCGACCCGGGTTTCATCACCGGCGCCGCGGCCGACAACACCTGCGCGGCCAACTTCTCGACTGCCGGCAGGTCGGCGGCAAGCTCGTCCGGGACGAGGAAAACCGCCGAGGCCGAGCGGACCAGCGTGAGCGCGCCCGGCAGACGCGAGCGAATCAACCCGCTGAGCGCCGCGTCCAGGCGATCCTGCTGGCCCCGGGGGGCGAGCGTCGCCTCGGTCTTGTCATCGTCGGGTTCCAGCACCACGACCCACGCCCTTTGCGGCATTCGATGCCCGAGGCGTTCCGCCTGGCGGGCGATCCGCTCGGCTTCGTCCGGTTCGAGACCACCGGCGAGGACCTCCTCGACCAGGTCTCCGCGAAGGCGGCGCTCGACCTCCGCCGCGGCGCGCTCCTTGGAAAGCTCGAGGGCAAGCACCGTCGAGCCATGCTCCAGGGCTCGGAGCCGACCCTCGGGGTCGACCGATTCTTCGTCGACACCCACCGCCAGCAACGCGAGCGTCTCAGCGCCCGCACGCACCGGCACCACGTCAAGTGGGCGTGCGGGGCGACCCGCGTTGATCCTTACCTCCCGGGCCGAGGCGCCGATCGCGGGGACATGGATTCGCTGCGGCATCCCGTCGGAATGCTCTCCCGCGCCGCGGACGCGATAGCCGTCGCCCGAGTACAGCGCCGCGCGTCCGCCGGCCAGCGATCCGATGACCTCCAGGATCAACCGGATCCCCGCCCCGTCGAGCGAGAGCTTGGTGAACCGCTCGTGGATGTCGTGCGACAGACGGATCTCGGCGAGCTGGACCTCAGTGCGGCGCTGCAACTCGCTCCGCTCGAGGATGCCGGCCACCTGCGCGGCGATGGCGCGCAGGAAGTCGATATCACCCGAGTCGAACTCACGCCTCTCGGTGCTCTGCACGTTCAGCACCCCGACCAGCCGCGGTCCTGACTCGATCGGCACCGACGCCATGGAGTGAAAGCGGTCCTCGTCCAGTCCCGGCACCCACTTCCAGTGCGGCTCCTTGCTGACGTCCGGTACCACCGCCGGCCGCCGCGAGTCCGCCACCCAGCCGGTGATGCCCTCGCCGACCTTCATGGTCACCTTGCCCACCATGTTCTCGTTCAGCCCGTTGGTCGCCGTGAGCAGGAGCTGTTCGTTCGGCGCGAGAAGGTAAAGGGAGCAGACATCGGTCCCGATCGCCGACGTGGTCTCGCGAATGATCAGCTCGAGCAGCTCGTCGGGCCGCTGAGTCGAAGCCGCCGCCTGGGCCAGGCGGACGAGGAAGTTGAGCTCCCGTGCGGCGAGGCTCGAGTCGGCCACGCCAGAAGCCGCGCCCACCGCATGCAGATTGCGCCTTGCTTTCACGCCATGTCTCGTGTCAACAACACTATGGATAACGCCTTGGCTAGTGTGACCGATACAGGCTCGACCTGCTCAAAGGTTGGCGTTAGATTTAGCCCCGGGTGACATCTCAACGCCGGGGAGAGTGGCGGGAGCACTTCGCCGGAGTTGACGTGCCGGTGCCGCTGCATGGCGGGTCAACCGTCACGGGGATCAACTTCGACAACGCCGCCAGCACGCCTCCGCTGGCTCGGGTGCGCGACATGGTCAACCGTTTCTCCGACCTCTACTCGAGCGTGCATCGCGGGACCGGGTACAAATCCCGTCTGTCGACCGAGGCCTACGAGGACGCTCGCGAGATGGTCTCCGGGTTCCTCGGCGTGGACGAGAAGAGCCAGGTCGTGATCTTCGTCAAAGGCACCACCGACGCTCTCAACCGGATCGCCGCGGAAGAGGCGAGGCTCGACGGCCGCCAGGTCCTCGTCACCGAGATGGAGCACCACGCGGACCTGCTGCCCTGGCGCCACCGAAGCGGCCACGTCATGGTCGGTCTGTCACGCGATGGCCACATCGATCTGGAAGCGATCGAGTATGCGCTGAAAAACGCCGACGGCAGGATCAGCCTCGTCGCGGTGTGCGGCGCTTCCAATGTCACGGGGTTCGTCTCCCCCATTCATGAGGTGGCGGAGCTCGCGCACCGCTTCGGCGCTCGCGTGTCGGTCGATGCGGCGCAGCTGGCACCGCACCACCGCATCGAGGTCCGCCCCGCCGGCGACCCGGGCCACCTCGACTTCGTATCGCTGTCGGGACACAAGATGTACGCGCCGTACGGGGCCGGCGTGCTGGTCGCGCCGCGCGATTTCTTCTCGGGCGCGCCTGAGGTCATGGGCGGCGGCGCGATCGACATCGTCACGTGGGACGACACCGTTTGGACAGATCTCCCCGACCGCGAGGAGGCCGGGTCGCCCAACGTCATCGGCGCGGTTGCGCTCGGCGTCGCCATCGAAACGATGCTCGAGCTCGGCTTCGACGCGATGCTCGACGACGAGCTGACGATCGGCCGGCGGCTGCTCGCGGGTCTGAGTGGCATTTCCGGCGTGAGCGTGCTGGGCGGCGTCGAGCCGCGCGATCCTGGCGGGCGACTCGCGCTGGCGAGCTTCGTCGTCGAGGGTCTGCATCACGGCCTCGTGGCCGCCGCCTTGAGCCACGAGTGGGGCATTGCCGTCCGCCATGGTTGTTTTTGCGCGAACCCTTACGTCTTCCACCTGCTTCATATGAGCAGGGACGACGTGGAGGCGGTGGAAGGCGAGGTGACGGCGGGCCGTCGGAAAGCACTGCCAGGAGCGGTGCGCGCGAGCCTCGCGCCGTACAACACCGAGGCCGAGGTCGACCGGTTCCTCGAGGCGGTCAGGCAGATCGCCCGCGGCCGCATCAAGTCGACTTATGAGCAGGCTGCCGACGGAACATACGCACCGTCCGGCGGCTGGCCCCGCATCAAGTCGACTTATGAGCAGGCTGCCGACGGAACATACGCACCGTCCGGCGGCTGGCCCCGCATCCCCAGCCCGCTCCACGCCATGGTGAAACGCGAGGCTCGGGCGTGATCAAGCTGATTGTCGAGATCCTGCTCGCGATCTTCCTGCACCCCGTTGCTTTCATCCTGTGCGTGATCGACATCGTCAACCGGGAGGACCTCGTCGGCTTCTGGAAGGTCCTGTGGATCGTGATCACGTTCATCTGGGGCATCGGCCCGATCCTTTACGTCCTGCTAGGCCGCGGAAAGTTCTGGTGATGCCAGCCGCGGCATGAGAGACCGCGCGGCGACGCGAGCCCTCGTGCTCGGTCTTCTCGCTTTGCCGTTCGGAATCTTTGCGCCATTCGCGATCTGGACTGGAGCCCGCTCGTGGCGGCGCATCCGGGCTTCAGGTGGTGACCTGCACGGAGCGACCAGCGCCGTCGGGGGCCTGGTCGCCGGGCTCACCGCACTCGTCGCGTTTCTTGTGGGGACGATCTACTGGCTGGTCGCGTCTTGATTGCGCGCGCTGTCCTGGCGCTCGCCATATTCCTCGTCGCACTTTTCACGTATCCAGGCGCATTGTTGGTTTCGGTCGCGACCCGACTCACCCCTCCACCAGGCGCCACGGCAGGCCCAGCCGAGGTGCTGCCATGGCTGCATGTTGCGCATCCGTCTGGAGGAATGCCCTACATCGCGGACGACCAGGGCCGGCTCGTAGTGCTGCATGGCGCGACGCCCGCCAGCTTGCTCGAGTTCGGTCCCGGCACAACGCCTCTGGATCCCATCGATCCATCGGCGTATGAGTCCGGCCACTGCCCGGCGAATCTGCCCGACAGCCGCTACCCACCGCTGTGCCAGGACGACCTCTCGGCAATGGCCGCGCTTGGCTTCAACCTCGTACGGCTTCCGATCTCGTGGAGCGTTTTAGAGCCCGAACGCGGCCGTTTCAACGACACGCTCCTCGATCGAATCGCGCAGATCGTGGAGTGGGCACGCGCGCTCCGTATGTACGTGATAGTGGACATGCACCAGAACGCCTTTTCCCACTACGTCGGCACCGGCGAGGGTGTCGATCTTCGATACAACAGCGGTGCGCCAAGGTGGGCGACCATCACCGACGGGTTTCCGTCCCACGTCTACGAGAAACAGCGGGAAATAAATCCCGCCGTTTTCGAATCCACGACGAACTTCTGGTACGACCGCGACGGGATCCAGGACGAGTTCATCGCCGCGCTGGCAGTTATCGCGCACCGGTTCCGGGACGAAAGCGTGGTCGTCGGCTATGGCGTGTACAACGAACCGTTGCTTGGATGGAACCTGCCGCCCGGATTCGAAGACCTCCTCCTCTTTCCGTTCTACAGACGCGTGATAGACGCCATTACGGGAGTGCGGGATGGCTTGCCGTGTTGGTCGGGGTTTTTCATGCCCGCCGTCTGCGGCTACCGGGACCTGGGGATCCACGACGTTCGGCATCTGATGTTTCTCGACACGGGCCTGCTGCGAGAGGTCACCGACTTTCCGACCCACCTCGGCCTGCCCGTCAGCTCATACGCGAACGTCGTCTTGGGGTTGCATGCTTATACGCACATCTACACGCCGGATGGGCTGCTGGGCCAGAAGGTCCCGGACACGAGCTACCCCTGGGGCGGCTACGACCAGGGCTGGGATTTCGCGGCGCGCGAGGCCAAAGCCATGGACGCCGCGCTGTTCATGGAGGAGTTCGGCAATGATCCGAGAGACGACGCGCTCATCCTCCACAACCAGCTACTGGAGGCCGAACGACACCACGCCGGTTTTGCTTTCTGGACGTGGAAAGAGAACGGCGACGCGCACAGCTGGGGGTTGTTCGACCCGCCAAATCCCACCACCGCCTCAAGCGGCTGCATCAGAGAGCAGCGCGAGCGCCTGCTGGCCAGGGCGTACCCGCGTGTCACAGCCGATCCAACACTGACCTACCACTACGACCCTTCCGACGGTAGGTTCGCGCTCAACGCGCGCGGTCGGTCCGGCGACTCGACGACGGTCGTATACGTGCCGCGGGAGGTGACCGGCCAGATCTCGAGCGACGGTGCGGTTCGGATCGTGGTCAGCGACGAGACCGACGGTAGTCGCCTGGTGTTCGCGTCACCGACAGGTGGGCCGTTTGTCGTGGCGGTCTCGCCTGCACCGATGACGCTGACCGGCTGCTCCTAGCGGCTTCAGAACAGAGCCAGGCAACGATCCACTGCCGAGGAAAGTCCCAGGAAGATCTGGGTTAGACGTACTACTGTTGGGCCTGCCGGCATCGATTAATCTTGGAGGCCAGGGTGGGAAGCCGACCAGCAACGTCTGGCCGCGTCGTCGCGTCTACAAACGGGACCGCAAAGAGCGACCGGCCGCGGCTAAACGCAAGCAAGAAGAACGGTGGCGCCAAGCGCCGCACGGGCCCCGCCGGCACGCCGGCGATCGAGCCCGCGGTCAAGCTCGTCGCCGTCCACAAGTCATACGGGCGCAACCCGGTACTCAAAGGTGTGAACTTCGCGGTCGCGCCAGGCGAGCTCGTCGAGGTCACCGGACCCAGCGGCTCAGGCAAGACGACGCTGCTTCGCCTCGTCCACGGCCAGCTGAGGCCGAGCGCCGGCGAGCTATGGGTGCGAGGACGGAGCCTGCACCGGCGGTGGCGGCGCGGTCTCGGCGACCTCCGGCGCGATGTGGCGTTCGTCTTCCAGGAGCAACGGCTCCTGCCTCGCCTGACGGCGTTGGAGAACCTCGTGCTCGCGCTGCAGGTGCGCGATCCCCAGGTTCCGAACGCAGCCATCAAGCAGCGCGCGCTGGCGGCGCTGCAATCGGTAAACCTCGCCTCGAGGCGCGGCGCGTATCCGCACGAGCTGTCCGCGGGTGAACGGCAGCGGGTCGCGGTCGCCCGAGCTCTCGTGACCAGGCCACGGGTCCTGCTCGCGGACGAGCCGCTCGCGTCCATGGACGAGGAGAACGCGGCGATCGTCATGCGACTGCTCGAGGAAGCAGCCGCCGCCGGTACGACTGTGATCGTCGCCACGCACCGGCACACCTTCCCAGCCAGCCGGATCCTTCGTCTGCCCAGCGCGCGGGTGATGACCAACGGCGCAAAGCGCGCGCATGCGAATGGCAACGGTCACGCCAACGGCAACGGCAGCACGAATGGCAACGGCAACGGCAACGGGCACACCAACGGTGTGCTCGTGAAGCGGGCGTGGTGGCGGGTGATGATCCCGGTCCGCGAGCGCTTGCATCGTGTTCCCCAACCGAAACAAATCCCACTCTGGCGGCGGGCGGCGGCGTTCAGCGCGAACAGCTTCCGCCTCGTCGTCCTCAGTGGGCTGCGGAGCTGGAGCCGAGATGCGAGGCAGACGACGCCAGTCATGGGCACCATCGCGCTGCTCTTGATTCTGTGCGGGACGCTGGTCCTGATCGGCGTCGCCGTCCAGCATGCGGTGGCGGACCAGGCCGGCCAGGCTTCGCTTGTCCGCGTCTACCTCGCCGACAGCGCCACGCAGGACAGCATCAACGCGCTCGAGGCCAGGCTGCGAGCGGACTCGCGTGTAGCCTCGGTCACTTACGTGTCGGCTGATCAGGCGCTGGCGGAAGCTCGCAAGCGGCCCGGGCTGGACAATCTTTCGAGCCTCAGCTCGGCGAACCCATTTCCTGCAAGCCTTGACGTTCGCGTCAAAGTCGTGACGCAGGTCGAGGCGGTGGCTACGTCGGTCAAAAATGACACCGCGGTCGATCCCACCTACGCGACGTCATACGACCCAGATACCTACTCGCGCCTGCGGCGCTTCGCGCTCATCGCGGGCGGCATCGCCGGCGGGATCGTGCTTCTTTTCGCCGCCGTCGCCTACGCGGTGATCGCTAACGCGATGCGCGGCATCGCCGGCGCCCGCCGTCCTGAGGTCGCGATCACGAGGCTGCTCGGCGCGCGAGGCTGGATGGTCCGCGGGCCGTTCGTCATCGAAGGACTCACGACCGGTGCCCTCGCCGGCGCGGTGGCTGCCGCCGCTGTCGCGGGCGCCTACCTCCTTGCGACCCGCTTCGAATCGACGGTCTACGTCCAGGTGCTCCCCGGCGTCGACGCGACGGCCGTGCAATACGTGCTGGCCGCCGTCATGACCGCCGGGCTCGTGCTCGGCGCGGCGACCGCGATGCTGGGCTTCCGCAGAGCGCGGGCGTGAAGCGACTCGCCGTCGCCGCGGGCCTTGTCGGAGCTTTGCTTGCGATCCACGTACCGGGCGCCGGCGCGACCGACCTGTCGCCATGTTCCACCCCAGGGACCTCTTCGGGCAGCCGCGTCAGCTGCCCAGCGCCGACCGATCCCAACCAGGCGGCGTACGACCAGCTGAAAACGCGCCTCGGCGGTGACGTCGCAAGGGCGCTCACCGCGCAGCAACGTTTGCGGAGAACGCTCGACCAGTTCGCCGGCATCGAGCAATCACTCACGGCAGAGGTCGCGCAAGAGGAAGCCACCATCGCGCGGCTCGAACAGCAGATCGCGAAGCTCGACGCCGAGATTGCGGACACGCAGGAACGGATCGAGGTCGAGAAGAAGGAGCTCGCTGTGATGTCGCGGGCCATCTACCGCGAGCCGGACTCCTTCTGGCTCCTTATCGCCCGCACGGGCAACCTGCACGACGCCCTGATCGCGACCGCGGACGCGGTGGTGGCCGGCCAGCGCGCGCACGCGCTGCAGGACAGGCTCCAGGCCGACCTCGTGAAGCTGCAGGCGGACCGCGATGCACGCCAGGCCGATCTCGACCGGCAGAGCAACACACTCGATCTGCTGAACGCAAACCTCAGCTCATTGCAGGAGGTGATCAGCGAACAGGGCGTCGTCAGCGCGAGCCTGACGACGCTGATGGCGCAGCTGAACGGCGCCAAGGCGCACATGCAGAACCAGGCTCCGGACGTCACCGCGACACTTGCCCAGCTGCTCGAGTCGCAGGAGCAGGACCTGATCCTGCGCTCGTACCAGACCGCGTGGACCCAGGCTGAGGTGGGCACGGGTCTCGCGCTCATGAACAAGCAGCTGCCTGCCGGCAAGACCATCGCGGGACTGGCTCTGTCATGGCCGATGACGGCGTTCCAGATCACGCAGGCGTTCGGCCCGTCGAACTTTGCCCTCGAGCCTCCGCTGGGCCCGTACAAGCACTTCCACACCGGCGTCGACATCTCGGCACCGCTGGGCACTTCGGTGATGGCAGCCGCGGACGGCATCGTCGTGGCGGTGGGCCACACCACCACGGGCTACGGCAACTACGTGATCATCGCCCACGGCGGCGGCATCGCCACGCTGTACGGGCACCTGCTTGCGACCAAGGTCAACTACGGCGACAAGGTCGTGCGCGGACAGGTGATCGGGTCGGAAGGATCAACGGGATTGTCGACCGGCCCGCATGTCCACTTCGAGCTGCGCGTGGACAACCAGGTCCTCAACCCGATGCCGTACCTGCCGATCCCGGGGACGAACTGGTCCGGCCAGTAGACTCTGAAAATCTGACTACGCCCCCGTAGCTCAGGGGATAGAGCAGGACGGTCCTAACGTCAAGGTCGGGGGTTCGATTCCCTCCGGGGGCACCACGGCCATGTGCTTATTCGGCTGCCTACGAAGTGATCTGTTCAGGCCGCCCAGCGCATCCCGGGCCCGCGAACTCTCCTAGGAATCACTCTCTCGGGCGGGATGAACTTCACCCCATCGCCGGCCCGGATCACCTGCCAGCCGCCCTCGTGTACCAGCCGGTGGTGGTGGTAGCAGAGCGGGAGCAGGTTGGGCAGATCACTCCGCCCGCCGCGAGCCCAGAACTCGATGTGATGTGGGCTCGTCATGTTGATCGGCCGGTCACACTCCGGCGCCGCGCAGGTGCGGTGCCTCGCCTTGAGAGCTCGCCATTGCGAAGGCGAGACCGAGCGCGTCGCGCGGCCAACGTCCATCACCACCGAGTCAGCCTTGATCACGCGATGCAGGGTGCATTCGCAGGCCAGGCGCTGCACGGTCTTGCTGGAGATCGGCATCCCGTTGCCCAGTTGTGAGGCGGCCTCACCGAGCTCGCCCTTGAGGCTTTCGATGGTGGTGTTGACGCTGATGTGTGGCCGGGCTCCATTACGCCGCGGCAGCTTGCCCTCGTCCATGGCGTGCTGGGCCATCTCGACCAGGGCATCGGCCCGACGCTGCTTGGCCGTCCTGTGGTCAGCGGTGCCGAGGGGATTGGAGAGCGACTCGATAGCTGCCTTGAGCGCCGCTCCACCGACGGGATCCAGCCAGGCGTCGAGCCGGTACATGCCGCCCGTGGTCTCACTGAGGTCCAGCGAGCGCAGCTCGAAGTCCTCTTCAGTCTGTCGCTCGAAGCCCTCGCAGTCCCAGCGGACACGAGCTTCGTACGTCAGGTAGCGCAGGTCTTTCAAGGAAAAGCGCTCGGCGTAACTGATCCAATGGTCTTGATCGATGTACTGCCGCTTCTCCCGACCTGTTCGCTGAGGTGACAGATCACCGCCGTCGCCTGGTAGCCGATCTGGCCGGCGCTCAACGCCTCAGCGATCCCGGGCAGGTTGCGCAGCTGCTCGCCGACGCAGAGTCGATCCGCCGCGGTGGTCTTGGACATCTGGCATTGCGCCGCCACCCAGGAGCAAGCACTCTGTCCAGCAAGAAGATGATCGCCACGCTTCCTGGCCGCCGCCACGACGCGGCAGAGCTTGCCCTGTAATCGGTCGATGGCGGCGCTCAGGCGTCTGGTATCAACGAAATCATCGTCGGCTTCGCGATCGAAATCGGCGATCGCAGTCTCGAGCGTCCTGAGTTCAGCCGACATGCTGACATT
>Ga0209801_1000205_pt1 | contig 40949 bp, 44 predicted proteins | sample GraSoiAngelo_127_FD_185884 | JGI IMG/M metagenome (GOLD analysis project Ga0209801, IMG submission 185884) | Grasslands soil microbial communities from the Angelo Coastal Reserve, California, USA - 14_0927_09_40cm (SPAdes) (version 2) | ecosystem: Environmental > Terrestrial > Soil > Grasslands ... | reverse complement strand
CGCCGCCCTCGAGGACTCCGCGCCCCGACACTTTGCTCGCAGACTATCTTCATGGCCATGACCCCGATCCGATCCGCCATGCTTCTGGGCATGCTGGCTAGCGCCCTCGCATCCGCGGCCCCGGCCCAGACCATCCCGCCGAGTGCGTACGGCGCACTGCGCTGGCGGTTGATCGGCCCGCACCGCGGCGGCCGCGTGCTGGCCGTCGCCGGCGTTCCCGGCGACCCAGCGACGTGGTACTTCGGTGCCGTGGACGGCGGCGTGTGGCGCACGCGGAACGCCGGGGTCACCTGGGAGCCGCTGTTCGACGACCAGCCGGTTGCCTCCATCGGCGCACTCGCGCTCGCGCCCTCCGATCCCAACGTCATCTACGTGGGGACGGGCGAGGCGTCGATCCGCTCCGACATCACCTACGGCGCCGGCGTTTACAAGTCCACGGACGGCGGGGCGCATTGGCGCGCCCTCGGCCTCGCGGACACGCGCCACATCGGCAAGGTGCTGGTCGATCCGCGGAACCCCGACGTCGTCCTCGTCGCGGCGCTGGGACACGCCTACGGCCCGAACCCCGAGCGCGGCGTGTTTCGCTCCACGGACGGCGGGCGCACCTGGACCAGGGTGCTGTACAAGGATCCCGACACGGGCGCGATCGACCTGGCCACGGATCCGGGCGAGCCCCAGATCGTGTACGCCGCGCTCTATCAGGCACGCCGCACGCCGTGGGAGCAGTACCCGCCGGATGAAGGACCGGGGAGCGGCCTGTACAAGTCGACGGACGGTGGCGCCACGTGGACGCCGCTCACGGGGCGCGGGGTCCCCGCGGGCCCGCTCGGCCGGATGGGTCTCGCGGTGGCACGGGGCGGCCGTGTGTACGCGCTGATCGGCGCCAAGACGGACGCGGGGCTATATCGCTCTGACGACCGTGGGGCGAGCTGGCAGCTCGCGGGGAGCGATCCGCGCCTTACCAGCCGCAACTGGTACTTCGGCCGCGTCACCGTGGATCCCCAAAACCCCGACGTCGTGTACGTACCCAACGTGGCGCTGCTCAAGTCGACGGACGGAGGCAAGACGTTCACCGTGCTGAAGGGACAGCCGGGTGGGGACGACTACCATGAGCTGTGGGTCGATCCCAGGAGCCCGACGCGCATGATCGTGGGCAGCGACCAGGGCGCGGTGATCACGCTCGACGGCGGCCGGACCTGGAGCAGCTGGTTCAACCAGCCCACTGCGCAGTTCTACCACGTGGTCACGGACGAAGCGTTCCCCTACCGCGTCTACGGTGCTCAGCAGGACGCCGGCACAGCTGGGGTAGCGAGCCGCAGCGATTTCGGGGAGATCACCTTCCGCGACTGGGCCCCGGTCGGGGCCGGCGAGAGCGGCTACATCGCGCCTGACCCGCTCGACCCCGATGTGGTGTACGGTGGCGATACATACGGCGGAGTGCATCGCTTCGACCGGCGCACCGGCCAGTCACAGGACATCTCGCCGTGGCCCGTCTCCACTTTCGGGGTGCCGATGTCGCAGCGGAAATACCGCTTCACATGGACATCGCCGCTCGTATTTGACCGCGTCGACCAGCACGCGCTCTACCTCGGCGCACAGATGGTCCTGCGGACCAGGGATGGCGGCCTGCACTGGGAGGCGATCAGCCCCGACCTGACGGGGGCGGCGGGGGCGGGGGCGGGGGCGGGCCCAACTGCGGCCGACACCGGACCGACCATCGTTGCGAACGCGGCAGCGCGGGGCTACGGCGTGGTGTACACGATCGCTCCGTCGCCGCGCGCGGCGGGACTGCTCTGGGTCGGCTCGGACGACGGCTTGATTCACCGCAGCAGCGATGGCGGCGGGCATTGGCGCAACGTGACGCCTCAAGGCTTACCTGCCTGGAGCACTATCAGCCTGATCGAGGCGTCGCCGTTCGACACGGCAGTCGCCTACGCCGCGGTGGACCGTCATCGAGTCGATGACTTCGCGCCCTACATCTATCGCACCCGCGACGCAGGCGCGCATTGGACGCGGGCCGACCAGGGGATAGGGCCCCAGGCGTACGTGCAGGCCGTGCGTGCCGATCCGGAGCGCCGCGGGCTGTTGTACGCCGGCACCGAAACAGGTGTCTACGTGTCGTTCGACGACGGCGACCACTGGCAGTCGCTGCAGCTCAACCTGCCGGTCGCATCGGTGCGCGACCTCGCGGTGCACGGCCGCGACCTGATCGCCGCCACGCACGGGCGCTCGTTCTGGGTACTCGACGATCTCACCCCGCTGCGACAGCTCGGCGACTCCGCGCTGCGCGCGCCTGTCTACCTGTTTACGCTAGCACCGGCGGTGCGTCTGCGCCGCAGCGTCAGCAACGACACCCCGCTCCCTCCCGAAGAGCCGCATGGCACCAATCCACCGGCCGGCGCGGTGATCGATTATCTGCTTCGATCGGTGCCCCCTGGTGCCATTAGCCTCGAGATTCGCGACGCGCGCGGCGGCCTGGTTCGCCGCTTCTCGAGCGATGACCGTCCGACGCCACCAGCCGAGCCGCCCCAGATCGCCGACGAATGGCTGCCGCGGATCGAGCCGCCGACGCGTAACGTCGGGCTGAACCGCTTCGTGTGGGACCTGCGCTATCCTCCGCCGCCCGCCGCGCGCTATGGCTACAGCATCGCCGCGATCGCTGCTCAGGGAACGGTGGCCGAGCCGCAGGGGCCGCTCGTGTTGCCGGGCGCATACGAGGTCCGGCTCGGAGTCGAGGGACAGACGTACACGCGGCCGCTCCGGGTCGCGCTCGATCCGCGGGTCAAGGTCGCGGATTCCGCGCTCGTGGCCCAGCTGCGGCTCGGCCTCGACATCTGGAATGCGATGGCGGAGCAGCATGCGCTCGTGGGGAGTCTGCGCGCTGCGCGCGACGAGATCCGCGGCCTCGCCGGCCGGTCGCTCGACGGCGCGACGCGCGAATCGGTCGCGGCGTTCGGGCGGCTGACGGACAGCCTCGCGCGGGGTCTGGGCGACGCGGGCGACGAGCTTGCCAGCCTCGAGACCGCCGTCGAGAGCGCGGATCGGGAGCCCACGAAGCAGGCGCGCGACGTTTGTTCCGGGCTGCGCGAGGAGGTGACGGGGGCCGTCCGCCGCTGGCAGCGGGTGGTCGCTGACGAACTGCCAGCGCTCAACCGGCGGCTGGCGCGGCAGGGGGCGCCGGCGGTGCAGGTAAGCGAACCGGCCGCGGACAGGAGGACGGGCCCCTGGTGAGCGCACCCTCCGTCCGCGATCTATCGAGCGCATTCTGGACCCGTCGCTTTTCCCGCGGTAGTTTCAGCGTGCAACGGACGACTTTCGTTCCACTCGCCACGCGGGAGGCTCAATGCGTCACTGGCGTACGTTCCTGGCAGCGCTCGTAGCGGTGGGATGCGGTGATGCGACCCCGCCGAGCGCCATCAACGGCAACGTCGCGATGCTCGCCAACGTGCAGAGCGAGCTGGCGCCGCCGCTCGTCTTCAACACGCAGATGCGCTCGGAGCTCGAAGTCCCGACCTGCGTGTCAGAATCGAAGGGCCATGCGCAGATCAAGATCCTGCAGGACGGGACCATCGAGGCTGCAGCGACGATCAACAACCTCGGCGGTGAGAGCATTCGATTCGGGCACATCCACCATCTGGCCGCGGGGCAGGGCAGCGGCCCGATTATCTGGTGGCTCACGACCCCGGTGGGCGTGGACTTGAACATCACGGACCGGCAGTTCGATGTGCGTCAGGACGGGATCTTCGTGGCCAACCCGCATTTCGCGACTGCGGACCTGGCGCTCGCCGACCTGCGCAGCGATCCGGGTAGCTTCTACGTGAACTTCCACTCGGACCTTTGCCCCGGAGGGTTTGCCCGCGGGTTCCTGCCTTGAGTCGCACTGACATCGCGCACTCCTGTCGCGGGGCGCGTTGATCGCCCTCGCCTACCACCTCGCGAGCCGGCTCGGCTACGTCCTGTACATCGGGATCGCGTTGGCCCGGCGGGAGCGCCGCACCGTCTCCACCGCGCGCTACGGTGGCGAGCAAGAGTTCCGGCGCTTCCGGCGGTCCGCCGCGTTCTTTATGTACAACGACGCCCTGAGCTTCGTGCTGCTCTGTGGCGTGACGCGGGATACCCTGGCGCTCGGCGTGCCGAGCGTCCTGTCGATAACGGCAGGTGCCATTCTCGTACTGGTGGGGTTCGGCACCAAGGTCTGGGCTCGAGCCACCGTCGGCGCGGGCGCGTACTATTGGCGGGACTTCTTCTTCCCGATCGACCGGCCGGTCGTGACTTCGGGGCCCTACGCGTTTCTCAAGAATCCCATGTACACGGTGGGCTACCTGCAGACATACGGGCTCGCGCTCGTCACCGCATCCCTACCGGGGTTGATCGCTGCCGCGATCGATCAGGCCGGTATCCTCCTGTTCTATCAGCTGGTCGAGCGCCCGCATGTGGAGCGGATGCACAGGCCGGGCGACTCGGTTCGTGTAACGTGAGGCAGGCTGGGGCGGGGCGGGAGCGCTCGCCCCTAGCCCCAACCCCTAGCCCCCAGCCCCTTTACCGCAGCACGACGTTCGTCGACAGGTTCTCGAACTGGTCGTTGCGGTCCTTCGCCCAGGCCTCCTCGTTATGTCCAGGATCGATGGGCTTCTCCTTCCCGTAGGACACGACCTCGATGCGGCTCGCGTCGATGCCGTGCGCCACGAGGTATTGCTTGGCCGTGATGGCCCGGCGGTTCCCCAGTGCCAGGTTGTACTCGTCGGAGCCGCGCTCGTCACAATTCCCCGCCACCCGGATCCGGAGCTGGGGGTTGTCCCGTAGGATGGGAAGCTTCTCGTCCAGGACTTGCACGTCCCCGGGTCGCAGGATGGCCCGGTCGAAGTCGAAATGGATCATGCTCGCGAGCTCCCCCCCGATCTCCTGTGACTTGCGCTGGAGCGCGGCCAGGGAATCGGCGCGCCGCTGCTCGGCGCGCCGCGCCGCGGCCTCGCGCGCCCGCGCCGCCTCCTCCGCCCGCGCGATGGAATCCGGACGGGCCCGTTCGAGCGCGCTGGAATCGATCTGGGGCTGCACGGCGACCGCGGGCGGCGCATGGTGGCACGCGCTCGCCGCGACGGCGACCGCGAGTGGAATCCCGAGCTGCTTGAGACGCATGGTGTACCTCCTCTGCTTTCGTGGAATGGGTGCGACAGCGCGCGGGGGTGATCACGCCTCCGCGAAGAAAAAGCGGGCATTCACATCGGTGGCTTCCATCGCCTGCACCAGGCGGTCCACGGCCCGCCGGATGCTCCGGACTTGCCGGGGGGGCATGGCCTCCAGCGCGTGCAGGAGACGACCCTGCGCGGCCTCCGGTGCATCGGCCGCGAGCGCGGCTCCGCGCTTGGTGAGCTCCATCTCGACCACCCGGTGGTCGTCCTGTCCGCGGCTGCGCCGGACGAGGCCCCGCTTCTCGAGACGGTCGATGAGGAGCGAGACGCTGCTCTGGTGCACCGCCAGCGCGGCGGCCAGGCGGCCGGCGGACATGTGGCCATGGGCCTGGAGCGTCTTCAGGGCCCAGAGCTGCGGACCGGTCAGCCCGTACGCATTCCGGACGTCCTGGGAGTAGGTCTGCAGCGCCTTCACGATCCGGCGCAGGCCCTGGACGATCTCGGCCGTATCGGCGCGTTTCTGCTTCAAACATGGGGCTCCGATGGGAACTCCTGATAATATATTGGTATCAATATTTATATCAATATTTATTTCTCGTTCCAGGAGGGAACCCATGTCCACCGCGTCTCTTACTGCAGCGCTCGTCGCGGTCGTCTGCGCCGTCGCGGCGCCGGGCCCGGCCCCGGCGCAGGCCGCCCGCACCGCAAAGCCCGCTAGCTCCGGCACCTTCGTCGCCGTTCTCGAGGGCGGCTACGCCGTCCCGCCGACGATGACGCGCGCCAGTGGCACCACCGAACTGACCTGGACCGGCCGCGAGCTGCGCTTTCGCGTCCGTGTCGATGGGATCAACGACGTCACCGGCGCGTTCGTCCACATCGGTCGGGCCGGCCAAGAGGAGCCGGCGGTCGCCGACCTGTTCGACGGCCTCAAAGCCGGGCCGGTGAGCGGCGTGCTCGCCGAGGGTACCCTGGGTCTCTCGCGCCTGCATGGGACGACCATGGCTCGGTTGCTCCGGGCACTGCGGGAGGACGACGCATACGTTACCGTGCACACGCTCACACATCCCGCGGGCGAGATCCGGGGCCAGCTGCGGACGCAGCCGGTGGTTGCGCACCGCTAGGTCGGCCCGCGGTCGACGCGATCCGGCCGATCAAAGTGAGAGGAGTGACCATGCGAATTGCGCGCGCGACGCTGCCTGGGCTCTTGGTGCTTGCGCTGGCGTGCGGGGGCGGGGGCGGGGGCGGTAACCGTGGAGAAAAGCCGGCGTCGGGGGGGAATGCCGCTGCACCTCCGGCGCGGCCCGCCACCCCCGGGGGCGCGACCATCACCGGGGAGGTCAAGTTCGTCGGCAAAGCCCCCGTCAATCCGGCGATCGATATGAGCGAGGAAGCGAAATGCCGGGCGGATTACACGACCACTCCGCACGAGGAGATCGTCATGGTCAACCCCAACGGGACACTGGCCGACGTGTTCGTGTATGTAAAGTCGGGGCTGCCCGCCAACGCCCAATATCCGGCCCCCAGCACCCCGGTGGTCATCGACCAAAAGGGCTGCATGTACCATCCCCGCGTCTTCGGGATCATGATCGGTCAGCCTCTGCAGATCGTGAACAGCGATCCCTTGCTACACAACATCAAGGCGATGGGGAAGGCGAATCGACCGTTCAATATCAGCCAGCCCGCCGCGGGGATGAGCACCGAGCGCCGGTTCTCGGCGCGCGAGGTGATGTTGCCATTCGAGTGCAACGTGCATGGGTGGATGCACGCCCATGCGGGGGTGTTGCCCTATCCCTTCTTCTCGACGACCGGGACCGACGGCAGGTACACGATCAAAGACTTGCCGCCCGGGACCTACACGATCGAAGCCTGGCAGGAGAAGTTCGGCACTCGCACCGCGACCGTCACCGTGCAGGCCAACGAGACCAAGAGCGTAGACCTCACGTACACGCCGTAGGCGCGTGCCTCCGCCGCTGAAATTCGCGTCTGGCGCCCGGCCGTCCGCCTCATGCAGCTTACGGTGTGCATGCGCCGGGTGAAGTGGCCCCCCCCCGCCCCCGCCGATGAGGTCGGTCGCGAGCTTCAGGACGCTCAGTCAGGCGCAATCGCTGCGGATTGCGCTCGAGGCCGAGGGAATTCGGGCCGTCATTCACGACGAGCAGGCGGTGAGCCTCGTGGCCGGCTCGGTGGCGGTGTCCGTCGTCGACGATCGCGACTACGAGCGGGCTCGCGCGGTCGCTGCCCGGCTCGAGGTCCCGGTCGCGCTGGCGGGTGACGACGTGCTCCGTTGCCCGCGATGCAACGCCGAGAACCCGGGCAACTTCAACTCGTGCTGGCGCTGCCAGACGGATCTGACCGGTCGCGGCGACGTCGGGCGGGTGGTATGATCACGCCGATGTCCCCCACGCTGTCGCGCCGTTCCTTCCTTGAGGCAAGTGCCGCCGCCGGCGGTGGGTTACTCATCAGCTTCAGCCTGCCCGCGTCCCTCGCGAAGCAGCTCTCGGCCCCCCCGCCCCCCGCGCCTCCCAGCGAATTCGCTCCCAACGCGTTCATTCGTATCGACAGCGCCGGCCAGGTGACGCTGGTCATGCACAAGGTCGAGATGGGGCAGGGGACCTACACCGCCATGCCGATGATCCTCGCCGAGGAGCTCGAGGCGGACCTGAGTCAGGTGCGCCTCGAGCATGCACCCGCGGACGACACGCGCTACTGGGAGCCGTCGTTCGGCGTGCAGGAGACGGGCGGCTCGACGTCGGTACGCGGAAACTTCGAGCCGCTGCGCCGGGCCGGGGCCACCGCCCGCACGATGCTCGTGGCCGCCGCCGCGGCGACCTGGAAGGTCGACCCGAATGCGTGTCGTGCCGAGCACGGCACCGTGATCCACGGACCGAGCGGCCGGAGCCTCGGTTACGGGGCGCTCGTGAGTACGGCAGCGCGTCTCCCGGTGCCGGGCAGCGTCGCGCTGAAGGACCCCAAGGACTTCCGCCTGATCGGCACGTCCGTGAAGCGACTCGATACGCCGGACAAGGTCGACGGCACGACGCAGTACGGTATCGACGTCCGGCTTCCGGGCATGAAATACGCGAGCGTGGCGGCCTGCCCGGTGTTCGGCGGTAAGGTCGGCGCGGTGGACGACACAAAGGCCAAGGCCATCCCCGGCGTGCGGCAGGTGGTACGGCTCGACGACGCGGTGGCGGTGGTGGCGGATGACACGTGGACGGCGAAGAAGGGCCTCGCGGCGCTCGATATCCGCTGGGACGAAGGGCCGAACGCCACGCTTTCGACCGCCGACATCGTGCTGCAGCTGGAGGCGGCGTCCCGGAAATCCGGCGTTGTGGGCCGCGACGAGGGCGACGTGGCGAAGGCGATGGCCGGCGCCGTCCGGCGAGTCGAGGCCATTTACGAGGTGCCCTTCCTCGCGCACGCCACGATGGAGCCGATCAACTGCACCGTGCACGTCCGCCCCGACGCCTGTGACCTCTGGCTCGGCACGCAGGTGCCGACCTTCACCCAGACGGCCGCGGCGAAGGTGGCGGGCCTGCCCAAGTCCCGCGTCCAAGTGCACAACCATTACCTGGGCGGGGGGTTCGGACGACGGCTCGAGGTGGACTTCGTAATCCAGGCGGTGGGCATCGCCAAGCAGGTCGACGGGGGGGGCCCCGTCCAGGTCCTCTGGAGCCGCGAAGAGGACATCCAACACGACATGTACCGCCCGTATTACTACGACCGGTTCATCGCCGGTCTCGACGCAGGCGGCAGGCCCGTCGCCTGGACGCACCGCATCGTCGGCTCGTCGATCGAGGCGCGCGTGATCAGCGAGCTGTTCCCAAAGAACCTGCGCGTGATGCGGGCCGGCGGCATGCACCGCCTCGGTGCCATGATCAAACATCTCGATCTCGACGCGGTGGAAGGCGCCGCCGAGCCGCCGTACGCCATCCCCAACATTCGGGTGGACTTCGTCCGCCAGGAGCCACCGGGCGTCCGCACGGCGTTCTGGCGTGGCGTCGGCCCGACGCACAACATCTTCGTGGTCGAGAGCTTCATCGACGAGCTCGCCGCGGCGGCGAAGCAGGATCCGTTCGAGTATCGTCGTGCCCTGCTCGAGCGCTCACCTCGCGCCAAGGCGGTGCTCGAGCTCGCCGCGGCGCAGGCGGGCTGGGGAAAGCCGCTCCCGCCAGGAGCCGGGCGCGGGATCTCGCTGCTGCATGCATTCGGCAGCTACATCGCGCAGGTCGCCGAGGTGGCGGTGTCGCGGCAAGGGGAGGTGCGCGTCCCCCGCGTGGTGTGCGCGGTCGACTGCGGCACCGTCGTCAATCCGGAGATCGTGAAAGCGCAAATGGAGAGCGGCATCATCTTCGGCATGACGGCCGCCTTGTGGGGCGAAATCACTATCAAGAACGGTCGCGTGGAGCAGCACAACTTCAACGACTACCGGGCGCTGCGCATGAGCGAGGCTCCGGCGATAGAGGTACACCTGGTGCAGAGCGGCGAGGCGCCGGGTGGCGTGGGCGAGCCCGGGACGTCGGCCGTGATGCCGGCGATCACGAACGCGATCTTCGCGGCAACCGCGAAGCGGATTCGCAAGCTGCCGGTGAAGGACCAGCTGCGTCCGGCGACGTGACCCGCCGGCTCAGCCTGCTCCGCTGGTACTACTTCGCGACACCCGTCTTCTGGCTCCTGGACGCCGTCTGGGGCGTGCGCGTCCGGGTCGCGTTCATGGACGATTTCCCGCTCGGTCGAAACCTCTACTACGCACTGTGCTGCGGCATCGCGATCGCCGTGACCGTGGCGCCACAGTATACCGCCCGTCTGGCGTTCGCCGAGAGCGCCGTCAACCTCGGCCTGCTCCTGCTGAGTGTCGCGGTTTGGTATCTCCGCATGCTCGATTGGGCCGCGAGTCCGAGCGTCGCGGTCCAGGTTCTGACGACGTGGCAGCTCGTCAACTTCGTGTTCGCGGTCGCGGCGGGCGCCATCAGCTACCGGTTGCGCGGTGCCGCCCTCCGGCAGTAGCTCCGTCCCGTCTCCGTCCCTAAGTTTGTCGGCAGCGGTCGCTATGTCCTCGAGACCAGGAGTCGCGCGATGAACTGTCCAGCCTGCGGCACGGCGATGACCGACATGACGGTCGGCAACGTCAAGGTACAGGCCTGCAAGGGCGGGTGTGGCGGGTTGTGGTTCGACGAATGGCAGCTCGGTAAGGTGGATCAGCCGGACCAGTCGGCCGGCGAAGCGCTGCTGAACATCCCGCAGAATCCGGCGGTGAAAGTCGACCAGAACCAGCGGCGCAAGTGTCCCCGCGACCCCGACATCGTCATGATGCGCCATTTCTGGAGTGTCAAGCGCGACGTGGTCGTGGACGAGTGCCCCAAGTGCGAGGGAATCTTTCTCGATCCGGGCGAGTTAGCCGGCGTCCGTGCCGATTACAAGTCAGACGCCGAGCGGCACAAGGCCGCCCAGGCGTACTACGACGAGATGTTCGACAAGCAGCTGGCCGGGATGCTGCGGCAGGACAAGACCAAGCTCGAGAGCGCCCGCAAAGTGGCCGGCATCTTCAAGTTCATTTGTCCCAGCTATTACCTCCCGGGCAAACAGGCCTGGTGAGCGTTTTAGACCGTCACCTGATTGCGGCCGCCCTCTTTGGCGCGATAGAGGGCTCGGTCGGCCGCCTTCACCACCTGCTCCCACTTGGCGTGGCGGTCGGTCTTCTCGGCCACGCCGATGCTGATCGTCACGGGAACGCGCTCGCCGGGCCCACGGTCCGTCAGCACCTTCTCTTTCTTTTTCTTGGATCGGAAGCGTGAGCGCAGAATGAACCGCGTGTCCTCGACCAGTTGCCGCACCGCCTCCAGGTCGGGAACACAAGCCTCGGCGCCGCGTCCGGGGAAGATCACGGCGAACTCTTCGCCGCCGTAGCGGTACGCTTTGCCGCCGCCGCCGACCTGCGCGAGCTTGGCCGCGATCATCTTCAGGACCTGGTCCCCGACGTCGTGGCCGTGGCGGTCGTTGATGCGCTTGAAGTGGTCCACGTCGAGCATCGCCACGCTGTACAGCCCTCCCACCCGCAGCAGCGCCTCATTCAACGCCCGCCGGGCGGGGAGCCCCGTGAGGCTGTCCTGGTACGCCATGTGATACGACGCCTCGACCACGGCGACGATCAGGATGAGCGCCGCGGTAGCGAGATAGAACGTCGAGAACCCGGGGTTGCCGGGGCGCACCGTGGACAGACCGAGGAACGTCGGCACGAGCGCCCAGGCGAAGGACCGCCCGGTGGCCGTGGGTGACATGAGCTGGGAGGCGAGCACCAGGCCGCCGCCCACAAAGAAGGCGAGCAACGCCGGGTCCGCGAGCGAAGTCCAGGCGAAGAGCCATTTCGGGAGCAGCTGGGTGTGTAGCACGGCGGCGGTCGCCCCTGCGGCCTCCCGATCGAGGAAGGAGACCGCCACCACCTGCCCGAGAATGACGGCGAGCCGCGCAAGCCCGGGCGGCGTGATGAACCCGCGCTCCGACGTGAGCGGCAGGGCGGCGAGGTTCAGCGGCAGCAGGAGGCCGATCGCCTGGAGGATGACGCGGTCGCGGGCGAGGCCGTGCCCAGCGGCGAAGTACACCAGGGTGCGGTCCGCGAGCGCCAGCAGGAGGAGCGCGAACAGCAGACGGCTCCGGTGGAACCGCCAGCCGATCAGGACGCCGGCACCGAAGACGGCGTAGGGGTAGAACGGCGCCAGCGGGGCGAGCAGGCTTTGCAGCCACTGGGTGTGCGTATAGATGAGCGCCGCGAGGATGATCGGCACCTCGGGCAGCCCCCGCGACACGATCTTCCAGAGGTTGGCGTACACCTCCTGCGTCTGCAGTGGCGCGGCTCGCGGCACAGTTCGGGGGCTCCTTTAAAGTCCGCTGGAGACGGGGGGCGGGTTAACGGTAAGCAGAACCGAGCGCAGGTCAACCGTCGGGTTGCGTGCCGTGCGGGCGGCTGGCGATATTTTCCCGCGCCGACGGCGGTATCGTCTAGGGGACTAGGACGGAGCCCTCTCAAGGCTCAAACACGGGTTCGAATCCCGTTACCGCTATACAACAGAAAGACGTAAAGACAAAGCCATAGAAAAAAGACGTAGAGGGAGGGCGTTAAGGGGAGGCGTGGGCGTGGTTACCGCCGCTCCTCCACGGTTCATCTCCACGGTGTTCTTCAACGTCTTTGCCTGTTACGGTTTTGGTGGTTAGCCCCCATCGTCTAACGGTCAGGACACCACTCTTTCAAGGTGGGAACAGGAGTTCGATTCTCCTTGGGGGCATGGGGAGGGAGGGGAAGAGCCCGGTGATGTCCGCCGGGCTCTGGTGTTTTTCGGAACGATCTCAGTCAAATCCTCACCACCCTGTCAGCAGACCAGAGTTTCCACGCGTACTCGGAACGGTAGGATAAGCGCGGCCTCCGCGTTGAACGCCAAGAGCCTCGATGCCTGTGCCGTTCGAGCTCGACTGAGGGATCGGCGCAGAATTGACAATACAGACAAGGAGCAGCACATGACTACCACACGCTTGATCGCCGCGACCGCGGCGGTGGCGCTCACGCTGACGGCCTGCGGCCAAGGAGTCCAAGTGCGCAGCGCCCTCAGCCCGCAGGCCGGTATCGAAGACCTCCACACGTTCCGGATTCTGCCCGTACCCCAGCGGCACGCCGGCGGCCCCGCATCGGCGAACGACCCGATGCTGGTGAACTCGATCACGAACCACGCGCTGCGCAACGATCTCGTCCAGGGATTCGAGGGCCGCGGCTACGTGGTCGCCGACAGCAACGCGGACTTCTCCGTCGCGTACTACGCCAGCACGAAGGACAAGCTTGACATCATGCGCTGGGACTACGGCTACGCGTGGTGGCCGCACTGGTGGGGTTGGCGTGCGGGCGGGGGCCCCGGTGACGCAGCAGACGTGACCGAGTACACGGAAGGTACCGTCGTTGTCGACGTGATCGACCCGAAGAGCAAGGAGCTGCTGTGGCGGGGAAGGGCGTCGCTCGCGTCTCGGATGATCAGGAGAAGTACGAGCAGGAGCTTCAGAAGACCGTCACGGCGATCCTCCAGAAGTTCCCCGCCCGTGCCGAGGTGAGGGGGTGAATGAGGGCCCGGCCTCTTCTCGAGCTCTCAGAAGAGCGCGCGGCGCAGGAGCTGCGGCGCGCGCTCGCCGCGGCCCAAGACCGCCACCGCGACCGCATCCACCAACGCCGCTTGCTCGCGGCCGGCGCCGTCGAATTCGTCGCCGGCTGGGTGCTGATCGCGTTCGGGTTCCACGTGCGTGGAAGGGATCTCGGTCGAACCGTCTTCCTGACAGGCATCATGGTCGCCTATCTCGGTCCCGTATGGACATGGCTCCTTGCCCACTGGCACGGCCGTGAGGGCCCGTGACCTGATGGCGCCCGTCTTCACAAGGTCGGCCGGTGGAGCACGCGTGAGCGGCGCTGGGGAGCCGGCCGTGTCCGGGTCGCCGCCGCGCCTCCGAGCAGGACTCGCCGACCGGGGCATCGACTTGGAGGAGGAGCTCGGCCGGGGGGGCACGTCCATCGTGTACCGAGCCACGGATCGCAAGCACGCGCGGCCCGTCGTCGTCAAGGTGCTCCGGCCGGAGGTGAGCGCCGCACTCGGCACGATCCGCTTCCTGCGCGAGATTCAATTCGCGGCGGTCCTCCGGCATCCTCACCTCCTCCCGCTCTATGACTCGGGCGCGGTGGACGGCTTGCTCTTCTACGTGATGCCGTACATCGACGGGGAGTCGCTCCGGCAACGGCTCACGCGGTCCGGACGGCTCCCGATCGACGAGGCGCTCCGCATCGCGGCAGAGGTGGCGGATGCACTCGCGGCCGCGCACGTCAAGGGGATCGTGCACCGCGACATCAAACCCGAGAACATCTTGCTCGAGGCAGGGCACGCGCTCGTCGCCGACTTTGGGGTGGGCCTGGCCATGACGCGCGCCGCCCGGGAACACGCCTCCCTCGAGCCCGGCGACGGTGAGCCGCTGACTGCGGTCGGAACACCGGCGTACATGAGCCCCGAGCAGGCGAGCGGCGAGATGGCGGTCGACGGCCGCAGCGACCTGTACAGCCTCGGCTGTGTGGTGTACGAGATGCTGACGGGCGAGCCGCCGTTCACGGGGCCCACGACGCACGCGACCATCGCGCGTCGGTTCCAAGGTCCGCCGGTGCCGGTGCGGCAGCTCCGGCCAAAGGTGCCGGCGGCGGTTGCGGCCGCCGTGGAAAAGGCTCTCGCGATCGAGCCGAGCCAGCGATACGCTACCGTGAAGGATTTCGCGCAAGCGCTGGCGGCGCCGGCGCGACGCGACCGGCTCTCGCTGAGCCGCAGTGCCCGCCGCATCGCCGGAATCGCGGGTCCGCTCGCCCTCGTCGCGGTCGTCCTCCTCGCGACCCAACTGCCGCGCCGGCGAATGGCGGGGGCGGTGCTCAACCCAAAGCGCGTGGCTGTGGCGGCGCTCAGCAATGAGACCGGCGACAGCACGCTGTCTCCACTCGGCTTAATGGTCGCGTCCTGGATCACGGACCGGCTGAGCCGGTCCGGCCAGGTCGCCGTAGTGACATCGGCGACGGTGGTGCCGGCGCAGCGGGACGCGCATCTCGCCGGCGGTGGTCTGGACGATCCCGACCGGCTCCGTGCACTGGCCTTGGAAACCCAGGCCGGCACGCTGGTGTCGGGCTCCTACTATCGCGGTGGGAACGGGATGGTGGAGTTCCACATGGAGATCACCGACGCGAACTCGGGTCGGCTGCTGCGCGCCATCGGTCCCGTCGTCAGCGGCGGCGAGCCGGCGCGGACGGCGGACGGGCTGAGCCGGTCCATCGTCGCCGCCATCAACACGCTCGTGGCGCAGCCTCGGACGCCAGGGACGTGAACTGGCCCTGAAACTCTTTCCCTTGCGTAAGGCGTTCGCTGTGATGATTTTCCGCCCCGCGGGCCGATAGCTCAACTGGCAGAGCAACTGACTCTTAATCAGTAGGTTCTCGGTTCGATTCCGAGTCGGCCCATAGAGTTAGCAGATTCGGAGTGAAAGAAAAGTGAAAGGTCTGCGGCGCGGTCCGGCTCTCCGAGTCGGCGCGGAGGCGTGCCAATTAGGACCGCTCCTTAGAAGAGCAACAGGTCCGGATCATGGTACGTCATGTCTTCCTCCAGGATCGTCCGCACGAAGTACTCCCGTACCACTTCCCTTTTCCGGTCGCTCCAACTGTCAAAGTAGGCCGGAGCCAGCACGAAGTTTCCGCAGCTATTGAGTAACCGGCGCGACAGTTCGTACTTTTGCTGTTCGCCCGCTGACAGCAAGATCGGCTTTAACATTTCGCGGGCGAGCGGCGCGTCTGCGGGGAGGTAGGCGAACACCGCCACAGACCGCGTCGCCGTGAGCGGGAGAATATTCAAGCACACGCGGACCGCTTCACCGTCATGCCGGTCGACGCCGTATTGAGAGAAGAGTGCGCACGCCGCAACAGTAGGCCGTGACGTACGAATATCGATCACATCGTGCGCGATGCCGGCGAAATCGCTGCTAAGATAAGCAGCGTCGAACGCAGTCTTGTACATATAGGTCTCGTACGCGCGAATCATGAAGTCCAGTGCTACCATGCCTGCTGGGCTCGGTGAATCCTTCGGGTCGAGACCCCTTTTGACACGTTCCAGATACGCCGACTGCACCTTGGAGCCGGCTTCGCAGGTCGCGTGGAGTTCGTGGAAGGTGGCGCGGTAAGCGACCAGGAAGCGATGCTGCGGATTACCTGGGTCGAACAATTCCCGGTCGATAGGTGCGAATGTCGCTCGGTCGTGCTCAGCGCAGAGGCCCGCGAATGTCGTGGCAAAGTTGCGCCCGACGTCGCCAAACTCAATCACCGGCCCGCCCTCAGAGTTAATGCGGCGTGTTATCCCGGTTACGTGCCCATCGCTGGCGAGCAGGTCGAGGACCTGCGCATTTTGCACGGAGTGAGCGCGAATCGGCGGTCGGGAACAATGCGGCGGTACGGCGAGGCACTTTCCGTACTGCCAGTTCATGAGCTTGAAGAACTCACTAAGGCGGTGTCGGTCCATTTCGTGCTCGAAATCTAGCGCCCAGCGGCGCGGTCAACGGTGCGCTGCAAGCCGCGTGATTTCGCCATAACTCTTCAACGAATGGCCGCTCCTGACACCTCGCGGGTTGGGAGCGGCTTTTTTGGGTCTGCGTCCGTCGGCGTCAAGCTCGACACCGCGCAGGCCGACCTGCGGTGGCTCCGGCACGCATTCAACCTGGCCGTCGAGGCCAAGCGCCTCACGCGGGACCAGTGTCCCACGATCAAGACGCACGATCCGCAGAATGTGCAGACCAACTTCCCCGAGCCCGAGCAGCTCGCGGCCATCATCGCGGTGCTGCCCGAGTACCTGCGCGGTGTGATCGCATTCGCAGTGACCACGGCGTGGCGCATCAAGTCCATGGTCCTGCCGGTGCTGTGGCAGCACGTGGACTGGAAGCGGCAGCTCATCACCCTCCCGGCCGAGCTGTCGAAGAACAAGAAGCCCGTGAAGTTTCCCTTCGGGCCGTTGCCGGAGTTGAAGCGGCTGCTCGAACGCCAGCTCGCCAGTGGGGAGCCGGTCTCAGCGAGTCACGTGTTCCACCGTCCCGATGGGCGGGAGATCGACTACAAGGCGATGCGCAAGGCGTGGCGGGCGGCGTGTCGCAAGGCGAAGTGCCCCGGCACGTGGCTGCACGACCTCTGCCGGGTCGGGGCTCAAAACCTCCGGCGGGCTGGCGTCTCGGAGAGTGAAGTGATGAAGCTCGGGAAGACCCCGAGCATGTTCCACCGGTACGATATCGTGGACGAGAAGGACCTTAACGCGAGCGTCGCGAAGCTCGCAGCTGCACTGACGGCAGCACAGGACTGAACCGTTCGCGTGCGTCCCGGGCCTCCCGGCGGCCCACGATCAAGCAGGAAACAGCACTTTCAATTCTCTCCCGCAATTCCGTGCCGGGACCCTACCGAGGTTCCGACCAGCCCTCAAGCTTACCGGATATGAAGGAGACGTTGGCGTCGGTCCAACGCCAGTAGGTCACATATCCGGCCTCCACGCGCTCGGGCTCGCCGAGCAACTCTCGGACCTCATCCATTTTCATGCCGAGGTGCAGCCGACGCCAGTTCGCCAGGTCTCGCCATCTGGTCGACGCGGGGATGGGCTGGCCTTGCGTTGGCTGACTCTTGATGACGGCCTCCAGCTCACGGACGCGTTGCTCGAGGTCGGTGTTTGCGCGCTCGAGGACTTCGATTCGGCGAAGGAGGCTGGCGGTAGACGTGTCCTGCCCTGCCGCGACCGCAGGTATGGAAGCGGCTACCAGCGTGGCGACCAGTGCAGCACGGAGTACAGCAATCATCGTGGACCTCCTCGGGCAAGTCGCAGCGAATGCGGTGGGACGAGCGAGAGCACCGGGCAGGCGGTGGGGCGATTCGGTATCTCGGCCGGCGGTGATCCTCAGAGCTAGGGAGAAACCACTATGCCAAGAGTCACCATGGGCCACACGAACCGGGGGTAGTGCCGCCAAGTGTAGTCCACGCTCCCCGCCCAGGAAGACTTAAACTCATGGCGAAGGCCGACCCCGGCATCGAAGCCGACGAAAAAGCTGCTAGCCACATGCTCGTTGATTTCGACGGCAGTAATTCCCACCCGGGGGAACAGCGACGTACTTCGTTCTGGGCCGAAGGCCACGGAGTACCCGATGTTGGCGAGGTTGATGAAACCGCTCCTCCCTTCAAACCCGATCTCAGCATCAGCACACACGCCCGTGTGAGTCGCAGCGCACGTGCCTCCGATGGCAAGCACAATGTGTTTCGACGTGGCCGTCGGGAAGGCGAGTCCTAGGTTAAGGAGGGCCGAGTTGAGGAGCGGCGACTGAGCCCGCGCAGGACTGATGAGCGACACCAGGGCGGTGAGAAGCGCGAGCGCGGATCTCATGCATTTATGATACAGCCGCGCGCGGAAGGAGTGAAAGGTTGCTGAAAGGTCTACGGGTACTGGGTGGGTACTTACGGGGACCAAGCCCCGGTGAGTTGTAGCTAGCCGTACCCCTACAGTACCGATGGTCCCCCCTGGCATCCGCACTCTTAATCAGTAGGTTCTCGGTTCGATTCCGAGTCGGCCCATAGCAGAGCCATGGACATCCACCCGCCGCGCCAGGCCGTCACATCGCTGCAGCAGTTCCTCCGCGAACTGGTGACCATCACGACCGGCATACTGATTGCGCTGACGCTCGATGGCTTGTTGAGCTGGAGGCATCACCGGACGCTCGTACGCGAAGCGAGAGCGAATATCCTCAATGAGCTCCGTGAGAACCAGCGCGACCTCGCCAAGGAGCGGCAGGACCTGCAGAAGATGGAGCAAGACGGGCAAACCCTGATCAGTTTGGTGCACCAACTCGAGAGCAACCGCAAGACGCCCGTCCGCCACTTCCAGTACACATTTAGTATGGCGGAGCTTCACTCCACGAGCTGGAACACGGCAAGCACCACGGGCGCCTTGTCATTCATGCCCTACATCGAGGTGAAGCGATACACCGAGGTCTACGACCTGCAGCATGCGTTCACGGCCCTGCAGGAACGCGGCTTCGCCGCATCGCTCGATGTCCAGGGACTCGCCACCCTACTTGGGCGCAACCCCGCGACGCTGACCACCGCGGAGCTCTCGGACGCTGAGCGGCGGCTCGGCATCGCCATGGCCGACGTCACCGCCATGGAGCAAATTGCCGAGCCGTTGAACCGGCAATATGAAGAGCTGCTGGATCCCAGAGCTGAACGTGTTACGGCCGGCGCAGGGACACGTTAATCACCGCGGTTCGCTCGAAAACTCTAGCTGCCTACCGGCCCGTCATATAGCGCCGCAGCGCAGAGATCAGCACCCCCACTGCCACGACGGCGAGAGGGCGAGCAGCCGGTCAAACGCAATCGGGCTGAGTTGCGCGTCGCCCGTTCCAACTGGGAATGCAACCCAACATCTTCTGACCCGCCCGGGCGTGCGCCAGGCCTCATCTCGCGTGGTTGGATTCCGCAGGTATCGCACATTCAAGGAGAACTTCCTATTTTGGGGTGCGCCCGCCACCCTACCCCAAGGAGGCCTCCTATGCGGGCGCTCACTATTATTGCGGTGCTGCTGGCCGGCGGGGCTGCGTCCCTCTGTGCGCAGCATGGCGGCGACATCGAGATCGGCGGGTACGGTAGCTACACGCGGTACGACAGTCGCCTCCAGCTCGACAACCAATTCGGTGCCGGCGGCCGGCTCGGCTTCTTCCTCGGCGACCATTTCAGCCTCGAGATAGACGGCAACATGTCGCAGCCGCTCTCGCGATTCAGCGGCGTGGGGCGAACGACAGCCACGTTTGGGAGCGCGAGCCTCGTCATCAACTCGGGCGGGCTCTACATCCTGGGCGGCTATTCCCGCCTCCATATGGGACCTGGCGCCCCGTACGCGTCCGACCTGAACGCGGTGCACGGGGGGATCGGCGAACGGGTATTTTTCGTGAGCGACCGGGCGGCACTCCGGCTGGAAGCTCGAGCCTATTACCGGCCTCCAGGCACTACCCCTGGCACGCTGGACCGGGTAGTCCACATCACCGCGATGGTGGGGATGTCGTTCATTGTCGGCGCTGGCGGCAATAAGAACTGAGCGTTCACGGTATCCGACGCTGCCAGTTGAGGAACGCCGAGCCGATCAAGCGGTGGGGGCCCCCGCTCGTGAAGCCTCTACGGCGACGGCTCGAGGATGGACGCGTTGACCAGTGTCGTTCGATCGGGCTGGGGCACGAAATTCATCTGCCTCGGGTAGCCGCGGAGCGGATCAAACGCAATCGTTGTGAGCTGCTGCGCCTCGATGGCCGACAGCGCTTAGTCGAACAATCCATTGATGGTAGGCGGCCAGAAGGTGTAGGGCCCGGGCACGACGTCACCGGTGTCGAACAACCTGACCGATTGTACCGTGTCGTGGAGAACCGCGATCTCGAAGGGTCGACCCGCGAACACGTTGAAGCCACCGCTCTGAGTGAGCACGTAGGAGTACGCAGCAGGTTCATGCGCCGCCCAGATGGCGCGGTGTGCCAGCACCTCGGCGACTGTTGGAGGAGTGACCACCTGTGTAGGCGCGGCCCCTCGACACGCAAGCGGGGCAAGCAGGGTGGCACACGAAACGAACCATCGAAGGGTCATCGGAGTCTCCTCTGCAGCGGATTCCCAGACTAAGTTGTGTTCGCCGTACTCTCGGGGTCAACTCGATCGAACGTCTCCGTCTGACGCGCGGCCGCAACGACACATCGCCCGTTTCGAACTGGGAATGCAACCATCGGTGATAGCGATCCACGAGCATGTCCCCCTCGCTCCGTTCACCACGCTCGGCCTCGGTGGCGAAGCCCGCTATTTCGTCGAGTGCTCGAGCCCGGATCAGGTCCGCGCCGCCCTCACCTACGGCTCCGATCGACGGCTGCCCGTCTACATCCTCGGCGGCGGGAGCAACGTAGTCTTCCCGGACGGCGGATTTCCGGGCTTGGTCCTTCGCGTCACGATCGGCGGTCTCGACTACCGGGACGGTCCCAACCCTGAGGTGACCGCGGGCGCCGGTGTGGATTGGGATACGCTGGTGCGCGGTGCCGTCGAGCGAGGCTGGACGGGGATCGAATGCCTGTCGGGTATCCCCGGCACCGTCGGTGGCACGCCGATACAGAACGTAGGAGCGTACGGGCAGGAAATTGCCGAGACGCTCATGAGCGTCACCTGCCTCGATCGCACGACGCTCGAGCGCAAGACATTCACTACCCGGGAGTGCTCTTTCGGCTATCGCGACAGCCGCTTTAAACACGAGGACCGGGGCCGCTACGTGGTGCTCGACGTCACACTCCGCCTGGCGCGGGATCGTGCCCCGCGAATTCGCTACGCGGAGCTTCGAGACGCGGTCGCACGCAAGACCCCGATCGAGACGGTGCCACCCGCCGAAGCGGGGCGCCTCGTGCGCGAGGCGGTGCTCGCGCTGCGGCGCAGCAAGTCCATGGTTCTGGACCCGGTCGATCCCAACACGCGCTCGGCCGGATCGTTCTTCACGAACCCTGTGCTCTCGCCCGCCGCCTTCGCGAAGCTGGAGGAACGGTGGCGTGCCATGGAGGGCCCGAGGTCAGCGATCCCCACCTTTGCCGCAGACGGTGGAGTGAAAGTCCCGGCCGCGTGGCTGGTGGAGCGGGCCGGGTTCCCGAAAGGATATCGGCGCGGCGGCGTGGGCATTTCGAGCCGGCACGCGCTGGCGCTCGTCAATTTCGGCGGCACGAGCACCGAGCTGCTCACGCTGGCGGAGAGTGTACGAGATGGTGTGGAGGCGCGGTTCGGCGTGCGGCTCGAGTTCGAGCCGGAGGTTGTGGGGTGAGAACCTCTTTCGGGACTTTGTCATTGCTGTGCGAGCCTTCGGAAGCGCGAGTGAACTCGCGGCTCGGCCCTGCCCGTAAACGGGCGTACGCCGCTCTTAGCGGCAGCCGCCGAGCCGCGGCTTTAGCCGCGCGACTCGTCGCGATCTGAGAGATCCATTTCCAGAACGTGACGCGCTAGCTACGCCTTGCCGGCCACCTGCCCGATCGCGCTGATCAGGTCGTTGAAGTCGTAGGGTTTCATCACGGCGGGCTGGCCGCATTCGTCGAGGAAGCGGCGTGTCTCGTCGCGCGCGCGATCGCCGGTGACGAACACGAATCGCTCGGCGAGCTGGGGACGCTGCTCGCGCAGCTGCTCGTACAGCGCGCGCCCGCCGAGGCGGGGCATCTGGAGGTCGGTCACTACGGCATCGAACCGGTCGCTCGCGGGGCCGAGCCGCTCGATCGCCTCGAGCCCGTTCTCGACCGCCACCACCTCGTGCCCCTCGCGCTCGAGCAGCAGGCGCATCGCCTGCCGGTTCACCGCGTCGTCGTCCACGACGAGGATGCGGAGCTTGGGGAGCGCCGGCGTCGCGGCAGTGGTGCGCGCCAGCGGGGCGAGGACGCTCTTCGGGAGCGTCACCACGACCTCGGCACCGCCACCCGTGCGGGGCCGGAGTCGCAGGGTTCCGCCGGACGACTGCGCGAGCGCGCGCGCGAGCGCGAATTCGATCTCGCCCCCACCCGCGCTCTGCGTGAACCGGAACGGGGTCACGAGCCGCTGCTCCGCCTCGACCGACAACGGCACGCCGGAGTCCCAGAGTGAGATGGCCAGCGATGGCCCGCTCTCGCTCACGGCGATCCGCAGCTCGCGCGGCGGCTGGCTATCGCGCAGCCGGCGGAGCGCGAAGTCAAGGAGCTTCATCAGCATCTCGGTGAGCTGGGCCATCGGGCAGGCGACCATCGGAAGCTCGTGGGGGATGCTGCGCACCAGTTTCACGCCCAGCTCCTTCAGCGTCCCTTCCCGCTCGGCGAGCACGCCGTTCAGCACGATGGAGCAGTCCGACGGCTCCGCCGCGCCGATCGGGTGCTGGGCCAGCTCGAGGAAGTGCTGGGTGATCTCGGCCGCGCGGCGCACTTCGCCGTGCAACATCATCAGCGCGCGCGCGCGCTCCGGATCGAGCGGGCTCCCGTGCAGCAGGTCCGCGAGGGCCCCGATGGCCGCCAGGCGATTGTTCAGCGCGTTGAGGACATTGGCCGAGCCCTCGTCCAGCACCACGTGCCGGACCTCGGCGGGCCCGAACCGCGGGGCCGGTGGCGGAGGCATGACCGGCGCGACGGGAGTCGCGGTGCGCGCCGCGCGAGCGCGGCCGACGAGCGCCCCGACGAAGACGCCGATCAGCGCGCCGAATCCGAACGCGACCCACAGTCCCATGGGGCCCCAATTTAGTGCGCGCACGCGCGTCGCGCCCGCACCGGATCGCGAGCCAAGTGTGACCCGGCTCACCGGTTGACCCCCCCCTAGGCCGCCTCTAGCTTTTCTTCACCCGCCCTGGTGGTGGAAATGGTAGACACGCCATCTTGAGGGGGTGGTGCCGTAAGGCGTCCCGGTTCGAGTCCGGGCCAGGGCATTGGGAGCAGAGAACAGGTCGGCGTGATCGAGCGCCGACCTTTTCGTTTTTCCGAAAGTTGGAAGAATGAGGGTCTTAGGATCCTCTGTGGTCACCATAGGATAGTCGAGACGATGACGCAGCTTTCCGGTGCGCTTGTTGCCTGGGCCCTGATCGTTGCCTCTGGTTACGGCGGCGGTCCTCCCGCTAGCGCAAACGTTTGTGACCAAGTCCGGTGTGATCGGACAGGTAGGTCGGCGGATTCACCCGACCGTCACCTGGTTTCTGGCGGACAGTAGTCGCCTTGCTTTCTTCTGGGCGCCACACGCTCGCAGGTACGACGTCTTCCATCTAGGCGGTGGATACGCGGCGGTCGGAGGCGTGGACCCCTGCGAGGCGCTGTTTGCGGGCCGGCTGCTCGAGTACGACACCTGGCGCTATACGCGGGCCACGTCGGCGGACACGGTGTATGTTGCTCGAGTCCTCGTATCGTCGCTCATGGCTCGTGCGGCACACGCGCGACCTCCCCAAGCAATGCAATCAGCGTGCTGTGAGCGGGGCTCGCGCGAAGCGGACCCTGCGAGCCGCGGCTGACAGCATGTCGTGACGAAAGGCGAATATGGGTCATGCGACGTCACCCCCCTTCTAGCCCCCCCAGTGTGGTGGACTCGGGCCTCCATTTCTGGTCGGCAGCAGGCGGTTCAGAACGCTCAAGCACAAGCACGCCAAGGGAGTATTCCGAGCTGCTTGCCGGCCACTTCATGACAGGAGTCCAGTAATGCCGAAGCGTCATAAGCGCTTGCTGGTCGTGCTGCTGTCCTCTCTCGCGACGTCGACGGTGTTTGCGCCTGGGACCGTTGGAGACGTTTGGGGAGCGAACGACATATCCGAGAGCACGCGCCAATCAAGTTGTGAAGTCAGTGGAAGAGTCCCGATTTCCCCTCAGGCCGTTGGGCCGTTGCCGGTCGCGGCACCCATTCGACAGCTGCTGACGATCTGCCGTGGCGTTCACACAATGCGCGAGGCAGAGGAACACAGCTATCCCGCCGTGGAATTCCACGTAGGAGGGCTGACGGTCCTGGCGTCGCAGACCATCGAGGCCGATTCAGTCAAGTCGGACGATCCGGCCGACACGTGGGAAGTGAAGGGCGCGAACGGTGTTCTTCCGATGGGTGTCTCCTTGCGCAGTAGCTGGACGCAATTGCGGCGTGCATATGGGGCAGCCGTCGTGAACACCGTGTTCGACGAGGTCGAAGTAATGTTCTGCAAGTTTCCGAACATGTCTCTGTACTTGGACACTGACATTGAGGCTCTCCGTCCCATCGATGGCAACGAACTGACGAGAATTCCGTCGGACGCCAAGATCGTTCGAGTCATAATTAGCTCATGGCCGTTCGGTGGTTCGCGCTGCGTTGGGGTCGAGCGTTGAGGCGCCACGATCGTGCCATTCATGGTCTCGTGGTTGACCTATCGAGACTGGCGAGCCGCAATGTATCCGACGCCCAGAGACGTGGCAGCGTTCGAGCGCCTGTATCAGGACGAGCACGTCCCCATGGCGGTGAAGTAGCTCGCAGGCAAGACAAGGCTCGTGGCAACGAACGTGCAGGGGTCGCCCCAGGGGAAGCCCGCGTTCTATCGGATCGAGCGGTGGACCACCGGTCGTGCTGATTGCCGAGGAGCAAACCTGGATCAGCTCAAGGTGGTAAACGATGGGTCGGGCCACCAGGCGGGGGACCTAGTGCTGCGCCAGGTCGCGAGTGCGATCCAGAGCAGCCTGCGCAACACCGACATCGCCTCCCGCTACGGGGGAGACGAGTTCGCGATCGTGCTGCCGGATACTGATGCACGGGCGGGACGACTCGTCGCCCAGCGGATTTGCACGAAGGTGGTGGCGTCGCTCGGGGCCGCGGTTGTGCCGGACTCCTCGACCAAGGTCACGGTGAGCGGGGGCTTGGCAGAGTTGCCCCTCGCTGCAGCGTCAGCGTCAGAAGCCCAGCTCTTTGTGGCAGCCGATCAGGCTCTTTACGTGGCGAAGGCCCGCGGCGGCAACTGTGTGGCCGAGGCGCATCGAAGGCCGCTTTGAGGGGGCAGTGCCGCAAGGCGTCCCGGTTCGAATCCGGGCAGGGCATCTGAAGAACAGAGCGGTAGAGAGCGCTGATGGCGGGCGACGTGAAAGCGCCGGCCATTCGGTTTTTGGGAGAGTTGGAAGAACGAGGGGTTAGAGCGCTCCGAGTTACCGCGCCTCAGCGTCCCTTGCGCGGTTTGGGTTCGGCTGGCGGGGCACCGGTCTCCGTGGCGGGCAGCGTGATCATCGGGTGCGCCCGCGGTGGCCGGTGCGCATCGCAGTAGTGCCGCTCCCGACGCGTGCCAACGGAGCTCTGATGCGTTACCCAGCGCGCCGGTTCGTTGCAGGAGCGACGGGCCGTCCAGTCGTAGAAGTCGCAGCGGGCATCGTCCATGTTACCGCCCCGAGGTCGCTCCCTCTCGGTCACCGCTCCAGGGGCGAGAAGCTTTCAAGGCGTCGCCGGTGAGCGGCCCTAGCTGCCGTTCCTCCATGTCCCGGCTGATCCAGACCACGTGATCGCCGCACATGATGGCGTCCACGGGATACGGCTGCTGCACGAACGACTGCCCGTCCGAGGTCAGGACCTGGGTGGTCGGGAAGAAGTACCAGCACCGCTCGGCATCCGGATGGCTGTGGATCATTCCGACTGTCGCCGACCACCCGGCGTCCTCGCAGCTCTGCGTGGGCACGACCCGCGTCGCGGTCGAGTGAGTGGGCTCCACGTCGGCCGGCGCGATGCGGCGCACGACCACCGTAGTGCCGTGGAGCTCACCGATCAGGCAGCCCATGAACTCGGTCGCGTACGAGCGATACTGCAACACGAGGAAGCGCCGGGCCTGGTCAGAGAGAACGAGCCTGCGGACGCTGAAGCCGGGGGCGTGACGACCGGCGTCGGTCCCCCCGACTGCGGCGATGAGGCTAGCGGAGTGCGGCAGGACAGTAAGGACCGCGGTCAGGGCCGCCGCCCCGAGGGCAGCGTACGTGACGCGCGTGCGAGATGGGAACCCGGCGACCGGCACCTGCACAACCCTTCCTTTGCTGCTGCCCGGTACCTGAGCGCCGGGACTCACTACCCTCCACCGCGCTGAGGACGCAAGACCGATGCCATGTTCGCTCCGTGCAGCGTCGGCGAGGCGGGATGGCATGGAAGCGACGCGCCCGTGGCGTGGCGTGCGCGCCACACATGCATCGGCGCCACTCGGGCGCGACCGAGCCGCTCGTCACCGGCGCAGGTCTGACGCACCCAAGCGCTGCAAGGAGTCGAGCTACCGTGAACCAGCCGGTCGGGGTAGCCCGTGCCGTCGAAATTTCTCATGATGCCAGCGGATGATCGGCTGATGGCTAATACAAGAATTACGTGATCTGTATCACTTGAACTGGCCGTGGAGGGCGGTCGACATTTGCACGATCCCTCGCATGGTGCGGGTGTCCTTCGCCCTACTGAGCCTCTGCGAAGCGTGCCTGCACGTGGCACGTCTTCTGCCCCCCAGCCGTCAAGATGGAACCCAAGCGGATTCCTCTACGGGCCGCCAGTGGGTTGGCTTGCCCTTTACCCTGGGATTGAACGGAGGAATTCGCATGAACCGCAAGGGTTTTACGCTCATTGAGCTCTTGATCGTGGTGGTGATCATCGGCATTCTGGCCGCCATCGCGATCCCGAAGTTCGCCAACACCAAGGCGAAGGCGTACATCGCCTCGATGAAGTCGGATCTTCGGAACCTGGTGACCGCCGAGGAAGCGTACTTCGCCGACTCGGTCAAGTACAGCAATACCCATTCGTGCACCGTACCGCCCACGGCGGGCACCGTGAACTTCTGCGTGACGGTGGGTAACACGCTCGGCGGTCCGACTGTGAACGGTGGTGGGTGGAGCGCGACGATTACGAACGTCAACCTCACCAACCCCACGGTGACCTGCGCGATCTTCGTGAACACGACGGCCCAAACGCCGGCGACCACGGAAGGCGCGCCCGCCTGCCAGTAAGCCACACGTAGCTGAATTGAAGTCTCGAGGGCCCCGGAGCGATCCGGGGCCCTCGTGCGTTCGGGCGCCGATAGCGGGGCATGCCTTGACACCCTGTCCACTGAAGGCGAAAACCAAGCCTCTGTCGATTCGCGTGCCCGTCGTTCGTCGTCCCGGTGGACCATAGATAGGGGGATCCATGGACGTGACAACCACACGGAGCCTCGTCGCAAGGTGGCCCGCCTTGGCGCCACGTCTGCTCAGCCTCTTCCGCATCATGCTGGCGTTCATTTTCCTTCAGGCCGGCACCATGAAGCTCGTCGCCTTCCCGATCGGGATGCCGCCGAACGGTGGCACAGCCCCACTGTGGTCGGAATTCTGGGTCGCCGGCGTGCTGGAGACGGTCGGGGGCGTACTGGCGCTCCTCGGCCTGTTCACGCGTCCCGTGGCCTTCATCTTTGCCGGCGAGATGGCGGTGGCCTACTTCCAATTCTTCGCCCCCCAGGGCTTCTGGCCTATCGCGACCCAGGGCGCGCTTCCCGCGATCTGCTGCTTCGCCTGGCTGTACATCTCGGCGGCCGGTGCGGGGCCCTGGAGCCTGGACGCCCGGCGGCGACGTGACCTACGGACGTAGCAGCATGTCGATTTCGCGGGGCCCCGTTCGACGCGTCCCTAGAACTCGGAAAGCCCGGGTTCAAAACCCAAGACTGAGAGACACGACGATGCGATTCATGATGCTGGTGATTCCCAAGGCGTACGAGAATGCACGGGCGGACTTCGTCCCCCCGGCTGACCTGGTCGCGAAGATGACGAAGTACAACGAGTCCCTGACCAAGGCGGGCGTCCTCCTGAGCCTGGACGGGCTCACTCCACCCGCCAAGGCGGCGCGGGTCAAGTTCGCGGCGGGCACGCCCAAGGTGGTCGACGGCCCCTTCACTGAGGCGAAGGAAATGGTTGGCGGCTACTGGATGATTCAGGTCAAGTCGAAGGCAGAGGCGGTCGAATGGGCCAAGCGGGCGCCGATGCTCGACGGCGACGTGATCGAGGTTCGTGAGGTCCAGGACATCTCGGAGTGGCCGGAAGAGGTCCGCAAGGCGGCCGGTCGGTAGTGTCCGACATCCATGCGGCCATCGATGCAGTCTGGCGGATCGAATCCGCCAGGCTCATCGCGAGCCTCGCACGGATGGTGCGGGATGTCGGGCTCGCGGAGGATCTCGCGCAAGAGGCGCTGCTCGCGGCGCTCGAGCGGTGGCCCAAGTCGGGCGTCCCGGACAATCCGGGCGCCTGGCTCATGGCCACCGCGAAGCATCGCGCGATCGACGTCCTCCGGCGGGGCAAGATGCTCGAGCGCAAGCACGAGGTGGTCGGTCGGGATCTCGAGGCTCGGCAGGAGAGTCCGGAGGACGCGCTGCACGCCGCGCTCGACGATGAAGTAGGGGACGACCTCCTCCGCCTCATCTTCACCGCCTGCCATCCGGTCCTCTCGACCGAGGCGCGCCTCGCGCTCACGCTCCGCCTCCTGGGTGGCTTGACCACCGAGGAGATCGCGCGCGCCTTTCTGGTCCCGGTCCCGACGGTCGCCCAGCGGATCGTGCGGGCGAAGCGCACGCTCGCCGAGGCGCGGGTCCCGTTCGAGGTGCCGCGCGGAGCCGATCGAGCCGCCCGTCTCTCGTCGGTGCTCGAGGTGATCTACCTGATCTTCAACGAGGGGTACACGGCGACCGCCGGAGACGAGTGGACGCGGCCCCCGTTGTGCGACGAGGCGCTTCGGCTCGGCCGCATTCTCGCCGAGCTCACGCTGCAGGAGCCGGAGGTCCACGGCCTGGTCGCCCTGATGGAGATCCAGGCGTCGCGCCTGCGGGCGCGGGTGGGTCCTGCGGGAGAGCCCGTGCTGCTGCTCGATCAGGACCGAGCGCGTTGGGATCGCCTGCTCATCGCTCGCGGTCTCGCCGCGCTCGACCGGGTGGAAGCGCTCGGCGGCACGCTCGGGCCCTACGCGCTACAGGCCGCGATCGTGGCCTGCCATGCGCGCGCGCGGACCGCGGAGGAGACGGATTGGACGCGCATCTCGGCGCTGTACGACGCGCTGGCCCAGCTCGCGCCGTCGCCGGTCGTAGAGGTGAATCGCGCGGTAGCATACGCGATGGCTTTTGGTCCCGCTGCGGGCCTCGAGATCGTGGACGCGGTCGCTGCCGAGCCGTCGCTCGCGGGCTACCACCTCCTCCCGAGCGTGCGCGGCGATTTCCTCGTCAAGCTCGGCCGGCACGACGAGGCGCGCGTGGAGTTCGAGCGCGCCGCATCGCTCACGCGCAATACACGGGAGCGCACCCTGATGCTCGAGCGGGCAGCGGCGGCCGCGCGGAAAGCCTCCCGGAACGACCGCGGGGAACGCTGACGCCATCGCGATGATCGTTCATCTCGTCGATGGCACCTACGAGCTGTTCCGTCACTTCTACGGCCTGCGACGCGCGAAGCTAGACAGGGATCCGCCCTTCGGCGCGGTGATCGGCGTCCTCCATACGGTCTTGAAGATGATCGAGGACGGGGCGTCGCACGTCGGCGTCGCAACCGATCATGTCATCGAGTCGTTCCGCAACGACCTCTGGCCCGGCTACAAGACGGGGGAGGGAATCGAGCCGGCGCTGGCCGCACAATTCCAGCCGCTCGAGGACGCCCTTGCCGCGATGGGCGTGGTGGTGTGGCCGATGATCGAGCTCGAAGCCGACGACGCCCTCGCCTCCGCGGCGCACCTGGCCGCGAGGGACGAGCGGGTGGAGAAGGTCTGCATCTGGGCGAATGACAAGGATCTAGCGCAGTGCGTCCGGGGAGACCGCGTGGTGCAGGTCGACCGCCGGGCGGCGACGATCCGTGATGCGGACGGCGTCCGGGACAAGTTCGGTGTCGAGCCCGCACTGATTCCGGACTTTCTCGCCCTGGTCGGCGACGCGCAGGACGGGTATCCTGGCATCGAAGGGATAGGCCGGGTCACGGCCGCCCGCCTGCTGAACGAGCACGGTCCCATTGAGAACTTTCCATCCACGGTCCTGGGAACGAACCGCGAGTTGGCGCTCCTGTTCAAGAAGCTCGCGACGCTCAGGACCGATGCGCCGTTGTTTGCCGACGTGGACGAGCTTGAATGGCGCGGCCCCACGGCGGCGTTCGCGGCGTGGGCTGAACGCATGGGCGACGGGCGCTTACTGGCGCGCTGTCGCCAGGCGGCGACCAAGGCTTGAGTCCGCGCGCGTGGATCCTCTTCGCCTTGAGCTCGGTCATCTGGGGGGTTCCGTACTTATTCATCAAGATCGCGGTCGATGCAGGGTTGGCACCGGCATTTGTGGCCTGGTCGCGGATCGCGCTCGGCGCGGTGCTGCTGGTGCCGATAGCATGGCGTCGTGGAGCCCTCCGCGGTCTGCGTGGCCGCGCCGGCGCGATCGTCGCGTACGCCGCGTGCGAGGTGGCCGTTCCCTTCGTGCTCATCGCCATCGGTGAGCAGTACATCACGTCGTCGCTCGCCGCCATTCTCATCGCGACGATGCCGCTCCTCGTGGCGCTGCTGTCGGTGCGCTTCTCGCCCGCCGATCGGCCGACGGGCCTTCGGCTGGTCGGTCTCGTGATCGGGCTCGGCGGCGTGGTCGTCCTGCTCGGGCTCGACGTGGCGGGCCGGCGGGACGAGCTGCTCGGCGCGGCGCTCGTGCTCGTCGCGACCCTCGGGTACGCGGCGGCGCCGATCATCGTCAGCCGCCGCCTGGCCGATCTCGATCCGCTGGGTCCCGTAGCCGCCAGTCTGGTCGTGGCCACCGTCGCGTTGTTGCCCGCGGGCCTCACCGCGCTGCCGCACGGCGTGCCGGGACCGGCAGCGCTCGGGTCCATTCTCGTGCTCGGAATCGTCTGCACCGCGCTGGGACTCGTCGTCTTCTTTCAGCTCATCGCCGAAGTGGGGCCGAGTCGGGCCAGCGTTATCACCTACGTGAACCCGCTGGTGGCGGTCGTCGTCGGCGTGCTCGCCCTGGGCGAGCTCGTTGGGGCGACGTCGGTGAGCGGGCTATTGCTCATCCTCGGCGGCTCGTGGCTGTCCACGAGCGGTCGGGCATCTGCCACTCATTAACTCGGACTGTCATGGCGATCTCCGCGTCTCCAACCAAGCCGCTCGACCGCTCCATCGTCGAAGGCACGATTCCGCGGGCGGTCTGGATGCTCGCCTGGCCCACAATGCTGCAGAACCTGATCGGGGGGCTCCAGGGCATCGTGGATCACGCGCTGGTGGGCCACCTCGTCGGCTATGCGGGCAACGCGGCGATCGGCGTGGCGATTCAGATCTTCATCGTCGTGATCGCGTTCGTCATGTCGGTGTTCAGCGGTATGGGGGTCCTCGTGGCCCGGTTCGCCGGGGCGAATGACCCGGAGAGGGTGAATCGCACCGTCTATCAGGCGGCGCTGGCGGCCATCGCCCTGTGGGGATTCGTCCTGGCCCCGCTCGGCTGGATCCTCGCGCCGTCGCTCCTCGGCGTGGTGCACGCGGCACCGGCCGTCCAGGCGCAGGCGCTGCCGTTCCTGCGGATCATGTTCGTCGGCAGTGTGGGGATGCTGCTGTTCTTCATGGTGAGCGGGGCCTTACGGGCCGCGGGCGATGCGCGCACGCCGCTGCGCCTGGGAATCCTCCTCACGGTCCTGAACATCGCGTGCAACGTGGTGTTCATCACGGGACTCGGACCGGCCCCGCGCCTCGGCACCGCCGGCGCGGCGGTGGGCACGACGGTGGCGGGGCTCACCGTCAGTGGCTTCGCCGGCTACCTGCTCTTCTCGGGACGCCTTCCGGTGACCTGGCACCGGGGGATGGACTGGCGGCCCGACTGGGGGATCATTCGGGAGCTGTTCCGCTTTGGTCTGCCGACGGGCGTCCAGGGGATCGCGATGAACGTGGCGGGTGTCCTATTGCTGAGGTTTATCGGATCACTCGCGCAGAGCGCCGAGGCGCAGGCGGCCTATGCGGTGAGCTATACGGAGCTGTTCTCGTTCATCACGTGGACTTCCGTGGGGCTGATGGGCGCCGCTGCGACGGTGGCGGGGCAGAACCTGGGGGCGCACCGCCCGGACCGCTCGGTGCACGGCGTCCATGTGGCGGCGGGGATCGGGCTCGGCCTTGCGGCGGCGATCGGCGTGCTGTTCCTCGCTATTCCCCGCGCCCTCCTCGGGCTTTTCGGCATGACCGATCCGTCCGTCGTGGCTCTCGGGGTGCAGCTGCTGCGATTCCTCAGTGTGTCGGGACTCTTTGTGACCGTGGCGCTCACGTACACGGGAGGGCTCCAGGGGACGGGCGACACCCGGTCGCCGCTGTACATCTCGATCGTTTCGCAGATCGTCGTTCCACTCGGCCTCTGCGCGGTGATCCAGGCGTCCCGGGAGCTGCACCCGACCGATATCTGGACCGCGATTCTGCTCGGTCACATGACGCGCTGCGCGCTCTCCGTCCTGCGGTTCCGTCAGGGAAAGTGGCGGGGCATCAAGGTCGAGTTGGCCGGCTCGACCGTCTCGACGTAGGTGAGCTCGCGGCCCTCGGCGGCGCATCGCAGCATGAGTGCGCCGCGGCTCATATCTCCGCGCCCGATGAACTCACGGGGAAAGCGCAGTCTGGCCCCCAGCACGTCTTTCAGCGGATCGAGGTACTTGGGCGTCGCGATACTGCCCAGCAAGACAACCGCGTCTGACGGGTGCAGGCGTTCGGCCAGTTGAGCGGCATCGCGCCGTAACGGGCCGGTGTAGCGCCGATCGCCTGGATCCACCGGTATCCGGGCGATCGCTCGTAACCCGGCGAGATCGATCACCGCGCGGGCAGGGCAGAGGCCAAGGCCTGGCACGATGACCTGGATGCCGTGACAGTCGCCCGGCGGCTGGGCGAACGCTGAGGCATATGCCAGCTTCCCCCGAAAATACAGCCCGCTCATGAAGGTGAAGACCTCGCCGATGGTCGCTCCTTCTCCCGATCGCAGGCGCTGCGCCAATGCCGAGCCGCCATCCTTCCGCAGCAGAAACCCGGCACGCTTTCCCGCGCAGTTGGCGGGGGAGAGAAGGAAGATCTGGTGACGCGGCGACATTGGCATACTCAAACTAATATTCTTTGAACCTATGCCGAAACTGCGCGCCAAAGCGTCGAAGCGCACGAGCGCCGAATCCGAGCCGATCGTCGTCGCGGGGCGCGAGATCGTCGTCTCGAACCCCGCCAAAGTGCTCTTCCCGAAGCCGAAATACACGAAGCTCGATCTCGTGCGCTACTATCTCGCGGTCGCCGAGGGAGCGCTGCGGGGGGCCGGCGGCCGGCCCAACGTGCTGGTGCGTTATCCCAACGGGATCACCGGTGAGTTCTTCTATCAGAAGCGGGCGCCGGAGTCACGCCCGCCTTGGATCGACGTGGTCACGCTGAGCTTCCCCTCGGGCCGCACGGCGGAAGAAGTCGTGCCGCGCGACGCCGCCGCGCTCGCGTGGCTCGCCAACCTCGCGTGCCTCGAGCTGCATCCGCATCCCGTCCGCGCCGACGACCTCGATCATCCCGACGAGCTCCGCGTGGACCTCGATCCCGTGCCCGGCGTGAAATGGCCCCAGGTGCGCGAGGTGGCGCGCGTGGCCCGAGCGGCTCTAGAGGACATCGGGCTCACGGGCTGGCCGAAGACCTCGGGCTCCCGCGGCATGCACGTCATCGTGCGCATCGAGCGACGGTGGAGCTTCGATGAAGTCCGCCGCGCGGCGCTCGCCCTGGCGCGCGACGTGGAGCGCCGGGCGCCCGCGATCGCGACCAGCAAATGGTGGAAAGAAGAGCGTCACGGCGTGTTCGTGGACTACAATCAGAACGCCAAAGACCGCACGGTGGCCTCGGCTTACTCGGTGCGGCCGACGCCCGATGCCCGCGTCTCCGCGCCACTCCGGTGGGACGAGGTGGAGCGCGCCGAGCCTGCCGACTTCACGCTCGCCACGATGCCCAAGCGCTTTGCGAAGGTGGGCGACCGGCATGAGGGGATTGACGCAACGCCGGGATCGCTCGAGCGGCTGCTCGAGCTCTCGGCCCGGCACGAGCGTGAAGGCTTGGGCGATGCGCCGTGGCCGCCGCATTACAAGAAACAGCGCGGCGAGCCGCCGCGGGTCCAGCCGTCGAGGGCCCGCGCCACCAAGTACCCGTTGATCGAGATCGGACGGGCCAAGCGCAAGCAGGAGGCGCTCGCGGGGCTCAAGCGCTGGAAGGCACGTCACCCCAAAGCGGCGAAATACTTGGAGCCCGCCGACGTGCTGGTCGATTCCATGCGCGGCCGCTCGTCCACCTGGACGCGGATCCGCGTGAACCTGCAGCACGTGCCGCCCAGGCTCCGGCCGCGTCAGGAGCGCCTCGACCCCGACGAGAAGACCTTGTCGAGCTGGTAGGGGCGCGTGACCTCGAGCTGATCGTAACGGCAGTCGGCGGGCCGCTTGTCCGGCCGCCAGCGCAGGAACGTCGCGGCGTGTCGAAAGCGATCGCCCTGCAGGTGGTCGTACTTGACCTCGCACACCCGTTCGATCCGCAGCGGCTCCCACGAGAGATCCTTACCGGCGCTCCAGCGGCTCTGCCCCCCGGGCATGCGGCCGCCCTCCGCGTCTGCCTGCGCCCATTCCCGCCACGGATGCTTGTCGAGCGCGTTCTTGCGCAGCGGCGCGAGCTCGTTCACGAGTTGTTTGCGCATCGCCATCGTGAACGACGAGGTCACGCCGACGTGCTGCAGCCTGCCGCGGCCGTCGTAGAGGCCCAGGAGGAGCGACCCGACCGCGTCCTTGCCGGTCTTGTGCCAACGGAATCCCGCTACCACGCATTCCGCGGTGCGCGCGTGCTTGACCTTGATCATCGCGCGCTTGCCGGGCTGGTAGATGAGCCCGGCCGGCTTCGCGATAACGCCATCCAGGCCCGCGCCCTCGAATTGCTCGAGCCACTGTTGCGCGAGGGCGCGGTCTCGCGTCATCGGCGTCAGATGGAGCGGCGAACGTACCTTCGCGAACACCTTCTCCAGGAGTGCCCGCCGCTCGCTTTGCGCCGTCGCCATGTGGTCGCGCCCGCCGGAGGCGAGCAGGTCGAAGGCGACGAAGCTCGCCGGCGTCTCCTGGGCGAGCTTCGCCACGCGCGAGGCGGCGGGATGCAGCCGCATCTGCAACGCATTGAAGTCCAGGCCGTGCGATGTCGTGATCACGACCTCGCCGTCGATCACCGAGCCTTTGGGCAGCTGCTCCAGCAGTTCCTCGTGGAGCTCGGGAAAGTAGCGGTCGAGCGGTTTCAGGTCGCGGCTCTGGATGTAGACGTTCGATGCGCCGCGGAATACGATCGCGCGGAACCCGTCCCACTTCGGCTCGAACAGGAAACTCCCGCCGTCTGGCAAGGCGTCAGCCAGCTTGGCGAGCATCGGCTCGATCGGGGGAGCGATGGGAAATTGGTTCTTAGCGCGCGGCATGATGCGCGGTACGTTGAAAAGCCAGGAACGCGTGGATGGCCGCTACGGCCGCCGAGTCTGTGGTCCGAATGCGAACCTCGGCGCCGCGGGGACGATCGCTGGCCTCGTAGGTGATCTTTATGCGGCGCGCCGCCATGACCGATGTTCCCGGGACTGCCTGAGCGTGCACCTGGAACGGCTTGGCAAAGTCGCCGCCTCGAAACGCCGCCGCGATGTCGCGCATGTGTTGTCGAATCGCGCCGATCCCAGCGGCGTCAGAGGGATTGTCTGCGTCAAGGACGATGCGCCCACCATCCCCAAGGTCCTCGAAAACGTGCGCAGACGCGTATTGATCCACGCCCATGACCGCTTGACCGCGTGCCTGCATCGCCGCGAATGCACTGTCCGAATGGCGCCTGGCGGATTCGCCCTGGCGCCGGCACGCGCCGAATGGGATCAAGAAGGCGAAGGCGGAGATCTTCACCGCGTTCCTTCCTGTCATGGATGAATCCGGTACCTCGACCGGAACATCGAGGGTGACACGCCCCACTCGTGCCTGAACGAGTTCGTGAAGTGGCTGTGATCCGCGTAGCCGAGATCCAGGGCCAACGCCGTCAGGCGGGTCGCGCCGGCCGCGAGGCGCTCGGCGGCAACTCGTGCCCTCAGCCGCCCGACGTACGCACGGAGGCTGAGCCCGGCCGTACCGTGGAACGTGTGCGACAGATGGTAGGGTGAGCAGCCGAGCACGTCCGCCAGCTCCGTGAGGCTGGGCGGCCGCTCGAGGCGTTCGCTGATCATCAGCTTCACGGCCTCGACCAAGTCGCGCCGCCGCCGCTGTGCGGGCGGGGATGCGGGCCGGCTCGGAACGGGTACGCCGTAGGCGCATGCGACCGCTTCGTTCGCGAGCTCGGCGAGCGCGTCCTCCAGCGCGAGCCTGCGCGCCTGCCGGGCGACGAGATCAAGCAACTCCCAGTGAAGCCACACCGCACGCGGCGAACTCAGACCGTGGCCGCGACGGAACGGCCTCTCCGGATGCTCGGCATCCACCGGGGCATGGCGGCCAACGAGCTCCAGGGCGCGACGAGTCTCGACGGTGAGAATCGTGCAGGCGTCCCCACCTGGGAGGGGATGAGCGTACCGGTACGGCGCGCCCGCGTTGAACAACAGGACATGGTTCGCGTCAGCCACCACGGTCTCACGCTGTTGCGTGCGCCGAAACACGCCCCGGCGCACGAGCACGATGCTGTGCGTCGGGTTCGGCTCTTCGCCGCCCTCGGCTGCGACATGCGCCCGGCAACGGAAATCAACGACGGCGATGCCCAGCGATTGGAACAGCACCTTCCGCGTGCACGGCGCGTCGGGCGGTTCGCGCGCAACAACCTTCAAGCGGGCGGCGTCCACAGGCGAAATACTATGGAGCGGCGCGCCGACCCACTAGGAGCGGCGGCGCAAGGAACGTGTAAAAGGAGGGACGACCATGAGGCCTTGGGGCAGGGTGTCTCGCTGGACGGCCGCCGCCATGACGGGGGCGCTCGTCATGGCGTGCGCACAAAGCGCCGCCGACGAAACAAGGACGCGCCAGGCGGGAGCCGACCCCCGCCGCGATATGATCGCCGTGCTTCCGGCTCTGGGGCCGCACCCCTCGCTGGGCCACCACGCGGACCTGTTCGGGCGCTTCGTGGGGACGTGGGACGCCGATTACTCGTTCATCGCCGAGGACGGCAGCGTTCGCCACTCGCGCGGTGAGGTGCTCTTCGGATGGATCCTCGACGGCTACGCGCTGCAGGACATCTTTCTCGGCTACCCCAAGCCTGGCTCGAACGAGGAGCGACGAATGGTCACCGGGGTGCGGTTCGTCGACCCCAAAACCGACAAGTGGACGGTGATGTTTGCGGCGCCCTCCTTCGCCGCGGCCGTCCGGATGGAAGGCGGAGCCGAGGGGGATCGCATCGTGCTGCGCGGCCATGACGACCACGGGGCCGAGCTGCGCTGGTCGTTCAACGACATCACACCGAATTCGTTCGTGTGGCGCGGCGAGACGTCCCACGACGGCGGGAAGACGTGGCGGATGGATGAAGAGCACCACATGACCCGTCGCGCAGCGGGCCGTTAGGCGAACCGCTCGAACCGGTAGGCGAGCTCCGGACCTTCATCGCCTTCGTACGCGAGTTGCGCGATGAGCAGCGTGAACGGCTCGCTGTAGCGGGCGATCCGTAAGGGCCCGGCGTCCACGGGATCGAACCCCACGTCGCGGATCAGCTGAGCGGCGATCTTCTTGCTGCTCGCATCGTCCCCGCAGTAGACGAGGCTGGGTCTTGTAGCTTTGCGCCGAGCTTCGAACACCCCAAACAGCACTTCGCTCGGCACAGTGCCGAACGCGGACACGACCCGAGCCTTGGGAACCTGCTTGGCCAGGGCCTCGGCGCCTGAGGAGGTGTGGGCGATCACGAGGTCAGTGTCGTCGGCATTCATCGGGAGCGAGCAGGTTACGATCACCTTGCCCGACAGATCGCCGGCCTGTTTCAAGACGTCGTCGACTCGGGACCAGTGCACGGCAAGCAAGAGCGCGTCTGCTTCGCGCGCGGCTTCACCCGGTGTGCCCGCCCGCGCTTTTCCTTTAGCCTCCCGCGCGAGCTTCGCCAGCTTCTGGTCACTTCGCGCGTAGCTGAATACCACCTCATGTCCGGCTCGCGCCCAGATCGTCCCGAGCTTGCCGCCCATCAATCCTGAACCCAGAATGCCAATGCGCATGCTTCCTTCCCTTGAGGGTTGTTTGGCAAAGATCGGGTTTCTTTCCTTCCTATTTCTCTTCTCAAAGCGCGGGCGCCTGTCATCCTGAGCGCCGCAGGCGCGAAGGATCTCGGAGATCCTTCGCTCGCGCGCGTGCCGCGCGCTCGCTCAGGATGACACGCCGCCGGACGGCCTTGAGAAAGAAAGAAAGGAGAAAGGCGCTCATCGGAACGCTGCGGCTGTCGAGGCCGCTCAGAGACCGGTCCTTTTCTCCAGGTGTTCGGGGTAGCGCGCGCCTTGAATCGTGATCCGTGAGGCGGCGCTCTCGATTGCGCGCAGATCCTCGGCGCTCAGTTCGATCGCCGCTGCCCCGATGTTCTCGTCCAGGCGCGCCAGTTTGGTCGTGCCCGGGATCGGAACGATCCATGGCTTTTGGGCGAGCAGCCACGCGAGCGCGATTTGCGCGGGCGTCGCCTTTTTCCGTGTCGCGATCGTGCGCAGCACCTCCACCAGCGCCAGATTCGACTTCCGAGCCTCGGGCGTGAAGCGCGGCACGATGTTGCGGAAATCGGAGCTCACGAACGTCGTCTTTTCGTCGATCGTGCCCGTCAGGAAGCCCTTGCCGAGGGGACTGAATGGCACGAACCCGATGCCGAGCGCCTCCAGGGTTGGCAGGAGCTCTTCCTCAGGGCGTCTCCACCACAATGAGTACTCACTCTGCACGGCCGTCACCGGCTGCACAGCGTGCGCGCGGCGGATCGTGCGCACGCCGGCTTCGGACATCCCGAAGTGTTTCACCTTTCCTTGCCGGATCAAGTCTGTGATGGTTCCTGCCACGTCTTCGATCGGCACGTTTGGGTCGACACGGTGCTGATAATAGAGATCCAAGACGTCTGTCCGGAGTCGTTTCAGCGAACCCTCAACGCTTTGTTTGATGCGCTCGGGCCGGCTGTCCTGCACCTGTTGTCCGTTCTCGTTCTTGATGCCGAACTTGGTGGCGATCACCACCTGAGTGCGCACTGGCGCCAACGCCTCGCCAACGAGCTCTTCGTTGGTGTACGGACCGTAAATTTCGGCGGTATCGAAGAATGTGACGCCGCGTTCGACAGCCGTGCGGATGAGCGAGATCATCGCCTGCTTGTCCGGTGGGAGACCGTAGCTCTGGCTCATCCCCATGCAGCCGAGCCCGAGCGCCGACACCTCCAGACCCTGCTTTCCCAATTTGCGCTTCTGCATGTTGTCTCCTTAGCGCTTCACCATCACCTTGATTGCTTCGCGCTCGTTCATGGCGCGGTAGCCGTCGGGAACCGCATCCAGTCCGATGACCCGATCGAATACCCGGCCAGGCTGGATCTTGCCTTCGAGCACATCGGGAAGCAGCTCTTGGATGTACGCTCGTACCGGGGCCGGCCCGCCGCCGATCGTGAGATTGTTGTAGAAGGCCGGCTCCGACCCGGGGATCGCCTCGTAGTGCGGGACGCCGACGCGGCCGATGGCGCCACCGGCACGGGCAATCCCAATCGCGGTACGCATCGCTTCCTCAGTGCCGACGCACTCGAGGGCGGAGTGGACGCCGAGGCCGCCGGCCAGCGTGCGCACGCGCGCGACGGCCTGCTCGCCCCGCTCCTTTACAACGTCCGTTGCGCCGAACTCTTTCGCGAGGGCGATCCGGTCGGGATGGTGGCCCATCATGATAATTTGCTCGGCGCCGAGGCGCCGGGTGGCGATAACGGCGCAGAGGCCGACGGCCCCGTCACCGATGACGGCCGCGGTCTTGCCGCGGCTGACCTTGGCAGCGCGGGCCGCATGATGGCCTGTCCCCATCACATCCGAGAGGGTGAGCAACGACGCCATCAGCGCCTCGTCCGCGCCGACGGGCAAGGCGTAGAGCGTCCCGTCTGCCAGCGGGATGCGCAGTGCTTCGGCCTGTGCTCCGGGAAGCTCGACCGTGCCGAAGAACCCCCCGTGGACGCACGATGTGTGCAGTCCCTCGTGGCAAAACGCGCACGTGCCATCGGAGTAGGCGAACGGCATCACGACGACGTCGCCGACCTTCAGGGTGCGGACGCCCGAGCCGACGGCCTCGACGACGCCGATCGCCTCGTGGCCCATGCGCCGGGGCGGCTCGCCCGGCTGCATCAGCTGGTACGGCCAGAGATCGCTGCCGCAGATGCAGGCGCGGCTGACGGTGACCAGCGCGTCGGTCGGCTCGATCAGGCGGGCGTCGGGGACGTTCTCGACGCGGACGTCTCCGGCACCGTACAGGACGGTTGCTCGCATCGCGATCTACCTCTTCGTATTCACATCGTGTACCCCGGCTTCTTATACAGCTTCGCCGAGGTCTCAACGATGTCGGGTTTGTAGACCTTCTCAGCCCAGTCCGCGGCCGAGACTTCTTCGAATGCGACTGAGACGGACTCGTCTCCGTAATTCAAGACCTTCATGACGTCTTGCGTGATTGCCTCGGCGAGTCGCCTCTTCTGCTTTTCGGATTTTCCTGGCCACAGCTTCACGATGACGTGAGGCATTTTCAGCGCCCCCGATATTGTTCGTCGCTGACCTGTTCCAGCCACTCGACGACCTTCCCGTCGAGCTGTTCCTGAATGGCGATATGGGTCACGCCCGTGGCTGCTGTGGCTCCATG
>Ga0209801_1000199_pt1 | contig 41712 bp, 34 predicted proteins | sample GraSoiAngelo_127_FD_185884 | JGI IMG/M metagenome (GOLD analysis project Ga0209801, IMG submission 185884) | Grasslands soil microbial communities from the Angelo Coastal Reserve, California, USA - 14_0927_09_40cm (SPAdes) (version 2) | ecosystem: Environmental > Terrestrial > Soil > Grasslands ... | reverse complement strand
GCGCAAGTACGTGCTCGCCGGGGGCATCACTCTCATCGGCGGCATCACCGCGCTCGGCGGGCTCGCGCAGAACTTCGTGCAGCTGTTCATGAGCCGCATGCTGATCGGCGCGGGCGGCTCGGCGCACGCCCCCGGCTCGTACTCGATGCTCGCGGACTATTTCCCACCGGCGAGGCTGCCGCGCGCCATCGGCTTCCTGCAGCTCGGCTTCATCGGCGGCAACGCCCTCGGCATCTACCTCGGCGGGCTGCTGCTCACGCTCGTGGCGGCGTGGCCGGTCAGTCACTGGATGGGTCTGACGATCCACGCCTGGCAATGGGTGCTCATGATGGTCGGTGCACCCGGTTTTGTGATCGCGGGCCTGCTGCTCTTCGCTACGGAGCCGCCGCGGCGCGGGCTGACTGTGCAAGGGCAGGCCGTGCCCATGAAAGCCGTGCTGCGCGAGATTTGGGCGCGCCGCTCGATCTACCTGCCACTCTTCATCGGTCTCGCCTTCAGCGCTACCGAGTTCCTCGGCCTCGGGGTCTGGCGCCCGGCGTTCCTGGCCCGCACCTACGGCTGGAGCTCTGCGCGCATCGGCAATTGGATGAGCGTCGTGATCCTCGTGTCTTACCTGGTTGGAGCCTTCGTCGGCACTGTCTTCGCCGAATGGCTGGCCAAGCGCTACAAGGACGCCCACGTCCGCGCCGCAACGATACTCTTCGCCCTCGCTGCGCCGTTCGAGATCATCGCGCCGCTCATGCCGTCGGGGGAGCTGGCGCTGCTGTGCGTGGCCGGGGGCGGGGTGTGCGCCCTGGCCTCGGCAGTGCCGCAGAACGCTGCTATCCAGCGCATCACGCCGAATGAGATGCGCGGCCGGGTGACCGCCATCTACCTTTTCATGTTCATCTTCTTCGGATCGTTCGGCGGGCAGCTGATTGGAAGCGTTACGCAACGCGTCTTCGGCTCCGATGCAGACTTGTGGAAGAGCATCGTGCTCACGGCCTCGATTTTGCTGCCGCTCGCTGCGTTCACCATCTCGCGCGGCATCAGGCCATACGGCCGCGAGGTCGAGCGGATCGAGATGCTCGAGGCGAGCAGCGCACCGTGAGTTACCCCGAGCTGACGCAGACCAACGCCGAGCGCTGGTTCGCGCTGTGAGCCGCGCGCGACTCGCACACACGGCCGGGTACGCGCTCGCGCTGGTCGCGCTCACCAACGCGATCAGCCTCCTCGACCGCAACATCCTTGCGATCCTCGCGCCGCGGATCAAGCACGATCTCGGCATCGGCGATGCCGAGATGGGACTGCTGTACGGCACGGTGTTCGCGCTCTTCTACGCGCTCTTCTCGCTGCCCCTCGGGCGCCTCGCCGACGGCTGGGTGCGAACGCGGTTGCTCGCGATTACGCTAGGTTTCTGGTCGCTGGCGACGGCACTCGCGGCCGCCGCGAACGGCTTTGCGCTGCTTGCCCTGTCCCGTCTCGGCGTCGGCATCGGCGAGGGCGCGGCGCAACCGGCGGGTTTCTCCCTGGCATTCGACCACTATGCGAAACCGCGCCGCGGTTTTGCTACGGGGGTGATCGCCGCCGCGATCGCGCTCGGCCTCGGCGGTTCCTTCGTGCTTGGCGGCGTGGCCGCGGACTGGTGGGACCACCTGTACGCCGGCGGCGCGGCCCTCCTCGGGCTCAAGGGCTGGCAGTTCGCCTTTCTCGTGGCCGCGCTACCCGGCTTCATCCTCGCTGCGCTCCTCGCGCGGCTGCCCGAGCCGCCGCGCGGGCGGCTCGACGGCATCGAGTCACCGCCGGATGCCCATCCCTTCCGCGCCAGTCTCGCCCTGCTCGCCGCGGTGACGCCCGGCCTCAACTGGCTCGCATTCGCGGGTCGCCGGGCGGGCGTACGCGACTGGGGCGTGAACCTCGTGGCGACGATCCTCGCCATTGCGGCCGCTACCGTGCTCACCCGGATCACGTCGGCTTTTTCACCGCGCCCGCTTCTGCACTTCGGTCCCCTGGCGGTGAATCCGCATGCGCTGCAGTGGGGTGTCGTGGGCTTCGGCGCGCTCGTGGTGGTCAACCTGTTGCAGCGGCTGCAGCTTGCGGACCGCCCCACCTTCGAGGTCATCACGCGCTCGCCTGCGCTGCTGCTGTGCCTGGGCGTCGGTGCGCTGCAGATGATGATCAACTACGGCACCATGGGCTTCACGCCTTCGTTTCTGATGAAGCACTACGGCCTGTCGCCGGCCACTACGGGCCTCGAGTTCGGTGTGCTGGCCGGGGTACTCGGCATCATCGGGCCGCTGCTCGCCGGGCCGCTCTCGGATCGGATCAACATGCGCTTCCCAGGCTCGGGGCGTGCCTGCGTCACGCTCGTCTCGCTCGGCGTCTCGCCGCTCATCGCAATCTGGGTTTACCACGCCCAAGATCCTGCGACCTTCTACGCGCGCTTCGTGCCCTACAGTCTGGTGCTGACAGCGTGGTACCCGCCGCTCTATGCCATCCTGTTTGAGCAGGTGTTGCCGCGCATGCGCGGCATCACTTCGAGCCTCTACATCATCGTGACGACGCTCTCTGGTATCGGCATCGGGCCGTTCGTGGTGGGCATGATCTCCGATGCCAACGGCGGGGATCTCGCGGCTGCAATCCTCGCCATCAACTGGGTGGCCCCCGCAATCGTCGTAATGCTCGTCGCCCTCGCGCTGCGTGTGAGAGGCGATGAGGAACAGCTCATCGCGCGCGCGCGGCGGGGCGGAGAGAGTCTAGCCGGCGCAGCCGTTGGCCCGAGCGCCTGAGGCTGCGGGCGGCGCCACGGGGCGGGCGCCCCCTGCGAGCTATGCGGCAAGTCCGATGTCCGCTGCCTCTGCCCAGTTGCCGTGCAGTCCGAAGCGCATGCGGATCGGGATCTGGATCGTCGCGATCGGTCCCTTCGCGATGTCGAGGGCCTCGAACAGCAGCAGCTCACTCGAGTGCTCATCCAGGCGGTTGCAGATCTGCACGATCCAGCCGTCACCCTCGCTCGCTCTCTTGTGGCGGGGGATGAAACACGGCTCCTGCAGGCTCGAAACCGGACCGCACCACCAGTGCTGCTCGGCCCCGGTCGCGAGGTCCTTGTGGAAGAGGCAGTTCATGAGGAGGCCGCCGGCGCTGCCGCCGCGCAGCTCCACCGGTCTTCGCATGTCCATCTCGAGCAACCACCCGTGGCGATACGGCATGCCGGTGAAGCGGTCGTCAATCCGGGGAAATTCGGCCGCGGTGTCGGTGAGGCGCTCGATGCGGGCAAAAGCGGCCGAATCGGAGCGCATGTCGAGCGTCCAGCGCGTGAGGTAGCTCATCGCCTCCTCACCATTGAACGGCGCGCCTTGCACGTCGGGGAAGAATGGAAACATGTTGTTCTTCGCTTCCGGGGTGTCGAAGTGGATCTTCGTGCCGTCCTGGAAGGCATTCAACACGTGGCTGGCGAAGCAGTTGGCGCGCTTGAACCAGCGGATGTCCTTCGCGGTGGCGTCGGCGCGGCGCGGCAGCACCCCGAGGTACACCGGAAGGGTCGTGTCGAAACCGAAGTGCGGCAGTCCCTGCTTCAGGCGCTCCCAGCTGCCGATGGACGGCACGATGTGGAACAGGGCGTAGTCTTCGGTGATCGCGAAGTCATGCATCATGCAGTAGTAGGGCGCTTTGAACCATAGCTCGCGGATCAGCTCACCCGCCGGGGTGACCTCGTAGAACGTGCTGTCCTCGCTGCACAGGCCCGAGGAGGCATAGCCGAAGGCGATCATGTGGCCCGTCTGCGGATCGACTTTCGGATGCGCAGTGAAGGTCTGGCCGGACATCCTGCCGTTGAAGGAGGTGTAGCCCTCGGTCTCGAGCGTCGCAGCGTTCATGACCAGCGCCGGCGAATCTTCCTTCAGCGCGTAGAGCCGGCCGCCATGGATCCAGGCGTTGGTGTTGGCCGTGCCGCGAATCCTGCCCTGCACCGATTCGTCATCCGTGAGGGGGTTGCGATAGGCGCCGAACAACGCGCGGCCCGCGGCGCGCTCCAGTTTCCATTTGTCGGTACGGGCCCAGCGCTGGCGGAAATCGCAACGGCCGCCGTGGATGTGGAAGCGGCTGATCATGCCGTCGCCGTTGAAGGCGATGTCATCGCCGAGGCGCGGCGGAAACTGGGGATCGGGCTGCACCCGGAAGAACGCGCCGTTCAGTTCCCGGGGAATTGCGCCCTCGTGCGCGAGATCTACAATGTCCGCTTCGATGCGCGAGGGCGTGTTGAAGTCCGTGAAAGCGGCTGTCTTGGGAAAATGAGCCATGGCACGTCCCGTCGTCGGCGATCTTTGTAAGCTATACTAACAATCACATTCTGGATAGGCCGATGTCAGCACAGCACAGAGCACAGCGCAGAGAGACGCTTGCCATCACGACCCCGCGCGTCGCGGGCGATGAGGACCTCGGCGAGATCCGCGATATCGTGGGCTTTCACGTCCGCCTGGCTCACGCCGCGGTCTACCGGCACTTCACCGAGACCTTTGCGGACCTGGATCTGACGCAAAAACAGGTCGCCGCGCTCTGGCTGGTCGCGGACCACCCGGGCATCGCGCAGACCGGTGTCGCCCAACGCATGCGCATGGATCGGGCTACGACGATGGCGATCGTGAACCGTCTGGAGGCGAAGGGCTACCTCGCGCGCAGCAAGTCCCACATCGACGGACGCAAGCAGGAACTGAACCTCACGCGTGCGGGCCGCAGGACGCTCGCGACGGCGAAGCGTGCCATCCGGCAACACGAGCAGTGGCTCAAGTCGCGCTTTACCGAAAGAGAAGTTGCCAAGCTCATCGAGCTGCTGAGCCGCATTCACGGATAGCACTTGCGTTGCTTCGGACCGGGGGGAGCATGACGGGCAGGGACCCGAAATCCATCATCGACGATGGCGCTATGGCGGTCGGGCAATGGGTCGCCGTGCTCGTCACCCTCGGACTGAACGCCATGGACGGGTTCGATGTCCTGTCGATCAGCTTCGCCTCCCCCGGCATCGCGCGCGACTGGGGCATCGACAAGGCGACCCTCGGCTGGGTTCTCTCCATGGAATTGCTCGGCATGGCGCTCGGGTCGCTCCTCCTGGGCGGCGTGGCCGACAAGGTGGGGCGGCGCCCGACCATCCTCGGGTGTCTCGTGGCCATGGCCATCGGCATGTCTGGGGCGGGTCACGCGCAGGGTGTCGCCGGGCTTCTCGTCTGGCGGTTGCTCACCGGCCTCGGCATCGGCGGCACGCTGGCCGCGATCAATGCCGCCGCCGCGGAAGTTTCCAATCGCCGCTGGCGCAACTTCGCCATGGCGCTGATGGTGATCGGATATCCGCTGGGCGGAATCGTCGGCGGCATGTTCGTGCAGAGACTGCTGGCGACCGCCACCTGGCACGAGGTGTTTCTCTACGGTGCCTGGGCGACGAGCGGCTTCCTGCCCATCGTGTGGCTGCTGGTGCCGGAATCTGTGGCGTTTCTCGACCGGCGCCGCCCGCCGGGGGCGCTGCAGCGGATCAATCGCATTCTGGTGCGTTTCGGTCACCCACCGGTGAGCGTGCTGAGCGAGGCAAGCCCCGGGGCCGAGCGGCGCTCGATCGCCGACCTGTTCAAGCCGGGACTCCTGACGACGACCGTACTGATCACTTTCGTGTACTTCGCCCACATCACCAGCTTCTACTTCATCATCAAATGGGTCCCGAAGATCGTCGTCGACATGGGGTTCGAGCCCAGAGCGGCAGCCGGCGTGCTCATCTGGGCGAACGTCGGCGGTGCGGTCGGGGGTGCGATCTTTGGCCTGATCGCGACGCGCCTGGGGCTCAAGGCGCTGACCCTGTGCGTGCTCCTCGCTACGTCGGTGATGATCGTCTGGTTCGGTCACGGCTCGGCAGATCTGGCCACCCTCAAGACCACGCTCGCGATCACCGGCCTGTTCACCAATTCGGCGATCGCGGGTCTCTACCTCTTGTTCGCGCAAGTGTTCCCGACCCACGTGCGCGCGAGCGGCACCGGCTTTGCCATCGGCGTGGGCCGCGGCGGCGCGGTGCTTGCGCCCGTCGCCGCCGGTTACCTCTTTCACGCGGGCTTCGCTCTGCAGACCGTGGCGCTTGCGATGGCGAGCGGCTCACTGCTGGCAGCAGTGGCCCTGCTCGCGCTCAGGGTGCGCGACGCTGACTGAGGTACGCCGCGCCCTCACTTCGACTTGTCGTACGCGCTGAGTCCGGGCTTGTAGCTCTTGTCGTCGAGAAACTGCTTCATGCCGCGGTGCCGCCCGTCGGACTTGTCGTGCCAGTTGAGCGCCTCCTGGGCGCGGATGAGGTAATCCTCCGCGCTGTCATAGGTCATCTCGCGCACGCGCCGCATAGCGTCCTTGGTGGCCTTGAGCGTCGCCCAATTCTTGGCCAACAGCTTCTTTGCCACCTCGGTCACCCGCTCCTGCAGCCGGTCCGCGGGAAGCGCTTCGTTGACGAGCCCCACCGCCTCGGCCTGCCTGCCTGTCAGTTTCTCGCCGAGCAGGGCGTGGTACATCGCCTTGCGCATCGGCATCAGGTCGGCGGCCACCTTGGCAGCGCCGCCGCCCGGCAGGATCCCCCAGTTGATCTCCGACAGGCCGAATTCGGCATCCTCGGAGCAAAAGGCGAGGTCGCAGGCAAACAGCGGGCCATACGCGCCACCGAAGCACCAGCCGTTCACCATCGCGATGGTGACCTTCTGATACCAGCGCAGCCGTTCCCACCAGGCATACGCTTCGCGCTGGGAATGGCGCACGCCCCTCAGCCCCTGCGCCTCGGTCTCCCGGAAATACTCCCTGAGGTCCATCCCCGCCGACCAGGCGGTGCCTGCGCCGGTGAGCACCAGCACCCCCACATCGTCGCGGAACTCGAGGTCATCGAGGACGCGCAGCATCTGCCGGTTGAGCGTCGGGCTCATGGAGTTGCGCTTCTCCGGGCGATTGAACTTCACCCAGGCAATGGCCTCCCGGACCTCAACGGCCACGGTATCGGCTTCGGTTGCTTCGCTCATGAGTCTTTCTCTCCGAAAAAACGCCCTGGACACGACTGCTATACTATATAGCAGTATGGCTCCCGACAAGTTTCGCTGCCAATCAGCGCGCGCATGAAAGATCCCCTGGCTAATCTTGCGGGCTACGTCCTGCGACGCGCCTCGGCGGTGGCGCTCGCCGAGTTGAATCAGCGGCTGGCGCCACTCAGTCTGCGGCACGCGGACGTGGCCATGCTGATGTTGATCGAGTCGGTTCCCGGCATCACCCAGAGCCACGCCGGGCGCGTACTCGATATCCAGCGGGCCAATATGGCCCCGTTTGTCGCCCGCCTGGAGGGGCGCGGGGTGATCGAGCGGCGGCAGGTCGACCGACGCTCGCAGGCGCTCGCGCTGACGAAGCGCGGGCGCGCACTGCTCGGCAAGGCACGCCGCGTAGTAGCCGCTCACGAGGCCACGCTCCTGAAGCGGGTTCCGGTGAAGCTGCGGCCGATGGTGTTGCCGATCCTGATGGCGCTCTGGGACCGCGATGCGCCATGACCGCGGCTCGCGCGGCGGCGGCCTCATCCGTCCTTGAAGCCCTCGCGCGCGCGGCTGTTGTCGAGCACGATCGGCTTTCCGGTCACGGGGTGCCGGTAGTGGAACGGGACCGTGTCGGTCGCGGGCCAGAGCCGCGGCTGCGGATTCATGAGCTCATCCGGTCCGACGGGGTCCTGCGGGTAGAGTGTCTTGGCCATGGGGACAAAATCGATCGGGGTCTTGGGCCACCCCTCGGCGAAGCTGCCGTGCCAGAACGGGAAATAACGCAGCGCCTTGATCTTCCAAACCCCGTTCTCGCGCACGTAGTCGTTCTCGTAGATGCCACCTTCCCACCAGGCGCGCTGCCTACCCTCGGCCGTGTGGTGCAGGCCGGCCTGCATCATCGAGCGGCCGCGTGCCTGGGCCGTGCGGCGGTCCGGCGCGACGTCGATGATCAGCTGCATCTGCGGATGATCGAGCAGCCAGCCATAACGGGGGCCGTTGTGCCCCTGGGTGAACTGCTTCTGGAAGCGCTCGATGTACAGGCGGCGCACGCCCGCCTTGCCCCGGTAGATTCCGCCGAGAAACCAAACGTCGCCATCGTCGGCAAAGAGATCCACCACCTCGTTGTACTGCGACTTGTCGATGAAGTAGCCGTACGTGTACTGAAGACGGCGGATCTGGTGAATGTCCTGCTGGACCGCAAGCTCGTGCTCGAGCTTTTCGACCCGCGCAGTCAGTGCGGCAATGTCCGTCATGTGCACCCCCTGGAACTCTCCTCTCTGTTGCGAGATATTTGTATGCACTGCCTACAAAATGCAATAGAAGCCTCGCGCCCCACTCCGCCAAGGAGACCTGCATGCGCCCGTCCGTAATCCTGTTCACCGCGACGCTGACCCTGGCCGCCGGGCTTGCCCATGCGGACGAGTGCCGCCTGAAGCCCAAGGAGGTGGTCACCAAATTCATGAACGAGTTTTACGTCCAGAAGCAGGTGCGCACGGCATTCGAGACCTGGGTGGAGCCCGGCTACGTTCAGCACAATCCGCTCGCCGCGACGGGTCGCGATGCGGCGGTCGCCTTCCTCGAGCCCTTCTTCCGGGATCATCCGGACGCCAACTATTCCATCAAGCGGATCATCGCGGAGGGTAATCTCGTGGTCGTGCACTCGCATGCGAAGTTCACGGCCGGAGATCGCGGGCTTGCGGTCGTCGACATCCTGCGTGTCGAGCACTGCAAGATCGCCGAGCACTGGGACGTGGCCCAGCCGGTCCCGGAGAAGCCGGCCAATGCCAACGGCATGTTCTGAGGCCATGCGCTTTGCGGGCAAGACCGTGGTCGTGCTGGGCGGCACCAGCGGCATCGGCCTCGCCGCGGCCCGGGCATTTCAGGCCGAAGGGGCGCGCGTGGCGATCACGGGTCGTAACGAGGCGACGCTGGCGCAGGTCGCTGCGGACAGCGGCATGCTGGCGGTGCGCTCCGACATGGGCTCGGTGGCCGGCACGCGGACGGCGCTCGCTGCGCTCGCACGCGAGCTCGGCGGCATCGACGTGCTGCACGTGAATGCCGGGGTGGGCGGCTTTGCTGCCGTGCACGAGGTCACGGAAGAATTCTGGGATAGCGTGCACGGCGTCAACTTGCGAGGTGCGTTTTTTGCGGTGCAGGCGGCGCTTCCTCATCTGCGCGACGGCGGCAGTATCGTCATCACCGGCTCGATCGGTGCGGTTCTGGCCCTGCCCGGGAATGTGGTCTATGCGGCCGCCAAGGCCGGGTTGCGTCAGGTGGCGCGCATTCTGGCCGCAGAGCTGCTGCCGCGACGGATCCGCGTCAACGTTGTTTCTCCCGGTCCCACGGAGACGGAGATCTTCAAGCGCGGCGCGAGTCTCGCGCAGATCGAGGCGGTGCGTTCCACGCTGGGCGGCGCCGTACCGATGAAGCGGATGGGCGAGCCGGAAGAAGTGGCACGAGCGGTTCTATTCCTGGCCTCCGAGGAGGCGAGCTTCATCAACGGCGTGGATCTGAACGTGGACGGCGGCACCCTCGAGCTCTGACCCGGAGTCGTTTGCCGCAATGCGGGGCCCCCTGAACCCTTGTTGCCTCAGCCGTTGTATGGGGGCCACAGACGCCCTCCTGCTACTGCGATACCTTGCAAACGGCAAATTTGTTTGTTCTACTTACAAAAAATAAACGGCCGCTCCAGCCGTTGGGTCGTCGATGGTCGACAGAGAGGGGGGACTCGAGATGAAGGCCTCTCCGCGCCGGATTTCCAACTTGTGGCGGTGTGCGCCAGGCGGCTTCGCGGCGCTTGGCGCATGGCTCAGCGGGCCCGTCGTCGCCGCACCCGCGACGGACCAGCCCGAGAAGCTTGAAGAAGTCGTGGTGACCGCGGAGTACCGCGAGGAGAAACTGCAGGACACGCCGATCGCGATCACGGCGTTCACGCCGCAGCAGATCGAGGCGCAGGGCGCGACCAAGCTCTCGGATATCCTGAACGATGCGCCGAGCGTGTACCTGCGTCCCCAGTCGGCCGCCTTCGGCGAATCGGTGGTCGCCTACATCCGCGGCTTCGGCCAGGCCGATTTCGATCCGGCTTTCGAGCCCGGCGTGGGGCTCTACGTCGACGATGTCTACTATCCGCGCCTGACCGGCGCAAATTTCGACCTGCTCGATGTCGAGCGCGTCGAAGTCCTGCGCGGACCGCAGGGCACGCTCTACGGCCGCAACTCCGAGGGCGGCGCCGTCCGCTTCGTGACGCGCAAGCCGACGGGCGAGGGCGGCGGCTATGTGACGGTCACCTACGGCAGCGGCAACCGCATCAACCTGCGCGCCAGCTCCGACTTCAAGCTGGCCGACCATTTCACCGGCCGTCTGTCCGGCACCTACGCGAGCCAGGACGGCTATGTCGACGTTTACGACTACGGCTGCACCCATCCCGGGAGCGGCGTGCCGTCCTACACCGCGGGCCTCAAGTGCAAGGAGTATTCGCTCGGCGACGTCGGCTACACCGGTGTGCGCGGTCTCCTGCGCTACAACCCGTCGGACAGGCTCGACATCATGCTGAGCGTCGACTATGAGCGGGACCGGCACAACAACGGCGGGGAGGTGCTGCTTTACGCCAACAATCCCAATCCCAACGTGGCGACGGTCAATGGGCTCCCCTTCGAATCGCGCTTCGTCTGCGGCAAGTGGTGCAACTACACCACCACGGGGCAGGAAGCTGCCTCCTGGGTGGCGGGTGTCATTCCAGCGCTGCAGGGATTCCCGGTGCCCGCGACGTCCGGCTCACAGCTGAACAGCCTGTCGAGCTACGACGGCGCGCTCAACATCGGTATCAGCATCACGGACGCGGTGAAAGTGGCGTCGATCACCGGCTATCGCAACTGGAGGAACGAGTTCAGCATCGACGGCGATCTGTCGCCGGCGCGCACCCAGTTCGGCAACAACATCCTCACGGACTGGTTCTGGAGCCAGGAGCTGCGGCTGAGTGTAGATTTGAGCAAGAGCGTGCGCTTCACCACCGGCGCATACTACTCTGACGAGAAGACCACCTACTACACGCTGCAGGACATCCGCTACGTGGCCATTCCCACGCCGGGCGGACCGCTGCCGCTCTTCCCGCTGCAGTTCATCGGCAACGACCCGGTGCACACCAATTCCAAGGCGCTCTTCGGCACGCTGTTCTTCAATGTCACCGACGCGCTCACCCTGACCGGCGGCGTGCGCTACACGAAGGACTTCAAGAGCTATACCTACTACCGGTTGAATCTCGACGGCACGACGATCAATCCGTTCCTCGATCCGAACCACATGCTCACGGGACACGAAGCCGTCTTCGACGGTAGCCGGCCCGACTGGCACTTTAGCGCCGACTACCGCTTCAATCCCGCCGTGATGGCTTACTTGTCCGTCGGCACGGGCTATAAGGCGGGCGGTGACAGCCCGCGTCCGTTCAGCGCCGCGCAGGCGATCGGGTTCGGCCCGGAGAAGTTGACGTCGTACGAACTGGGACTCAAGACCGATCTCCTCAACCGCACGCTGCGCTTCAATACCGCCGTCTTCTACAACGACTTCAAGGATGCGCAGCTCGTGCTGCTGAGCTGCCCGCAGTTCAGTCCCGGGCCCTGCGCGCTGCCCCAGAACGCCGGCAATGCAAAGGTCAAGGGTATCGAGGTCGAGGTCCAGGCCACACCCGTCGCGGGCCTCGAGCTCGACGCGGCGGGGTCGTACCTCAAGTGGGACTGGGATTGCGTGAACCCGGAGGTGGTCGGTCTCGCCAATGGTCCCTGCTCGAGCGATCCGGCGGTGATTGGTCTCCTCGCTTCGACGCCGATCGGCTTCACCAAGGAGCTCTATCACGCCGGCATCCAGTATCAGACCTCCCTCGGTGCCGCGGGATTTCTCACCCCGCGCTTCGATGTCAGCTACACCGGTCCCTCGGTGGGCGCCGATCTCGCGGCCGCGCCGGGCACGGCGTCGGCCATTTACGGGCAGAACCAGGGCTACACGGTAGCCAACTTCCACCTGACCTGGGCCAATGCGAAGAAGGACCTCCAGGCCACGCTCGAAGTCACGAATCTCTTCAACAAGTACTACTTCTTCTCGAAGTTCGACCTCACCGGCGCAGGTCAGGGAGCCATCATCGGCTCGCCCGGCCGCCCGACCGAGGTGGCGCTGACGATGAAGAAGAGCTTCTGAGCGGAGAATTACCCTACAGCTGGATGATGACCGTCTTCAGCTCGGTGTAAGCCTCGATGCCCTCGCGGCCCTGCTCCCGGCCGATGCCCGACTGCTTGAATCCACCGAAAGGCAGCGCGGGATCGATCACGGCGTGGCAGTTGCCCCACACGGTGCCGGCCTTGATCCTGGCGGCGAGCTTGAGCATCGCGGAAACGTCCTTGGTCCAGATGCTCGCCGCGAGGCCGTAAGTCGTCTCATTGGCGGCCTTGGCGACTTCGTCGAGCGTATCGAAGCGCTGCGCGACCAGGACGGGGCCGAAGATCTCCTCACGCACGACGCTCATCGAGGGCTTGACGTTGACCATCACCGTCGGGTTGAGGTAGTAGCCGTTGGCCGCAGGAGCGTCGCCGCCTGCGACGACGGTTGCGCCGTCGCGCTTGCCCGCCTGGATGTATCCCATGACGCGATCCATCTGTTCCTTCGAGACCAGGGGGCCCATGTGCGCCTGCGGATCGAGCGAGGGGCGGGGCTTCCAGAACGCGGTGGCCGCCGAGACACCCTCCACCATGCGGTCGAAGATCGAGCGGTGCGCGAACAGCCGCGAGCCGGCGATACAGATCTGCCCGGAGTTGAAGAAGACACTACCGGCCGCGGCCGGCGCGACTTCCTCGACGTTCACATCGGGCATCACGACCACCGGCGACTTGCCGCCGAGCTCCAGAGTGACGCGCTTCAGGGAATCGGTCGCATTGCGGTTGATGATCTTGCCAACCTCGGTCGAGCCCGTGAACGCGACCTTGTCGACGTCCGGGTGCTTCACCAGCCGATCGCCCGCGGTGTGACCGTTGCCGGTGACGACGTTGATCACGCCCGGCGGGAAGCCGGCCTCAGCGACGAAGTCCGCCATGCGCAGCGCCGTCAGCGAGGTCTGCTCGGCGGGCTTGAGCACCAGCGTGCAGCCGGCGGCGAGCGCCGGCGATATCTTCAGCGTCGCCATCAAGAGCGGGAAGTTCCAGGGGATGATCTGGGCAGCCACCCCGACGGGCTGGCGCGAGACGTAGCTGAACACTTTGCCGCGCGGCAATCCCAGGGGGTCGATCACCTCGCCACCGAGCTTCGAGGCCCAGCCCGCCATGTAACGGAGGTGATCCACGGCGCCCGGGACGTCGACCATCGTCGCAAAGCCGATCGGCTTACCGTTGTCGATGGCTTCGAGCTCGGCGAACTCCGCGGTGTGCGCTTCGATCAGGTCCGCGAGCCTGTTGATGGTGCGCTCGCGCACCTTGGGCGGCAGGTCCGACCAGCGTCCATCATCGAATGCCACGCGGGCCGCCGCGACGGCGCGGTCCACATCGGCGTCGGAGGCATCCACGATGCGGCCCACTTCGCGGCCCGTGGACGGGTCCTCGACGATGAGCGTCGCGCCATGGGTCGATGACACCCACTCATTGTTTACGAAGAGTGCCGGCTTGCGCGCCAGGGCCCGCTTGGCGGCCGGGGAGTAGTCGCGCTGCTGGAAGGAATCGGCATCCTTGACGATGGGCTGCACGCTCGCCATTTCGCTACCCTCCGGGAGCTCCCGGGCGCGGCCCGGACGCCCCGCGCACTGCTATTTGTTAGTGTAGCGTACTAATTGAGCATTGGAGGGTCAATGCCAGGGCGAAACACCGATCACGACCTCGCGGGTTCGAGAGCTGCCGACGGTGTCGGTTCTGAGGCCATCCTGTTGGTGTTTGCTGGCGGATCGCGCCCCGGATTCCAGGGCACGCGGCCCCCGAGCACCCCGGAGCGCTGAATGATTTCTGCCACGGCCTCTTCCTGCCGATAGGCCATGACGTGCACGCCGTGCACACCCTTGATGGTGCGGATCTCCTGAATGACGTCGATGCAGAGCCTGCGGCCTTCCAGGGCGCCGTCGCTGGCGCCCGCGAGGCGCTTCACGACCTCATCGGGAATGTGCACGCCCGGAACGTGAGTGCGGATCCACTCGGCCGATTTGGCGGATCGCAGCGGGCCGACCCCGACCAGAACGAACACCTTGTCGAGCAGTCCCAGGTCTTCCACGCGATTCATGAAGGTGCGCAGCAGCGGCACGTCGAAACAGAACTGCGTCTGGATAAACTGGGCACCGGCGGCGACTTTCTTCGCCAGGCGCTCCGCGCGCCACTCGATCGGTTCCGCGAAGGGATTTTCCGCCGCACCGAGGAGCACGCGCGGCGCATGCGTGATCTTGCGGCCGGAGAGGAAGTGGTGCTCGTCGCGCAGCGTGCGGGCGGTCTCGAGCAGCGTCAGCGCGTCGAGATCGAACACCGGCAGCGCCTGCGGGTGGTCGCCCGCCTGCACCCCATCGCCCGTCAGGCACAGGAGATTGCAGACCCCCATCGCCGCGCCGCCGAGAATGTCGCCCTGGATGGCGATGCGGTTCTTGTCGCGGCATGAGATCTGCATGACCGGCGCGTAGCCGACGCGGGTGAGGAGCGCGCACACCGCCAGGCTCGACATGTGGCAGTTGGCGCCGCTGCCGTCGGTGGCGTTGATGGCGTCGACGTAACCGTCAAAGACACGCGCGCGGCGATACACTTCCTCCGGGTCGGCCGAGTCGGGGGGGTCGAGCTCAGTCGTCACCGCGAACTGCCCGGCGCGCAGCACGCGCTCGAAGCGGCCCGGGGAGGTGTGACCGGGGCGGATGGGAAGTGGGTAGCCAGGAACTGGCTCGTCCTCGAAGATCACGACAGATCTCCGACGCGTTGGCGCACCGCCCGGAGCCACGAGGATCTGCCCTCGAGGCGCCGGTCGACGGCAACCTGCACCTGCTGCAGCGCGTCCATTCCGCCCGGGATTCGAGCAGCGCCCGTGACCGCCTCCAGCCACACGCACTTCATCTCCGGGCGCACCTCGCAGTGCCCGTTGGCGCGCACGCCGCCGCAGGGGCCGTTGCGCAGGTTCTTCGGGCAGTTCATCGGGCAGGACATGCCGGTCGAGCTCAGGATGCACTGGCCGCACATCCGGCAGTCGAACAGCAGCCCCTTCACCGTGTGCTCGACGGCGGCCACCGGCCGCTCGAGCCGCTCATACCCGAGCCGCTCAAAGAGCGGATGCAGTGCCACGAGCACGGACTCGAAAGCCCGGTAGAAGGCATTGAGCCCGCGGGCGTGCCGCACCGACCACTGTCTGACCGCGTACACCTAGGGGCCTGCCGCGGGACCCGGCCCGGAGCCTGACGCGGGACCCGGCCCGGAGCCTGCCACGGGTGCCGCGAGCCCCTTCGCCCGGATCAGCTCCTCGAGCTGCTCGTCGGAAAAGCTGGCCTCGATGCGCGCGGCCTCTGCCGCGGCCTCGGCCTGGATGTCGTCACCGCAGGGACGGGGGTCGCTGCGCTTCCAGTCGGCGAGATAGGCGTTCGAGCTGCCGCGGCCGGCGCGCATGGCGGCGCGATCGACCGCTTCCTGGAAGCGCGGAGAGAGTTGCACCTTGGCGGTCTCGCGGCCGCGCCGGACCACGACCTGGGCGGGGATGTCGCGCCAGGAGATGATGCTCAGGCTTGCCATGCCAGGGTGTCCTGGCTCGTCACCAGAGTGCGCAGGCGCGTGCCCAGCTCCCCGTAACCCGTGTAGCGATACTCGAAGGTGAAGCCGAGCGAGTCCGCGATCTGCCGCGCGCGCTCGACGGCCTCGGGATGCTCGGTCTGCGCGAGATACACGAGCTTCCTGTAGTTGCGGAAGTACTCGGCGGCGAGCTCGGGATGGCGGTCGAGGCCGAGCGAGCGGACCACGAGCCGCTCGTAGTGGCGCAGCAGAAAGTCGGTCAGGTAGAACGTGCCGGGCTCGGCGTCGGCGAATTGCGCGAAAACCTGCGGCGTCGCAAGGAACTCGTAGCAGTGGGCGCCCGGCAGCCGCTCGACACCCTCCTCGCGCAGCACCGCATCGAGCTGCCCACCGGTACCGCAGTCGCCGTAGACGACGAAGATCTTCGAATAGCCATCCCGGTTCGCCCGGATCTCGGCGCGCACCGCGGGCGCGATGCGTTCGGGCCTGTTATGCAGCTCCGCGGGGAGGCAGCGCACAGCGAGCATCGTCCAGCCGTTCGCGCGCTTGAGCGCGGCGATCTCGCGCCCGAGTGCCCCGCAGGCGATGAGCAAGGTGTCGGCACGCTGGGTCATCGGCGGCGCCTCGTTCAGGCCGCGCTGGCGGCGGCCTTGGCCGGTGCGCCGGCGGCTGCGCGGCGCTTGGCGAGCAGGCTCTTGGCCGTCTCCACCGCAATCGCCGCATCGCGGCAATAGGCATCCGCGCCCACCGCCTTGCCAAACTCCTCGTTCAGAGGAGCGCCCCCGACCAACACGATGTAGCGGTCGCGGATGCCCTTCTCGCGCAGCGTGTCGATCACGACCTTCATGTAGGGCATGGTGGTGGTGAGCAGCGCCGACATGCCGAGGATGTCGGGCTTGTGCTCTTCCAGCGCCGCGAGATATTTCTCGACCGGATTGTTGATACCGAGGTCGATGACCTCGAAGCCCGCGCCCTCGAGCATCATCGACACGAGGTTCTTGCCTATGTCGTGTATGTCGCCCTTCACGGTGCCGATCACGATCTTGCCGATCGGCGGCACGCCGGTCTCGGCGAGCAGCGGGCGAAGGATCTCCATGCCGCCCTTCATCGCATTCGCCGCGAGCAGCACCTCGGGGACGAAGAGGATCCCGTCGCGAAAGTCGATGCCGACGATCCGCATGCCCTCGACCAGGCCGTCGTTCAGCACCTTCTCCGCATTCCAACCGCGCTCGAGAAAGATGCGCGTTGCTTCTTCGACCTCGGGCCTGAGCCCGTTGTAGAGGTCATCGTGCACCTGCTCGACGAGCTCCTGGTCGTTCAGATCGCGGAGATTGAATTCGGCGTTGGCTTGATCTGCCATGGTCGAAAACTCCATGCCGGCTTCGCACTTAGCGGGGCGCGCGCCGGCTCTGCCCGCATCGTAAGGGGAGGGTAGTGGTGGGAATGGCTGCTTCGCGACCGCTGCATGTCCGCCAACGACATCGATAGCGCATTAAGGCAATTGGCCCACGGGCGGCTGGACCTGCCCCGCGAGCTTGGGCTGGCGGGCCAGGCGCTCGCTGCTCGGCGGGCAGCCGAACTGCGCGCGGTAGCAGCGCGAGAAGTGCGGCGGAGACTGGAAGCCACAGGCCGTGGTGATGTCGATGATCGGCATGGAGGTCTGCAGCAACAGCTCGCGCGCGCGGCGCAGGCGCAACTGCAGGTAGTACCGCTTTGGCACGCAGTTCAAATGCCGCTTGAAAAGCCGCTCGATCTGGCGCCGCGACAGCCCGGTGGCGGAGGCGATCTCATCGAGGGACAGGGGTCTCTCGATATTCTCTTCCATGAGCTGTGCCACCTTGATCAGGCTCTCGTGGCTGACGCCGATCTGGGCGCGCAGCGGCACGTACTGCCGGTCGCGGTCATTGCGCACCCGCTCCACGATGAACTGCTCGGAGATCAGCTGCGAGACTTGCGCGCCGAGCTTGGATTCCACGAGATGCAGCATCAGATCGAGCGGCGCCACTCCACCGGAGCAGGTGAAGCGATCGTGATCGATCGTAAAGAGCTGATCGCTGAGGCGGATGCGGGGAAACTCCTCCCGCAGCGCCGAGAGATTCTCCCAATGGATGGTCGCCCGGTACTTGTCGAGGAGTCCCGCCTTCGCCAGCGCGTAACCCCCGGTGCACAGCGCTCCGAGCGGCACCCGGCGCTCGGCCAGCCGCCGCAGCGCCGCGACAATCCTGGGCGAGACAGCTTCCTGGACGTCGACCCCACCACAAACGAAGAGAATGTCGACCGGGCCCAGCCGGTCGAGGGACACGGTCGGGGAGAGCTGAAGGCCGTTGCTTGCCGGCGTCGGTTGCCCGTCGAGGCTCACGATCGCCCAGTCGTACACCGCCTCGCTCGTGATGATGTTCGCCATCCGCAGCGGCTCGACGGCATTCGACAGCGCGATCATCGAGTACCGCGGCAGGGTCAGAAACGCGAACTTGCTCCGGGGTAGTGCCACATGCCGGATTTTACGCCTTCCTTGCCTGATTGCGACAGCACGGGACCCTCAGGCGGGTCCTGGGCAGGTACCTTCGCGCGATTCCCCGCGTGCGGGTCACCCGGCGCCTGCCACGAGGCGGCTCGTGATGCGGGTGACGTGCTCGCCCTGATACCGGCACATCTCGAGCTCGAGCGGCGTCGGCATGCGCAGCTCGCTCCCTGCGCCGGTTACGCAGCTCGCACCGTAAGGGGTGCCGCCGCTGATCTCGCGCATGGTCGTGAGGTCCTTGAAGGTGTACGGCAGGCCGACAACGATCATGCCGTGGTGCAGAAGCGTGTTGTGGAAAGAGGTGAGGGTGGTCTCCTGCCCGCCGTGCTGACTCGCGGTGCTGCAGAAGACGCTGCCGACCTTGCCGACGAGCGCGCCGCGCATCCACTGCGGCCCCGTCTGGTCGAGGAAGTTGCGCATCTGTGCGGCCATGTTGCCGAAACGGGTCGGCGTACCGAACACGATGCCGTCGTACTGCTCGAGCTCATCGGGGACCGCGAGCGGTGCGGACTGCTCGAGCTTGAACCCCGAGGCGCGCGCAACGTCCGGCGGCGCCAGCTCCGGGACGCGCTTGACGGTCACCTCGGCCCCGCGCACCTGGGCAGCGCCCTCGGCCTGGGCGCGCGCCATGATTTCGATGTGCCCGTAGCTGCTGTAGTAGAGGACGAGGATCTTGGGCATGGCCAGCTCCTTCACGATGAGGTCGCAACAGTGGCGTGACGGGTCAGAAAGGCGCGGCACAGCGCCTCGTAGTGCCCGGGATTGTCGAGATTGGGAAGATGCCCGGCGTCGGGAACCAGGGCATGCTCGGCTGCGGGGAGCCGCCGGCCCAGCCGCGCGGCTGCCTCGAGGCGGCGGGGCAGATCGCACTCCCCGTTGATGAGAAGCGCGGGCACGCGGAACGTTTCGAAGGGATCAGCTCCGGCGCTCGGCTCTTGGTTCACGGCTGCCTGCAACAGATCCCGCGCCGGATAACGGTCGATCATCGCCTGGAGCAACGCCCGCCGGTGCGGATCGGTCGTGCGCAGACGCATGAGCGGATGGGCCGCCCAGGCGCGCCGGAAAGCGTCGATGCCGGCGGCTCGGGCGAGCGAGCGGTAGTGGGCGATCGGCACGTCGTCCTCGGCCCCCGGATCGACGTCGAAGTCCGGCACCCCATCGAGCACGAGGCAGGAGACTCGGGCGGGGTCTGCCGCGACGAATCCCAGCACGCCGCGTGCGCCCTGCGACATGCCGAGCAGCGCCACACGGGCGAGCCCGAGATGACGGCACAGCGCCGCGAGGTCGAGCGCATCGTGCCCGGGCGCGGGCACCCCGCCCGACTGCCCATGACCTCTGCGATCGAGACGCACCAGGCGGAAGGCGCTGCGGAGCGCGTCGACCTGCGGGTCCCACATTTCGAGATCGAGCGTCCAGCCGTGCACGAGCACGACCGGCGGACCGTCTCCCTCGTCACGATAGCGCAGGCGGGCGCCGTCGGCGCTGAGGTAACGGTCGGCGGAACGTGCGCCCGGGACGGCGGTCGGGCTCGCAGGCATCGCGCTCACTGTATTCGCGGAGCGAAAAAGTTTTCGCTTTTCAGGCTACGGGCGCGGCGCGGGACCGTCAAGCGCGCGCGCCCCGCACGCTAAAGCTGCGCGCTCAAGGAGAGCCAGGGAACGGTGGCGAGGTCGGCGGAGATCTGCCGGCTCACCTGCTGCAGCATGCTGAGTCGTTCGCGCAGCAGGCGGGTCCTGGTCGTGCGGCGCGAGTGGCTCGAGGTGTTGAGAGCGGCGACCACCCGCCGTTGCTGATCGAGGACCGGAACGGCGAGCGCCACGACACCATAGGCGAGCTCGTCCTCGACCACGGCATAGCCGTTGCGCCGGCACTCGGCGATCAGGCTGCGAAGCTCAGTCGCGCTGGTGACCGTGCGCTCGGTGAGCGGCTCGAGGCTCGCGGTGTCGAAGTAGCGCTGCAGGCGCTCAGTGCTCAGGCCCGCGAGCAGCACCCGTCCCGTGGAAGTCGCATGCGCGGGGAAGCGGCTGCCGACGTGGGCTTCCAGACGCAGGAGCGTGCGTACCGAGGCGCGCGCGACGTACACCGTGTCGCAGCCGTCGAGGACGCACAGTGCGGCGGAATCCGAGGTGTTGCGGGCCAGCTCCTCGAGGTGCGTCTTGGTGAGCTGCTCGATATTCATCGACTCGAGGTAGGCGGCGCCGAGCTGCAGGACTTTCGGGCGCAGCAGGAAGCTGCGCGCATTGCGCGTCACGTAGCCGAGCTCCTCGAGGGTCAGCAGGCAGCGGCGCGCGGTCGCCGCCGGGATGCCGGCGCTGCGGGCGATATCGGTGAGCGTGCGTGCCGCGTGCTCGCGACTGAAGGCGCGGATGACGGCGAGCCCCTTGGCGAGCCCGCCCATCGCCTCGCGACGGGCGGGCGTGATCCTGCGGCGCGGCATGCGCGAAGTCTATTTCGGTATCCGAAAAAGCGGAAGGGCGCGGCCGGCGCTCTTGACGATGGGCCGAGAGCGAGTCCAGTATCGTTTCGCATAACGACGTCATATTCGGATAGCGAAAAGAGGGAGGGCACGGTGAAGATCGGCCGACAAGACCGCCGCAGCTCCGCGATCAGTGCCGCGAATGCGGAGACGATCCTGGTACGCGGGCGCGATCTGGCGCGCGAGCTGATCGGGACGCTGAGTTTCTCCGAGCACTTCTGGCTGCTGCTCACCGCAGCGCTGCCCTCCGCCGCGCAGCGCCGCGTCCTCGACGCCACGCTGGTGGCGATCGCCGAGCACGGGATGGTGCCGAGCGTGCAGGCGGCGCGCATGACCCTCGCCGCGGGCCCCGAGGCGCTGCAGGGGGCCGTGGCCGCGGGGCTCCTCGGCTGCGGCTCGGTCGTGCTCGGCTCCTCTGATGCCGCCGGGAGGCTCTTCGCGGACATCGCCGGCCGCGCCGCCGGGGCGGGCGGCCCCGAGGCTGCGGCCACTCAGCTCGTGCAGCAGTATCGCGCCGCCGGGCGGGCGATTCCCGGCTACGGCCATCCGCTGCACAAGGGCTACGACCCGCGCGCACGGCGGCTGTTCGAGGTGTCGGCCGAGGTCGGCCTCGCCGGTCAGCACGTCGCGATTGCCCGCACGGTCGAGCAGCTGCTGCCGCAGCTGCTCGGCCGGCCGCTGGCACTGAACGTCTCGGGCGCGATCCCCGCGGTCCTGCTCGATGCCGGATACCCGCTGGCGGCGCTCAAGGGCGTGCCGCTGCTTGCGCGCACCGCCGGGCTCGTGGCCCATCTGCTCGAGGAGCAGACCCGGCCGCTCGGTTTCGTGATGTCGCATGCCGCGGCCGAGGCCATCGATTACGACGGCCCGGCGCCGCCGGGGTTCGTCCCGAGTGGCGGCGATGACTAGCGCTGCGGTGACTAGCGCTGCGGTGAGAAGCAGGCAGCCCACCCTTGCCGGCACGCGCGTCGTCGAGCAGGGCACGTTCATCACGGGTCCCTGCGCCGCGATGATGCTCGCGGATCTCGGCGCCGATGTGATCAAGATCGAGAGTCCCGACGGAGACCCGTACCGCAGCTACCAGGGCCAGCAGTATTCACCGCACTTTCAGGCCTATAACCGCAACAGGCGCAGCCTCGCGCTCGACATGAAAGATGCGAAGGACTGCGAGTTGTTCAGCGGCCTGGTGCGCGAGGCTGATGTCTACATCCAGAACTTCCGCCCGGGCACCGCCGAGCGTCTGGGCGCCGGTGTGGCGAGACTGCACTCCCTCAATCCGCGCCTGATCTACTGCTCGATCAGCGGCTTCGGTCCGAGCGGTCCGTACGCGGACCGGCCGAGCTACGACTCGGTGGCGCAGGCCCTGAGCGGTTTCTTGAGCGTGGTGGTCGACTACCGGCGCCCGCAGTTCCTCGGTCCGGCACTCGCCGATGCGATCACCGGCCTCTACGCCGCGCACGGCATCCTCGGGGCGCTCGTCGCGCGGGGCCGCACCGGGCGCGGCTGCCACGTCGAGGTGTCGATGCTCGAGGCGATGGCGCATTTCGCGGTCGAGCCTTTCGCCGCATTTTTCGCGCTCCACCAGACCCCGACCTCGGCGGACCGCCCGCGGCTCGCACAGGCCTATATTCTCAGGACCGCCGATGAGCGGCTGATCGCGATCCACCTGTCCTCGCTCGAGAAGTTCTGGCAGGGGCTGGTGCAGGCGCTCGAGGCGCCGGAGCTCGCGCGCGACCCGCGCTTCGCGACCCGGGCGGGCCGCATCGAGGAGTACGAGGCGCTGCGCATCGAGCTCGACGCGCACTTCTCGCGCCGCACGCTCGATGAGTGGATGCATCGCCTCGAGGCCCACGACGTGCCGCATGCCCCCGTCAACCGTATCGACGAGGTCGTCCACGACCCGCAGGTCGAGCATCTCGGAGTCATCGTCCCGGTCGAGGCGCCGCACGGGGCGGCGCGCGCAGTGCGGCCCGCCGTGCGCTTCGACGGCGTGCGCGCCGAGGCGGTGAGTGCCGCGCCGCTGCTCGATGAGCACGGCGGGGCGATCCGCGCGGCGCTCGCGCGTGGGGAGCCCTGGCCGGGGCCCGAGCGAGGCTAGCGCATGCTGTTTCCAACGACTCTGGTCGGAAGCTATCCACAGCCCGAATGGCTGATCGATCGCGCGCGACTCGCGGGGCGCTTCCCGCCGCGCGTGCGGGCGCGCGAGCTGTGGCGCATTCCCGAGCCCTACCTGGCGGAAGCTCAGGATGACGCCACCGTGCTCGCCATCAGGGCGCAGGAGGAGGCCGGGCTCGACATCATCACCGACGGCGAGATCCGGCGCGAGAGCTATTCGAACCGTTTCGCCACCGCGCTCGATGGCATCGACCTCGACAATCCCGGCACGGCGCTCGATCGCAGCGGGCATCCGAATCCGGTGCCACGGGTCGTGGGTCCCATCCGACGCCGCCACGCTGTCGGGGTCGGCGATGCGCAATTCCTGCGCCGCCACACGCGGCGCCTGATCAAGGCAACCGTGCCCGGGCCGTTCACCATGGCGCAGCAGGCACAGATCGACTACTACGGCGGCAGTCGCGAGCGGGCGGCGATGGATTATGCCGTGGCCGTGAACGCCGAAGTCCGCGACCTCTTCAGTGCCGGAGCGGACATCGTGCAGCTGGACGAGCCGTACCTGCAGGCGCGGCCCGAGGAAGCGCGCGCCTTCGGACTGGCGGCGCTCAACCGTGCGCTCGAGGGCATCACGCACACCACGGCCGTGCACATCTGCTTCGGCTACGCCGCGATCATCCACGTGCGGCCGCCGGGGTACTCCTTCCTTGCCGAGCTGGGCGGATGCAGCTGCCGGCAGGTGTCGATCGAGACCGCGCAGTCGAACCTGGATTGCTCGGTGCTACGGGGCCTGCCGGGCAAGAAGATCATCCTCGGGGTGATCGATCTTGCGAACCTCGAAGTCGAGTCGCCGCAGCTGGTCGCGAGCCGGATTCGTCGCGCCCTGCCTTACGTCGATCCGGCGGATGTGATCGTCGCCCCCGACTGCGGCATGAAGTATCTGCCCCGCGAAGTGGCCCTCGGGAAGCTCCAGGCCATGGTCGCGGGAGCGCAAATCGTGCGCGCCGAGGCCGAACGCGAGCGCGCGCACAACGCTGCGGGCCCGAAGCTCTGAGTCAAAGGATAAGTCGAAGGATAAGAGGGGGGTCTCACATGCTCACTTCAATGCGCCGATTGGTCTCAGTGCTCGCCGTCGCCTGCGGGCTGGTCGTGATATACGAGCCCGTGTGGGCGCAGACCCAGACGCTGGAGGAGGTCGTGGTGACCGCGCGCAGGCGCGACGAGGCGATCCAGAACGTCCCGGTCACGGTCAATGTGTTTACCGAGCAGGCGATTGAGTCGGCGGGAATCGAGAGTCCCCGCGATTTCGTCGCGATGGTCCCGAACATGACCCTGGTCGAGGTACAGAATGTCGGCAACTCATTCATCACCATCCGCGGCATCTCACAGGCGCGCAACAGCGAGCCGTCGGTCGCCGTGCTGGTCGACGGGGTGCTGGAGACCAATCCCTACCAGTTCGACCAGGAGCTGACCGACATCCGGGAAATCGAGGTGCTGAAGGGGCCTCAGGGGGCCGTGTACGGACGCAATGCCATCGGCGGCGCGATTCTGATTCACACCGTGGACCCCTCCGATCACTTTTCGGGCGCCGCCCGGGTGGGCGTGGGCAACGGGACCTCCGAGAACGCCCAGGTGGCCGTCAGCGGCCCGATTGACTCAGCGGGTACGCTGAAAGTTCGCGCCTCGCTCAACTACTACAACACTGACGGCTATCGGCAGAACGCGTTCCTGGACCGCAAGGCGGACCCGTATCGGGATTACTCCGGGCGGCTGCGGCTGCTATGGAAACCCTCCGAGCAATGGTCCGCGGACCTGCGGGCGCTCTTCGATCGGGTCGAGACGACCGCCTTCTACTACATCATTCCGCGCAACCTCGAGGCGAACCCCTTCGCCAGCTTCACCACGCCGCCGAACGCCAACGACGTCACCAGTGCGATCCAGAACAGCAACCTGGGCACGGACAACCGCGACGTGGCGGATGTGGCGCTCAAGTTCGATTTCAACCTGGGACCCGGCACGCTCACGGCCGTCTCGGACTACAACCGCACCAAGGAAATCGACACCGGCGACGCCTACGATTTTCGGCCGATCACCACGTCCATCGCGTATAACTGTCCGCCGTGCTTTTTGGGGCCGCGCCCGCCTCCAACGGCCGCCCAAGGCGGGCCGTTCGATTTGAGCCAGAGTCAGTTCATCGACGTGACGACCTACAGCCAGGAGCTGCGCTTCACGTCCAGCAAGATCGGCGGCTTCTCGTGGATCGCGGGGGCGTACTACGTCCATACTGAGCGCTTCATCTCCACGGACAATCTCTTCGACCGGGGAGCGGGTATCCCCGCGGTCTATGAGACGCCGCGAGTCGATCCGGCCAATCCGTACGCGACCAACACAAACATCACGTTCCTTTCGGACTCGCAGAACAACAACGCCTGGGCTGTGTTCGGCGATGGGACCTACGAGTTCACCAAGCAGCTCGAGCTCGATGCGGCGATCCGCTACGACGAGGATCAGCGGCAAAACACCACCCGCACGCCGACCCAGTTTCTGCCCGATTCGACGGCGAAGACCGGCGAGGTCCGCAAGCACACCTTTGACGCAGCGCAGCCCAAGGGAACGCTGCGCTACAAGCCGGCGGACAACGTGACCCTGTACGGCGGCTGGAGCCGCGGGTTTCGCAGCGGCGGCTTCAATCAGACCGGTGTCGGCGCCGTGGCGCAAGCCTCGGGAAATCTCGGCGTGCACGATCTGTTCAACGCCGAGATCGCCGAGACCTGGGAAGTGGGCCTCAAGAGCCAGTTCCTCGACCGGCGGCTGGGCGCGAACCTGGCGCTCTACTACACCGACTCGCACGACGGCTACTTCTTCTACTTCGACGCCACGACCTCGACTCAGAACCTCGGTAATCTCGACGCCCGGTACAAGGGTGGCGAGCTCGAGCTGACCGCCCGAGCGACGGACTGGCTCGACCTGTACACGAACTTCGGCTACACGGACGGCAAGGTTACGCACATGGAGGATCCGACGGTGGTCGGCAACAAGCCGCCGCTGCTGACGAAGAACACCGTCAACGCGGGCTTCCAGGTCCACGAGCCACTCGGCGGCGGACTGAACGGCGTGCTGCGCCTCGACTATCAGATGATCGGCCGTACCTGGTGGGACCCAAAGAATTTGACCTCGCGCGATCCGATTGACTTGCTCGGCCTACGCGCCGGCGTCGAGGCCGACCGGTGGTCGGTGACCGCCTGGTCCAAGAACCTCACCAACAAGCTCTACAACGCGGAGTTCTCCCCGGGCGGCTTCCTGTGGAGAGCCATGCCGCGCCAGTACGGAGTAGAGTTCGGGTATCGCTTCTGAGAGAGGAGAGTGTCATGGCTCAGCTCGCCAAGCTGCCGTCGCGCTTGCATCACAACGCCTACGTCACGCGGGATCAGGAGAAGACCCGCCAGTTCTACGAGGACGTCATCGGGCTGCCGCTGCTCGCGACCTGGTGCGAGTCGGATGAGCTCTTCGGCAAGGTGCGCACCTACGTGCATACCTTCTACGGGATCGGCGACGGGGGGGCGCTCGCGTTCTTCCAGTTTGCAGATCCCAAGGACCAGGAGGAATTCGGGCCGAAGATGCCGGCGACGCCGTTTCACCACATTGCGCTCGCGGTCGATGCGGACACGCAGGCGGCACTCGAAGCGCGCATCGCCGCGGCCGGCATCAAGCCGCCCGCTACGTATGTCCTGGAACACGGCTACTGCCGCTCCGTGTACGTGAGTGACCCGAACGGCCTGACCCTCGAATTCACGCGCGACCATCCCGACGCCGCCAAAATCAACCGCGACCGGCGCGCCGATGCCCACGCGGAATTGAGGCGCTGGCTGAAAGGGGATCACACTTCGAATAACACTTACCGCTGAAGTACCCCGTCCGGTATGCACCGCAGCACCGATCGGATCCTCACCACGCATGTCGGGAGTCTGCCCCGCAGCCAGGCGGTGGTCGACGTGCTGTTCGCGCGCGAGCGGGCCGAGGCGGATGCCTCGGCGAACGCGTCCGTACACGCGCCGGGGGAGGGGGAGGCGGTGATTGCCGCGGCGGTGGCCGAAGTCGTGCGCCGGCAGGTGACGCTCGGGATCGACGTCGTGAGCGACGGCGAGATGAGCAAGATCAGCTACGCGACCTACGTGGCGCGGCGCCTCACCGGGTTTGCCGGTGACACGCCGCGCGAGCCGGGTCAGGATCTCGTCGAGTTCCCAGGGCTGCTGCGCAAGCTCGCCGAGCGTGGTTCGACGGCGAAGTATCGCCGGCCGCGCTGCGTGGGCCCGATCGCCGTGAAGGATACCGGTCCCCTCGAGGCGGACCTGCACAACCTCCGCGCCGCGGTTCGGGAGGCCGCGCCGGCGGAGGCTTTCATGAACGCCGCCTCCCCGGGGGTGGTGGCGCTCTTTCAGCCCAACGACTTTTACCGTACGCAGGACGATTACCTGACGGTGCTCGCCGGCGCGCTGCAAAGTGAGTACGAGGCGATTGTTGCAGCGGGCATCCTCCTGCAGATCGATGCGCCGGACCTCGCGATGGGACGCCACACCATGTACCGCAATCAGCCGCTCGAGGAATTCGAGCGGCTCGCGGCCCGCCATATCGAAGTGCTGAATCACGCCCTGCGGAACGTGCCGGGGGAGCGGGTGCGCATGCACGTGTGCTGGGGCAACTACGAGGGGCCGCATCACCACGACGTGCCGATGGAGCGGCTGCTACCGATCGTTCTCAGGGCGAAGCCGCAGGCACTGCTCTTCGAGGCGGCCAATCCGCGCCACGCGCACGAGTGGGCCGTATTCAAGGGAGCGCAGATACCCGAGGACAAGATCCTGATCCCGGGAGTCCTCGCCACCACGACCAACTACATCGAGCACCCGCAGCTCGTCGCCGAGCGTATCGAGCGGTTCGCGCACATCGTCGGGCGCGAGCGGGTGATCGCCGGAACCGACTGCGGCTTCGGCACCTTCGCCGGCTTTGGACCTGTCGAGCCCGAGATCGCCTACCTCAAGCTCGCCTCCATGGTCGAGGGCGCGCGGATCGCCTCCGCGCGGCTCTGGGGCTGAAGCGCCATGCCCAAGGCGCCGGGCAGGAATGCCGGTGCGGCCACCGAGCCGGCCCCGACTCCCTTTCGCTTCTACGACAACCGCCAGAAGTACCTGGCCTTCGTGACCGCCTGCAACGAGAAGTCGGCGATTGCGCGGCGCGCCGCCGACGAGCTGGCCCTGCTGCAGCCGACGCCGCCCGCCGTGCGGCTCTTCGACGCGGGCATGGGCGATGGCACGGTCATCGCGCGGCTGATGCGCAGTGCTCATCGCCAGTTTCCGACGGTACCGATGTGCGTCGTCGCCAAGGAGATCAGTCTCGAGGACGTGCGGCTCGGGCTCGAGAAGTTACCCGATCGGCTGTTCGAGCATCCGGCAACGGTGTTCGTCGTGACCAATCTCAAGTATGCCGAGGCGCCGCACCTCAAGCGCCGCGATGAGGTGTCGGCCGGCGCGTTGAACTGGCAGGAAGTCCGTCTGACCGGCACCACCGCGGACGAGTACGCGCAGCAGATCGAGGATCTGGGTACGGTGCTCGCGAACGGCTGGCAGACGACGCCGAGTCCGAGGACCGGAAACCCGCTCGTCGTTCGCCCCTCCGTGCTCGTCATCTATCGCGAGGATCACAAGTTCCTGCTCGATGCGGTGATCCCCACGCCGCGCGGAACCGTCGGGCAGTATGACCTGGTACTCGCGTCCCAACCCTGGCGGGCGCGTATGGGCGCCGACTTCAAGGTCGAGAAAGTGCTGGCCCCGCTCGCCCGCAGCCTCGCACCCGGCGGCAAGCTGCTGGCGATCCAGTCTTGCGGTCACGATCCGGGCCTGGAAATCATCCAGCAGCTGTGGCCGGGTGAGCAGCCGTTTCAGGTGAGCCGCCACGAGCTCCTTGCGACCCTGCGCCGCGAGCTTGCCGGCGACTACCGCCACTACGATCTGAGCGCTCTGCCGGACGATGAGGCGATATTTCGCTACGAGATGCACACGCTGCCGTCGGAGATCGGCGATCGCATCGGCACCTCGACGCTCTTTGCCGCGTGGAACGCCGCCATCTACGTCAATCAGATCGAGGATGAGCGGCTGGACGCGGTCGTCACGAGCGGAGCCTATCTCGAGGCCACGCAGCGCGTGCTGCGCAAGCACGGCGGGCTGTGGTTCAACGACGAGGCGTTCGTGGTGGCGCGGCGGCGCGATTGAGCGCCGTCACGTGCGCAGATCCAGGTTGTCGGGGTCGTAGGGCGACTCGCGCACCACCGTCGCCTGCTTGCGCTCGCCGAGAATCTCGATCGTTAGCTGCGTCCCCGGCTGCGTGTACTCCGCCCGCGCGTAGCCGATCGCGAGTGACTTGCGCAGGCAGTGGCCGTAGTAGCCCGAGGTGGCGCGCCCGATCATGCGACCGCCGGGCTCAAAGAGCGGCTCGTTGCCGAGCGGATCGGCATCGGTCACGCCGTGCACCTCGAGCGTCACGAAGCGGTTCGGCACGCCCGCCGCGAGCTGCTTCTCGAGCGCTTCCCTGCCGATGAAGTAGCCCTTGTTCATGCGCACGAAGCGGTCGAGGCTCGCCTCGAACGGGGTGTAGTCGGGCGTCATGTCGCTGCCCCACATGCGATAGGACTTCTCGAGGCGCAGCGACTCCATGGCGCGCATCCCGACCATGCCGATCCCGTGGGCCTTGCCGGCCGCGAACAGCGCATCGAACAGGTGGTGTGCGTATTCGATGGGAAAATGCAGCTCCCACCCCAACGCGCCGACGAAGTTCACGCGCAGCGCGTACACGTCGACCGCCAGTCCCGCCTCGATGACCCGTGCCGTGAGCCAGGGGAAGGAGGCGTTGTCGAGCGGCGTGTCGGTCAGCTGCGCGAGCACCTCGCGCGACCTGGGTCCGGCGAGCACGAAGCAGCCGCGGGTGTTGGTGATGTTGCGCAGCGCGACCGAGCCGTCGGCGGGGAGCGACTTGAAGAGGTGGTCGCTGTCATAGCGCTCCGCCGCGCCCGCGCTCACGACGTAGTAGTGCCCCTCGTCGATCTTCGTGATGGTGAACTCGGAGCGAATGCCGCCCCGGCGGGTGAGCGCGTGACACAGCGCCAGCCGTCCGGTCTTCGAGGGAACCTTGTTGGCCACCAGCCCATCGAGCCAGGCTTCCGCCTTAGGCCCGGTGACCTCGTGCTTGGTGAACGGGGTGAGGTCGATGACGCCGGCGCGTTCGCGCATCAGGCGCGCCTCGTTCCCCACGTGCTCGAAGTAGTCGCTGCGCCTGAAGCTCCAGCGATCCCGGCGCTCGACGCCCGGCGGCGCGAACCAGTTGGCGCGCTCCCAGCCGTAGCGCTGTCCCCAGACTGCACCGCTGGCGTCGAGGCGGTCGTACACCGCGCTCGTCTTCGCCGGTCGTGCGTCGGGGCGCTCCTCGTCGGGAAAATGGATGGTGAAGACGTTGCGGTAGGTCTCCTCGTTCTTCTGCACGAGGTAGCGCTTGCTGGTGTAGGCGCCGAAGCGGCGCGGATCCACCCCCAGCATGTCGATGCCGGGCTCGCCTTCGACGATCCACTCGGCCAGCTGCCAGCCGGCGCCGCCGGCGGCGGTGATGCCGAAGCTGTGGCCCTCGTTGATCCAGACGTTCCGCAGCCCCCAGGCCGGTCCGATGAGAGGGCTCCCGTCGGGCGCGTACGGGATCGGCCCGTTGACGATGTCCTTGATGCCGCAGTGCTCGAGCGCCGGCACGCGGCGCGTGGCGGCCTCGACGTGCGGCACGAGGCGATCGAGATCGCCGGGAAAGAGGCTGCGCCCGAACCAATCCGGAACGCCGTCCGCAAAGCGCGCGGGCGCCCCGCGCTCGTAGGGGCCGAGGATCCAGCCCATGCGCTCCTCGCGCAGGTAGTAGGACTTGTCCGGCTCGCGCATCACCGCGAGCTCGCGCCCGCCGCCCTGGCGATAGGCCTTGAGCTCCGGAGACTCGTCGTAGACGATGTACTGGTGCTCGACCGGGATGGCCGGGACGTTGAGTCCCAGCAGCCGCCCGGTCTGGCGCGCGTAGTTGCCGGTGGCGAGTACCAGGTGCTCGGCGCGGATGTCGCCCTGGCTGGTGCGTACCCGCCACTCTCCGCTCGCGACGCGCTCGAACGCGAGCGCCTCAGTGTGCTCGTAGATCTCCGCGCCCGCGTTGCGCGCGCCCTTGCGCAGCGCCATGGTGAGATCGGCGGGCGCGATGTGACCGTCGTGCGGGTGATAGAGCGCGCCGATGACGGCGGGAGTGTCCGCGCTGCCGCCGAGCTCGATCAGCGGCCAGAGCTCCTTCACGCGCGCAGGACCGATGACCTCGAAGGGCACGCCGATGGTGTTGGCCGTGCCGCAGTACTTCTGGTACTCGTCCATGCGCTCGCGGCAGGTCGCGAGGCGCAGGTTCCCGGTGACGTGAAAGCTCACGTCCTGTCCGGTCTCCGCCGGCAGCCGCTTGTACAGATCGACCGAGTACTTGTGCAGCTGGCCGACGGTGTAGCTCATGTTGAACAGCGGCAGCAGGCCCGCCGCGTGCCAGGTCGAGCCCGCGGTGAGCTCGGTGCGCTCGATGAGCGCGACATCCGCCCAGCCTTTCTTCGTCAGGTGATAGAGCGTGCTCACCCCGACCACGCCGCCGCCGATGACCAGGACCCGAACATGCGTCTTCACGAGGCTATTCTCCCCAAGGCGCCGATGGCCGCGCCGCCCCAATTGCGACGGTGCCTTGCCTTAAATGATCCCGCGCGCCGCCTCGGCGAGGAACTGCGACACGTAAGCGGCGAACGAGCGCCATACCTCGATGCGGAACTCGAGTCGCTCGGTCCGCCAGAGCACGATCTCGGCCTTTGCCAGCAGGGTGCGCGTACACATCCCGACCGGGAAGGCGCTCGTATCGAGATCGAGCGGGCAGCCCGCGGCCAGCAGCGTCGCCGCCTCGGGGCCACTCACCGCGAGGGCGGTCTGCCGATGACTCACGTCGACGAGCGAATGGGGGAGCTCGTGGAGCGCGCGATTCAGCATCGCGGGCAGCGCCGAGGCGAGCCTTGCCGGCGCGATGAGGAGCCACTCATCCGGCCCGAGCCAGAGCGCCGCACGCTCGCCGCCGCCGCCTGCGCGGCAGGGGATCTCCGGAACGGGGAAACCGAGCGCCGCCTGGGCGGCGCTGCGCACCTTGGGGTCGCCGCGCAGCACATAGCGCGTGGCCGGCGGCAATGCCCGCACCGCGGCGCTCGCGACGATGAGCGGCGGGCTTCGGGCGGCGGTGAGGTCACGCATGGAGGCGCTTCCCCTCGGGGTCGTAGAACACGGGTGAGGCGACCTTGACCGGGATATCGCCTCGGTCCGCGGCAACGTACAGCGTCTCTCCGACGCGGGCACGCCCGCGCGCGATCAGGCCCATGGCGATGGAGCGCCCGAGGACGGAGCTGTAATAAGAGGAGGTCACGTGTCCGATCGCCCGCGTGGGGGGGCGGGCGCCTGCGTTCGCCATGACCTGAGCCCCTTCCTCGAGCACGGTGCGCGGGTCGTTGGTCATGAGGCCCACGAGCTGCCGACGGTCGGGTGAGACAAGAGCCGGGCGCGCGAGCGAGCGCTTGCCGACGAAGTCGGGCTTGTTCTTGCCGAGCGCCCAGGAAAGACCCGCATCATCCGGCGTGATGGTGCCATCGGTGTCCTGGCCGACGATGATGTAGCCCTTCTCGGCACGCAGCACGTGCATGGTCTCGGTGCCGTAGGGCGTGATGCCGTGAGCCTCACCCGCTTCGTAGATGCCCCGCCACACCGCGGACCCGAAATCGGCCGGGACGTTGACCTCGAAGCCGAGCTCGCCGGTGAAGCTCACGCGGAAGAGCCGCATGGGCACGCCGCAGATGTACCCGGGCGCGACGCCCATGTGCGGCATGGCGGAGGCGGAGATGTCGATGTCGACGAGCCCTGAGAGCACCGCGCGCGCGTCGGGGCCCTGGACCGCGATCACCGCCCACTGCTCGGTGGTCGAGGTGAGCCACACCTCGAGGTCGGGCCATTCCGTCTGCAGGTAGTCCTCCATCATCGCCAGCACCCGGGGCGCACCGCCGGTGGTGGTGGTGACGTGGAAGGAGCGCGCGCTCACGCGCGCCACCACGCCGTCGTCGTAGATGAAGCCGTCATCGCGCAGCAGGATCCCGTAGCGCGCGCGGCCCACGGCGAGGCTCGCCCAGGCGTTCACGTACAGCCGCTCCAGAAACAAGACCGCATCCCTTCCGACGACCTCGATCTTGCCGAGGGTCGAGGCGTCGAAGAGGCCGCAGCCGCCGCGCACCGCGCGGCACTCGCGGCCGACCGCTGCGTGCATGTCCTCGCCGCCGCGGGGAAAGTAGCGCGCGCGCTTCCAGAGGCCCACGTCCTCGAAAACGGCCCCGTGCGCTCGTGCCCACTCGTGCATCGGCGTGGTGCGCACCGGATCGAGCAGCTCCCCGCGCGCGGGCCCTGCGAAGCTGCCGAAGCTCACCGGCGTGTACGGCATGCGGAAGGTCGTCAGGCCCACCTCGGGGATCGGCTTCCCGAGGGTGCGCGAGACGATGCCGAGCGCATTCAGGTTGGAGGTCTTGCCCTGGTCCGTCGCCATGCCGGTGGTCGTGTAGCGCTTGACGTGCTCGATCGAGCGGAACCCCTCGCGCAGCGCCAGCTCGAGATCGGAGGCGGTGACGTCGTTCTGCCAGTCGACGAATGCCCGGCCACGGCCGCGCGCCGGCCTGGGCAGGACCCCGACGAAGCCGGGCGCGGCGGTGCTGCCGTTCGCGGGCGCGGGGGTGGCGGGGAAGGGTCCCGACGGACGCACGCCGGTGCGTCCGGGGGCCGTGGCCTCGCGCGCCGCGGCTGCGCCCGCCGCCGCGCCGTCCGCGAGCGCCGCGGCGAGGCCGAACACTCCGCGACAGGCGCCGGCGCTGCGGACGCGCTCGGCCGGGTCGCCCGGGAGGAACGCCTGCAGCGCCGCATCCCACACGAGCCTGCCCCGCGACTGCGAGTGCAGGTGCACGCTCGGCGTGAAGCCGCCGGACATGAGCACGAGGTCGCAGGGCTGTGTCTCGGCGGCGAGCGGCTCGCCGGCGTCGTCGAGCTGCGCGAGGCTGATCGAATTCACGCGACGCCGGCCGCCGGTACCGAGCACCGTCGCCCGCGGCAGCACCGGGATGCCCGCTGCGCGGGCCTTCGCCGCCTCCGCACCGCCCGCTCCGGTGCGCAGCTCCGCGATGGCCGCGACGAACACACCGGCGTCCTGTAACTCGAGGGCCGCGTCGTACGCTTCGTCACACGCGGTAACGACCACGGCGCGGGTGCCCGGCAACACCCCGTAGCGGTTGAGCCAGGTGCGCGCCGCGCCGGCCAGCATGATTCCCGGCCGGTCGTTGCCCGGAAACACCAGCGGGCGCTCGAGGGCTCCGGCGGCGAGCACCACCTCGCGGGCGCGCACCTGCCACTGCCGTTCGCGCGGCATGTCGGGGCGCGGCTCGGCGAGGTGGTCGGTGAGGCGCTCGTTCAATCCCAGCAGGTTGTGCGGGAAGTAGCCGAATGCGGTGGTACGGATCAGGAGCGTCACGCGCGTATTCGAGGTGAGCGCCGCGACCGTCTCCGCGAGCCACTGCCCGGCGGGTCGCCCGTCGACTCCCAAGCCTGCGCCGGGTGCATCGGCGAGCAGCGAGCCGCCCAGCTCGTTCTGCTCGTCGCAGAGGATGACGCGCGCGCCGGCGCTTGCCGCGGCCGTGGCCGAGGCGAGTCCCGCCGGCCCCCCACCCACGACGAGCACGTCGCAGTGCGCGTAGCGCGCGGCGTAGCGATCGGGATCCGCGAGCGTCGGTGAGCGTCCGAGGCCCGCCGCGGCGCGGATGCGCGGCTCATAGAGCGTCTGCCACGCCCCGCGGGGCCACATGAACGTCTTGTAGTAGAAGCCGGCGGGCAGGAACGGCGCGAAGAGGTCGTTGACGGCGCCGACGTCGAAGGCGAGGCTCGGCCAGCGATTCTGGCTGTGCGCCTCGAGTCCCTCGTAGAGCTCGACCTGGGTGGCGCGGAGGTTCGGTGTGTAGCGCGCCGCGTCGCGACGCACGGCAACCAGCGCGTTCGGCTCTTCGGCGCCCGCGGCGAGCGCCCCGCGCGGCCGGTGGTACTTGAACGAGCGGCCCATGAGGTGCACGCCGCTCGCGAGCAGCGCGGAGGCAAGCGTGTCGCCCGCGAAGCCGCTGTAGGCGCGCCCGTCGAAGCTGAAACGGAGCGCCCGCGAGCGGTCGATCCGCCCGCCGCCTGGGGTGCGCAGACCCTCGTTCACCGCGGCACCCGCGCGTTCATCGCAGCACCGGTGGGACCGGCGCCGGCGGCTCCTCGCCGACCCTGTAGGTGGCGAGGAAGTGATCGGTCCTGGTGTCGCGCAGCGCGTTGAAGAAGCGGCCGCAACCGTGCGTGTGGCGCCAGCGCTCGGCGTGCACACCCCGCGTGTTGTCACGGCGGTAGAGGTAGTCCGCCCACTCCTGCGTCGAGACCGCCGCCGGATCGCGCGGGCGTGCGACGTGCGCCTGCCCGCCGTACTGGAACTCCGGCTCCGGACGCTCACCGCAGTAAGGGCATTCGATCAGCAGCATGGTGGTCCCGGCAGCCCCGATCCGCGCCTCAATGGGCGACCGCCGCTGCGGCCGCCTCATCGATCAGCCGGCCGTCGCGGAAGCGCTCCAGCGTGAAGGGCGCGTTGATCGGGTGAGGCTCGCCGCGCGCGATCGTCCAGGCAAACACGTGCGCCGAGCCCGGCGTGGCCTTGAAGCCGCCGGTGCCCCAGCCGCAGTTCACGTACAGCCCCGGCACGGGCGTCAAGCCGATGATGGGCGAGCGGTCGGGGGTCACGTCGACGATACCCCCCCAGTTACGCAGCATCCGCAGCCGGCGGAACATGGGAAACAGCTCGCAGATCGCTTCCAGCGCGTGACTGGTGATGTGCAGCCCGCCGCGCTGCGTGTAGGAGGTGTAGGCGTCGGTGCCCGCGCCGATCACCAGCTCTCCCTTGTCCGACTGGCTGATGTAGGCGTGGATGGTGTTGGACATGACCACGCACGGGAATATCGGTTTCACGGGCTCGGACACCAGCGCCTGCAGCGGATAACTCTCGAGCGGCAGCTCGACGCCGGCCATCCTCATGATGACGCTGGTGTGACCCGCCGCCGCGACCCCCACCCGCCGCGCGCGGATCGTGCCGCGAGTGGTCTCGACCGCCGCCACCGCGCCGTTATCGTCGCGGCGGATGCCGGTGACCTCGCAGTTCTCGATGATATCGACCCCGAGCGCATCCGCCGCGCGGGCGTATCCCCAGGCGACGGCGTCGTGGCGCGCGGTTCCGCCGCGGCGCTGCAGCGCGGCGCCGAGCACCGGATAGCGGATGTTCTCGATGTTGAGCGGCGGGCAGAACGCCTTGGCCTGCTCAGGGGTGATCCACTCGTTGTCGATGCCGTTGGCGCGGTTGGCGTGCACGTGGCGCTTGAAGACCTGCGCATCGTGCACGGTGTGCGCGAGCATCAGGACGCCGCGCTGGGAGAACATGAGGTTGTAGTTGAGGGCCTGGGCGAGGTCCTCCCATATCTTCAGCGCATGCTCGTAGAGCGCGGCGCTCTCGTCCCACAGGTAGTTCGAGCGGATGATGGTGGTGTTGCGGCCGGTGTTACCGCCGCCGATCCAGCCTTTCTCGAGCACCGCGATGTTGGTCAGGCGATGCTCGCTGGCGAGGTAGTAGGCCGCACCCAGCCCGTGGCCGCCGCCCCCGACGATCAGGGCGTCATACTCGGCCCTGGGTTCGGGGCTGCGCCATTGCGGCGTCCAGCCGCGCTGGCCGGTGAGGCCGCGCAGCAGGAGCGTGAGGCCGGAGAAGGATTGCATCGAAAGGCGCTTCAGTTAGGGCGCAGTGCGCCCGCGCGCGCATCATGCTCCGCGAGGTCTCGCGCGACGAGCACCCGCGCGTCCGTCGGCTTGAATGAATGCGACATCGCCCGACTCGCGCGGGCTTAGCGCTCGCCCCACATGCCGAGCCTGCCTCAGGTCTTCGGGGCGGCGGTGCCCTTGATGGCGGTGCGCGGATTCACGTACCGCACGAACTCGGCGACATAGTCGTCGGCGGGCCGCTCGAGGATGTCGCGGCCCGTGCCCGTCTGCACGATGCGCCCGCCTTCGAGGATGGTGACCTTGTCGCCGAGCTTCAGGGCCTCGTCGAGATCGTGACTGACGAAGAGGATGGTCTTCCTGACCCGCTCCTGGAGCGCCAGCAGCTCGTCCTGGAGCTTGCGGCGGATGAGCGGGTCGAGCGCCGAGAACGGCTCGTCCATGAGCAGGACGTCCGCATTGGTCGCGAACGCCCGCGCGAGCCCGACGCGCTGCTGCATGCCGCCGGAGAGCTCGCTGCAATAGCGCTCGGCCCACTGCGAGAGCCCGACGAGCGCGAGCTGCTGGTCGACGATGCGCCGGCGCTCCTCGGGCGGGTCGCCCCGCAGCTCGAGCCCGAAGCCGACGTTGTCGCGCACCGTCCTCCACGGCAGCAGGCCGAACTGCTGGAACACCATGGCGATGCGCAGGCGGCGAATGCGGCGCAGCGTCGCCGGATCGCAGTTCACCCCGATGTCGACGGTCGTGTCGCCGTCGCTCACCAGCACCTGGCCGCGTGTGACGAGGTTCAGGCCGTTCGCCGCGCGCAGCAGCGTCGACTTGCCGGACCCCGACAGGCCCATGAGGACCGAGATCTCGCCCCGCTCGACACTGAGGGATGCGTTCGCGACGCCGACCACGACGCCGGTCTTCTCGACGATCTCGCTGCGTGTGCCGCCCGTATCGAGCAGGGCGAGCGCCTGTCCGAGCGCCGCCGCGCCGGCGCGACCCGCTCGGGCGCAGAACAGGATGTCGACGGCGCGGAACTCGAGCGCTGCGGTCACGGCGCGGCCGCCTTGTCGGCCGGGCGGCTGATGCGGTCGAGCACGATGGCGAGCAGCACGATCACGAAGCCAGCCTCGAAGCCCATGCCGACCTGGACCGTGTTGAGCGCCCGCACCACCGGGACCCCGAGCCCGCCTGCTCCGACCAGCGCCGCGATCACCACCATGGAAAGGCTCAGCATGATGCACTGGGTGATGCCGGCGAGAATCGTCGGGGCGGCGCTCGGAAGCTCCACTTTCCACAGCAGCTGCATCGGGGTCGCGCCGAAGGCCCGGCCGGCTTCCAGGAGCGCCGTCGGCACGGAGCTGATGCCGAGCTGAGTGAGGGGGATCGGAGCGGGCAGGGCGAAGATGACCGTCGAGATGAGCCCCGGCACCACCCCCAAGCCGAACAGCACCAGTGTTGGAATGAGGTAGACAAAGGTCGGCAGCGTCTGCATGAGATCCAGCACCGGGCGGAGCGCGGCGTAGAGCCGCGGGCGATGGGCCGCGGCGATCCCGACCGGCACACCGATCGCCGTGGAGACGAGCGCGGCAACGATGACGAGTGAAAGGGTCTCGAGCGTCGCCTCCCAGTAGCCCTGGTTCATGATGAAGAGGAGCGCCGCCACGACGAATACGGCGAGCGGCACCGAGCGGCGGAGCCCCCAGGTGAGCGCGCCGGCGCCGAGGATGAGGAGCGGCGAGGGAATCGCCCGCAGCAGGCGGGTAAGCCCGTCGACGCTGTCGCGGATGACCGCCGAGAGCCCGTCGAACAGCACCCGCCCGTGGCCCTTGACGTACTCGATCATCACCGCGATGCTGTCCCCGACCGGAATCTTGTGGCCCTCGAGCCAGCGCTCCAGGCTTAAACGGTCGGCGAGCTTGCCCGTCGTCTGCATCGCGCTGAAGCCCGGACGTCCGCCGAAAGTCGTGACCCCTCGCAGCCAGCCGGCCACCACGCTGGGGTTCGCCTTGAGCCAGGCTTCCGCGGCCACATCCGGTGACAGATGGCCATCGAGGATGTCGGCCATCAGTCGGCTCTCCTGTTGCGTCGTGAAGGAGAGGTTCCTGAGGAGCCGGCCGACGTTGGGGCACTCGGCCGAGTAGCCGGCGCGCGTGTTGGTGTCCACCCGCGCCTCGCCGTAATTGGGTCCGAAAACCGTGTCCCCGCCCGCGAGGTAACGCAGGTCGAAGCGCATGTTCATCGGGTGCGGGTCCCAGGCGAGGAACACGATCGGCCGGTGGGTGCGCACGGCGCGCTCGACTTCGGCCAGCATTCCCTGCTCGCTCGATTCGATCAGCTTGAAACCACCGAGACCGAAGAGGTTATTGCGCAGCATGCCGAGCACCAGTCGGTTGCCGTCGTTGCCGGGCTCGATGCCGTAGATGGAATGGCCGAGCTCGGCGGCGAAGGGCTCGATGTCGGCAAAACTTCGAAGGCCGCCCTCGTAGGCGTAGGCGGGGACGGCGAGGGTGTACTTGGCTCCGGTGAGATTGGCGCGGATGACCTCCACGGAGCCCTCCGCCACGTAGCTCTTGCGATCGGTCTCCTGCGTGGGCATCCAGTTGCCGAGGAACACGTCGATGTCGCGGTTCTTCATGGACGTGTAGGTCACGGGCAGCGACAGCACGGTGATCTCGGGCCGGTACCCGAGGTGGCGCAGCAGCACGCCGAAGAGCGCCGTCGTCGCGGTGACGTCGGTCCACCCGATGTCCGACAGGCGCACGATGCGGCAACCGCTCCCGTCCAGGGGCGCAGGTGCGGCAGATGCCGGCGGCGCGGCACCTGGCGGGGCCGTGCCCTCCAACCCGAGCGCCCCCTGACAGACGAGCGCGCCGAGTACCGCACACAACCCGCGGTGCAGCGCGTGCGCCTCCCGCCGGCCCGCGCGCGCCACCCTCACCCCCGTCGGCTCAAGTCGCGGCATGTTCGCCCCCACACGGTCTTCTCGGCGGAAAGTCCGGCGGGCTTGACCCGTGACGCCGCCGACTCCATGATTCCGCTCGAGCTTGAATAGCCGTTTAACCAACTAGCGTCAAGCTCCGGTAAATCAGGCAAGTTACTGAGTAATCAAGAAGTATCGACACCGGGAGCGGTACCCAGAGGGCCGCCCGTCGCCTGCGCCTCGACGAGTCGCTGGAGCCCGCCGTTGAACAAGCAATCAACCACGCTCAAGGAACTCGTGCATCACGGCTCCTCCGCCGCGCACGACGAGGGAGAGGAGGCCCGGCGGGTCCAGCTCATCGAGGTCACGATCGACAGTCTCGCCGAAGTCGGCTACGTCGGCACGACCCTCGCGGAGATCGCGCGGCGTGCCGGGGTCTCGCCCGGACTGGTCTCGCATTACTTCGGCGACAAGGACGGACTGCTGGAAGCGGCCTTTCGGACGCTGGCGCGCACGCTCGCGGTGCGTGTGCGCGCGAGGCTCGCCCAGGCACGCACTCCGCGCGCCAGGGTGCAGGCGGTCATCGACACCAATCTCGCGCCGGAGGAATTCGACCAGCGCACCGGCACCGCGTGGCTCGCGTTCTGGGGCCAGGTGCTGCACGTGCGCGGCTTGAAGCGGGTGCAGACCGCTTACCAGCGTCGCATGCTGTCGAACCTGCGCAGCGATCTGCGCCGGATGATCCCGGGCGAGGAGGCGCGCAGCCTCGCGGCGATGATCGCCGCCATGATCGATGGAGTGTGGCTGCGCGCCGCGCTGTCGGAGTGGCAGGAGGCTGACAGCGAGGCCGCGCGCGCCCTCCTCACGGCGTTCGTCGAAGGCCGGCTGAGGGAGCTCGCGCAGGCCGAGACACAGCGCGCGAACGCCCGGGCAACCGCGGAGACGTGCCGTGCGGGCGACACTCTCCGGGCGATCAACCCCGCCACGGGCGCGCTGCTCGCGGAGCTCGCTCCGGACGGCGCGGAGCAGGTCGATGCCGCGGTCGCGCGGGCACGGGCCGCGCAGGGAGAGTGGGCCGCGCTCACGGGCGCCGAGCGCGGGCGCATCCTGCAGCGCGCGGCCCGGGTGCTGCGGGAAAGGAACGACGAGCTCGCCGAGCTCGAGACGCGCAACACCGGCAAGCCGATCCAGGAGACCCGCTCGGTGGACGTGCTCTCGGGTGCGCAGTGCCTGGAGTACTACGGCGGGCTGGCCGCCGGCATTGCCGGAGAGCACTTCGATCTCGGCCCACGAGCCTTCGGCTACACGCGCCGCGAGCCGCTCGGTGTCGTGGCGGGGATCGGTGCGTGGAACTACCCGCTGCAGATCGCCTGCTGGAAATCCGCGCCGGCGCTCGCCTGCGGCAACGCGATGATCTTCAAGCCGGCCGAGCTCACGCCCCTCACGGCGATCAAGCTCGCCGAGGTCTACGCGAGCGCGGGAGTGCCCGAGGGAGTCTTCCAGATCGTGCAGGGGCGGGCCGAGACCGGGCGTCTCCTCACCCGCCACCCCGACATACGCAAGATCTCGCTCACCGGGGAGGTGGGCACGGGCAAGGCCGTGCTGGCGGACGCCGCGGCCTTCCTCAAGCAGGTGACGCTCGAGCTCGGCGGCAAGTCTCCCCTCATCGTGTTCGGCGACGCGAGCCTCGAGAATGCCGTCTCGGGCGCATTGCTCGGGAATTTCTATTCCGCGGGCGAGGTGTGCTCGAACGGCACCCGCGTGTTCGTGCACCGGAGCCTGCACGCCGCTTTTGTCGAGCGGCTGCGCGCGCGCGTTGCCGCCATGCGCGTCGGCGACCCGCTCGATCCCGCCACCCAGGTGGGCGCGCTCATTTCCGAGGCGCACCTGGAGAAGGTGCTGGGGTTCATCGCCCGCGGGCGCGCGCAGGGAGCACGTCTGGTGACCGGCGGGGCGCGACTCACCGCTGGGGAGCTGGCGAAGGGCTGCTTCGTCGCGCCCACGGTGTTCGATGACTGCCACGAC
>Ga0209801_1000193_pt1 | contig 42232 bp, 41 predicted proteins | sample GraSoiAngelo_127_FD_185884 | JGI IMG/M metagenome (GOLD analysis project Ga0209801, IMG submission 185884) | Grasslands soil microbial communities from the Angelo Coastal Reserve, California, USA - 14_0927_09_40cm (SPAdes) (version 2) | ecosystem: Environmental > Terrestrial > Soil > Grasslands ... | reverse complement strand
CAGAGATGCGTCGTTGACCGCGGAAACGCCATGCGCGATGCGGTCCGCCCGCAGCACCTCCACCGCTTCGCGAACCACCGATGCGTCGCCGACCTGACCCGCGTGCGGCATGAATCGCAGGCCTCGCGCTCTTGCTCGCTGCACGAGTGGCAGGAGTGGGGAGGAGGGGATCGACTCATCGCCGACGAGTCCCAGGCCGACGACGCCTTCGGTCGCCAGCGCGATCTCGAGCGCCCGCTCGTTGTCCTCCATGCTCTCGCCTCGGACCAGCTCGACAAGCCAGGCGATCTCCACCCCGAACTCGTCCACGACCCGACGACGTGCCCGAACCATGCCGTCGACCCACCCTTCACCGGGATGCAGGCTCGGGTTGATGCTGAGCTCCGCGTACGCGATGTGCTGCGCCGCCATCGCCCGTGCATGCTCGACGATCACGCGCTCGAAGTCGTCGGCGGTGGTCATGCAGCGGCACACGTCGCGATAGATCGCCATGAATCCCGACAGGTCGGAATACTCATAGGGCGGTGGCGGGGCCAGTCCGTGCGCCGCGGCCAGCTCGGAGGCGGTCGCGTGGCTGATCGTCCCCTCCAGGTGGACGTGCAGCTCCGCGAGCCTTTCCGTCAACGAAGCGCTTACGCGCCGCGAGAACGTCGGCGCAAGGCCTTCGCCGGTCGATCCTGATCCCCGCGCGCCGCTTTCGCCGCCTTTACGCTCGCTTCCAGCGCCGCCATCAGGTCGAGGACGCGCGTGGGCGATGGCGCGGAGGGAGCGGTCGTGACGCTGGGCGTCCGCTCGTCGATTGCCGCAAGCAAGCGCTGACGGTGCTCGTCGGGGTATCGCTCAGGCTCGAACGGACCCGACAGTGTGTCGATGAGCAGGCGGGCCATCTTGAGCTCTCTCTCGGTCGGCGAGGCGTCCGTGTCGGGGACCCAGAAATCCGCGGCCACGATCTCGTCGGCGTGGACCATCGTCGTCAGCAGCATCACGTCGCCGTAAGCGCGGATCGCACTCAGGTAGCGCCGCGAGCGGAGCGTGAACCAGGCGAGGGCCATCCGGTCCGCGGCAGCCAGCGCCTGGCGGAGGACGCGAAATGGCGCGGACCACTCCCGGTCCGGCACCACGTAGTAACGGGACTCGAAGTAGATCGGGTCGACAGCCGCAACGTCGACGAACTGCTGCACGTCGATGACGCGGCTGCGCTCCGGGGCCAGCTCGGCGACTTCCTCGCGGCTCATGCTCACGTACTCACCAGGCGCGACCTCGTATCCCTTGCGAACTTCCTGGTACGCGACCTCGGGCGCCGTTGGAGGCGCCTCGAAGAAACGCGTCGGCGGTGCCGCGGTGTCGAATCGTGGTGCGCGTTGGAGGTCGACTGCGTCGCGCCCGTAGGGTTCGGGGGCGAGATCGGGCCCGGCGACCCGCACGTGGCGAACCCGGCGACCCGCGCGATCGAGCTCGTGGAAGCGGACGGTCTTCTTGTGAATCGCGGGGAAGAGGCGGACCGGGACGACGACCAGACCGAGGGACAGTGAGCCGGTCCAGACCGCCGTTGCCATTGCGATTGAATCCTAAGCGTCGGAATCGCCCGTTCAGCGATACGATGGGGGCGCCAAACGCATGTTTGGAGGACTGCGCCTATCGCCTAGTGTCCGCATCGCTCTGGAGCGCCGGTGCCGCGGGGCATGCGAGCGCTGCGGCCTCGAGTGGCGCTGGGCGCTCTACGTGTTTCGCGTCGATGAGGCAGCCCGGTGCACCGCCGCCAACCTGGCCGTCCTGTGCGGGAGCTGTTCGGCGGATAACGATGGCGAGTTCGCGCCGTTCGTAGGCACCCGGAGCACGCGCGACCGCATGCTCACCGCCAACAACCGGTGCGCCGGTGTCGAGCCGATGACTGCATCGCGGCGGCGAGCGTTGATCGCAAGTCGGGGCAGGGCGTGCGAGGTGTGCGGAGTTTCAGGCGTGGTGCGCGCCCTCCAGGTCCATCACCGCATCGCTGTGCTGCAAGGCGGCGACGATGGCGAGGAAAACCTCCAGGTCCTGTGCTTTGCGTGCCACCACCAGCTGCAACCCTGCGTCACGGGCTGCGGCGCGTGGGCCGGCAGGCGGTCCGGCGGCATGTGCCGGAACTGCCAGACGCGCCGGGCGCTGGGGCTGCTGCTGCCCGGCGCGACCTGGGACGAGATCAAGGTTCGCAATCCAGGCTTCGTCAAGCACTGGAAGCCCGGCTACGAGCCGCTGCCCTTGGTCAGGGCGTGAAATCGGGTCAGGCAGCTGCCTCCTGCTTGGCGACCTGCGAGCGACCCAGCACGAACTGGCCGAGGAACCCAAGGCCGAGCGCCACGAACACGCCAAGGTTGGCGTAGGTCCACGGACCGTTGTCCTTCGGCCCCAGCCCAAACGGCTCCAGCAGATACCCCTGCCAGTGCAGCCAGTCGGCGAAACCGTTTGTCACGAGTCCCCAGCCCAAGAACGTCGCCACGACGGTCGTTCCGACCGCGACCCAGTTGATCAATCCGTAGCGGCCGCGCGAGTCGTAGAGCTCCGTTTCCGCGTAGTCGCGCTTGCGAAGAAGCAGGTCGGCGAGGAACACGCCACACCACGCTGCGATCGGCACACCCAGCGTGATCAGAAATCCCTCGAACGGGAAGAAGAAGTTGCTCGCGATCCAGACGACGTAGATCGTGCCGAAGATCATGATCACGCCGTCGAGCCCCGCCGCCGTCCAGCGCGGAATCCTCAGTCCGAGCGTGAGCAGCGCCAGGCCGGACGAGTAGATATCGAGGATCGCGCCGCCGATCAAGCCACCGATGGCGACCAGCGCGAATAGCAGCAGGTACCAGGTCGGCAGCAGCGTGGTCAACGCTCCCACCGGGTCGGACGCGATCGCGCTGTTCAACTTCGAGTCCGACGCCGCGAGCAGCAATCCATAGACGACCAGCAGCACCGGCGCGATCGCGGCGCCGAACGTCGTCCATGCAACGACCGCGCTGCTTGATGCATTGCGCGGCAGGTAGCGCGAATAGTCGGCGCCGCTGTTCACCCAGCCAAGCCCGAAGCCTGTGGCGGCAAAGATCAGAGTGCCGAGCACCGCCTGCGGCGATCCACCTGGCACAGATGTGACCGCGCTGAAGTTGATGTGGCCGACCGTGAGCAGCACGTAGCCGACGGTGAGGATCGCGAGCGCGACAGTCAGGATCGTCTGCACACGCATGATCACGTTGAAACCGAAGATTCCGGAGAACACGACGACGCCGGCGACGAGGATGAAAGCAATGATCTTCGTCGCGTCGCCGCCACCCCAGCCGAGCCGGTCGAAGACGGTTGCCGTCGCGAGCGTGGCAAGCGATACCAGCACCGTCTCCCATCCGACGAGGAGGATGTAGGACAGGGCCGCGGGGATCTTGCCGCCCTCGACCCCGTAGGCAGCCCGGCTGAGCACCATCGTCGGCGCCGAGCCGCGCTTGCCGGCCAGCGAGACCAGGCCGACGAGAAGGAACGAGAGAACCGTACCCAGGAGGCCCGCGATCGTCGCTTGCCAGAACGAGACACCGAAGCCCAGGAAGAACGATCCGTAGCTGATGCCAAGGACCGCGATGTTCGCGGCGCACCATGGCCAGAACAGGTCGCGTGGGCTGCCCTTGCGCTCGCCCGATGAGATGACGTTGATTCCGTTCAGCTCAACCGACAGGCCTTCCCGCGGTCGGACGATGACCTCAGTCGCCATTGCTCCCCTCCCCAGTGAATGCGCCGACGCGCCGAATCCTACTACCAGCGTCCGGCGGCGAAATCTTCGAGTTGGGCGGCGGTGGGGCCGCTGGCCGGGCCTGCCAGAGAGACGGCGTACGCCGCGGCACGGTTGGCCAGCTCGACGGCATCAGCCCAGCTCATCGCGTGCGCGATTCCAGCGAGCGTGGCGCCGACGTGGACGTCACCGGCGCCACTCGTGTCGACGACGTTTCCGACCGCAACCGCGCGGATCGTCGTCGGCTCCGAGGTCGCCCGGTTGATGGTCGCGCCGCGCGGACCCTGGCGGACGACGATGGTGGCGTCCGGCCGCATCCGTTCGGCCAACGATTCGATCCCGCCGGCGGCCGCCAGCTCGCGCTCGTTCAAGCTCAGCATGTCAGCGCGCCGCAAGACCTCGCCCAGGCGCGCCACCTCGATGTCGGCGACGAGCGGCCCTGGATCGAGCGCCACGAAGAGCGAGGCATCGAGCGCCGCCACGTGCTCGGCGATGGCCTGCCCGGCGCCCGGATAAGCGAGGTCATAGCCCGACACGTAGACCGCGTCGCCGTTGACGTAATCGATGGTTGCCAATGCCGACGACTCGACGATCGCATCCGCCCCGGTCACGGTGACGAAGGTCCGCTCGCCATCGGGTTCGATCATCGCGATCGTCCAGCCGGTGTCCAATCGCGGATCGGGAAGCAACGCCATGTCGATTCCCTCGCGCGCCAGCTCGGCGCGCACGAGATCGCCGAACGGCCCGCTCCCGTGCGGCCCGGCGTACACGCCCGGCAGTCCAAGCCTCGCCGCGGCCGAGAGCACGTTGAACGCGCCGCCGACCGCCATCCCGCGTTGCGAGGCCAGGACGTCGCCGCCGCGTTCCGGCAAACCCGGAAGTTCCAGCATCAGGTCGACGATCACGCTGCCGAGCGAAACGAGCCGCTTGATCATCTGCTTCGCAGCGCGAGCAGACGATCCACCAATGACTCGAAGGCGAGCTCGTTCACCTCCTTCACCTTGCGCACCGCGTTCGCGGGCAACGCCGACAGACCTGTGCACGCTCCTACCATCGCGCCGGCCATCGCGGCGATGGTGTCTGTGTCGCCGCCGAGCGCGGCCGCGTACCCGCTTGCGGCCCACGCGTCTTTGGGCCACCGGCTCGCGATGCTGAACGCCGTCGGCACCGACTCCGCGGCTTCGACCCCCGTGCCGAGGCTGCCCTTGCCCATTGCATCCTCAAATAGCTCCCCAAAACCGAAGTGGCTCGCGGCCTCGATCGCAAGAGGAGCGGCTTCGCTGAAGCCGGCGCCGTCGACACCCGCGGAGACGACGGTCGCCACGACCGCGGCTCCCGCGTGCGCGATGGGCGTGTCGTGCGTGACGCGATCCGCGTCCACCACCGCGGCGAGGAGGCGCTCGAGCGGTGTGGCGATGCCTACTGGAGCAATGCGCATGGCCGCCCCATTGGTGGTGCCGGCGGTGCCGGTGACCAAGGGGTCGTAGCCGAGTTTCAGGGCGGCGAGAGCGCGGCGTGTCGACGGGCCGAGAAGCTCGCTGCGCCCACGCCGCGCCATCTCGCGCTCCCATCGCATAAGCGCGTCGGCGAGGGCGCGCGGCGCGATGACTCCGGCGCCGTCGACAAGCAGCTCAGCGACCAGGACGCACTGCATCGTGTCGTCGGTGACGGAACCCGCGGGAAGGCCCCGCGCGATCGGGTTGTCCGGAGGTCCGTCGCGAAAATCAGGTTGCGTGCCCAGGATCGCCCGAGCGCGGTCGCCATCGAACTCCTGCGCCGGCATTCCGAGCGCGTCGCCGATGGCCAGGCCATAGAGAGCCCCCAGCGCACGGTCGGTTGAGCTCAGGACGCTCCCGTGCGCACGCCGAGCTCGCGGAGCCAGCGGCGGTACGCGATCGCGGTCCGGTCGCTTCGCAGGTGAAGCTCGGCCTGGAGATCCAGGGGCAGCAGCTCGGGTCGCTGCGACTCGAGGATGGGCCGGTCCTGCGCAAAGATCCGGTCCTGGAAGTCGACCATCTCCGAGGTCGGTTCGTAGTTCATCGCCATCCACATCCACGCGCTGCTGTCGACCGCGTCGTGCGGCGTGACCGACAGGAGCATTCCGAAAGAGTGCTCGCCGTGCTTGATGAACGAGGCCGAGAGCGGCCGATGCACGCGATACGTGTACGTGACCGTCGAGCCCTGGCCGGTCGCGTAGGGATCAGGCTGGTAAACCTTCACCCCGGTCGCCAGCACGCCGTCGGCGTTGACGACCGCCTCGTAGTCCTCGATCTCGGGCCGCGACCGGTCGCCGAGGATCCCCTCGTGCACGAAGGGAAAGTGCCCGACATCGAGAAAGTTCTCGACCACGCGCGGACCGCTGGCGTACACGCGGTACGGTCCGGACCTCAGCAACTGGTGCGCGGGATCGCGCATGAGCTCGAACGACGGAATCTCGGCCGCCCCGCTGCCCAGCGTCGCCCAGATGACCCCATGCGCTTCCCGCGCGTGAAAGGTCGTCACCCGCGCCTTTGCCGGCGGCTTTTGCTCAGGATGAGCGGGCATCAGCACGCAGCACCCGTCGGTTGCATACGTCCAGCCGTGATAGGGGCACTCGAGGCGCACGCCGTCGACGACCTTGCCGAGCGACAGGCGCGTGCCGCGATGCACGCACAGGTCGCGCCATGCATGAATTTCGTCCCCGGAGCGCCAGACGACGAGGTCTTCACCGAGCAGGCGGACTGCTAGCGGCCCACCGCCCCCAAGATCCTCGACGCGGGCCACCGGATGCCAATCCTCGACGAGGACTGGGTCGTCGATCATCGTTTGCCTTCCAGCGTGACAGCGGAACTTGCGTATTTCGCGTAGCGTGCCCTGTAGCCGCGACCGCGGCCAAGCGCGGCCATTAGAGGGAACCCGAGCCGTTGCACGATCAACGGCGGGCTCGTGATGCGCATGAAATCGGCGACCGCGGTAAGGAGCACGGTCGCTTGCAACAAACGCATGTCACCTGAAGGAAGCAACTTCCCCTCGCGGCTCAACCCGAAATAAGTCTCGAAGAAAAGCTCTGCCGATTCCAGGGCGGGCCGGTGCTCGTAATAAAGGCGCATCACACCTGAGCCCGCATTCCACTGGCTATGAGGCACGCCTGCGGGGCACACCAGCGTCTCGCCCGGACTGCCCGTCCCCGTCCTGTCGCCTATGCGATAGCCGTACGTTCCCTCCAGCAGCACAAACCTCTCCTCCTGGCTCGGGTGCAAATGCGAACGCACCACGTAGGAGCCTGGTTGGGCGATGAGCTCGGCCTGGAACAGCTCGCCGTGCGAAGACTCCGCGGTCGACCGAATGATCAGTCGCTCGCCGGTCTGGGGGCTGTCGATGATGGTGCCTGGCTTGATCACGCGCTTACCGTCGCAGCACCGACCGGAGCATCGCCCTGCCGACCACGACCGGATGGTTGAGAGCGGTCGCGACCTTTCCCGAGCGCGAGTTGGGATCGCGCGCGACCCCCAGCTGTCTGAGCGGGGTGCCAATGTCGAAATAGGTCCGCTCGCAGATCATGCGGTCGCCCTCGAACTGAAAGACGATGATCAGCGGGAAATCGACCTTGCGTGTAGTCGGCGGTAGGCCGCGCCAGTTTCCAAGATGGGTGCCGGTGAACCGACCCTCGACGATCACAGCTTCCGGTGCGTGATGGAAAGACTCGGGGTGGAAACGGAAGTCAGGAAATCCTCTCTTGTTCTCCTGGAGCAGCGCGTTGACGCCATCGTGGCCATCCCAAACTTCGCCGGTGGCGATGATCTCGTAACGGGGATGCGCAAATACTGCGATGCAGCGGTCGAACTCGTGCGCGTTCTCGGCCGCCATGTGCTCCTGCACCTTCGCCTCCCTCTGCTCGAGCGCCGTGAGGTCGACGCTCACGATCACTCGACCTCGTACTTGGTTGGCACCATCCGCTGCGAGCTCTTCGGGGGACGCAGGTAGCTGCGCTTCTGGCGTGGCGGCAGCTTGATGTCGTCGTGGGGGACCTGCTCGTACGGAATCATGGCCAGGAAGTGGTTGATCAGGTTCAGGTGCGCAGAGCGCTTGTTGTCGGTCTCGACCACGTACCACGGGGCCTCGGGGATGTCGGTATACGCAAACATCTGGTCTTTGGCTTCTGAGTAGTCGACCCAGCGCGCACGAGCTTGCAGGTCCATCGGGCTCAGCTTCCAACGCTTGCTCGGGTCGTTGATGCGGCCCAGGAATCGCTTTTCCTGCTCCTCGTCGCTCACTGACAACCAGTACTTGACCAGGACGATCCCAGAGCGCACGAGCATGCGCTCGAACTGCGGACATGTGCGCATGAACTCGTCGTACTCCTCGTCCGTGCAGAAGCCCATTACGCGCTCGACGCCTGCGCGGTTGTACCAGCTCCGGTCGAAGAAGACGATCTCGCCCGCCGAAGGCAGGTGGGCGATGTAGCGCTGGAAGTACCACTGGCTCCTTTCCCTCTCGGTCGGCGCCGGCAGCGCGACGACACGCGCGAAGCGCGGATTCAGCAGCGCGGTTATGCGCTTGATGACGCCACCCTTGCCGGCGGTGTCCCGGCCCTCGAACAGCGCAACGACGCGCAAGCCACGGTATTTGACCCACTCCTCGAGCCGGACGAGCTCGTCCTGGAGCCGTCGCAATTCCTTCTCGTAGTCCTTCTTGGAGAGCGCCTGCGCCTTCCCGGTCCACTCCCCGTTCTCCCTCTTGCGCTTCCTTTCCTTCTTGGCGACAGCCATCACCGGGAGTTTGACGGCCTCCGGCTCACCAGGCAAGCACCTCGTCGGGCACGTGCGCCAGATCCGTCGCGAACCAGTCCGCACCGGCCAGCTCCGCGGTGCTGAATGAGGTCGTCAGGGCGAGACATCGCGAGCCGGCGGCCCGGGCGGCGGCCACGCCGCTTACCGCGTCCTCGATCACCATGCAATCCGCCGGGGGCAGCGCGAGGCGCCGGCAGGCCTCCAGAAAGATGTCCGGGGCCGGCTTCTTGCGCACGACGTCGTTGCCGTCGACGACCGCGTCAAAGACCGTCTCCGGCAGCCCGATTTCGCGCAGGTTCGCGACCACCTTCACCTTGTCCGCGCCGGAGGCGACGGCGATGGCCAGCCCTCGATCCCTGCAGGCGCTGACGAAATCGCGAGCCCCGGGCAGCGGCTGAAGCCGGCCGCGAATGACCCGCAGGTAGATCTCGTACAGCCGCGCCTTGTCCCGTTCCAGGTCGAGCGCGATGCCGCGGCTTCCGGCCGCGCCGCCGATGTAGCGGTCCTCGCCCATCCCGATGAAGGGCCGGAAATCCTCCGCGGTCATGACGTGGCCCTTTTCGGCGAAGAGCTCGATCGCGGCCTCCGCCAGCAGGGGCTCAGAGATCGCGAGCACCCCGTCGAGGTCGAAAATCACACCACGCAGGTGGCGGGCTTTCAATTCGACGCGCGCGCAATCGTGTTCGACCTCGACGGCGTCCTGGTCGACACGATGCCCACAATTCGCGCCGCGTGGGCCGAGTGGGCGGCCGAGCGAGGACTTGCGCCAGAGGAGGTCCTTGCCTCGATCCACCTCACCGGCATCGAGCTGATCGAGCGCTTCGCGCCCGGCATCGATCCGCTGGCCGAGGCACGCAGGATCTCCGCGCGACAGGCGAGCATCGAGACCGCGCTCAATCGTTTCGACGGTGCGCTCGACCTCATCGAACGGTTGCCCGCCAACGCATGGGCGATCGTCACGTCAGCCCGGGTCGAGCCGGCGCTGCGCCATCTCGCAATGGCGGGCCTGCCCGTACCAAACGTGCTCATCACCGCCGAGCAGACGCCTCGCGGCAAGCCGGATCCCGCCGGTTACCGAATGGCCGCGGACCGGCTTGCCGTTGCGCCCGGGGATTGCGTGGCGATCGAGGACAGCCCCGCCGGCATCCGGGCGGCGCTTGACGCCGGCATGACCGTGATCGGCGTCACTACCACCCATGCCGTTTCTGAGCTGAGCCATGCCGCCGCCGTCATCTCCTCACTCGACAACCTTGAAGTGGTTCTGCGCCCAGGCCAGGACCTCGGCTGGATGGGTATCCGGAGGAAAGACCGGATAGAACACTTTGACGATCCCTCCTGATTCGGCGACCAACGTCAGCCGCTTGTAGAGACGCAGATCGCCCGCGGTGAAGGTGGGGAGACCGAGCTCCCGGGACAAGTTCAGCTCGGGGTCGCTGAGCAGGGGAAAGGTGATCTCCTTGCGCGCGGCGAAGACCAGTTGCGCCTCGGTGGATTGGGCGGACAGGCCGATCACCGTCACGCCAAGAGCTTCGAACGACGCCTTGCGGTCGCGAAAAGCACAGCTCTCCGACGTGCAGCCGAACGCGCCGGGTATCTCTTTCCAACCCGGTGCCGGCAGGTCGGCTGTGCCGGTCGCGCTCGGATACACATAAAGGACGAGCCTTGGCGCCGCCGTCGCGAGGTTGACGGCTGCGCCGGACGTCGACATCAGGCTTAGTTGAGGCAGGCTCTTGCCCTCCAGGCCGCGAGCCGCCCCGTCGTCCTGGGGCGCCGGATATTCCAGGAACTCCGATGTCTGCGCGTTCAGCTGAGCAACGCCTTCAGCTGCGCCGGGCTGATGTTGCCGCCGCTGCAGATCAGCGCGACGTTGCGGCCGCGGAGATGGTCCCGCAGCTTCAAGGCGCCCGCGAGGGCGGCCGCCCCGGCGGCTTCGACAAGCGTCCGCGTCTTCTCGATCATCACCGCGGTCGCCGCGTCGATCTCGTCGTCCGAAACGAGCACGAAATCGTCCAGCAGGCGGCGCATGATCCGCTGCGGCAGCGCGAATGACGTCGCGGTCGACAGGCCTTCGGCGCGGGTGTGGTTGGGTGACTCCTGCAGCTCTCCGCTCTTCCAGCTGAGATAGGCCGCAGGCGCCTGGTCCGATTGGACGCCGATCACCTGGATCTTCGGGTTGACGGCCTTGGCCACCGTGGCGGCGCCCGCCGCCCCCGAGCCGCCTCCGATCGGGACCAGGATGGTGTCGACGCCGGGCTGCTCGCGCAGGATCTCCAGCGTGTGGGTTCCCACCCCGGAGACGAGCAGCGGCTCGTCGCCGGAATGGATGTAGCGATAGCCGTGCTCCTTCGCCAGCCGTTCCGCGTTGCGCCGCGAGTCGTCGTAGCGCTCGCCCACGAGGATGACCTCGGCGCCCAGGTCCTGCATCGACTCGACCTTCACGGGGTTGGCAGCCGCCGGCGCGCAGATGATCGCGCTCACGCCGAACAACTTGGCGGCATACGCGACCGACTGCCCGTGGTTGCCGGTGGAGGCGGCGATCACACCCCGCCGTCGCTCGTCCTCGCTGAGGCGGCTCACGAGGTTGACCCCGCCACGCACCTTGAAAGCGCCCGTCGGATTCAGGTTTTCGTGCTTGACATAAACCTCGGCTCCGACCAGCCGGTCCAGCGCCGGGTAGCGCCGGAGCGGCGTCTCGCCGAGGTAGGGGCGGATCTGTCTCGCCGCGTCGAGCACGTCGGCAAAGGTCGGCTCGGGCAGCTCACGCACGCGTGTCAGATTAGGGAAGTCCGCTAACGCGGCGCGAAATCGAGCCGGCTCACTCAACATATCGGCCGTGCCAAAGGCGATCTCTAGGGTGATGCTGGCGGCGGCGGTGATCGCCGCCACCGCCGCGTGTGGTTACGACACCAGCGCGACATTCGGAAGCGACGGCTCGGTCACCGTGGGCTTGAAGTTCCTGTTTCCCAAGTCGTTGATGTCCGGGGGGAACGGCACCTCGGTATCCGGATTCAGCCCCTCCGATATCGCGTCCGCCAACTCCAAGCTGCAGGCCAAGTACCCGGGAGGTAAGGTGACGGTGGTCACCGAAGGCGACGAGAGCGGCGCCCTGATCACCATTCCGTTCAAGACCGAGAAGGACGCCTTCGCGTTCATGACGCAGCCCTCGAAGCTGAGTCCGGCGGCGTCCTCTTCCAGCTCCGGCCTGAGCCTGAACCTGTCGAACACCGGAGGCATGTTCACGGCCGCCACGCACACGACCTCAGGCCACTCTGATTCGTACACGTTCAAGACGGCGCCGGCGGCGCAGCCGACTCCTTCGTCCGGCTCGCAGCAGGTCCTGACCCAGGACGAGTTTGCTTCGATGTTCACAGTCACTTTCGCCCTAACCGTGCCGCATGTGATCACGTCGGCGCCCGGCGCGTTGTTCTCGCTGGATCGGAAGACGGCGATCTGGAAGCTGACCTGGCTGCACGCTCAGACTTTGACCGCGACGACAGGTCAGGACGCGGGCCTGGTGTCGAGCATCACGCCGGTCCAGGGCGACGCGCGGACCGCGATCATCGTCGGATTCATCGCGATTGCCGTCGGATTCCTCCTCGGCATGTTCCTCACCTGGCGTGGCTTGCTGCCCCTGCGCCGTCTCGCCCCGGCCGTCGTTGGCGCACCGCCCGCCCCGCAGCCCCCGCCAACGGCGGACCTGGCTTCTGCCGCTTGGCCCGGCCCGCCGACTGAGGCGCCGCCACCAACCAAGCTGTAATCGCCCGACAGCTACATTTAGCCAATGTCCGGCAAAGCTCTGAAGCTGGGCGTCTTCGTGCCTCAGGGCTGGCGTATGGACCTCGCCGACGTGACGGACCCGATCGAGAAGTACGAGACCATGAGCCGCTGCGCGCGCGAGGCCGAGCAGGCGGGCTACGACGCCATCTGGGTCTACGACCACTTCCACACGGTTCCCGAACCGCGCCTGGAGTCCGTCTTCGAGTGCTGGACGTCGATGGCGGCGCTGGCGCGGGACACGAGGACGATCCGCCTGGGCCAGATGGTGACGTGCAACAGCTACCGATCGCCGAGCCTATTGGCGAAGATGGCCAGCTGCGTCGACGTGATGAGCCATGGCCGGCTGACCCTGGGGATCGGCGCGGGCTGGTACGACCACGAGTACCACGCGTACGGCTACGAGTACCCGGAGACTCCCGAACGTCTCCGCATGCTGCGCGAGTCGTTGCAGGTGATCAAGGCGATGTGGACGCAGGACGAGGCGACGTTCGACGGCCGGTACTACCAGGTCCGCGGCGCGATCAACGAACCCAAGCCTGTGCAGAAACCGCACCCGCCCATCTGGATCGGCGGTGCCGGCGAAAAGGTCACACTAAAGCTCGTCGCCCAGTACGGCGACGCGTGCAACTTCAACGCCGACGTCGAGACGGTCAAGCACAAGCTCGAGGTCTTGCGGCAGCACTGCGATACCGTCGGCCGCGACTACGACTCGGTCGTGAAGACGGTCGAGTTCTACACGATGCTTGGCGACAAGCGCGAGATCGACCGTGTGGTCGCCGACCACGCGCGGCGGACGGGCCAGCCTGAGTCGTTCATCCGCGAATGGCACCCTCTGCATGGCGACGCAGACCGGGTCGCGGAGATCATCAACGAATACGCCGAGATCGGCATCGATTACTTCATCGTCAACCTGCCGAATGCATTCGAGGTCGGCGTGATCAGCCGGTTCGCGGAGGAGGTCTTTCCTCGCGTGGGTCTGAAAACCGGGGCCAAGCGGAACTAGATAGAAAGACGCACAATCCGCGTCAGAGTGACAGCACTGCTCAGGCGTCAGCCGGTGATCTCGTTTGTGGTCATCGCCTTCGCCTGGACGTGGGCCTACGTGATCCTTTTCTTGATCGTCTTTCCGATCCCCGACAACCCCGTCCGGACGCTGCCGGGGGACCTGGGGCCGACGATCGGGGCGTTGGTGATGACCGCTGTGCTGGCCGGGCGTGCCGGTGTCATGAGGTTCCTCAAGCAGCTGGTGCACTGGCGGGTTGGCCTGGTCTGGTACGCCTTCGCGCTGATCGGGCTCCCGCTGATGTACATCGTGAGCATCGCGCTGGTGCCCGGCGCTCTTGCCTCCTACAAGCCCCTGTCCCTGGGCGACGTGGCGCTCCTTCCGGTGCTGTATCTCTTCCTCGGCATCACGGGGGGACCGCTCACGGAGGAGCCCGGCTGGCGCGGCTTTGCGTTGCCCCGGCTGCAGCAGCGCTGGGGACCACTGGTGGGGACTGCGATCGTAGGTGTCATCTGGGCCGCGTGGCACCTGCCGAATTACTTTCGGCCCGACTGGGCCGCGTTCAACGGCGGCTTCACCCTCAGCGGCGTCGCCGTCTTCGCGATCTTCGCCGTTAGCTTCTCGATGGTGATGACCTGGGTCTACAACGGGACGGGCGGAAGCCTCCTGATGGCGGTCCTCCTCCACTCGAGCATCAATTTCTCCCAGGGGCTGACTGGGGTCATGTTTCCCGCCGCGAGGAACAACGAGGTCGCACCGCTGGTGGCGATCGTGATTATTGCCGTGGTGCTCATCGTCGCCACGCGCGGTCGACTCGGCTACTCAGGCGCCAAGATGCCGCCGAGCGTCGCGCCGGTGTATTCGACCCCATGACCGCGCGACGCGCCAGACGGCTGGGCTGGCTCGCCTTCGCCGTCACGCTCGCCTGCATCCCCCTGACGGCCCTGATGCTCTCGCAACACTTGAGAGGCTTCCTGCCGGCCGAATCCCTCTGGAGCACGGTGGTTGTCTTCGTCGGTGCGGCTGCTTTCTCGGTGACGGGCGCGTTGATCGTGTCCCAACACGCGCGTCACGCCATCGGATGGGCCTTCGTTCTCTCAGGCTTGGCGACCGCCGGAGCCGTCGTCCTTGCCGCATACGCCGAGCTGGCGCTCGCGCCGGGCTGGAGCCTACCCGCGGGCGGGATTGCCCAGGACGTCTCTCACATCCTGATCCAGGGCGGCATCTTCCTGCCGCTGACCCTCGGCCTCTTGCTGTTTCCAGACGGTCACCTGCTGTCCCCCCGCTGGTGGATCGCGGCGGCTGCGGCGGTGCTCGGCCTCGTGCTGAGGCTCATCGGCGACGCCGTCAGCGATCCAAACTCCTCCGCGCTGGACCTCGGGGATGTCGGCGTGCTGCTCACGGTGGGCTCCGCGCTTGCGGGTCTGGCCTCGCTGGCGTTGCGGTGGCGTCGCGGGGGTTCTGTCCTGAAACAGCAGGTCAAGTGGATGGCCGCGGCCGCGGTGGTGGTCGTGGTCGCCTTCATCGGCGACATCGCCATCAACATCTGGAACCACGATCTCCTCAAGAACGACGCCGAGTTCCTCGTGTTCACTCTCACCTACACGCTGGTGCCCGTGGCAGCCGGGATCGCCATCCTTCGCTATGGCCTTTACTCGATCGATTTCATCATCAACCGCGCGATCGTCTATATCGCCTTCACCGCGATCCTGGCCGGTTTGTACACCGGGTTCACCGCGACACTTCAGCGTCTTTTTGTCGCCCTGACGGGACAGTCATCGGAAGCCGCGATCGTGATCACGATCGCCTTGATCGCTACCCTGTTCACTCCCGTTCGCAACTCGCTACAGCGCCTGGTCGACAGCCGGTTCAAGGACACCAGAGACCTCGAACGCCTGATGCAGTCGCTCGAGAGTGAGGTGGGGGCGGTGATCGACGTCATGGATGGCGAGAGGCTCGCCGAACGGCTCGTGCGCACGGCCCGCGAAGGTGCCGACGCGACCGGAGCCGCGCTGTTCCTGGATGGCTCAACCAACCCCAGCTACGTATCTGGCGACTGGACCGGGCAGGCCGAGCTCGTCGTTCCGCTCCGGGCGGGCGACCGTGAGGTGGGCCGCATCGCGTTGGGCCCGAGGCGGCACGGCCTCCCGTACGCCGAGCGCGAGCGGGACCGGTTGCAGCGGGCGGCCGACGTGGTCGCCGTGGGCCTGACCCTGGGACGCCAGATGCGGCAGGCCGAGCTCGTCCCCAACTGATGCGGTTGTTCGGCACCCGGCGTGCCGCCGGCGCGTGGGGGATCGTTTTCGTCGTCCTGCTACTGGTCAGCGCCGCCATGGTCTCGGTGCCTACCGCGAGCGAGTCTGGAGATCACATCGTGGCGTTTTACCGCGCCCACGCTTCAGTGATCGTGGTCCAGCAGATCGCCGGCGTCCTCGCCCTGGCAGCGTTCATCGCCTTTGCCCTATCCCTGCCGCCGAATCGCTGGCTGCGAGTCGGTCTCTGGTTGTTCGTGGCGACCGAGCTGGTCACAAACCTCGTTCCGCTGGCCCTCGTCGCCCTGAATCCGTCCGCCGAGACCGCGCATACCCTGACTTTTGTCGAAGACCTCGCCGACTCTGCGCTCTTCATCTCGATGGCCCTGTTCGCCTCGGCGGTGACCCTCGGCGAGCGGCTGTGGCTCCGGATCGCCGGCTACGCGGTCGCACTCGTCGCGGTGATCCGGGCGGTGGGGGGTCCGCTGGGCATGACCGCGCTGGACCTCGTTGCGCCGCTCGCCTTCGTCGCGTTCGTCCTCGTGTTCAGCATCAAGCTGCTGGCGACACGCACACCCGTCGCGGACGCGCAAAGCGTGCGCTGAACGTGCGCCGCTTCGAGTTCGTCGCGGGTACCTCGAACAAGTTCTGGGAGATCAGCCAGAGCGATACGGAGGTGACCGTCCGTTTCGGGCGCATCGGCAGCGAGGGGCAGACGCAGACGAAGGACTACGGGTCCTGGGAGGGCGCGGCCGAGCGGGTACGGAAGCTCGTCGCCGAGAAGCTCAAGGAGGGTTACATGGAAGTAGCGGGCTCAGGACCCAGGCCCGAAACCGAGCCGGGTTTCAGGACTCCCCCAGTCTTGCCGCGTTACGAAGTTCCACTGCTGCCAGCCGACGGACCGCTGAAGCTGGGCGGTGTTTCGCTCCCGCGCGGACGCCGGTTGAGCGGGAGTACGGAGTTCGCTCCGATGGGCGTCACCCCCATCGACGAGCCGGTGATCTGGGCGACCGACGACCTGGTGGAGGACGCGGGGCGCATGCTCCATCTCCTTCGCCAACCGGCCTCCGCCAGGAATCTCGTTCCCGTCCTGCTCGCCGGCATGGAGCACGAGCCTAATCGCCCGTGGGACAGCCATGAGTTCTGCCCAACAGACCCACGCCGGGCTGTCTTGGTTGACGTCGGGGCGGAGTTGGCCAGCGCGTGGGGAGGCAACTTCGAGACCGACGATGAGTTCGACTCCGAACGTCTCGACTCGGTCCGGCCCTTTGGCAAGACGTTCCCGGGCCTGGCCCGGCCGGCGAGCCTGGATCACATCATCGACGACTCTGATGTACTCAGTCAGATCCGAGGTCGCCGGATAGGGCTGATCGCCGCGGCGCGGCCGGCGGAAGTCCTCGCGGCAACCGGCTGGGTCGGCGCCGTAAACGTGTACGACGATCCCGCGCTTCTGTCTGCGGTACTGCGATCCTGGGAGGTTCGGTGGAACGCTTACCTGGTCGAGGTCGGATTCGACACGCTGACCCTGACCGTCGGCAACCCTCCGCGGGATGACAAGACTTCGCTCGCCGTGGCAGCGGAACACTGCGCCTTCTGCTCCGACAACATCTGGCAGGGCAGCGGGAACATCGCCGCGTACGCTCGTGAGCTGGCGGGCAGCCCGACATGGCAGTTCTGGTTCGACTAGCCAAAACTCGTGCATGTCTCCGACTGAACATGGGTATGTAATTAGTTAATCGCCCGCTGTTTGGGCGCACCCTCGCATGAAGGGCAAGGATCGAGCCCTTTGGAGGCAGGACCGATGAGTGTTCTGCTGGAGTCCCTCCTCGTAGTGGCGGCCGCGCTCGCGCTTTACGTGGTCTTGCGGTCGTTCGTCGTGATCGGGCCGGCCGAGGTCGGCCTGGTCATCAAGCGGGTGTCGCGGCAGCACAACACGACCGATACCCCGATCGCGTTCGCGGGCGAAGCGGGCTGGCAGGCCGAGCTGCTGATGCCGGGCGTCCGGTTCAAGCTGTGGCCGACGTACGCCGTCGTTCGGTACCCGTGGGTCCAGGTGCCGGCGGGCGAGATCGGCGTCGTCATCTCGCAGATCGGCGAGCCCCTCCCGACCGGAGCCAAATCGGCCGCGTACCGGCCTGAGTTCGGCAACTTTACGAACCTGCGGGCTTTTCTCGCGGGCGGTGGCCAGAAAGGCGTCCAGCGGCCGGTTCTCCCGCCGGGCACTCTGGCCCCCATCCACCCGGTGGCATTCCTGGTGATCACGGCGACCAAGTCGTACGGGCTACCGGTGGATCCGCAGATCGTCGCCCGCGGTCCGCTCGAGCCGGCTTCCTTCGGCCTGCGCGGGGAACAGTTCCGCGTCACCGTGATCGCGCCGAACAACACCCAGGACGTGGTCGGCATCGTGACCACGCTCGAAGGCCCGCCGCTCGGCCCCGCCGACATCGCGTGCAGGATCGGCGGCTTCAGCGACATCGAGGCGCTGGAGAAGCAGGTTGGAATCAGCGATTCGGAATTGATCGAGGCCTTGCTCGGCAAGAAGAACGAGCTGCACAACAACTACCAGGACTTCCAGGCGTTCCTGGACAACGGCGGACGGATCGGCCTGCAGCACGACCCGCTGCTGTACGGCGCCTACCTGCTGAACCCGTTCCTGGTTCGGGTCGAGCCGGCGCCGATGCTGGTCGTGAACCAGGGCGAGGTGGCCGTGATCAAGGGCTACGTCGGACTGCCTACCCTCGACACCTCGGGGCCCGAGTTCAAGTTCGGTTCGATCGTCCAGCCAGGCCACCGCGGCATCTGGCGCGAGGCTTTGCGCACGGGCAAGTACCCGATGAACCCGCGGATCTACGCGGCCGAGAAGGTGCCGACCTTCATCCTCACCCTTAACTGGGCGGAGGCGAACTCGGTCGCGCACAACCTTGACGCCCAGCTGAGCCCGATTGAAGGCAAGAGCCGCGAGGGATTCATCTTCAAGATCGACCTGCAGGTGCAGATCCACGTGCCTGACACCAAGGCGCCGAAGGTGATCTCGATGGTCGGCTCGATGCAAAACCTCGTCAACGAGGTGCTGCAGGCAGCTGTCGGCAACCACTTTCGCAACACGCTGCAGGGGCTCGAGGCCGTGCGGTTCATCGAGACGCGCGACCAGGTCCAGGCCGCGGCGCTGGAGGCGATCTCCCGCTACCTCGCCGCGTACGAGGTCGAGACCCGTGGCGTCTACATCCAGGATGTGACGTTCCCGCAGGAACTCGTCGCCGTCCTGACGCGGCGCGAGATCGCCAACCAGGAGAAGGCGACCTTCGAGCAGCAGAAGGACGCCCAGACGGTGCGCGTCGACCTCGAAAAGGCGCGCGGCACCGCCGACATGCAGGCTGAGCTGGCCAAGGCGCAGGTGTCCGTCGACATCAACCGCGCCCGGGCGAATGCGCGCAAGGCCGAGGCGGACGGTGAGGCGGCTTACGTCCGCGTCACTGGTGAGGCGGAAGGCTCGCGGCGCAGGGCGATCGGCCTGGGCGACGCGGCGGCCGTCGAGGCGCTTGGCCTGGCGAAGGCGAAGGGCTACCAGGCGCAGGTCGAAAGCCTTGGCTCCACGCCAACGGCCGCTGTGGCCATCGCCAACGCGTTGTCCGAGGGCAATCTCGACGTCATGCCCGAGGTGCTCGTGACGGGCGGAGGTGGGGCTCTGGAAGGCCTCGCCGCCACGTTCATGCGCTCGCTGAACGGCAACAGCCAGGCCAAGGCGTCGGAGAAGTAGACACAGGAGGGCGGCCACGCCGCCCTCCACACTCTTCCGCCAGAATTTCGCTCCAGTGGACCTTGGTCTCAGCGGTCGCATCGTCATCGTCACCGGCGGGGCTTCGAACCTCGGCCGCGCGATCGCGCTGGGGTTCGCAAAAGAGGGAGCGCGCGCAGTCATCGCGGACGTGGACGACGCGCAGGCCAAGAAGGTCGAGCGCGAGGCTCCCTCAGGCACGATTGTCGCGCGTCACACGGATGTCACCGACTGGGACTCGGTCAGATCGACGGTGGATTTCGTGGAGAGCTCGATGGGCCGCGTCGACGTGCTGGTCAACTGCGCGGGCTGGACGATCGATCGCCTCTTCATGGAGAAGCCCCGCGCCGAATGGGAACGAGAGATCGCGATCGACGTCTGGGGGTTCATCAATTGCGTCCGTGCGGTCCTGGACAAGATGGTCGAGCGCCGCTACGGCCGGATCGTGTCCATCGGCTCCGAAGCCGGCCGGATGGGGGAGTGGCGCGAGGCCGTCTACAGCGGCACCAAGGCGAGCGTGATCGCGATGTCCAAGTCGATCGCACGCGAGGTTGGAAAGCACGGCATCACCTTGAATGTGGTATGTCCGGGACTGATCGTCGGCTCGCCCGAGACCTCGGGCAGCAACTCGGTGTGGTCGTCGGAGCAAGCCGAGAAGTTCACGCCCGAGGTCCGTGAAAAGGCGGCCAAGGGCTATCCACTCCGCCGCCTTGGCACGGCCGACGATGTGGTTCCCGCCGTCCTGCTGCTCGCCTCTGACCGCGCCTCGTACATCACGGGCCAGACGCTCTCGGTCAGCGGCGGCTACACGATGATCTGACTCAGGACCTCATCCCGAAGCTTCCGCCACCGCTCGGCGCGGTTGCGGCCCGCCAGGGGAAAGATGAGCGCGTCGATTCCCGTTCGCTGCAGCTCTCGAAGCCGCGACGCGCACTCCTCGGGCGTGCCGACCACGGCCAGCGCGCGGACGAGGTCGTCTGAAACCGCGCCGGAGTGCTCCGCGTGGGTCGACAGGTGCTCGGTGTAGTCGTACGTCTCGGCGCTGCGCTGAATTTCGCTTTGAAACCGAGCCAGGCTTTCGGGAAGCCCCTTATGGTGACTCAGGAGCCGAGCCTGGGTGGAGGCCCATGAGCGCACATCCTCGACCTCGCCGGCTGTCGTGGCCATGAGCCCAATCTCGAATAACGAGCGACCGCGCTCAGCGGCCCGCAAGCCGGCCTCGATCCACTTGACCTGCTGGCGGACCATGTCCGGCTGCGCGGGCCCCATCACGATCGCGCCGTCCGCCTTTCGCCCTGCAAGCTGGCACATTCGCTCCTGGGAGACGGCCAGGTAAATCGGGACGCTCTGGTCGATGTGAGAGCGAAAGAAGTCGATCGCCTCTTCGACCTCGGCCACCTTCTGCGGCTTCAGCCCCACACCGTAGAGGGCCGAGTCGCCCGCGCCCAAGCCGAGGATCGCGCGGCCGTGGGAGATCTCAGCGACGGCGGCGATCGCGTTGGCCGTCACGGTCGGGTGCCGGGTGACGGCATTCGTGACACCGGTACCTAGACCGATCCGAGACGTGTTCAGCGCGGCCACCACGAGGCCGGCGTAGACGTCCTTCATCGCGAGCTGCGAATCGATGACCCAGACACGCTGCACTCCTTCGGCTTCGAGCTGGGCGACAAAGGATCCCCAACTCTCGAACGACTGGCGCGGGCTTATGCCAACGCTGACGTCGAACGGTGTCAATTGCCCGACACTTTCTTCTGCCGCCGCCTCAGCGCCTCCTGGCGTTCGGGGCTCGAGGCCGCCGTCACACGAAGCTGCCTTGCGGCTGCGAGGTCCTCCGCCGCGATGCCGCGCGACCCGAGCAGATTCAGGCTTGCCTTCGTCCCGCGCACCGCGGCGCGCGGCGATGATGCGAGCTTGTCGGCCACCGCCTGCACTCGTGCATCGATCTCCGATTCAGGCACGACCTCGGTCACGATCCCCCAGGTGTGCGCCTGGTCGCCGTCGAGCTGGGACATCCCGAGCAGCAGGTCGGCTGTCCGCGCCAGGCCGCACGTCTGGACCAGGCGCGCGACGAACTGGTAGCGATAGACCACTCCGAGGCCCACCGCCGGCACCGACATGCGGAGCGCGGGCGACGCGATGCGGAGGTCGCAGTTCAGCGCCAGCTCCACCGCGGCTCCGTGGCAGTGGCCCTGCAGTCGGGCAATCACCGGCGAGGGACACTGCCGCAGCGCGCTGGCGGCTTCGCCGATGACGCCGTCCGCGTCAAGGTCGGCTGCCGTTCCCGTCAGGCGGGACAGGTCGTAACCGGCGGAGAACGCCTCGCTGCCTGCACCGCGAAGAATGACAGCGCCCGCGCGCTCCCCGTCGGCCTGCAACGCCGCAGCGAGGGCCGCGAGCAGCTCAGGGTCCAGCGCGTTGCGGCGCTCCGGGCGGTTGAGGGTGAGCGTAAGCACGTCGCGCGGCCCCCACTCGCGGAGGAGCGTGTCAGCCAAGTTCGGCGAGGAATGAGTTGATCGAGCTTGCGAGCTCGCGCGGTTTTTCCACCGGGATCGGGTGGCCGGCGCCCCTCATGACCTCCAGCTTGCTGCCCCTGATGCCAGAAGCGATGACCTCCGCGGCTTTCGGCGGGCAGTGCCGATCGAGCTCGGAAGCCACGATCAAGGTCGGCGCGCTGATGCGCGGCAGCTCCGGGTCGAGAGGATTCGCGTTGAGACCCGCCATAGCGGCGCACGCGTTGCCGTAGCCGCGCGGATCTTCGGTGGACTGCCGTCTGATCAAGAGTCCGCCCTCGAGCTCAGAGGGCGACTCCGCGTATACATCGGCCGTGTCCTTGTCGAGAGTGTCGCGGAGATGGGGATCGTTTCGTTCGACCATCTCCACCCGCTCGCGGTACCAGCCGGCAGCGCTGTGGCCGACGCGGCTCGACGTGGCGACCAGCGCGATACCCCGGGCCCTGTCCGGATGGTCGATTGCCACGCGCATCGCGATTGTCCCGCCGAGTGAGAAGCCGGCGATGTCAGCACGTTCGACCTCGATCGCGTCCAGCAGCGTGACGAGGTCGTCGCCGAGCTGGCGAAGTGTTCCATCCGCGGCGCCCAGGCTCGTCTCCCCGTGGCCGCGCAGGTCGTACATGAGAAGGCGATGGTGCAGCATGAGGTCGGGCACAGCGCGGCGCCATGCGCGGTGGTCGTCCGCGAGGCCGTGGATCAGGATCAACGGGTCGCCTCGTCCCGCCTCGTGCCAGGCCACCTCGATGTCGTTACAACGCGAGCGCATGCTCTTGCAACGCTTTGCGGTTTACCTTGCCGGGTCCGGAAAGCGGCAGCTCCTCCACGCGATGCACCGCCACGGGCCACTTGTAGTGCGCCAGGCCCTGCTCCCGCATCAATCGATCGACGATCGCCTTCGAGATATCCGAGCGCGCGACGACAAATGCGACGGGCACCTCGCCCAGCTCAGGGTGCGGCCGGCCGACGACGCATGCGTCGATCACTTCGGGATGCAAGCGCAACATCGACTCCACCTCGTAGGGATTGATGTTGGAACCGCCTCGGATGATGATGTCCTTCACCCGGCCGACGACGTGCAGGAAGCCCGATTCGTCGACGAAGCCGAGGTCGCCCATATGTGCCCAGCCATCGGGGGAGTAAGGGCCCGACTCCTCGCCCCAATAGCGACCCTGGACCAGGTCGCCGCGCATACATATTTCTCCAATCCCGCGGCCGACCGTGTCGGCTGCTAGGCCCTGGTCGATCTTCCATTCGGCGCGATCGTGCGGCCGTCCCACAGTCGTCCAACGGGCTGCCTGCGGATCGGACGGGCTCGCCACCGCCAGCTGGCCAGCGTCCATCGAGCCATAGAAGCTGGAGATGGGAATCCCGGTCGGGGTCTCCCAACGTTCCGCGATCTCAGGCGGCAGCGGCGCGCCCGCGACGGCGACCGCTCGCAGGGACGTGGCGGCCGGAAGTGGATGGTTGAGCATTCGGATCACGTTGGTCGGCACGCCGACCATCACGGTAGCCCTCGACCTCATCGCCGTGCCGACGCAGTGCTCGGGTGTCCAGTGGGGCTCGTGCAGCATGACCAGGGACGCGCCGGTCCGTAAGCAGTAAAGGCACATGCCGCCGATGCCCTGGGTCAGCGGTGTCATGGGAAGGACGCGGTCGTGTTCGGTGATCCCGAGCCTCGACGTGAAACTTTCGAATGTCACCTGCTTGAGGCGGGCGGACAGCGAGGCGAGCTTCGGCATCCCCGTCGTCCCCGAGGTGAGCGCGATCTCGACGATCCGCGCCGGGTCGGGATCGGCGGGGCGAGGCGAGATGGTCGAATCACCCGAGTCGAGGAGCAGATCCCGGATCACCAGGGCGGGGCGTGTCTTCTCCTGCACCCAGCGCATCTCGTGCTCGCCTAGTCCCATCGGCATCGGCAGCATCACGGCGCCCAGGTCGGGGATGGCCAGCTCGAGCGCCACGTACTGCCAGATGTTGGCCATCTGCACGCCCACGACGTCGCCCTCACGCACGCCGCGTGCAGCGAGCTGTAGCTGCATGCGACGGACATGAGCCAGCAGTTCCTCGAACGTGATCTCCCGACCGTCGTCCCAAATCGCGAGGCTAGAGCCGCGGCGGGCCGCGTTCCACTCCAGGTAACTCAGGGGCCGGTACGGCGTCGGCTCTCTCACCGCAGCAGCGAAACGACGCGATCCGGCGACAGCGGCAAAGTCACGTCGTGGAGAGAGAGCGCGTCCGCGATCGCATTCGCGATGGCGGCGGTCCCGCCGATCGTGCCGCCCTCGCCGGCGCCTTTGGTGCCCAGCTCGTGCACGGTCGAGGGCGTCACGAGATGGGTGATCTGCACCGTCAGCACCTCGCCGATGCTCGGGATGAGGTAGTCGAGAAACGTTCCGCTGCGCAGCTCGCCGTCCGGACCGTAGGCGACCTCCTCGAACAGGGCCGCTCCCAACGCCTGCGCGACGCCGCCGGCCACCTGTCCCTCGACGATCATCGGGTTGATCAGCACGCCGCAGTCTTCGGCGACGACATAGCGCAGCACGGTCACTTCGCCAGTCATCTTGTCGACCTCGACGAGGCACGCATGCGTGGCGTATGGGTGAGCGGCCTGCACCGCGTCATAAGTAACCGAGATGTCGAGCTCGCCGTTGTCGGCGGCGAGCCTGGAGAGGGTGACGCCGTCGATTGCTATCCGGTCGATGGGTTGATTGAACCTGTCGGAGGCCGTCTCGAGGATTGCATCGCGGAGCAAACGCGCGGCGCGAAAGGTGCTCGTCGCCGCGGTGACCGAGCCGCGGCTCATGAACGAGCCCGTCCCGCCTCCGACTCTTGCGGTGTCGGTCTGCTCGACCACGATTCTCTCAGGCTCCACGCCCAGGCCGGCCGCCGCGACCTGCGCGAACGTCGTGTGCGAGCCCTGGCCCATCCCCGGGCTGCTCGTCTGGAGGTGGATGCGACCATCCTCCGCAAGCCAGGCCCGGGCCGTGTCGACGCCCGGGATGTCGGTCATCCCGCGTCCCTTGAAGGTCGAGGACCCCGCGCCCGTGTACTCGACGTACGAGGCAAGTCCGACCCCGAGTGTGCGCCCGGCCGTGCGCCCTCTCTGCTGCGCGTCACGTGCGGACGCGTAATCGAAACTGGCCAGCGCCGCATCCAGCGCCTCGGTGTAGTCGCCGGAGTCATAGCGATGATGCGTGACCGACATGTAAGGCATCTGTGCCGCCTTGACGAAGTTCACGCGTCGCACGTCGGCCGGGTCGAGAGACAGCCTGGAGGCGATGAGGTCCATAAGCCGTTCGTGGACCAGGACCGCCGTGACCATTCCGACCCCGCGATACGGGCCTTCGGGGGACTTGTTGGTGGCGACGGCGTACGTCTCGTACTCGTAGTCGCGGATGTCGTAGGGGCCAGGGATCAGGCCGGCGGTGCCGAGCGGGTCGAGCAGCGGACCGAACGGACGGATGCCGTAGGCGCCGATGCTCGAGAGCACCTTTGCGCGCAGCCCCAGGACGCGACCATCCTTGCGCACCGCGGCGCTGAACTCGACGCGCTGGTCGCGCGCATGGCCGGCCGCCTGCATGTGCTCCGAGCGAGTCTCGACCCACTTCACGGACGCATTCATGCGCCGCGCGATCCATGCCAGCAGGATCTCCTCGGGGTAGACCTGCGCCTTGCCGCCAAATCCTCCCCCGACGTCGGCCGCGACCACGCGCACGCGCGACCGATCGAGACCCAGACATTCGGCAATCGCATCAGCCACGAGGTGCGGCACTTGCGTCGATGTCCAGACAATCACACCATCGCCGTCCGGCTGCGCCATCACCCCCCGCGTCTCGATAGGCGCGGCGGCGACGCGGGGATGCGTGACCTGTCCCTTGATGACGACATCAGAGCGCCCGAAACCAGCTTCCACGTTGCCGTATCTGCGCCGGCCGGTGAAGTAGAGATTTCCGGCCACGACTTCATGCACGAGAGGCGCGCCGCCAGACATCGCCTCCTCGAATCCGACCACAGCGGGCAGCGGATCGATCTCCGGTTGGATCAGCTCGACTGCGTCGGCGGCGGCGTACCTGTTCTCGGCGACGACCGCAGCGATCATCTCGCCGACGAAGCGCACGCGATCGATGGCGAGGATCGGTCGCGCCGGTGAGACCGCGCCAGGGGTCGTCAGGTGCACCGCCAGCGGCAGGCATGAGCCCTCGATGTCCGCCGCCGTGAACACGGTTACGCGGGACGCCGCCGCGTCGATGCTTCTCAGCCTGCCGCTGGCGACCGGGCTGCGCACGAACGCGACGTGCAGAGGGGCGGCGAGATCGTCGACAAACCGCCCCTCCCCGCGCAAAAGCCTAGGGTCCTCGACCCGCTTCAGGCTCCTGCCTATCGGACCCTCTGCCATGTCGCTAAAGTCTCCGTCATCGACGCACACTGGATGGCGGTCGCGCGCGGTGACGAGCCGGCCGACCTTGTGCTGTCCGGCGGCCATGTCCTCTCGGTCTTCACCAAGGAGTGGCTCGACGTCGACGTCGCGGTCCAGCATGGCCACGTCGTCGGTCTCGGCAAATACGACGGCCGTCAAACGCTCGACGTCGCGGGCGCCTATCTAGTACCCGGGTTTGTCGACGCCCACATGCACATCGAGTCGTCCAAGCTCATGGTCGACGAGTTCGCGCGCGCGGTTCTGGCTCATGGCACGACCGCCGTGGTCGCTGATCCCCACGAGATCGCCAACGTGCTCGGCACCGACGGGATCCACTGGCTCCTCGACTGCTGTGAGGACATTCCGCTCGATGTTTTCGTGATGGCCTCGTCGTGCGTACCGGCCTCGCACTTTGAGTCACCCCGCCGGCCGTTCACGACGGGGGACATCGAGAGCTTGCTGCGCCGGAGCCGCACGATCGGCATCGCTGAGATGATGAACTTCCCCGGCGTCATCGCCGGCGACGCGGCTGAGCTGGCGAAGCTGACGACCGGCCTGACCAACCACGTGGACGGCCACGCGCCCGGAGTTCGCGGCCCCGCGCTCAACGCCTACATCGCCGCGGGCATCGGCTCCGACCACGAGGCGATCACCTTCGAAGAAGCCCTGGAGAAGCGGCGCCTCGGCATGTGGGTCCTCCTCCGCGAGGCTTCGATCGCCCGCAACCTGCGCGACCTCCTCCCGCTGGTCAAGCAACACGGCACCGACCGCTGTGCTTTCTGCACCGACGACCGGGAGCCCGACTTCATCGTCGAGCAGGGCCACATCAACCAGATGGTCCGCGTCGCGGTCGAGGAGGGGATCAGCCCCGAGGACGCGCTCGTGATGGCGACGATCAACCCGGCCACCTATCACCGGCTGTGGCAGCTCGGCGCGATCGCTCCCGGTTACCAGGCTGACATCCTCGTGCTCGACGACTTGAAGTCGTTCCACCCGCGTCAGGTCTTGAAGCGCGGCGCGCCGCCCCGCCACGTCAAGGTCGACGTGCCGGAATGGGTGCGGCAGACCGTGAGCCTCGCGCCGCTCGACGCCACCTCCTTCCGGATCCCCGCCGGCCCGAAGAAGATCCGCGTCATGCGCGTGATCCCGGCGCAACTCCTGACCGGTGTCGAGGTGGTCGAACCGAGGGTAAAGGAGGGCTGCGTCGTCGCGGACCCGGCCCGCGATTTGGTCAAGATCGCGGTCGTCGAAAGGCACCACGCGAGCGGGCGCGTCGGCCTAGGGTTCGCGACCAACGTCGGCCTGAAGCGCGGAGCGTTCGCGTCGACCGTGGCGCACGACGCCCACAACATCGTCATTCTCGGCGTCGACGACCGCGATATGGCCGCTTGCGCGATGAGGCTCGCCGAGATCGGCGGCGGCATCGTCGTCGCAGAAGGTGGGCGGGCGGTCGAGGAGCTGCCGCTGCCCATCGCGGGCTTGATGAGCGACCGCCCGCTGACCGAGGTCCACGAGCGGCTGCGCTCGATGGAGCGCCGCCTCAACGCGATGGGTGTGACGATGGCCTCGCCGTTCATGACCCTGAGTTTCCTTGCGCTGTCGGTGATCCCTGAGCTGAAGATCACCGACCGCGGGTTGGTCGACGTGAGCCGTTTCGAGCTGGTGCCCCTGGGGATTGAGTGATCGCCTCCCGTGGTTCAACGACCTGGCGCAGGCTGACGCGGAGAACGTCCTCTACGGGTGTCTTGCGAATCGAACCTGGGCGGAGCGCGTCGCGGCGGACAGGCCCTACGAGGACCTCGAGTCCCTCCTGGCCATGGCGGATATCGCCTCCGCGGAGCTCAGCGATCGCGAATGGATGGATGCGTTCGCGGCGCACCCGAGGATCGGGGAGCGTGGCGGACATGCGCCGGTGGCGTCCGAAGGCGAGCAGCGCCGGGTCATGGACGCCTCGCCCGACACGCTGAGCGCGCTCGCGGTGGAGAATCGGCGGTATGAAGAGCGTTTCGGCCACGTTTTTCTCATCGCGGCCAGCGGACGCAGCGCGGTGGAGATCCTGGCGGAGCTCCGGCGGCGCATGAACAACGACTCGGCGACCGAGCTGCAGGAGGCGGCGCGGGAGCAGCGCCGGATTGCCCGCCTGCGCCTGGAGAAGGCCCTCTCCGAGTGAGCATCTCGACCCACGTGCTCGACACGATGCGCGGCACCCCGGCGGCGGGCCTTGCCGTGGCCCTGCATCGTCGCGAGCCCGACGGCGACTGGAAGGAGGTCGCGCAAACCGAGACCGACGCCGAGGGGAGGGTTCGCGAGCTGACAGAGGAGGCGCTCGATCCCGCCGAGTACCGCCTCGAGTTCGACACGAAGCCGTACTTCGAGCGCTCCGGCCTGGACGCCTTCTATCCCTCGGTCTCCGTCGTCTTCACATTCGAGGGCGGCCATCTCCACGTGCCGCTGCTGCTCAGCGCCTACGGGTACACGACCTACAAAGGCATATGACGATCGTCCTTGGCGACAACCAGTACGGGAAGTCGGAGACCCATGTCGTGCGTGTCACCAAGAAAGGCCGGACGCATGAGATCAAAGACCTGAACGTCAGCATCGCACTCGCGGGCGACTTCGCCGACACCCACCTCACGGGCGACAACAGCAAGGTGGTGCCGACCGATACGCAGAAGAACACCATCTTCGCCTTCGCTCACGAACCGATGGGCGAGATCGAAGACTTCGCCATCCGGCTTGCGCGTCACTTTGTCGGCGAGTTCGCGTCCGTCTACCGGGCGCGGGTGGCGATCGAGGAACAACCGTGGTCCCGCGTCCACGACCACGCCTTCGTCAGCGCAGGTTCCGAGAAGCGACTTGCCGCGGTCACTTGCACCGATGACGGCACGTGGGTCGTCGCCGGCGTCGCGGACCTGGTCGTCCTCAAATCCACCGGTTCCGAGTTCCACGGCTACATCAAGGACCGCTTCACCACGCTGCCCGAAACCCGCGATCGGATCATGGCGACGTCGATGACGGCCAGGTGGCGGTACCGCGATACCCAGATCGATTGGGCCGATTCATTTGGGGAAGTGCGTCGCCTGCTCATCGAGACCTTCGCTTCGAAGCACAGCCTCTCCCTGCAGCAGACGCTCTACGCGATGGGCAAGGCTGCACTCGAGGCGCGTCCGGAAGTCGCCGAGGTGCGGATCACGATGCCGAACAAGCACCATTTCGTGGTCGACCTTTCGCCGTTTGGGATGGCGAATGACAACGAGGTCTTCTACGCGTCCGACCGGCCGTATGGATTGATCGAGGGCACGATCACCCGCGACGACGCGCGCGAGGCTCCCATGGCCTGGTGATGGAGTTCCTCCAGCCGGCGACATGGGAGGAGGCCCTGGCGATGAAGGCCGCGCACCCCAAGGCGGTCCCCATCGCGGGCGGCACCGACGTCATGGTCGAGATCAACCTGGACCACCGCCGGCCCGAGACGGTCATGGACCTGACCCCGATCCGCGAATTGACGGAGTGGGGGACCGATGATGGCGTGCTGCGCATCGGCGCCGGGGTGAGCTACACGCGGCTCATCGACGAGCTGGGCGACCGGCTGCCGGGGCTGGCTATCGCGTCACGTACCGTCGGCTCGCCGCAGATTCGGAACCGCGGCACGGTCGGCGGCAACCTCGGAACCGCCTCGCCGGCCGGCGACGCTCATCCGCCGCTCCTCGCGGCGGACGCGGAAGTCGAGCTCGCCTCCACGTCGGGAACGCGCCGAGTCCCGGTCCGCGAGTTCTTCACCGGGCCCAAGCGCCACACGATGCGCCAGGACGAGCTGATCGCGGCGTTTCTGGTCGAGCCGGCGCCGGGGCCGCAGCAGTTCTCCAAGGTCGGCACCCGTAACGCCATGGTCATAGCCGTCTGCTCTTTCGCGCTGGCCCTCGACCCGGCGCGGCGGCGAGTCGGGACGGGAATCGGCTCGGCGGGGCCGACCCCTCTGCGCGCGGTCGACGCGGAGGCCTTCATTGCGGGTGAGCTCGACTGGGATGGGCGGCGACCTCCCAGTGATGCGACCCTGAGCCGCTTCGGCGAGCTGGTCGCAGCGGCCGCCAAGCCGATCGACGATGTCCGCGGCACCGCCGCTTATCGCCGGCATGCGCTCGCGGTCATGTCGCGTCGCTGCCTTGCGTGGGCCTGGGCAACTCCTCCCCACTTGTGGGGCGGTGGCGCGCGCAGCGCGCCGGAGGGGCTTTGAGGATCGCCTGCACCGTCAACGGCCACACACGGGTCGCTGAAAACGTGTGGGCGGGGGAGAGCCTGCTCTATGTGCTCCGTGAAAGATTCGGCCTGTATGGCTCCAAGAACGCGTGCGAGCAGGGCGAGTGCGGCTCGTGCTCTGTTTACCTTGACGGCTCGCTCGTGTGCGCCTGCCTCGTCCTGGGAGGCCAAGCGAACGGCCGGGAGGTCGTGACCGTCGAGGGCGTCGACGCAGCCGGCGTCCAACAGGCGTTCGTCGATGCAGGCGCGGTCCAGTGCGGCTTCTGCACGCCGGGTTTGATCGTCGCCACGCACGATCTGCTGCGGCGGGTCCCGCAGCCCTCCGACGCGCAGATCCGCGAGGCGCTGGCGGGCAATGTCTGCCGCTGCACCGGCTACGCGAAGATCATCGAGGCCGTGAACATGGCGGCGCGATGAGGGTCGGCGAAAGCGTCCAGCGGGTCGACGGCCCATCCAAGGTCCGCGGCACATTCGCCTATTCGTCCGACCTTCATGCCGAACACATGCTGTGGGGCTCGACGGTGCGCAGCCCGCATCCCTACGCGCGGATCACGTCGATCGACACATCGGAAGCGCGTGCGATGCCCGGCGTTCACGCGGTGCTCACTCACGAGGACGTGCCAGGCATGAAGCTCTATGGCCTCGAGATCCAGGATCAGCCGGTGCTCGCGTTCGACTTTGTCCGCTACGGGGGCGAGGCGGTCGCGCTGGTCGCGGCCGACCATCCCGAGCAGGCAAGACGTGCCACGCAGAAGGTGCGCGTCGAATACGAGGTCTTGCGTCCGGTGACGCAAGCCGAGGACGCGCTCAGGCCGGACGCACCGCGGCTTCACCCTGACGGGAATGTGACGCGCCACGTGAAGATCAGGCACGGCGACCAGGTGGCGCGGGCCGATGTCGTGGTCCGTGGCGAGTACGAGATCGGCATGCAGGACCAGGCGCCGCTCGGACCGGAATCCGGGCTCGCGGTTCCGGATGCCGAAGGTGGAGTCGACCTCTACATCGCGACCCAGTGGCTGCACGTCGACCAGCAGCAGCTCGCGAACATCCTCGCTCTGCAGCCCGAGAAGGTCAGGCTCACGATGGCCGGCATTGGCGGCGCCTTCGGCGCGCGCGAGGACCTGTCCATGCAGGCGCACGCTTGCCTGCTGGCGCTTAAGACCGGCCGCCCGGTCAAGATCTCGTACTCGCGACCCGAATCGTTTGTCGGGCACGTGCATCGACACCCGGGCCGCCTGAGCTATGAGCACGGAGCCAACACCGACGGCATGCTTGTCTATGTCAGGGCGCGGATCCTGCTCGACGGCGGCGCGTACGCGTCGAGCTCGACCGCGGTGATCGCCAACGCCTCGTGTTTTGCGGTCGGGCCCTATCGCTGTCCGAACGCGACGATCGATGGCATCGTCGCGTACTCGAACAACCCGCCCTGCGGCGCGATGCGCGGATTCGGTTCAGTCCAGAACTGCTATGCGCATGAGGCGCAGATGGACAAGCTGGCCGCGGCGTTGGGCATGGACCCGGTCGAGCTGCGCATCCGCAACGCGATGGAAACGGGCACGGAGATGATCACCGGCCAGAAAATCGACGGCCCAGTCCCAGTCGCCGAACTCCTCTCCCGAGTGTCCTCCATGCCCCTCCCCGCCAACGTCTCCAGGCCCCTCCCCGTTTACGGGGAGGGCAAGGGAGGGGCGGTAGGGCCCGCCGACCTCACGGCCATGCCCGGTGGCGTCTCGAACACCACCCACGGCGAAGGCGTGAAGCGCGGAATCGGCTACGCCGTCGGTTTCAAGAACATCGGTTACTCCGAAGGCTTCGACGATCACTCGACCGCGCGCGTGCGGCTATCAGTGATCGATGGAAGGCCCCGCGTAGAGGTGCATACCGCCGCGGCCGAGGTCGGGCAGGGTACGGTGATGGTGCAGGCCCAGATCGCCGGCAGCGAGCTGGGCGTCAACGACATCGTGGTCCTCAACGCCGACACGAGAGTCGGCTCGGCAGGCTCTTCGTCCGCCTCCCGTCAGACCTACATCACGGGAGGCGCGGTCAAGGCCGCCGCCGAAGCGGTGTGCCAGCGGGTCCTCGGGTTGGCTCAGTCGGAGCTGCATCCGGCGAGCGAGCTGCGCATCGAGAACGACAACGTCGTAGGCGGAGACGGCAGGCAGATCGTTCCGCTGGCCACGCTCCTGGGTGACGCGGTGATCGAGGAGACGCGCGAGTTTCACCCGCGCGCCACGCATCGCCTCGATCCCGAGACCGGCCAGGCCGACGCCCACATGCAGTACGCCTTCGCCGCGCATCGGGCCGTGGTCGACGTCGACACCGAGCTCGGACTGGTCAAGGTCGTCGAGCTCGCGACCGCGCAGGATGTGGGCAAGGCGATCAATCCGCTCGCCGTGCAGGGCCAGCTGGAGGGCGGGGCTGCCCAGGGCCTCGGCCTGGCGGTCATGGAAGAGATCCAGGTTCAGGACGGCGTGATCCGCAACGCGTCGTTCACCGACTATCTGCTGCCGACGATCCTCGACATGCCGCCGCTGCGGATGGACATCCTTGAGCTCGGCGACCCCAACTCTCCTTACGGGCTGAAGGGCGTGGGGGAACCACCGACGATCTCGTCCGGCCCGGCGATCGTCGCCGCGATCCGGGCAGCCACGGGCCGGGACATCAGGCGCGTACCGGTGCGGCCGCACGACCTCACCCTTTGACCCTTCTCCTCAAGGCGGGGCTGCTGTTCACAGGCAGCCAGGAGATCGATAACGGCTGGGTGCTCGCGCGCGACGGGATGATCGCCGAGATCGGATCGGGTCCGCCGCCGGCCGCCGACGAGATGATCGACGAGCCCAACTGCCTCGCCATGCCCGGCCTCGTCAACGCTCACGACCACATGTATCAGTGGGCGACGCGAGGCTATGTGCCCGACGGCACGTTGTTCGAGTGGCTGCGCGCCCTGTACCCGGTGTGGGCGCGCATCGACGCCGACACGGTGCGTGTCGCTGCCCGCGCCGCCATAGCGAATTTGCTGCTCTCGGGCTGCACGCTGTCGACGGATCACCACTACGTCTTCCCGCATCGGCGACCTGGCATCTTCGAGGCGCTCGTCGATGCGGCGCGGGAGCTGGGCCTGCGCTTTCATCCGTGCCGCGGCTCCATGTCGCTCGGCGAGTCGCAGGGTGGGCTGCCTCCGGATTCAGTCGTGGAGAACGAGGACGACATCCTCGCCCACACCGAGGCGGTCATCGCGCGCCACCACGATCCCAGGCCCGGCTCGATGTGCCGGGTCGTGGTCGCGCCGTGCTCTCCCTTCTCGGTCACGCCGCAGCTGATGCGCGACTCAGCGGAACTCGCACGACGGCACGAGGTCCGGCTGCACACGCACCTGGCGGAGACGCTGGACGAGGAGCGGTTCTGCGTCGAGAAGTTCGGCATGCGCCCTTTCGAGCTGATGGAGGACCTGGGCTGGACGGGCGATGACGTCTGGTACGCGCATGCGATCCACCTGAGCGACGCCGAGGTCGACCGCATCGCGGAGGTCCACACCGGCGTGGCGCACTGCCCGTCGAGCAACATGCGCCTGGGCGCGGGCGCGTGCAGGGTCGAAGACCTGGTCCGCGCGGGCGCGCGAGTGGGTCTCGGCGTCGACGGCTCGGCCAGCAACGAAGACGCAAACCTCGCGATGGAGGCGCACCAGGCGTTGCTCCTGGCCCGGGTGCGCAACGCCTCGCCGCAGGCGCTGGACGCGCGCACCGCGTGGCGCCTCGCCACCAAGGGCGGCGCGGAATGCCTGGGTCGAGATGACTGCGGCACCCTCGAACCCGGCAAATGCGCGGACGTCGTGTGTTTCCGCGTCGACGACCTGGCTCACGCGGGAATCAAGGACCTTCTTGCCGGTCTGGCGCTCGCGCCGCCGGCTCGGGCTCAAACCGTGATCGTCAACGGTCGAGCCGTCGTGCGCGGCGGACGGCTGCTGACCGCTGACGAAGACCAAGTCGCGCGCGAGATCGCGGCTACAAGCCGGCGGCTGGCCGGATGAGCCGACCGCCGGTCGGCTCCTCTCCCCGCACGAGTGTATTGACCGTGAGGCCGCGGATCCTCTGGCCTTCATGGGCGCTGAACGGGTTTCGGTAGAGAAGGTCCTCGCGGCGCACCACGTCCTCGCGCGCCAGGTCCACGAGCCAGAGGTCTGCGTCCATGCCGGGCGCGATGTCGCCCTTGTTGGCGAGGCGGAACCTTCGCGCGATGTTTGATGACGTGATGGCCGCGATCGTCGGCAGCTCGAGACGGTCCTGGGCGAGGAGCAACTGCCGGGTTGACTGGCAGCCGGAGATGCCGCCCCAGATCCTGGTGAAATCATCACCGTGCTTCAGGTCGAGGGTGCTCGGCGAGTGGTCGGACACAACCATCTCGATCTCGCCCGCGGCGACCATCGACAGAAGGTCGTCCCGATTGCCGGCGCTGCGGAACGGAGGCGCGCACTTGCCGATCCCTCCAAGGCGCGCCAGGTCCTCTTCGGCGTAGAGCAGGTAGTGCGGGCACGTCTCGCCGCTGACGTCGACGCCGTGCAGCTGCGCTTCCTGGATCAACGTCATCCCCTGCACTGTGCTCACGTGCACGACGTGCAGGCGGCAACCCGTGTCGCGTGCGATACCGATCGCCTCTCCGATTGCCTCGAGCTCGGCCTGCGGCGGGCGGGAGCGAATGAAGTCGCCCGCTCCTGTGCCTCGCGGGGTTTGCAGTGCCGCTGGTAACTCAGCGTGGACGAGCAGGATTGAGCCGAGCTCGGCGATGCGGGCCATGCCGTCGCGCAGCGTGCCCTCGTCGCTGGCGGGGAACTCGTCGATTCCGCTGGGGCACATGAAGGCCTTGAACCCGATCGCGCCGCGCCCGACGAGTTCGCGGAGCTGGTCGAGATTGCCTGGCACCAGGCCACCCCAGAGTCCGAAGTCGACCTTTGCCCATCGTTTCATCGCATCGACCTTGAGGTCGAATGCCTCAGCGCTCGTCGTGACCGGAAGGTTGTTGAGCGGCATGTCGACAAAGGTCGTGTAGCCGCCGGCGGCCAGGGCAGCCGAGCCATGGGCGATGTCCTCCCACTCGGTGCGTCCGGGCTCGTTGAAGTGAACGTGCGAATCGATGCCGCCGGTGAAGACATGCAGATCGGTGGCATCGATGTCTTCGGCGTCGGCGTCGAGGTCGGGACCGACCTCGGTGATACGTCCATCGACGATGGCGACGTCCGCGCGCGCGACTCCTCGCGCTGTGACCACAGTGCCGCCACGGACGATCACTCTCTGGCCAGCAGCTCCATGAAGCGGCCGAGCACGTCGATCGCGACCGCGACGTCCTCGGTCTCGACCGACTCAGCCGGGTTGTGGCTGATGCCGCCCTTGCAGCGCACGAAGAGCATCCCTATGTCAGTGATCTCCGACATGTAGACGGCGTCGTGGCCCGCGCCGCTCGGCACTTCGACGGCGCCCTCACCCCTTGCCTGGCGCAGCAGCCCAGTGATGCTCGGCGAGCACGCCACCGCCGCCCGCTCGCTGACCGGGTTGATCGCGACGCCGACCTTCTTGTGCTCCGCGATCTTCGACGCGAAGCCGAGGAGTTCGTCGCAGGCGAGTCGGCGATCCTCATCGTGGGCGCTCCGAACATCGAGTGTCAGAAAGACCTCGCCGGGGATGACGTTGGCGGCGCCGGGCCGGACCTCCAGCCTTCCAACCGTGGCCACCATGCCTTCGGTGTTCTCGGCGCGGGCGCGCACGCCGTCGACGAACCACGATGCGACGACCAGCGCGTCGCGGCGGTGTCCCATCGGCACGGTTCCGGCGTGGCCGGCCTCACCGGTGAAGGTGATCTCGAACCGGCTCTGGCCCGCGATCGCCGACACCACGCCGACCGGCAGGCCGAGCTTTTCGAGCACGGGCCCCTGCTCGATGTGGACCTCCACGTAGCCGAGCGGTCTCTCCCCGCTCCAGCGGTCGTCGGCGATCGTTGTCGGGTCGCCTCCGAACCTGCGGATCGCTTCGGCCATCGTCACACCGTCACCGTCCGTGCGCCGAAGGTCGTCCTCGCCCAACCGGCCTGCGACGGAGCGCGAACCGAGGTAGGTGGAGCCGAAGCGCAGGCCTTCCTCGTCGGCGAACGCGAGCACTTCGAGCGCGAACGGCAGGCGCTCGCCCGCGTCGTGCAGCTTCTGCACCGCGGCGATCGCGACCATGACGCCGAGCGGTCCGTCGTACTTCCCGGCGTCGCGGACGGAATCGAGATGCGAGCCGAGGAGCAGGGTCCGGGTCCCGCTTCCCTCGTAGCGGCCCCGCAGGTTGCCGACGTTGTCGCGGGTGACGGTCATGCCCGCCTGCCGCATCCACTTGCGGACGTGCTTGTGGGCGCGACGCATCGAGTCCGACGCGAAGGGCCGTGTCAGGCGGCCTTCCTCTTCGGAGCAGGTCGCGAGCTCGTCGCACCTGTCCATCACCGTCTGCGCCAGGTTCATTCGATCGCGGTGAAGGAGATCTCCTGGGCGCCCTTCCACAGAACGAGCTCGCCAAGGTCGGCGAGCTGCTCGTTGCCCTCGTAGATGGTCGCGAAGTGGTTGCCCGCGAGCTGTCCGACTTTGCTGGCGAACAGCGTCGATCCGTAGGGGAAAAGGATCTCGGTCTCGCTGATCCCGCCCGGGTACAGGAGGAGCTGCCCCGGCGCGGGATGGCTCGTCTGGTTCTCGTAACCGAGGCCCAGTTCGAGCTCGCCCATCGGTATCCAGGCCGCTTCTCCGCTCCAGCGCGCCTGGATGAGCTGTGTTTCGAGCGGCAGCATCGCCTGGAATGCGTGGCAGCTCTTGGGCGCCGCCTCTTCCTCGAGCCGAGCGACGAAGCGCAGGTTGCCGATCTTGATCTCTACGTCCATGCGCACACCTCGACGCCTAGCATCGCTGTGGCGGCCGGCTTCATGCCGGCCGCTCTTTGTTCTAAACGTCTGCCAATCGTTGGGACGAGTGGCTTCTTAAACAATCCCTACCGTATACCGGAAGGAGAGCAGGCCCGTCGCGAAGCGACCGGCCGATGAGAGGGAACCATTTGGGTTCCCTCTCATATTCGTCGCGCCGCTGCCACGGGCAGCGGCGCTTCTCATTGACGAAGTTGGGGTCAGGCCCGAGAGCCTGCCATCCCTGCGGGGCTTGTCGCCCTCCGGGACATCATGTTGAAGGCGTAGTACAGGACGCCGGTGAGGACGAAACCGACGATGAACGTGATGTCGCCGATTCCCGGATTGTTCTGAGGTATCGGCCCTGTGTAGATGGAGAACACGTTCGCGAACAGGCCGACTGACACGATGAGTCCGATTCCCATGGCGGCGACTCCCTGCCAGCGCTGGTACTTGGTGTCGTAGAACATCGACTCGTCGCCGTAGTCGCCGCGCCGAATCCAGTAGTCGGTAAGCACCACGGCCAGCCACGGGCCGATCCAGTAGCTGATCAGGAGCAGGAAGTACTCGTACTTGCTCCCGGGGCCGACGTTGGCCTGGCCGACAAGACCGATGATGTAGCCCAGCACACCGGCGGTCACGGCAAGAACCGCGCGCCGCTGACGAAGCGTGAGGCCCATCTCCCGGATGCCGAGCGCGACCAGCGACATCGTGCCGCTGTAGATGTTGATCGCGTTGGCGCAGACCGCCCCGACCGCGATGCATAGCAACGTGAGGTAGTAGAGAAGGTCCGGCATCGCCACGTGAAGCTGCACCGTGGGGATGTCGGTAGGACCCCACTTGGTACCGCTCACGGTCGCCAGCGCCGCGCCGGCGAGCTCAATGACGACGCACGAGACAAAGACGCCAGCCGCTGCCCAGAAGCCGACCATCGTGCGGTTGACCGTCGGCGGCAGGTAGCGCGTGTAGTCGGCGGCGTACGGGTTCCAGCCCGCGGCGTAGCCGAAGGTCGCGGTGAACAGCAGCATGAACCCGCCGAACTCGCCGACCACCGGGATCGGCTTGGCGGGGAAGCCGAAATTCGCCTTGCTGAAGATGAAGATCGTGGCAAGCGCGAACACGATGCCGAGAAGCGGCAGCGCCCAGCGCTCGAAGACGTGGATGAAGTTGTGGCCGAGGGTCGCGATGGCGACCTGCGCCACGACGATGACGAGGAATGCGATCGCGAATGGCAGGTTGAGGTTGATCAGCCCGCCCAGCGCCTGGAGCGCGAACGCGCCGCTGACGCTGTTGACGATGAACCATCCGATCGTGCCCGTGAATGCGTTCAGGCCGGCCGGCAGGATGTTGCCGAGGAAGCCGAATGCGCCGCGGCTCTCGACCATCATGGGCACGCCGAACTTGGGGCCCCAGCTCGACAGGATGAAGTGGGTCGCCGACCCGAGCGCGCTTCCGATGAGGATCGCGAGCGCGGTCTCCCAGAAGCTCAGGCCGAAGACGGCTACACCGAGGACGCCGACGAAGACGGTCGCAAACTCGAGGTTCGGGGAAAGCCACGTCCAGAAGAGATCGATGGGTTTCCCGTGGCGCTCTTTGAGCGCTATGTACTCGACGCCGCCCGGCTCGACGGTGGCGACCCTCTCCCCGTAGTCGCCCTCCCTAACCGGTACGTGCTTTTCGACTTCCTGGACCGTCTGCATAGGCGCTTCCCCTCCCTAGGACAACCGCCGGAAAGTACGCCCGAAGTGTAAGCGTCAATTAGCATTCCGTCGAATGCTGGATTTGCTGCTCCGCGGCGCCCGTTTGCCGGGGGAGCTCGAGACCAGGGACATCGGCATCAAAGACGGGCTCATCAGCGACCTGGAGCCGGAATCGCGGCAGTCGATCGACCTCGGCGGCGCGCTCGTCACCCCGGCGCTTGTCGAGCCTCACATCCACCTCGACGCCGTGCTCACGGTGGGCGAGCCGCGCTACAACGAGACGGGATCGCTGTTCGAGGGGATCGCGATCTGGGCCGACCGCGTCAAGAGCCTGACCGTCGACGATGTCAAGCAGCGGGTGCGCACGGTGCTGCGCTGGCAGCTCGCCAACGGCGTGCAGTTCGTTCGCAGCCACGTCGACGTGTGCGATCCGGAGCTGAAGGCGGTCCGCGCTCTGACGGAGCTCCGCAAGGAGGTCGGCGATCAGATCACGCTGCAGCTGGTCGCGTTTCCTCAGCAGGGGATCATGTCGTTCGACGACGGCGAGAACCTGATGCGCGAGGCCATCGATCTCGGCGTCGACGTGGTCGGTGCCATCCCACACTTCGAGCTGACTCGCGAATACGGTGAGCAGTCGATCAAGTTTGCGTTCGCGCTCGCGGCGAACAAGGGATTGCGAGTCGATATCCACTGCGACGAGACGGACGACGACCAGTCGCGGTTTGTCGAGGTGATGGCGGCGGAGACGATCCGGCTCGGGATGGGCGGCCGGGTTACCGCGAGCCACACGACCGCGATGCATTCGTACAACAACGCGTACGCGTACCGCCTCATCAACAACCTGAAGCGCGCGCAGATGCACATGGTCACCAACCCACTCGACAACTCCACGCTGCAAGGGCGTTTCGACAGCTACCCGATCCGGCGGGGCCACACTCGCGTGAAGGAACTGCTCGCCGCGGGCATCAACGTCTGCATCGGTCACGACTCGGTGATGGATCCGTGGTACCCGCTCGGCTACGCGGATCCGGTGCAGGCGGCGTTCGTGCTGGCGCACTACGGCCAGATGTCCGGGCACGGCGAGCTGCGGACGCTGATGGACATGATCACGTGGAATCCGGCGAGCGCGCTCGGGCTGGAGAAGTACGGGCTGCTACCGGGGTGCCGGGCGGACCTCTGCGCGTTCACCGCGCCCACCGAGCACGATGCGATCCGGCTCATCTCGCCGCGGAAGCTGGTGCTGCGCGGCGGCAAGATCGTCGCCCGGACCGAGCCGGAACGGACGACGGTGATGTGGAACGACCGCGAGGAGCTGGTCGACTTTCTGAAGCCGGCTCGGAGCTGAACTCTTCCCCATTCATGGGGAAGTACCCGCCGCAGGCGGGGACGGGGCTAGCTGAGGGAGTAGATCCCGGGCAGTTCGCGATAGAGGCCGGCGTAGTCGAGGCCGTACCCGATGACGAAGCGGTCGGGGATGACAAAGCCGGGGAAGTCGATCTGGACCGGCAGCTCGCGTCGTGCGGGGCGGTCCAGAAGCGCGGCGACTCGGAGCGATGCGGGCTTCATCCTGCGAAACCTTCTCTGGATGGTGTCGATCGTCCTGCCGGAGTCGACGATGTCCTCTACCAGGAGGACATGGCGTCCCTCGAGTGAGCCCTCAACCATGTGGGCGATCTTCACGCGGCCGGAGGTCTTCGTCCCCGCGCCGTAGCTGGCGGCCCGCACGAACTCGAGCTCGGCCGGGATGTTGAGGGTGCGCAACAGGTCCGCCGAGAAGACGGTGGCGCCCTTGAGGATCGCGACCAGGACGAGAGGAGTGTCGATGTTCGCGTAGACCTCGGAGATCTCTCGGCCGAGCTGGCGCACTCGTTTGGAGATTCGCTCGGACGAGATCATCGCCCTGCCCGGCGCGGGCCTCGAGCCGCGGGCTCGTAGAGGAGGAAGGCGTGGATGCGATGCCACGGCGTCAGGCATTCACGGAGAGTCTAGTGTTGCGAAGATGAGGAAGGTCTATCGCGGGAAGGACATCGAGGTCAGCTTCGACCTCGACCAGTGCGTCCACATCGGGGAATGCCTGCGCGGTGATACAGCGGTCTTCCAGCTGAAGCGGCGGCCCTGGGTGCTGGCGGACGAGGCGAGCGCCGAGGTCGTGGCGCAGGTCGTGGAGCGATGTCCTAGCGGTGCGCTGCAGTACCGGCGGCTAGACGGAGGGCCACAGGAAAAGGTCGGTCCCGGGACCAAGGTCACTCCGGTGCGCGATGGCCCGCTGCTCGTCACCGGGAGGATCGAGGTCACGCGGGAGGACGGGGCGGTGGAGACGATGCCAAGGGCGACCCTGTGCCGGTGCGGTCACTCGGAGCACGCGCCGTTTTGCGACAACACGCACCTGTCGATCAACTTCCGAGCCCCCGGGCGACCGTACAAGATCCACCTCAGCGAGGTGCGGGTTCGGCTGGACCGGCCGATCACCAAGACCGAGGACCCGCGGCGCATCGACTGAAGTCCTCAGAGCGCGACCTGGGCCGGTTCAACCGTTGGGCGGCGACCTACGACCGGCACTACCTGCAGCGGAAGGTCTTCGAGCCGGTGCACAAGACACTGCTCGAGGTAGCTGTCACCGAGGCGTCGTCGGCGAAGGCGATCCTCGATGTGGGTTGCGGCACAGGTCGGTTGTTGCGGTCCGCGGAATCCTTGTTTCCGAATGCTCGGCTCGAGGGAGTCGACCCCGCGCCGGAGATGGTCGCCACCGCGACTTGACCGGATGCTGGCCGAGGTGGGCTTGGGCGTCACATCGCAGCGTCTGGTGGCGGGGTTGGGACGTCAGGTTCCGATCCTTGTCATTGGAAGGCGGTGAAGAGGGTGTGAAGGGCGGGCGTGGCGGCGTTGAAGGCACGTCTGCCGTGAATATAAATTTACTGAAAATATATGGACATACCAAACTAAAGTTCGTATAATCGCGACATGTTTGATGAACTCGTCAAGCTCGAGGCTGCGATCGAGGATTTCGAGCGTGACGCCGACGACGATTTCGTCGATCCCAGGCGCCTTAGCGCCGCCATCGACCGCCTCCAGGGCAAGCTCTGCCGGGCCGTGGCGGCGGCCAAGAAGCGCAACC